>Ga0209187_1000114_pt1 | contig 177824 bp, 121 predicted proteins | sample BantaG_FD_187430 | JGI IMG/M metagenome (GOLD analysis project Ga0209187, IMG submission 187430) | Marine algal microbial communities from Bantry Bay, Ireland - BantryBay_4 metaG (SPAdes) (version 2) | ecosystem: Host-associated > Algae > Red algae > Unclassified | place: Bantry Bay, Ireland...
CGTAGAATCCTCAACATTCCAATCAAGATCGTTTAAAGTTAAACCATCAGGTATGTAATTGGTTATTTTAATATTAGTATTTGTAAAATTTCCCTGATTGTAAACTGTGGTTAAAAAAACAACTGTAGAGGTAAGTGAATTTAATGTGTCAACAGTATATCTTAGCGCAAGATCGTTAAATGCTGTAAAACAATCAAAGGCTTCAAAATTAACATTAGCACCTGTTGGGTCGGGGGCAGGTAATAATGAAGTTATATTATAAATCAAATCAATTTCAGTAAAGGCATTTTGAATGCCAGTCATATTGCCACCGCCAGAAGTTACATAAAGAACCCCTGTACTACTAAATCCCATGCCGGTTTCAGCAGTTTCTTCATTGTGAAAAACTTCTTCTTCAAGAGAACCATCAGAGGAGTTAATTATAGTAATTAATGGGCTATAAATTGAGCTGTCATGGTGTTGTGAAGCAAATATATCCCCAGTATAAGGATTGTATGCTATGTCATCAACATCAAGCGCAATGCCGCCATTAAAGATACAAGTATCTAAAACCGTTTTATTTTGTTTTTTACGCATTTCCATATCTATCGAGCCACCACCTAACTTGGTAGGCCCAAATATTGATTCTTGAATTACTGCATAATCTACCTGGTAGCCGCTATTATCTATCATTGCTCCGGGTATAAATTTACCCGTTGAAATGTCAATTTTAAAAAGCAAATCGTTTGTATTTGGAGTAGGCTTGCAAACATCACCACTATTAATGTAATGGACGGCGTATAAAAACATATTAACAGGATCATAAGTTAAACCTTTTATACTATTTAATTCTACCGGCCCATAATCTCCATTAGCTATGCCCGCCCCATAACCAATATTGTCAGCATTAATTGGTGTAAATAAAGTTGGGGTTTCATTGTTAGGATCAATTATACCTAAAACATCTGTGCCTGCATCATAGGCATAAATAATATCGTTTACAGGGTCTGTTGCAATAGCTTTAATATCATCACCTATTGGGTCAATTTCTCCAATATTAGTCCAGCTTTGGCTTATCGGATCAAATTCAAACAATATGTTTGGCCCCAAATTATTTTCTGCCACGGTATAGCACGGAGATGATTCAAAAATTTTGTAATTTTTAGTATGCTCGTAAGTCTGAGCTTGTAAAGATATTAAGATAAAAATAGTAGCACAAAGGGAAATTAATTTTTTCATTGTTGGATATATTTATAATTTTAAATATTATTTTACTTTAAAAACTAAGTTACAATTTTTATTGAAACCAAAGGATAATATTTTCAATTTATGTAATACAGAAATGACATTTATAAAGACCAAAATTGTATTTTTGAGCGTAAAATGAAATTACCATTTAAACTAACAATAGCTATTTTTACGTTTACTGGCTTGTATGCTTGCAAACCAACTAACCCAAACTACAATGCAGATGCTGCTAATCCGCTTTACTTTAGCCAATCGCTAAACAACTTAACCGATGTTATTGTGCACGATATTTTTTCGCCGCCAGTTGCCAGCCGTATATATGCCTACCCTTGTATTGCAGCTTACGAGGCTTTGTTGCCTGCACATCCCAAACAAAAAAGTTTTGCTGGCCAGTTAAATGATTTACAAACAATAGCTAAACCAGAAGAAAGTAAAAACTATTGTTACCCATTGGCAAGCTTAGTGGCATTTCAGCAAGTAGCCAAACAATTAATTTTTAGTGAAGATAAAATGTTAAGCTACGAAACTCAGCTATTTAAAAATTTAGATACTATTGGTATTCCCCAAAAAGTAAAAACACAATCAATAAAATATGGTGAAGCAGTTGCCAAGCATATTTTAAAATGGGCTGCAGCAGATAATTATAGTGAAACCCGTTCTGCTCCAAAATTTTCAATAACAAATAAAAAAGGAAAATGGCAACCAACTCCGCCAGCTTATATGGAAGGCATTGAACCCAGTTGGAATAAAATTAGACCAATGGTATTGAATAATGCAGACCAGTTTCCACCACCACCACCTTCGCCATTTAGTTTAGAAAAGCAAAGCGATTTTTACAAAGAAACCTTAGAAGTATATGAAGCAGTAAAAACGGCTAAACAAGAAGAAGAAGACATTGCCCGCTTTTGGGATTGCAACCCTTATGTTATGAACCAAACCGGGCACGTAATGTTTGCCACAAAAAAAATTACACCTGGCGGCCATTGGATGGGCATTACCAATATAACCTGCCAAACTGCAAATGCCAATTTAATGAAAACTATTGAAGCGCATGCTTTAGTAGCTATTGCTTTGTTTGATGCTTTTATTAGTTGCTGGGATGAGAAATATCGTAGTCAACTTATTAGACCCGAAACCGTAATTAATGAACACATAGATGCCGAGTGGACACCTATTTTACAAACGCCACCTTTTCCAGAATATACTAGTGGGCATAGCGTAATTTCAACAGCAGCAGCTATAACCCTTACCAATTTGTTTGGTGATAACTTTGCCTTTACAGATGATGTGGAAGTAAAATATGGTTTACCCAAACGCAGCTTTACCTCATTTAAACAAGCGAGCAACGAAGCCGCCATTAGCCGTTTGTACGGCGGCATACACTACATGCCAGCAATAACTTATGGTGTGGAACAAGGTGAAAAAGTTGGTGCGTTTGTTAATGAAAAGATAAAATTATTCAAGTGAAATAATCTTTAATTACAATCATTAACCTTACCAGAACCGGAAATATTAGAGCTTATTGTTGGGTTGCCTTTAAAGCACAAATCACCAGAGCCAGAAATTTTAATATCCAACAAATTGGTTGCGGTAACCTCACAATTACCCGAGCCTAAAATTTTAATTGTACTGCTTTTTGTAGTTAAGTTGAAGTAGTTAATATCACCACTACCATCAATGTCAATACTGCTATTTATAGTATTACCCGAAAGGCTTACATTGCCCGAACCCAAAATTTGAGTGCCAATTTTTTCAATATTATCTCCTAACTGAAGATCCATATTACCAGTTCCTTCAATGTTTAATGCTAGAATGTCAATGTTTTTAAATATACCATCAGTTGAAATATCTGCACTACCAGTAACACTAATGCGCTGTAAGTTAGGTATGGTAGCTTCTATTGTTAAATCTTTTTTTCGCCAATTGGCAATACATTTTTTAATGCCTACATCCCAGGTACCTTCTTCAATTTTCGAATCCTCTAACAAAGCTTCAATAACATTCGGGTGGCCGGTTATTTTTATTTCCTGACTTTCGCCTTCTTTTATTATTAACTCAAAAGCGCCAAAAATTTCGAATGCGTCAATCTCATCCAACTCAACAGTTTGGGTTTCAATTGTTCCTTCTGGTCTAATGCAATCTGTAAATAAATCGCAAGAAGAATAAATACATAGTAAAGTAGCGCAGCAAATAAAAGAAATTAGTTGTTTCATGTTTTGTAATTATTTAGTTAAAATAAAACTGGTTGTTTCCTTGTTTTAGTACAAGCAAAAATTTGACTTCGCTTGTTTTTGAAAGTTTAAGCTCATCATCATCTTAAAAAAAATATAAAATTTATTGCTAAAATGTTTAATACAATTTTTTTAATTTACTGCTATACTTTTTAATCGTAAGCTCTACTATACTTGTGGTAAGTGTTGCCTGGTTTAAACCTAAGGCGAGTTAGTTATATGGTAATTATACTGGCAGGCGTACTGTAAAACAAGCGCCGCCAAGTTCGCAGTCTTCAATCCAAATAGTGCCATAGTGTAACTCAACAATTTTTTTACAAATAGCCAAGCCAATGCCAGAGCCTTCGTAATCTGTTTTGCTATGTAAGCGTTTAAATATACGGAAAACGCTGTCTCTGTTTTTTGGTGCAATACCAATACCGTTGTCTTTAATATTTATGGTATGATATTGTTGGCAGGTAAAGGTTTCAATTTGTATTATGGGGCTTTTATTTTTGTTGCTAAATTTAAGCGCGTTGCTAAATAAATTTAAAAATAGTTGTCTTAAATAGCCAAGATCTCCTTTAATTGTTTTGATTTTTTCATCAAAAATTATGGTAGCTTTTTTTGAGCTAATACAGTTTTGCTTTAATGTTTTTACCTCTTCAAAAAGATTGTGTAAATTTATTTCTTGTGGTTTAATATTTTTTTGATTAATGCTACCTAAGGCTTGAAGGTCATCAATTAGTTGACTCATTGTATTAACATTGGTAGTAATAAAATCAACAATTTCTTTTGAGCCACTTTTATTGTCTTTTAATTGGCTGCTTAATAATTGCGAAAATCCTTTAATTGAGCTTAGTGGAGATTTCAATTCGTGTGCAGCTAACTGGGCATAACTACTTAGTTTTGTATTACTTTGTATGTACGCTTTTAATTGCTCGTTTTGCTTTGTCATTAAAGCACTTTGTTCATTAATTTGAAGGGTGACTTTTTTTAGAGATTGCTCATAGCAAATTAAGTTTTTAACAAAAAAATGACAGAGCAAAAAGCACAGGAAATTGAAAACTAAAAGATTAATTATTTCTGAAATGCTTTGCAATGAAAGTCCATTAATATTGTCGCCCGACATGTAGTATACCATTATCACTTGACAAAGAATAAAAAAAGTGAGATAAAGGGCCTTGGTTTTAAATGAATTGAAAAAAGCAAAGGTATAAACTATAGCAGTAGGAAAAAACATCATTATAACAATGTATGATTTACCTTTAATAACTATCATATATAAATAAAGTGAACAAACTCCAAGTATCATTAAGTGATGAGCAATATTTTCGCGTTTGGCAAATAAAAAAAACAAAACAACAACAAATAATAACAATGCCCCAGCCGACATACATATTTCTGATAGAACTGGCTTGGCTAAATGCGGTAAAAAAGATAGTAAAGAACCGAAAGTACAAACCCATAAAACAGACTTGAATAAGGTGTTAAGTTCTATACTTTGCGGGATGTTTGTTGATTTAGTTTGTTTAAACATTTAAAATAAAACTTGTGTTAACAGAAAATGTAAGCGCAGTACAATTCATTTATGCAAATAACGAACCAAAATATACAGAATAATAACTTTTACTTATTTTTACATAAAATCTCTGCTCAAATAATAATTGGATTTTTGATAGACATTATTTATAATAACAATATTATGAAAACAAATATTTCAAAACTACAAACAATTTTAATTACTTATAAAATTAAAAATCCAACAAATCATCAATAGTATTGGTAGTAACTGAGTGATAATTAGGTCGTGCTTTGGTATAAATTTTTAACGCCTCTTCTTTTCTTCCAGCCTTTTTAAAAGCTTTGTAAATGGTGGAAACATACCACCGACGGCCTACCGTTGTTAAAAAATTTTCAATGCGTTTATCAATTTCATTATTGTGGTAGTTATTACTAACTGCTTTTTCAAACCAAACCATTGCTATGTATGAATTGCTTGAGTTAGTTAAATCAAAAGTATCATCTAACAAACTTAATTGTTTAACGCTAATATTGGCAGGTAAGTTTTTTACTAAATGTACCCATTCTTGAGTTGTCCAGTTTGTGGTTAAAGCAGCATCGGCAGTATTGGTTTTTAAAATTTGTTTTAAGGTTTGTTCTACCTTGTCAAATTTATTAGAAGTAATAATAGCTTGATTAGCAGGTAAACCAGGTTGGTAAATCCATTCTTCGGTATTAAAGTCAACGTTATATTTATCTAATAAATTTTCATTTAAATATACAATAAAACGTTCTGTACTCATAGTTGAAAAGGCGTGGCTTTCGAAATAGGTTTTTAAAAAAGCATCAAATTTTTCGCGACCAACTTGTTCTTCAATAGTTCTTAAAAACAGATAACCTTTGTCATATGGAATGCTGGTCATCCCATCATCTGGGTTGCGGCCTTTTAAGTTATGCTTTAGTTTTGTTTCATCGGGCGTATTTTTAAATCCTTCAATTTCATCGCTTAGTTGTTGCCTTGCAATATGAGCTAACATGTTGGCTCTGTCTTTTCCATATAAGGCTTCCATTATGCGCATTTCAAAATAAACGGTAAAGCCTTCGTTTAGCCAAAAATCATCCCAAGTGGCATTGGTTACTAAGTTGCCCGACCAAGAGTGTGCCAACTCGTGCGCCACTATAGAAGTTAAACTTTTATCGCCTGCAATAACCGTTGGTGTAGCAAAAGTTAGGCGTGGATTTTCCATACCACCAAAAGGAAAACTCGGTGGCAATACAATTACATCAAATTGTTCCCAGGCATATTTTCCATACAAATTTTCTGCAGCAACTACCATTTTTTCCATATCAGAAAATTCATAATGCACTTTTTCTAACATTGAATTTTCTGCATAAACGCCAGTTCTATTGCTAATAGCTTTGTACGCAATATCGCCTACGGCTAAAGCAATTAAATATGGTGAAATAGCTTGCCTCATAGCAAAAGTATACACGCCATCGTTTGTTTTTTCTTTTGGATTTTCTGCGCTCATCACCGCCATTAATTCTGTTGGCACTTTTACAGTTGCTCCGTAAGTAATTCTAAGTTGTGGGCTGTCTTGTATCGGTATCCAGGTTCTGGTTAAAATGGCTTGCCCTTGTGTAAACAAAAAAGGGTGGTTTTTGTCGGCAGTTTGTTGCGCGTTTAACCATTGAAGTGCTTCTGTTTTTTCGGTAGTTTCGTAATAAACGGCAATACTTTTTGTTGTTTCTTTAATGTTTATTTTTAAGGCTTGCCCCAACTGTTCATCAAAATCACCTAAGGTAAATTCTGTATCAACTCCATCAACTTTTACTTTTAAGATACTTAAGAATTTGCTATCCAAAATAATTTCATTGGCATTATTGTTATCTATTTGATAGCTGGCAACACCGGTAATTATTTTTTTTGAAAAATCGACATTGATATCTAAATCTAAATGCCGAATGGCTGCCTTGTTTGGTTGTGCATAAGAGTGTGGCTCATCAACATATTTCATAGCTTCTTTTTTTTCTGTAGAAGGTTGTGAGGTTTGACCAAAAATTGGAACTATTAAAAAAAGGGCGGCTATAAAAAGAATAGTATTAAGTTTCATATGCTTTATTGAAGTGTGATAAAAATTATTTATAACGTGTTTGTATAAAATTAGTTGCATTATTTAAGCAATAAAGTTAGCAAATAAATCACAGATAGAAAGTCCGTAGGGACTTTTGTAAATTGGCTAAAACCAGTAATTAATTTTATATGTTGCTGTAACCAGTTATTTTTATTCGTTTTATTTGATTTTCGTAATTTATTTCAACCTTATCAATTCCATTTTGGTCAAGGTTGTTAAAAATCGAAAAGAAATTTTCATTATCAGATTCTGATTCTTTTTCTAACACGAATTCTATTCCAGTAAGCATGTCTCCCGTTTCGTGCCTTTTTCCACTTTCCACAAATTCACTCACAAAATTGTACGTCAGAATATTGATTCCGATTATTGGTTTTTTCAAGTTTTTGGTCAATTCCGATTTGCCGTTTTCTTTCCATACTAAAGGCATTTCTTTTCCCATTCCATACCAATCCAATTTATCAGTCAATTCAAACGAATTAATTGTCAAACTAAATTCATCCAACTGGTAAGCCGTAAATTCAAATCGTTTTCCATTAATTTCTATAACTATTGGTCCATCGGCCAGCCATTCGTTATTTTTTGTGTCCCACATTATCCAAAATCTTTCAATTGTTTTTCCGATAAGTTCAGAAAGAATTTTGTCAAATTCACTTTTGAATTTTTCGGCTTTGGTATAAAATTTTGGATTATATGTTGAAATTCCGAGCATTTTAGTCTAAGTGGTTACATCTAATATAAATATAATTGTAGGATTTAATTATTGAACATCATTGTATAACCTTATAATAGTTTTTGGTGAGCTACTTTTAAAAAACATCAAAGTTGCTCAGCAAAGAAATGCTAATTTCACCTGTTTCTTGATTATGAATTGTGTAGAAGTTAAGATAAACAATCTATTTTTGCAAGCTCTTTATCATAGTCATAATCTCTTCCAAATCAACCCTAACTTTATAAGTTTTATAAAAATGAAATAATAAATTTTACCATAATATCTTAATAAAATCTACTTCATTATTTGTTGAAACTGTTTTAATTATGTAGAAACCCGTTTTATTAGTAGGTCTTAGCACTTCACTTTGGTTGAAATCAATACTAATCTCAGTAGGTATTAATTGTGCATTTAAATTATATACTTCAACGTTTTTGAAATGTTTATTATCATCAGTATATCTTATTTTAACTATATTATTATTTAATGCATAATTTACTTTGTTAAGCAAACCATCGCAAGAAGATACACTATTAGTTATACCACCTACACAACCTTTTGCACAAAAGGCTTCAATGGTGTAAGTATCTCCATTAATATAAGGCCCAAAGTTTATCATTTCATTAGTTGACACATTTTGGTGGTGTGTGTTACCATCTGTAATGGTACGATAAGCATTTTGTGATGATCTTCCACCAACACCACCAGTTATTTCTAAATCAATATAAAATTGGCCGTCAATACAGGTTTCTTCAGTAATAGAAACGGTAACAGGATCAAAAAATACAACATATGCTCCATAAGGTGTCCAAACGGTGCAAGGATCGGCCATGTTAGGTAAATCATTTTCATTAGCTGGGCCAACTATTGCAGAAATGTAAACAGGCTCATTATGATAGTCTTCTCCCGGACTAACAAAACGACTACTTTTTTGAATTTTCATATAATTGCGCCCATCAAACTCTTTGTTTTGATGCATTATGTATGCTTTTACACTTGATTCATCTAAAACCGAAAAGGCTTCTTTTACAAATACAGAATTTCCTCCACAAACCATAGAATTAGCGCTTTGCATTAAACCGGCGTCATTGTCACAACTATAAGCAGGTTTTACTTCCTTTTCGGAATGTGAATTTATATAAGCTTCATTTTCTAATTGCAAACTACCCAACTGTAATCTATTTCTATCATCACTTGATATAGCTCCTAAATTTGTATCGTTAAACTCATTTGGAGATTGGTCTGTAACATTTCCATCAAATAGATTATCATCTAAATTTTGAGCATACAGGCTACCACTTATAATTAGCATTATTATAAGTAATTGATAACTAAGGGTTTTAGCTAAAAGTCTACTATTTTTCATGATATAGTTCATTATGTTATAAAGATAGTGATTATCAACATCATTAGCAAAAACCTATAGTAGATTTTTTAAAAACCCAACCTAATTTTGAAATAAATAGCTACTAATTAAGGCAAATAAAACCTGTTGTTTCGGTAATAGAGTTTGAAACAATTTCAATAATTAAGAGCGGGTTAGCAAAAGTAAACGGTAACTATTCAGTAGAGGTCAGAAGTCAGGCGGCTTCGCTGTCAGGCGTTAGATAAATTCGGTTGAGTGAGATCAAAAGCGTTCTTTTTCGCCCAAACTATGTCTAACGTCTAACAGTAAAATGATCTGACTTTTGAATTGTTATAGTAAAGAATTCTTTTTTATTTTTGTAGGTAAGCTTTTAAATACACCAACAACATTTAGATTTATAGTGGCATTTAGTGAAACGAAAGTGCCTTGGTTGAGCCTATTCCTGCAAGCCCTCTAACACAGTCATAATCTCTTCCACATCACCTCTTACTTTATAATTTTCATCAAAATGTTTGTAAACAATAGTGCCGCTTTTATCAATTACATAAGTTGCCGGAACAGGCAGGGTATTATCTTCATTTCCATTAAATTTTGATAGGTTGATACCATAAAGTTTATATTTCACCAGGGTATTCTTATCTAATTGAAAATCTACATCATATTGTTCCATTATTGATGTGCCGCCATAAACAATATCGTAAGAGTTTTCCATTTTATCTGCCATTTCAGTAATATATTTGGGTAACTCTGGCGATATGGCTATTAAATTTGCACCCATTTCTTTCATTTTGGGGTAGTTTTCATCTAATGCAGATAAATATTTATTGCAATAACCACACCACTCTCCTCTATAAAAAGTAAGTACAACCGGGCCATCTTTTAACAAGGTTTCTAAGCTTACAGTTTTATCCGTTTGGTTTAAGCCCTCAAAGTTTGGAGCTTTATCACCCACTTTTAATTGTGCAGTTGCAGTATTAGTAGCAAAGCTCAAAAAGCCAATTATTATTAATAAATATAGTGAAAATTTCATAAAAACATTTTCATCAAATATAGGTTTTTAAATTTAAATAGAATTTTGAACAAAGGGCATTGTTGAAAATTTAACAATAGATAAATTTGTGAGGATATAATTACAAAAAGAGCTACCACTCAAACCTTATACTTACATTTGGTGTAATTGGCAGGCTGGTTTTATTTATAGGTTCAATTTGGGCTTCATTATTATTTTCAATAACAACAAAACTTTTTTCGTATACGTTGTTAGCATTTAAAACATTAATTATAGATGCTGCAAAATACGCCTTCCATTTTTGATTTAATGGTTTAAACTGATAATTGGCACTTATGTTTAGTGAAGTGTTATAAGGTAAATTTTTTGCATTGATAGAACCATAAATTGGCTGATAAGGAAATACCGGATTAATTGGTTTGGGTGGTTGATTGTTAGAAAAGTAGTTAATGCCAATGACTTCGGTATACGGCAAACCGCTACTAAATTTAAAGCCTGCAGAAAATTGCCAATTGTTTAAACGTAACTGGTTGCTCCAATCTACAATATTACGTTGATCGTAGTTAGAAGCGAAAGTGGTTCGCTTTCCATTAATTTTAAAACTTAAATTAGCTTTGCTTAACGAGTAGCTTAGCCAACTTCTAAATTTGCCAATTCGTTTTTTTACCAACACATCAATACCAACTATGTTAGAGCTGCCATTTTCAGGCCGGTTTTCGGGTATGGTTTCAATGCTGTAAGCTCTGCTGCTAATGCCGTTTATTTTTCTATTATAAGCTTGTAAATCCACTACCCAGTTATTAGCCTGAAAAATTAAACCAGCCTGATACATTTCTGATTTTTGCACATTAAATTCTTTATTAGCTAACTCCCAAATTGGTATTTCAAAGCCTAATTTTTTTCCTTTAAAAACTTCTAACTGACTAAGCACTTGATGATACAAACCAAAGCTGCTATGAAGGCTTAGTAATTCAGACAATTTATAATCTATTCTTAAACGTGGTTCTATTTCAATTTTGTTTTCACCTCTACTTGCGGCTATACTGCTTTTACTAATCCTAAATCCTGCTTGTATGCCAATTTTATTTTCTATCGGGTTTTGGTAATGCGCATACAAAGCGTGCAAGTCTGCCTGGCCTGGGTCGCTTTCTTTAAAGTTACCTCTTCTTTCATCTTCATATATGCGGTAGTTAACTTTGTAATTGGTATAATGATACCCTACTTGCCAGTTTTGCCCATTGCTACCATCAAAAGTATTATGTACTACTAATTGACGGTCGGTTACACTATTTTCTCTAAGTGCCTCAAAAACAGGCTTTTCGTTTTTACCTTCTTTTACTACATTGTATTTATAGTTAAGGCTATCATTTGCTGTAACGGCTTTTACTATTGTGGTGGCATTATTATTCCATTGATGTTGCCACTTTAAACTTAAACCCCTGCTTATTAAGTAAAGGCTATCTTTTTGACGATACATTGTTGCACCATTATCAATTATATCATCATTAAAAGAATTGCCAGCATAAATACCAGCTAACTGAAATTTATTTTTAGCGTTTATTTGTGTAGAAAACTTAAAATTAGCATCCAAAAAATAAAAATCATTTTCAATATTTACCTGGTTCTCTGGTAATGAATTTAACTCATCTCCTTTAAATAATAAACCTTGCTGACTTATTGAAGTGTAGGTTTTAAAAGTTGGCGTTTCAAAAATTTCATTGTAAGATCTTCTTAAAGAAAAAGTAATAGAAGACGGGCTTTTAGCCAGTTTAAATTTTTGATGTGCATAAGCTTGACTGTGCGTCATATTTGCCCCAAGGCCAAAATTGTTTTTGTAAGCAGTTTCATCGGGCGATAGTAACTCAATTACGCCACCAATTCTGCCGCCATAAGTTGCATTAAAGCCGCCTCTATATACGTTTGTGTTTTTTATAATATGTGGATTGATGGAAGATATCATACCAAAATAATGAGCGGTATAATAAACTGGAATGTCTTCCCAAATAATTAAATTTTGATCGGGCGTGCAACCTCTTATATAAATATCTGAAACTCTGGAAGTAGGAGCCGCAATGCCTGGCAAAAATTGTATAGTCGACATTATATCGGGTTCAATTAAACCTGGCATATTGCCAATAAGTTGTGGTTTAATATTAGTTGCTGCGCCATTACTTTCTACACTAACACCATCGGTTAAATAATCTTTTATTATTAAAAAGGCTTCCTTAATTTTAGGCATCCGAAGTAAAACAGCAGGACAGTTTTTGTTGTTAAATGTAGAAAGCTCAAAAGTTTGTGCTTCATAACCAACATAGCTTATTATTAAGTTTTCATTTTGGTTTGATGTGTGTTTTAATTGAAAATTACCATTTTCGTCGGTAGTAGTGCCTGTAGTTGTATGTTCAATTATAACATTGGCATAAGGTAATGGGTTTTTATTTTGATAGTCGTAAACAGTACCACATATTAGGTTTGTTTGTGGTGTTTGCTTTTGTTTTATTATTATAAAGTTGCTATCAACTATTTCGTATTGTAAATTGGTGCTAGCTAATATTTGTTGTAATAAACTGTTTATAGAAGTTGCTTCATTAACTAAATTTACGGTTAAATTTTTTACATCTTTTACTTTATAAGAAAAAAATAAATCAAACTTCTTTTCCACTTCTTTTAAAACCGTAATTAAAGGTTTGTTGCTTATTTTAACAGCAAAAGGTTTTTGTTGCGAATAAACCGAAAATGTAAATGCTACATATAATATGGTTAAAAAAATACTTTTCATTTAGTAAGGCGAACAACTTTGCCATTTACTTCATATTTAATGTTTAAAGGATTGAGTACTGTTTTTATAGCATTAGAAAAATTATTGTGTTGGAAGTTAGCAGTTATCACATCCATTACATTCACATCTATAACATCAAATGTAACATTAAATACTTTCGTTAACTCGTTTAAAGCTAAGTATAAACTTGCATTTTCAATTTTAGTAAACCCTTCTTTATTTACTATCATTGCTTCATTATCTATCATTTTTATTGATTCGTTTTTCACAATTTCGTCGCTCAAATTTTTGTTAATGTTAGTAACCCGCACCTTGCCTTCTGTACAAATTACTTCTAATATTTGTCCTTCTGTATTGGCTGTGAAAATTGTTCCTAAAACTTCCACTTTACCATAGTTGGTAGAAACAGTAAATGGTTTTCCTTTTGTTACTTCAAATTTTGCTGAACCAGTTAAATGCAACTGTCTAGCTTTACTCCAATCACTTTGGTTATAATTTAATTTACTGTTGGCATAAAGTGTAAGTGTAGAACCATCGGGCAAGGCTTTGCTTTGTTGCTCGTTATATAAAGTAGATAGTTGTACCACATTGTTACGTGGATAAAACAAAAACGTTAACATTAAAACAATTGATGCGGCAGCCAACAAAGGCAACCATTTTGGTAACCTTCTTGTTTTAGCTTCTACTTGGTTTTCCTTTTTTGCATCTGCCAATATTTCTTTTAGCATTGCATCTTTATCAAAGCCAGGCGGCTGCATGCCTTCTGTAGTTTTAAAAAGTTGATCTAAGTCATCATAATCTGCTCGCTTTTTAAATTCGTTTAAGTCTTCTTCAGTTATTGTTTTATTTATCCAATCGTGTAAAGTTTTATCATTTTCCATTTTTAAATTTAATTTGGCATTTCATTATTTAATATTTGCCGAAATTTTGCGCAAACTGTATAAGGCATTGTAAATTCGTTTTTCAACGGCCTGCCTGCTTATGCCAAGTATCTCAGCAATTTCTTTATATGTTTTTTTGTCTATTCTGCTCAACAAAAAAACTACTCTTTGTTTTTCGGGCAAAGCAGAAATAGCATTATCAATTTGTTGTTGCAGTTCTTTTGTTTCTAAAACAAACTGAGGGCTTTCGTTTGTGTGTTGAGCTTGTTTTATATAACTAAATTTCAACTGCACTTTTTGTTTGGCATAAGTGTTTAGTAAAGTGTTATTGGCTATTTTAAAAACATAACCCTTGGCGGTTTCATAATTTACTTTTTCGCAATGTTGCCAAAGTTTTAAAAATGCTTCCTGGGTAATATCTTTTGCCAATGCTTCATTTCCAGTTTTGTAATACAAATAATTGAACAAAGTGGTGGAGTACTCTAAAAATATTTGAGAGTACACTTGTTCATCACATAATGATTTTTTTGACATTAAAAATAAAAGCTTGCTAAAGCGTAAAGTTAAATATTTAATTATCAAACTAATTACATAGTATTGTATAATAACAAAAGCAGCGAAAAAAGATTCGCCACTTTTGCGTACCCACGCCTTTTTTAAGTAAAGTTTTTAATCATAATATAAAATTATTAGTTAATAAATTGAATTGTACTTTAAAGACAAACAAAGAGATAAAACACCTACTTTAATTATTGTTTTTTTTGATGTAGATTTAACGTAAACAAAAAAGCCTGTCGCAATTTTTTTGCAACAGACTTGGCTTGGTGTTCAATTAGAGTTGTTTAGTAGTGGTTGTTTGGTTGTTTTTAAATTTGGACATTCATATTTTTTAAAACTGTTGATAGTTTTCTTCTCGAAATTTCTACCTCATCCCCCGTTGTTAATACTAACCTTTTTTGAATTGATGGAATATAAGATTGTATAAAAGCCTTATTTACTAAATGGGTACGATGGGTACGTAAAAATTGCATATCACCTAACTGCTGCTCATAAAATTTTAATGTTTTAGAACTTATAAAAGGTTTTGTAGATAAGGTGGTGTAAAAAAATGTATAATTCGAAACTGCTTGCAATCGAATAATATCTTTCAATTTCAAAATACGAATGCCATCTTCTAAGCGCAGTTTAATCCTCTTTGTGGGTTTATGCATTTTATCATTTGTATTAATTTCGTTTGTGGTTTCATTATTTATAAAAACAACAGATACATTGCATTGCTTAGCAATTTTTAGCACCTCTAAGCAGCTTTTATTTAATATTTCTACATTTATATATATAATTGGCTTGTTAGTGTGCCTAGCGTTGCTAATTTTAGTTTTTAATTTATTAAGGTTTTCAATATTGGTTTCTACATTTGTGTTAGCCCAAGTTGTTTGATGGCTTTCTGAAATTTTAAATTTAATTGCATTGGTCGTTGTTGTATTCATAACTTAGTTGTTTGTTTTTGTTAGTACAAATTTAGTTTTGATATAAGGGAGAAGCAATTACAATTATTTCGACTTTTGAAAGGTGTTTTGCGGTTTTTATATAAGGAATGAAAAGCTTAAATAAATGAAAATCAACTACTTATGCCTAAATCTCCGCATACTCATTTTAGTTAATTTAACTATTAAATGGTAAATTATTTTATAATTTGGAAGACAAAAAAATATTTAAATTTTTAAGCACTTTTGGTAAAAGGAGGCTCAATCACTTCGAGGATTACATAAACTCGCCTTACTTTAACAAAAGTGAAGAGCTGTGTTATATATATAAAATAGTGAAAAAATATATACTTAGCAGCAGTAAAAAAAGCTTCCAAGCATATTTTGAACATCAATTACCTAAAAATAAAAAGCCCATAGCTGCTACTAACTTAGATAAGTATTTAAGCCGCATTTATTTGTTGGCTTTAGATTTTGTGGGTCAGGAAAAATTGAAAGAAAAAGACTTTTTGAAAAGTAGTTTGTTGATGGATCATTTAATTGAAAGTGATGAATTGAAAATGTTTGAGAAGGTTTATGCTAAAACGAAAGTGGTATTAAATAAAGAGAAATTGTCTTATCAAAATTTATATAATAAATATTTGTTAGAAGAACAAAAAGCTAATTACCTATCACTAATTAATGATGACAAAAAAAATAGATCAAACTTACAAGAGACTAGTGATGCTTTAGATCAGTTTTATTTAGCTCAAAAGTATTATTTAGAAATCGCAAAAGTTAATATAGAAAAATTGACCAATCAAAAATTCAATTACTTATTGATTGAGCAATTAGATCAAGTACTAAATGACGAAACAAACGATAATGATATATTATTAGTTTTACTAATTAGAATTTATCGTTTTATAGCTTATAATAAATCTACTAAAACCGATTTTGAGACCATCAAAAATTTAATATTAAAATGCAGAGATAATGTTGATGAAGAGATTTCCTACAATCTTTCTATTTTAGTTAAAAACATTTTGCACAATATTTTTAATGGCAAAACTAAAGAATATACTGAGTACAGCTTTTTGTTTAACAAACAATTATTAGAAACTGGCCTATTGTTTTATAGAGGGGAGTTGTATCTTTCTGTTTTTAAAAACATATTGGAGTTAGGCATTTTGAATAACGAATTGGAGTGGTGTAAAGATTTTGTTTATAAACATAGCGACAAATTAACCCCACAGCATATTGCAATTGATATGAAAAACTATGCACTTGCTCGTTTAGAATTTTACAGTGGTAATTACGAAACGGCAAGAAACAACCTGGTCAAAACTAATTTTAGTGGGATAGATTTTAGATTAGCGGTAATGCGGTTAGAAATAATGATATTTTACGAAATGAAAGAATACTTCTTTTTGGAGTCGCTAATTAATAAGTTTAGAGTAGCACTTAACCCCAAAAGAAGCCAACAACTAAGTGAAATACACAGAGAGTTAAACAAAACATTTATAAATTGGGTAGCCAAACTGATGAAATTACAGACAAATTTTAATACTTTAAATTTTGAAGAATTAAAAAACTTGTTGGAGTCTGTCGCGGTGCCCAACAAACCTTGGTTATCAAAAAAAATACAAGAAGCTATTTTGGGAAAATCGAAATAGCCTCTTGTTTTTATAATAATTGACTATTTACATGCACAGTTTGCTTTGCAATCCATGACATCAATTTCATTTTGCCACCCAACTCCATTGCTATTACAATGCATACATTGAAATTTTGCCATTGTTACACTAAAGTTTGTATGAGAACATAAAATTTTATAGGGTCGTTCAGCTGGCATTCCACAGTAGTCTCCATATTTCCAAGGTTCATCATCAGAAACGATAATAATAATCCTTAGTTCGTGGCAGCCAATATTATTTTCAGGTTCAAAAGTAGATCTTTGTTGCGGAATATCACAAGTAACTGAAACACCAACTTCAAACACATCGGGAAATACCCCACCAGGGAAATCATTTGGCAATATAATTGTTGAACCTGGAGCACCTGGTGTATTAATTTCTTCTGTAAAAAAAATGAGATTCCCCATATCATCATAAAAAGCAAAGTTGATGAAACTTGCATCGTCAGCCCCATCCCAACTAATTACTAAGCTGTCATTTTCAAAAGTAACATCAACATTTTCCGCAGGATCGCAATCAATACATTCGGCACTATTGGTAAACCCAACTGTTGGTCCTTGGCTACCCGTTTCCCCACAATCTGTAAAAACAGTATATTGATGGTCTAACCCAACAACAAATGGTATCACAATGTTTGTATTATTGGTGTAGTGATAAGTCGTAGATCCTCCATCAATTACATATTCAATATAATATGAAATATCTCCAGATACTGCATTCCAACTCAAATAAATGTCATCTGCATCGGCATTATCAATAATTATATTATTGGGTGCTGGTAAATTGCAATCGCAAGGGGCAATATTAGCACTAAAAGTAGCTCCTGCCTCCACACCAAAACCGCTTTTTAAACTAATGTTCTGTCCGGCTTTAAAATGAACATTTCCTGTTGATGGAACTCTACCTGCAGACTCTACGGTTTGGTCAGCCTGATATATACCGTCTAAAATTGGAACATCGTTGTTTATAATAATGGGTGGGCAGGGATTGTAAGGTAAACAACAATCAGTATCCCACATTGGATCAATATTTTCAATAGTTGCATTGTTTCCTAAAATTGCATGGTTTACATTTATTGAGTTGTCATTTAATATTTGTCCTACACCCTCATTCATTAACCAATTGGCTTCCAGATTTACTTCGGTACCTGTCAGTTGTGCAATCATATTATTGTTAATTTGAGCTGGTGTTCTTGCAGTACTCCAAATTCTTATATCTGAAATAGAACCATTAAAAGAATTCGGGCTTACAAAGTCGTATCCTATAGTTAAATTAGCAGTTGAGGATAAATCTAAATTTACGGTACTTGCAATTGCACGAGTACCTATTATTTGTCCGTCTATAAAAAAAGTTAAGGTGCTGCCTGCTCTTGTAATAGCAACGTGGTGGCAATCACCATCTAAAAGGCTTTTGTTATAAGTACCATTATCAACAAGAAAATAATTTTGCTGCCCAATTTGTGCCATTAATAGTTTAAAAGTACCAGTAGCTGGCCATGCATCGTGTAGTCCGAATATGGCACCAGTATTGCCGATTCTATTTGAGAAAATAATTGGATAACCATCTTGATCGCTTTCGTTTCCTGAAATCCATGCCTCAAAAGTAAAATTTTGGGTATTTATACCATTTAATATTGAAGGGCTTGCCGTTGCTAAACTAAATGAGCTTCTATCAAAAACCAAGCAATTTGCTGGATTCGTAGGAATCATTGGCTCTGAACAACATTCTTTACGAAAGCCAAGAGTAACATAATTCATAGAAGTACTAAAAATGTTTGTACTGGAAGTATTAACAGCATCATAGTATAAAACGACAGTTGGATTTGTACTTATGTTATTAAAATTAATGGCACTGAAACATTCAGGATTAGAGACTTCTCCATTTAAATCTGTTTTGTTCACATAAATATCATATTCCAAAGAACCTCCAGGTGGGGCCGGTACAGCTTCATAAATTAAGTGGCCTATGCTATTAATCGCTCCATTATCCACTTCAATATTCGTAATCTCCATAGAACCTTGATTATACGCATCTGGATACCTCATGTCCCAAATTCTATTTCTATTTAAATCTACTTTAGAAGTGTAGTTAAGGTGAGGATCAATGCCAGTTGGGCTAACAATACCAATATTATATTTGCCTGTTAAATATAAATAACCTCCTTTATAATCTAAATCTAATATTGTTTCTGGTTCGTTGCTGTTTTGATCATAAATTGATGCACCATTCAATAGATGACCTGACGGGCTTGCAACCAAAGAAACCTCTGCTAACCATGTATTTCCATTGGTGATGATTGGTTGGCCATAAGTTATATCTCCCGCAATATAATAATTGTTGCCGGCTGCAATAATCTTTTTACCAATGTCAGATGTGGATGGATCGTTGTCAATATCAAATGTAGTTGTAATCAAACCTTGCGCACAGTAGTTTGTAATAAATGCATCATTGTTATAACTTCCAGTAATTACATATTCTGGATAATAACAGCCCCATACAGAAGAAGTGGTAATTGGGTTTTTGATTAAATCATAGGCTTTTATATTTTCACTTGTACCATTAATTTCAAGTTCTTCTATTAGTGTAGCATTAAAATTTGATTTGTCAATTGTAACAATATAGCTCTTTCTAATTACTGGTATTTGACGATTCACTAATAACACATAAGAACCAGATGGATAGTTTATGCTCGGTGGTTCATACAAGATTTCTATCGCATATTCCCAGGAAAATGGATCAGGTGAATTTGACATTAGAGGACCATGTTTTAAAATGGGTGCTAAATTTGAAGCATTAACTCTTAAGATATATATATCAATTGACCCACCGAAATTGGCATCATAAAATAAAACGAATTCATTGGCATCTTCGTCATAAACCATTTCAACATTTGAAATGGTACCTTGTATAGGGTAAGCATTCAATCTTACTAGATTTCCTAAAGCGTCTAATTCTTTTAAAAAGATATTTGGTAAGTTACTATTAGAATAAGACAACCCAGTTATCATTCTATTTCCATTTGGTAATAACACTTGATCAAATGCCCTATCATTGAAAGGGTCATCATTGGTTAAATCTACTTTACAGGAATATGTTTCAGACAAATCTATACCTGTATTATTACAAATGGGAACACCAGTTACACAACTAACATCTTCATTTAAAGTTGGAGTTGTACAGTTTATTGAAATGTTTTGTGGGGTAACTATAACAGAATTTACTGTACTAGCAAATGTAGCTTGGATTGGAGCATAATTATTTTGAGTATAGGTAATTGGAATCTCACAACCACCTACATTGCCATTGCCATCTGTCTTAATCAATCTCATATTGTCCCTTGTTGGAACTGGCAATGCCTTATTTTGATTGTTTTTTAAAGCAAACATAAAGCCATAACCATCTTGGAGTCCTGCAATAGCATATCCTCCATCTTGTGTTTTTATGATTTGTGTTTTGCCATTAAGAAGAGTTGAAGCGTAATTTTTTCCCCAAAGAAAATTACCCGATACATCTGTTTTAAATAATGTAATTTCGTTTGGGAATCGTGCAGTACCAGTAATCATATAGGAATCATCTGTATTTTGTAGCAAATCTTCACCATATAAATCAGAAACAGGGTGCAAATATTCTTTTCCCCATAAAAATGATGCACAGGCATCCGTTTTTAGTAAAAATCCTCGTCTAGTAATTCCAGCAGCCCTTTTTCCTGTAATTGCGAGTCCTCCATCATTAGTTTGGATAATAGCGGTTACTGATTCTACATTATCCGAAAAGTAATTTTCACATAGAGGACTACCTACGGCATCGGTTACCAACACATAAAATCCGCTTTGCCCGGTTTGATAATACCTTCCTGCTAAGGCTAAATTACTACTATTTAATTCAGTTATTCCTCCTACATCAAAATCTGTAGCAGAATAGCTTTTGCTCCATAACCAGTTTCCGTTGGGGGCAATCTTTGTTATATAAGCATCATTATTTGATGTATAGCCAGCAATAACATAGTTACCATCCTGCGTTTGAATAATGGTCGTTTCGCTAATAGCATAACTATTATTATACTTTTTTGACCAAATACAAATACCATTCTCATCCACTTTTTGTATTGTTAAATTAGAAGTACTTCCTCCAGTTAAATGAAAATTTCCTGCAATTAAGAAGCCATTGTCGGCAGTTTGTATAATACTGCGACCATAATAATCGTGTAAAATATTTGTAAATTCAAATTGACGAGTCCATATTTGTGTTCCAAACTCATCCATTTTTCTTAGGAAAGTTTTTCCATCGAAGCTATTTCCTAATACGATGTAATTACAATCATTTAATTGAAGAACATCTTCTCCTCCTTCTCCTTTATCTTGTCCAAATATTCCAAAAACATGATCGAAGGTGGTTTGCGCTTTGGTTACACAAAAACAGGAAATCATTATTATTAAAAACAGTATTAAATTTTTCATTTTAAAGTTGTTTAAAGCGTTGAGTAAAACAAATAAGTAAAATTTTAGTGTCATATTTTTCTTTTTAGATGCTAGTAAATGTTTAATAGAATATGAAAGTATAACATAGCTATTACTCAACCAACCACAATTATTTAACGGTATAAGTAGTACATTAAACGGTAAAATATTGGTGTAACTTTTAGATTAATTGCATAAAAGAAAAGCCACCAGTTATAAAACCGGCAGCCTTTCAATACTGCTTTACTGTAATGTAAAGTGTAATTTATATAATTAACAGCCTTGTAATACCGTAATATTTTGATCGGTAAAACCAGCAGGACAAGTAGTTCCTATCTGGTAAGATTCACAAATTTTATTGCCTTCACAATCATAATAAGCGGTAACGCCATCGCTAACTATGCAAAAATCAGTAACTATAAACACACATTGATTTTGGTATATGCCTCTTGAAATTGAATAATTAGGATCGCCTATAAATGGTTGTAGCCAAGTTAAATCATTCAACGGATTATCACTACAACAACAAGGTGCTATGCTGGCATTAAAATCTGCACCAGCTTGTACAGAAAAGCCATTTCCAAATTCAATATTTTGCCCAGCCTTTAATTGCACTTGCGAAGCAGCAACAACAGTACCCGCAGCTTTTATAGTTTGGCCAGCATGATGAACTCCAGCTGGTATTAGCCCTTGCTCAAAAATGATAATTGGTGGGCAAGGGTTATCATCAACTTGGGTTATACAAACATTCATTTGCAGGTTCCACATTGTAAAACAAAGTAATTACAAAACACACAGAGTCGCTAGGCGAAACATTGCTAATATTAATAGGTGGCATAGCTGTTACGCTACTTGGTGGAAATATGCCGCTATTAGTGTAAGCTGGCAATGGAGAAAACACACCTCTGGTTAGTTTTGTATGTACTTGACTTACCTTAATTGCGGTTGCGTTAATGCCCGATAAGTTTACAACATCGTAGTTAAATATATAAGATCCATCATCTTTACAAATAATAGTATCATTAGTTACTTCAGCGCAATTTTCGGGTGGCGGAGGAATGCAATTAAACACCAAAGTATCTTCACAAATTACTGTTTGCAGGTTCGACTTCCAGCGAATTACTACTTCTTCGGGCGGAAATTGAGTTGAATCATTATAGCCGCCAAGGCAAAAACGTATTTTATTATTCGTCCAACCACTTGGTATATAAGTTCCTCCTGGTGGTGTGGGTGCAGATTTCCAATGCACAGAAGTTGAAGTAGGGTTAAACAAATACCAACCTGTTCCCGCTGATTGGTAATCAAGCGTTATTCTATTAAGAGGTGCTGCTTCAACACAGGTAAATAAGCTATCTTCACAAATTTAAAAGTCTACATCAAGCAACAAGTATCTTGTTGTATTGTAATATTGGTAATGTCATATTCTATATCCTCACATTCATCACAACAGTCGGGTACAGGAATACATATTGGATCAATAATGCAATAACAGCAAGTATCTACATCTTCTGCTCTAAGAAATGAATACCACCATTTAAACGGTGAAAAATGGTTTTGCAGTAATGCCAATGCAGACTTGGTTTTAGTTTTAGCACGTACCAACTCAGAAATTAAAGGCACAAAAGGGCTTTCTATCTTTTTAATTGAAAAGCAATTATCAGATGGTAACATCAATCATAAAAATGTAGTTCGCTTAAAAAATATGTTGGGCGTGCGCTTCATGGCAAGTGCTGAAATAATATTAGAAAACACATTGGGTAAAATAATTGGCAAAGAAGGGCAGGGCTTTTCTATAATGGCCGAAATGATTAATCTTTCTCGTTTGTATAATTCGGTAGCGGCAAGTGCTTTAATTAGGCGTGCATTGGTAGAGGCGTATCAATACTTATCGTTTAGAGAAACCTTTGGTAAAATTGCTTTAGAGCATGGTGATAGATAAGTTGGCAGAGTTGGCAGCTATTAATCAAGCTAATTTTTATTTTACTTGACATTGTATTTTAACTTTAGATAAAGCAGAAAATGGAGACCAAAAAGCAGCACAACTATTGCGCTTGCTTACACCAATGCTTAAAAAATCTACTGTAGAAGATAGTGTTTATGTTTGCCGGGAAGCGATGGAAGCCATTGGTGGAATTGCTTACATGAAGAAAGTATTATGCCTAAATTATTGCGAGATGCCTTGGTGCTGCCAATATGGGAAGGCGCAGGAAACATTATGGTGTTGGATATGATGCGTGCTGCCTTTACCGCCAGTGCTTTACCTTTATTGTTTGAAGAATTAGAACAGATTTTAAATTCAGCAGCCGATCAATTTTTAATGAAACAATTAAGTTTGTTAATGCAGGATGCTAATGATTTGAAAAATTTAAAGCGCTCCGAACAAGAAGTAGCAGCTAAATATTTTTTTGAAAAATTAACTATGCTTTACCGTATTGCCTTGTTGTATTTGTATAAAGATGATGAAAGTAAAAAATGGATTGAACCTGCTATTGCTTATATTAAAAAATTACATTTTAACACGCCCATTAAAAATTTGTTTTATAATAAAGCAGCAATGGTAGACATTGTTGCCTGGAAATTTTGATGGGTTTAAAGAAAACAAAGCCCAACTTTTATGATCTACAGATGTTGAGTATAGCTTAGTTTATAATTTGCTTTCTTTTACTACAGATCAATTATTTATCTTTTCTATTAAACAAACAGCATAAGCACTTACGCCTTCTTCCTGGCCAACAAAACCCAGCTTTTCTGTGGTAGTAGCTTTAACGGATATTTGGTCAATAGCTATGTTTAAGGTTTCGGCAATAGTACTTTTCATTGCAGTAATATGCGGTTTTATTTTTGGTAGCTGCAAACAAACCGTACTGTCAATATTACCAATTTTATAACCATTGTTTTTTAATAGTGTTCCAACATTTTTCAATAATACTTTGCTATCAATGCCTTTGTAAGCCATATCAGTATCAGGAAAATGTGTACCAATATCTCCAAGGTTAGCAGCACCCAGCAAAGCATCGCTAATAGTGTGTAACAATACATCAGCATCAGAATGGCCAATTGCGCCTTTGGTATGTGGAATAACTATACCGCCTAAGGTAAAAGTTACTCCTTCTTTTAATTGATGAACATCATAACCTATGCCTACTTTAAATTGCATTATTTAAATTTTAAATATAAAAAAACCTTTATTGAAATGTTTATGCTTCAATAAAGGTTCTTAATTAATTTATTAATTATAATCTTTAAGATGAAATATCATTAAAATCGAAACTCAAAGTAAATCTAATAGTTCGGGCTAATGGGTGATGTTGCCCGGTTGTTGGTGCTAAGTAAGAAATGTTTAAGCCAAAAATATTGTACTTAACACCAGCGCCAACGGTAAAATATTTTCTGTTACCTTTTAATTGATGTTCGTGAAAATAACCTGCACGTAAGGCAAAAATATTATCGTACCAATATTCAAAACCTATAGAATGCATAATTTCCTGCATTTCTTCTTGAAAACTTGCATCACCAAATGAAGTGAAAATACCTGTAACGGCATCTAATTGATCTTGCGAATCATTATCTTGCGGGGTTGGAGCCATTAGTTTATTAATATCATAAGCTAAGGTAAACTTGTTGTATTGATCAAAGTCAAAATCTAAAGCAGCACCTAAACCAAGGTTAGTGGGTAAAAAATCACGATCTGTATCATCATCGGTATAAGAAATTTTGTTACCAATGTTTGAGGCAACAGCACCTAAACTTAATTTAGCATCTGTACCACCCAAGCTAATGTAGTTGGTGTAGTAAAATGATAAATCGGCGGCTACTGCTCTACCAACTTTCAAGTCTGTACCATCACTTAAGGTAATCTGTGCCAAATCAGAGTGGATGTATTTTAAGGTAATACCAGTACTCAACACATCACTTAATTTACGAGAGTAACCTAAATCTAAGTAAAATTCGTTTGGGCGGTAATCAATTATAGTGCCACCAGTAATATCGGTAAAGGTAATATTACCAAAAGAAAAATAGCGCAAAGATGCTGCAATGCTTTGTAATTCATCTGGCTTGTAATAACCACTTAAATTGGTTAAGTAAATATCGGTAATGCCTAATTGGCGTAACCAGGGCGAAAAAGAAACAGATACGCCAACAGGATCTTCTATGAAAGCTAATTTTGCATTGTTCCAAAAAAGTGCGTTAGCATCTGGCGAAATGGCAATACCTACATCGCCCATTGCGCCCGAGCGTGCATCAGATGTAGCTCTTAATAAAGGTACTGCTGTACTTACAACATTTATACATTGGTCTGCCGGAATACCTAAAGCTTCGCAACGAGAAATACCACCTGATTGTGCCAAAGACTGGAAACTTAAGGCTGCTGTAAAAAGCAAAATAAGGGTTAGTAAGGTATAATTACTTATTTGAATTTTCATTTAATTTTGAATTATTGATACAAATAACTGAAATAATGTTAAAATATTATCTTAGAAACATCAATTTTTGGAAATCACTTAAAAAAGTTTGGTCGCCATTATTTATGCTTACCCGATAAACATAAGTACCAGAGGCAATTGGATAATTTTGATCATCTTCTCCGGTCCATTTTATATTGGTAACTTTAAAGCCATTACCCGATATATTTTGTTGAATGCTTCTAATTTTTTGTCCTGTTAAATTATAAACGTCTATTTGCGCCATTAAATTGCTGCCACTTTGGTTGTGTTCAAAACTAAAATTAGTTTCGTTACTAAATGGATTAGGATGGTTACTTAAACTATTAATTACTGCGTTGTTTTGTAATTGCACCTCAAACTCTAAATATGCTTCCGACCAATTGTTATGAACATCAAAAGCTCTTAGGCGCAAGGTATGCTTTCCTTCGGTTAAATTATTAAATGGATAAACCAATGAACCACTTTTGTAGTTGTTTGTTTCGGCCTTGTAAAAATCATTTAAAACTATTGCGTTTGCATCGTTATCATCTAAAATACAGGTTATATTGTGCCCAATTCCACCACCAACGGTGTTAATGCCACTTTCGTCAAACAGTTTTACCAATAAATCCGGGTTTTCATTTGTTATGCCTCCAAATCTAAAATCTTCATTAATCATAAACAATTGTATGGCTGGTGGTGTATTATCAGCAAAGGCATTTTCTGCTATACCACCTATTACTATATTTTGATGGCAACCGTTTGCATCTATACCATCTTCACTTAGTGCATAGTAGCTTATTTTGCCCATATCGTAAAACAACTTAACGTCTTTTGGTACTACAAAGCTAAATTGAAATTGGCCGTTTTTTATTTGGCTTTGTCCGTTAAATATAATATTATCTCTTTTATAAAACTCTTTCACAGAACTCTTTTCATCATTACCCAAAGTATATGTTTCTAAAGCTTTATCAAAAATAGTTGGAAATAAAGTGCCATTAAAATTTTCCATTTTTCGGTTTTGAAGATCTTGTATTTCGCCACTAATAGTTACGGTGCTTAATGCCGTTAATGTGTCGGGCAAAAAACTAATAGCTTTGCCGTTAATAGTGTTGGTTATCACTTTATATTTTGGAAAGTTTAGGTGCAAAGCTGGGTCGCCTAATAAAGCAAACTTTCTAACATTGGCAGAAATAGATGCAGCAGCTTTGGCCAACATTAAAGTAGTGCCAATAGCATTTTGTCTTTGTTCTTTTTGTAAAAAGAAGTTACTAATAAACTCTCCATTCAAATCCCTGTTTTGGCTTGCATAAACTACCCTTGTTGTGGTTACATTGGCAATTGCTCCACCTTCTGGACGTAATATTACATGCTCGCCAGCCGAATATATATCAGGATTATCAAACCGGCTAAAACTACATGTAGCAGTTACAAATAGCGGCATATTGTCAAAATTATCCCAGCTATCAATATCGTTAAACTGCAATACCCTTTCGTGAGCAAAACCTTTTTCGCCGCCGTGGCCTACATAATTTACTACAAAAGTACCTTCGTTAATAGTTCGGTTAAGCGCTTCATTTACTTGCGGGTATCTACCTCCAGCCGTGGTGCTTTCCTGCTCATAGGCATCCAAATATAATTTCTCTAAGTTAGTGCAAGGGTCTAAATCGTTAATGCGCTTAGCGTGAGATTCGGAGTCTCTAAAATGTAAATCGCCGTCTTCATCATCGGCTAATAAAGTATATTTGTTTTGCCAGCTGCCAAAAGTGTTTGTATTTTTATAATGTAACACCTTGTCTACATAATTTTTTGCTTGCTCTAAAGTATGGCAAGGTATACGGCCAATAGCAGCATCGGGATATCCTCTGCTATTTACCTTATTGCCTTCGTCTTCACCTAACAATACAAAATAATCATCGGTACAAAAAGTACTTGTTGTGTGTAAAGATTCGTAAGATTGAAAAGTAGGTACAAAGCTTTCATTGTTTTCTTCTTTTAAATGAAGATTTTTAAAATCGTAAGAGGCATCGCCAAATAACAAAACATATTTAGGTTGCAAATTTTCATTACCATAAGCACGGTGATAAAACATTCTAATAAAATTTCTGATAGCTGTAATGTCTGTTATGCCGTTAGAAAATTCGTTGTAAATTTCTTGTGGTGTTGTTATTAATACAGTTAGGTTATTGTTGTTTTTATGAAATTCTGCCAAACGCTGTGCTTCTTCAATAAAATTAGGATGACTTATAATTAAATAGTCATAAGCTGCATTTTGATGCAAATTTTGATTAGCAATTGCTTCGGCATTTAAAGGTGTTTTTAAAGTACTATTGTTAAAAGCAACATAAGCTTTAAGGCCACCGCCATAGTTTGTAAAACTGCCATTTTTTATCACCATTTCAATTGGGTGATTGCTGTTAGTAATATCCCAAACCATTACATCTGCATTTCCAGTTATGGTGTAATCAACAATTTTTTCATTGCGTGTTTTTTTATCAGAAAAGATGAGTTGATCACCAAAATTATTAAATGCCAAATTAGCACGGCCATTTATTTCAATATAATCTAACCAGGCTTGCTCACTACCATTTTTTTGAAAGTATTCTAATTGAAGATTCAAATTAGTGTTGTTAAGCATTAAAGTATTTGTTAAAGTACTGGCTTTTGCAAACTCCCTATTGGGTTCGGGGCTTACACTACTTACATTGTGTTTGTGCAAGGCATTATTATTTGCTTGTACTTGTAAATTTCCATCGCCTTCAAACGACCTAATGGCTACTGCGGTGGTAACATCAACAGGTTCGCTGGTTATTAAACCTTTCAAATCAAAATTGAAACTATACTCATTTTCAAAACCAAACAACTCGCCATACCATTGCCTGCCCGAGCCGTGTTCAACTAAATTATAGCGTTCGGTTTCGTGTACTTGCAACAAATCGAACGTGTTGGTAGTGTAAGTTGCTGCCCCAATGTTGTTGCCTAATATTCCAATTTTTTCACTTACAGCACCATCAACATTAATAAACACATAGTTGTTTAAAGCATACAAATGTTGTTGGTATTGATACCGGTTTTCCATTTCATTAAAAACCCACTTGTCTAAACCAGGTGCATAAAATAATATAGCATCATTAGCATCAAAACGGTTGTTAAAATTGTCATCAATTACTTTAACATGGGTTTCAACCATATCATCAAAATTGGGTTTGCTATTAGCTTCGGGTAGCATACTACCTGCACCAACATAAATTTTAATGTTGTTAATGTTTTCAACTGTAATATCTAATTGAGATAATATAGAAGCGTTTAACTGGTAAATGCCCGCTTCACCAACTTCAACTTTGTACCAAGTGCCTGTGCTTAGTAAAGAATTTTCTACATACACTTTTTTTGAAGTGCCTTTGTTAGCATTATTTTCGTCTACATCTATACCAAATGCAACCATATTTATGATAAAAAAGCACAAGGCGAAGGAAGTAATTTTGTTAAAACAATCATTTATTAACATAGTTTGCATAATAATTATGGCTTTAAAATGGTTTTGTACAGCAAATACGCTTCAAATTTAACTCAAAAATTTTTAATCGAACGAATTTTAAAACTTTGATATTGCTCAATAAATATAATTATGGTTATCTTCGCACTCCTTTTATCAAAATGATTAAACAGTTTTATATACTGCTATTGTTAGTCGTTTTTGTTTTTTTAGCCTTAGCTGCACAAGCACAAATACCTGTGTTTACGCAAAGTTACGCTTCGCATTTAAACTTAAACCCTGCATTAGCTGGCTTATCGCATAGCCCAACAGTTGTAATAAATTATCGTAATCAATGGGCCGATTTTGATGGTGGTTACAAAACCTATTCCGTTTCGGTTGATAAACATTTTGATGCTATAAGAAGTGGGCTTGGCCTTTCTATAGTAAATGACAAAGCTTTAAAAGGAGCTGTTAGTAACTTATCGGTTAGCGGGCATTATTCTTATTACGTACCAATAAATAGAAATTGGGGAGCTACTATGGGTTTTCAAGGTACTTTTAACCAGAGAGGAATTGATAATGGAGCATTAGTTTTTGGCGATCAGATAGATCCTAACACAGGAGCCATAAATACTGATTTATTTACGCAAGAAATTTTAGCCTTTGATGAACAAAAAAGCTATCTCGGCCTTTCTGCAGGTTTTATGTTGTTTTCAGAAACGCTTTATGTTGGGGCAGCTTTTAAAAATATTAATCAACCCAATATATCGGTAGTGCAAATAGGTGAGGAAAGTAAATTGTCAATGTACATATCTATACACGCTGGTAATACTTTTTATTTCGATTTGGGAAACACTCAACCTTATGTAACCCCTAACATATTTTTTGCCAACCAAGGCAAGTACAACCAAATTATGGCTGGCGCACAAGCTGGCGTTGGTATTTTATTTGGCGGTTTGTGGGCTCGGCATAATATTACCAATTTTGATGCGTTAATGCTTTTACTTGGTGTGGAAAAAGGAGTTTTCAAATTTGGGTACAGTTATGATTTGTCGGTTGGGCAGCCTGGTAACTTTGTAGCCAACACCCACGAACTAAGTTTAGTAATAAGTTTTTTAGAAGACCCTCAAGAAGCAAAAAAACGCAGAAGAACAAGAGGCTTAATGTGCCCAAACATATAAAATGTAACTGATCAAAAAAAAATTATTCAAATAATAAAAATAGCAAATAAAATAATGAAGTTAAATAGCATATTAAAACTGGCAACATTTCTGTTTATTGCTACTACTTTTTTTTCTTGTAAAAAAACGCAATCCTCAACAGCAACTGGCTGGAAATATAACGATGCCAATTGGGGTGGGTTTTCTGTAGCAGAAAAAATAGACCAGAAAACCGGCCCAGGATTGACTTTGATAGAAGGTGGTACTTTTGTAATGGGTGCTGTTTCTGAAGATATTACTTATGAGCATCATAACCTGCCACGGCGTGTAACTGTTTCTTCATTTTATATGGATGAATCGGAAGTTACCAACTTACATTACCGGGAGTATATGTATTGGTTAGATCAAGTTTTTGGTGACGATTATCCAGAAATTGTGCGTAAATCAATGGTAGATACATTGGTTTGGCGTTCGGAACTGTCGTACAACGAGCCGTTTGTTGAGTATTATTTCCGACACCCATCTTACAATAATTACCCTGTTGTTGGCGTAACTTGGGAACAGGCGAATGAATTTGCCAAGTGGAGATCGGATAGAGTAAATGAAATGATGTTAGTTAAAAGGGGTGTTTTAAATAATAACCCTAATCAATTAAACTCAGATCATTTTAGTACCGATGGTTATTTGGTAGGTGAGTATGAAGGTGTTGTAAATAATGGTTTAAAAAATACAGACCCAAATGCAGAAACCGAAACGAGGAAGGTTAGAATGTCGGATGGTATAATGCTACCAGACTATCGTTTGCCAACCGAAGCCGAATGGGAATATGCTGCTTTAGCATTAACTGGCAACCAGGTAATGCAAGATGAAAGTATAACAGATAGAAGAATATATCCTTGGGATGGTTCTTCGGTTAGATCGGGTAAGCGTAACAAATGGCAAGGCAAAATTATGGCCAACTTTAAAAGAGGCAGAGGCGATAATATGGGTTTGGCTGGAGCACTTAATGATAATGCCGAAATTCCGGCAGAAGTGAAAACTTTTTTTCCTAACGATTTTGGTTTATATAATATGGCCGGTAATGTTAGTGAGTGGACTTTAGATGTATACCGACCAATGACCTCAATTGATGCCGAAGATTTTAACCCTTACAGAGGTAACGTATTTAAAACCCGCGAAATGAATGAAGATGGTAGTGCTGTTTTTGATAGCTTAGGCCGTGCACAATATCGTTTAATTTCTGATGAAGAAAATGTAAAGAGACGCAATTACCGAAAAGGTTATGCTATTAATTATAAAGATGGCGATGAAGAATCTGGTGTGGTTTATGATTACGGTAAAAATACACTAATCAGTGACAAATCGAGAGTGATAAAAGGCGCAAGTTGGAATGATAGAGCATTTTTCTTGTCACCAGGTACACGCAGGTATATGGAACAAGATCAAGCTTCTTCTGAAGTTGGGTTTAGATGTGCTATGATAAAAGTTGGCAGCCCGGGAGGCAACTCTTTTGGTGGCGGCAATAAATTTAAAAAAAGAAAATAGATTCCGTTTTTAAACGTAACTATAATTACATTGGGTAAGGCAGTAACATAAAGTTGCTGCCTTTTTTTTATTGTAGGCAACCTTTTTTTAAGGTACTGCATATATAATACCAAATAACAATTATGATTAGAATCTTATTTATCTTTTTACTTGCCAGCAATTTAATTTATGGGCAAACAGTAGTAGATGTAGTTGTGAATAGTGAAGATCACAATACTCTTGAGGCTGCAGTTATAGCAGCAGATTTAGCCGAAACCTTATCTGGTGAAGGTCCTTTTACCGTTTTGGCCCCAACTGATGCCGCATTTGCAGCTTTACCAGCAGGTACAGTTGAAGCTTTGTTAGCAGACCCAACGGGCGATCTTACCCAAATTTTATTGTACCATGTATTAGGTGCAACTGTTTTAAGTGGCAATTTAAGTGATGGACAGACTGCCGAAACATTAAACGGTGCAGAAATTACGGTATCTATTAATGATGATGGTGTATTTATAAATGATGCTAAAGTTACGGTTGCTGATATTGAAACAGACAATGGAGTAGTACACGTAATTGATGCGGTATTATTACCACCAGCAAAACCAGCTTCGGTAGTAGAGGTTATTGTTAATAGTGAAGATCATGCAACATTAGAAACAGCAGTAGGTGCAGCGAGCTTAGTGGAAACCTTATCTGGCGAAGGCCCTTTTACCGTTTTTGCCCCAACTGATGCCGCATTTGCAGCTTTACCAGAAGGTACAGTTGAAGCTTTATTAGCAGACCCAACAGGCGATCTTACCCAAATTTTATTGTATCATGTATTAGGCTCAACTGTTTTAAGTGGCAATTTAAGTGATGGACAGACTGCCGAAACATTAAACGGTGCAGAAATTACTGTATCTATTAATGATGATGGTGTTTTTATAAATGATGCTAAAGTTACGGTTGCTGATATTGAAACAGACAATGGAGTAGTACACGTAATTGATGCGGTATTATTACCACCAACAAAACCAGCTTCGGTAGTAGAGGTTATTGTTAATAGTGAAGATCATGCAACATTAGAAACAGCAGTAGGTGCAGCGAGCTTAGTGGAAACCTTATCTGGCGAAGGCCCTTTTACCGTTTTTGCCCCAACTGATGCCGCATTTGCAGCTTTACCAGAAGGTACAGTTGAAGCTTTATTAGCAGACCCAACAGGCGATCTTACCCAAATTTTATTGTATCATGTATTAGGCTCAACTGTTTTAAGTGGCAATTTAAGTGATGGACAGACTGCCGAAACATTAAACGGTGCAGAAATTACTGTATCTATTAATGATGATGGTGTATTTATAAATGATGCTAAAGTTACGGTTGCTGATATTGAAACAGACAATGGAGTAGTACATGTAATTGACGCAGTTTTAGATCCAACTATGGTAAACATAATAAATGTTGAAACAACTATGTCAATAACGGCATATCCTAACCCAGTAGTTGAAAAATTAAATATTGAAACAATTAATAGTAATGATATTATTGAATCACTTTTAATATATAATTCAGCAGGAAGCTTAGTTGCAAAATATAATGATTTAAATGGTATTCAAAAATCAATTGATGTAACCGAGTTAGCCACGGGTTCTTACAATATTGTTTTAACGGTTAACAACAAAAATTACTCTAAAACTTTTGTTAAACACTAACGATATCTCTCTTTTGTATTAGATAAAAGTAGCCTTGCAGTTAGTTTATTGCGGGCTGCTTTTTTAAAAATTTAAAAGAGTATAATCAAATTTGGCAATGTTATTTTGTATGTTAGCAATACAATTAAATACAACAATTATTTTAAAAAGCCAGCAGGAAGCTACTAACTTTAATTTGGAAACGAAAACTGAGCAAACAGATATCGAAATTATAGAAGATGTACTGTCAGGAAGTCAAAATGCTTTCAAAACATTATATACTAAGCATGCGCGAAATCACTTTTTAACCTGTTTGCGTTATATTAAAAATAGATCAATTGCTGAAGATTTATTACAAGAATCTTATTTTAACATATTTAAAAACTTAAAACAATTTAAACCAGAAAAAGCAAAATTTTCAACCTGGTCAAACAAAGTGGTAGTTAACACTTGCTTAATGCATTTGCGTAAAAAAAATGTTTTTAGTAAAACTGATGATGTTGATGCCGTAGATGCTACTTCGTATAATTTAATACGGCAGGCTACTGCCTTTGAGCAACTTAGTTTAAAAGAAATAACAGAACAGATACAAAGTTTACCTAAGGGCTACAGAACGGTATTTAACTTGTTTGTAATAGATGGGTACTCGCATAATGAAATTGCAGAAATGTTGAAAATATCTGTCAGTACTTCAAAAACTCAATTGTTGAAAGCAAAGAAGGCATTGCAAAGCATATTATTAACAAGGGGAAATTCTCAATCGGCAAATTAAATGTTAGACGATAACAAAATACAAGACATTTTTACGAAAGCTTCGCTGGAAAACGAGGATTGGCTGGAGCCATCACCAATGGTATTTCAAAATTTAGAAAATGCCATTTATAGTAAAAAAAGAAAACGATGGTTTTGGTTGATACCCTTGTTTGGTCTTTTAGCTTTATTAGGTTATTTACAATTTGAGAGCAATAATTCTTTAGATAACTCATTAAAAAATATTACCAAGCCTACAACTAATATTACCAAACAAGTTGAAAAGCAAAACTTAGCATCTAACCAAAAAGAAAAAAATGAAAGTATTAGTACGTTAGAAAAAAAAGAATTATTAAGTAGAGAATCATTAACCAAAAAAACATTAAACACAGAAACGCTTGAGATTTTAAATTCTGAAACTATTAATAAAACTTCAAACAATAAAAAAGGAGCAAATTCAACTTTAAAAACAGAAGATAAACTGGCAGAAAAGGTAAATTTAAAAACGACTATCTCTAAAATAAATAGCAGTAGTAATGTAGTGGTAAAAAATGAGCTGGATAAAAATAAAACTTCTTCAAAAAGCAACACATTAAATAAAAAAGACAATTCAAAAGTAAATATTACAAGTAAAAATTTAAGTGTTGTAGATGATGTTTTTATTGAATCTCAGGAAAAAACATTTGTTTCTGTAATAAATAAGTCAACCTTAATTACAAATAATAAAGATATTGCTTTGTTGGAACAGGGTATTTCCAATAAATCAAAAACTACTTATCAAAATGAAGATTTCATTTCTAATAAATCAATTGATAAGTTGCAATCAATTTTACCTAGTTTAACCAATTACGAGAAGGATCATATTACTATTTCTACTATTGATACTGAAATACCCCAATTGTTAAAACAAGCAACAACAGATTGGCAAATTGGTATTTTAAGCGGTTTTAGTTTTTGGGATTATAGTTTAAATAACAATTTTAAAAGTGCTTTGCAACCTGCCGACTTTGAGTATAAAAATAGTAAAGGTTATTTTGTTGCTGTATCGGCAACCAAAATGTTAAACAAAAAATTCAGTTTTATTACAGACCTTAACTTCGAAACGGTTTACAACCAATCTGGGCACAACTCCGAAATTGAATATAAAGCAGTAAATGAAAATAGTGAAGCTGTTAGTTCTTATGATATTAAAATGGCTTCAACTTTAGGCTTTATTGATACTAATTTAAAAATTCAGCGACAAAACGATGTTAATTTAGAAAATACATCATTTATTGTAGACTTAAATAACAAACACAAAATAAGTAGTATTGATTTGAGTACTTATTTAGCTGCTAATGTAATCAACATTAATAAAACAAATTTATCATTACGTTTAGGTTTGGGTTTGGCTCAAATTATAAGTATTAAAAATGAACTGACTTCTTTTAGCACTTCATTGCCAGCGTTAAAAGCATATAAATCTGAAATAACAGCAAACCAAAAAGAACTAAATAGAACAAGGTTATTTATTGCCTTTGGCGGTAATTTTGTTCATCAACTTAGCACTACTAATAGTTTGTTTGTTACGTATTCTTTTAAAAGTGATTTTAATGCACTTTACCAAAGTGGCGAGTTTAGTACTTTTTTAAATAAACATAATGTTGGTTTGGGTTACTTAAAGCATTTCTAATCTAAATGTTAAAAGAGGTTTATATTAGGTAAGGCATTTAATATTATTAGCTATTCGATTAAAAAAAACATCAGCAAAAAATAGAAATAACAGATATAACTTGCTAACCGATAAGGTTTAAATTGTTCGTTTAAAAATGATTTTAATTTACTTGAGCTACTATCATTTTACCTGGAAATTTAAGCGTGAAAGTAGTTCCCTTGCCTAATGAAGATTGTAAACTTATAGTTCCTTCATAAGAAGATACAATTTTTTTTATAATGCCTAACCCAAATCCTGTTCCTTCATAGCTGCTGGATGCGTGCAATTTTTTAAAAAAAGAAAATATTTGTTTGTGATTAGCCTCCTCAATACCAATACCATTATCTGCTACTAAAATTTTAAAAGCATTAGTTTCTTTTACACAGGAAATTGTAATTTTAGGTTGCTTTGAATGATTAAATTTTAAACCATTTTCAATTAAATTTTGCAGTATAATTTGAAAGTTGGCAGAGTTTGCTTTTATTTTAGGTAAAGTGTTTTTAACTTCAATAATAGCATTTTTTTCTTTTATTAATAATGAAAAATTTTCAATAATAGCACTGAGCAAGTGGTTCAAATCAAACACTACTTCTTTCCGTTCTGTTTTGTCAAGTGCGTTAAGCTCACTTAAATTCTCAACCAATTCGTATAGGTTTAAGCAAGAATTTTTTATGATATTTAGGTTTTGAGATAGTGAGTCGTATTGTTTGTTTTTAACCTCAATATTTATTAACTCAGCAAAACTGCTTATGGTACGCAAAGGCGTTTTTAAATCGTGAGACAAAATATATGTGATTTCTTTTAACTCGTCTCTCTGTTCCTTTATGGTTTTGTTAGTTAAGTTAAGTTCTTCGAAGTACTCGGTATATAGGTTTAAAAATATTTTTGATAAAGTACCTTCTATTTCATCATTTATATTTTGCTGTTCAATTTTAAAAAATTCTTCTAAGTATTCGTGCTTTTTTTCTTTATTATTTACATTTGCAATTAACTTTAAAATTGATTTTTTTTGAGACTTAACTAAGCCTATTGCTTTTGCGGCAACGAAGTTTTCTTGTATTATTTCATTTGAAAACTCAACATCCGATACTTCAAATTTTTTGAGCATTTGCTTATTTAACTTAATAATATTTAGTGTAGAATTGTTTTCTTTAAACATATTTTTACATAACTCATAGTCATTTATAATTTCTTTTAAACTGTTTGACCGTGCAATAAGTAGGGTTGTTTTTAACCTATGATACATAGGTATAACTTTGTTTGGCAAACTTGCAAGTGTATTTACTTTATTAAAAGTATCTTTAGCTTTATCTAAATTACCTAATTCAATATAATTGAAACACAAATTCATTTTGTATAAATTAATTAGAAATAGGTATCGATCAGCATCAATGGTGCTTTTATACTTGTTTAATTCTTGTATAGCCTTTATAAAATAAATTTGTGCGGTTTCAAATTGATTTAAACAATATAAAGCAGTACCAATATTTTGTAGTGGTATATTTCTATCTTTATCAGAAGAACGTAAAAGAAATAGAAGGTATAAGTTTAGTGCTTCTTGGTAAAACTCATTATAAAAGCAAGCTAAGCCAAAGTAATTTATAAATTTAATAGTTTGCTTAGAGCGATCTTCAATATTTAATTTGGTTATTTGCAAGCCCTTTTTAAATAAATCAATAACCTTTTTTAAAGGATGAATAGTTAAAATGGCAGTATAATGATAGGCATACATAACTTTTAAATAATCATCAAAACGGCCTAATTCATATAACTGGTTGAGTACACTTGTTACTTCTTCAAAACTAAACTTGTTATTACTAGAGGATAGTTTTTTAATAAAACTTGAAATATTGTTTATGTGCATTCTGATAAGTTCTTGTTTTACCTCTGCATATACGTAAGAGATAGATAAAAGATATATTTTACTAAAAATGACGAATAACGCTAAAATTTATAAAGAATTAACATCAACAACCATAATAAGGAGCAACAATACCGAATACACTCTAAACTTATTCAGTTACCTCAGTTTAGAAATTTAGCATAGTATAAACCAATACTATGCTAAATTAATTGAATAGTATTAAAAATATTTTGTTTTTAATCTATTTGCAAGAATCTTCAACAGTCAAAATTAAATTTGTAGTAGAGTCTGATGTGAAATTAGATCCAATTTCAATATGTTTACCAGCTTTAAATATTACCGTATTATCTTCGTAATATCTATTAGGCACAACTATAAATTGACTACCATTAACCATTTCAATTACGTTCTCTGCTTCATAAAGATTTTCAAAAAACGGAGTATTTGAATTAAAAATAAGATCTTTTTCTCTTTCGCCATTGCAGCAACTGCCTGTTGTAAGTCCACAAAATTCTTCCCAAGTAGCATCAAAATTATTATTGGTAAAAGCATTTTTAGTTTGCCTGTCGTCACAAAGTTTTAAAAATTCGTAAGGAAAGCAACCACTTAAATTATTATTTGAAAGATTTACTGATTCTAAATTTACTAAACTATCCAAAACAGTTGGTATGGTTCCAGTTAAATTATTGCCACTTAAATTTAATAGTTCTAATTGGGCCAAATTTACAATTTCAGTTGGAATGCTTCCTGTTAAATTACAACTCAACTGTAGTGCTTTTAAATCTTTAAAATCTGCTATTTCAGGAATTAGCTGTGCATTTGTAATTGTTTGGTCATCAATAAAAATACCATCTACACAACCATCACCATTTAAAGAAACTCCTTCCCATTTATTTATAGATAAACTTGTATTCCAGTTTAAACCTTCAAATTGATTGTAAAGCTTAAGCAAGGTTAAAGAGTCTTGTTGCCTACAAGGGCTGTAAGGGTTACAAATACCTTCATCAAATTCGCAAAAAGCATACCAGGGCACATCAAAATTATTACCATCAAGAAAACCTCCATCATCATCGTCGTCATCATCAACAAATCCCCTACTACTTAAATCGCATAGATTTTTAAGTTCTTTAAAATAGCAACCATATAATTTATTATCCATTAAATACAATGTATCTAAATTTGATAAGCTACCCAAGTTTGCAGGTATTAAACCGGTTAGTTCATTCTCACATAAGTTAAGGTAAATTAGTGATGATAAGTTGCCCAAAGACTCTGAAATATTACCAGAAAGATCGTTGCCACCCAAATCTAAATGTTTAAGGTTTGTTAAATTACCTAATGATGAAGGTATTACACCTGTTAGATCGTTTGCCCATAAAGATAAATACCGTAACTCACCTAAATTTCCAATTGTTTTAGGGATTTTGCCAACAAAGTCATTTTCCATTAAAGATAAATAGCTCAAATTTTTCAAATTACCGATGCTTTCAGGAATTTCACCGCTTAACATATTCTCACTTAAATCTAATGTTTCTATTTCGGTAAGACGATTAATAAATGGGTTGATAGTACCTGTAAGTTGTTGTGCGCTTAAGTTTAATTCGCTAACACAACCGTTTTCATTTAAAGAAACTCCTTGCCAAGTTTCTATTGGTTGTGCCATATCCCAAGTTAAACCACTTGTAATACTATCACTAAAAAAAACCAACACTAAAGAGTCGAGTTGCCTGCAATTTTTGGCATCATTAAAATTGCCCATTGCGTGTTGGATAAATAGAAGATTGCATAACAGAACGATGAATACGTTAAGTTTCATAAATATAATTTTTGAGGTAAAAAAATGATTGATTAATTATGGGTATTGTTTGTAATTCAATAATTATAAAACAAAAAACATGCCATATTTTATATTAACCAATGTTTTCATTAAAAGTAGTAATGCGTTTTTACAAAAATGGCTACTCTTATTTAAACTTGATGGGCATTAGCCAAGCAATTTTTTTTATCATTACTTATTGGCTTACTATCAAAACCAACTCTTCTCTCAACCCTTCCACTAAAACCCTTTTCTCTTCATACGGCATTAAATTATAACTTTCATATTCAAGTCCATTTACATCATAAATTTTAAATTGTTTTATTTTATTAGATGCGTTGGTTAGGCGCACCCAACCATCTACACAAAAAACTTTTACAGCACTTGGTAAAATAGAGTTAGTCGTTTTTACATCTAAAATAACATCCTCATTTACGCTATACCACCATATATTTTGAAACTCGTGTGGGTTTTCACATTTACTTTTGCAACCAATGCTGTTGCTGTCGGTATTGCCAATAATTACAATTTCATCGGTATTGTTAATGTTTATTTGTGCTGTAAAATCTAAATCGTTTCCACCAATTGATTTACTCCAAACTAAATCACCTGTTTCACCATTAAGGCGAGCCAGCCAAGTATCAAAAAAACCAAAATTTTCTTTAATGTCATTATCAAACGAAAGGGTAACGCCACCAATTAAAACATTGCCATTAGTAAAGGCTGCAATTGTTTTTGGATTTTCAATAGAGCCGCCGCCAAAAGTTTTTTGCCAAACAATATCCCAATCTTCATCAATTTTAAGTGCCCAAAAATCGCCATTGCCAAAGCTGCTTGTTACATCACCATTATCACTTAATGTTTCTGCTAATATTACAATTTCATTGTTGTTGGTTTGGGTTAATCCAACTGCACTTTCAGCTGATGTACCACCAAAATTTTTTTCTTTTATTAGGTTGCCACTTGTTGTATTAAGTTGTAATAACCAAACATCTCGGCTACCAATATTATTGCTAATATCTCCATCGGTTGAAAGGCTAAATCCGCAAAGTATAATTGTATCATCTTTTATAAATAAATCGTTAAGCCGTTCTTTTTTGCTTCCACCATAAGTTTGCGACCAAAGCAAATTTCCATCCAATGAATATTTTTCTACCAAAACATTTTCATCAAAAGTGATCGTATCTTCAATATAACCAGCTACAACAATTTCATTTAAATTTGATAAAGCTAAGGCATTAATTTCACCCGGCTCATATTTGTTTACTTGCCATTTTATAAATCCATTTTTACTTGCAGCATACAAACGCGTATGTGGAGGTATTGTATCATTAAGTAAAACCGTTGTAGCAATAAGTAAAATACTATCGGCTGTTACAATTTGTTTTGCTATTATATCTGCAGTATCTTTTATTTCAAATTGGTTTAATAAAAGCCCTTGATTATTAAAGTTAGCTAACCAACCATTTTTACTTAATACATTAGTTGAATCTGCAGCAGTAGTTACATAACCACAAGCCCAATAAGTGTTGGTAATTTCATCAAAAACAATATCCATACCTCGTTCATCTTCGGCACCACCAATTATTTGTTGCCAGTTTATACAGCTTTGGCTGTGTAATTGTTTTGGTAAAATGAATAAACTCACCATCAAGCATACAAAAATTATAACTTTCATCTATTTTAGCTTTTAAAATTAAAAATACGTGTTCACAATAAAAGATTCAGCTAAATATAACCAATTAAGCGCACAACTAATTAAGGTTATTGGGGGAAAGATAAATGACGAAAAAGCGGCTACCGCTTCTGTTAATCAATTAAAAGAAGTGTTAGATTACCATGACTGGAGATACTATGTAATTAGCGACCCAATAATTGATGATTATACTTACGATCAATTGTTTAAAAAATTAAAGCAGTTAGAAGAAGAATTTCCAGCATTGCGAACAGAAGACTCGCCCACACAGCGAGTAGCACGAGGCTTAACCGCCAACTTTGAAACGGTTGAGCATTTGTTGCCAATGCTGTCTTTAGATAATTCGTACAATGGCGAAGACTTAAAAGATTTTGAACAACGCCTTAAAAACTTGACCGAAAAAGAAGCGTTTGCTTATTGTGTAGAACCCAAATTTGATGGTGGTGGCATTGCCTTAATTTACGAAAACGATCAATTGATAAGAGCAGCTACTCGTGGCAATGGTGTAGCGGGTGATAATATTACCAACAATGCCAAGGTAATCCGTTCTATACCATTAACCGCTGCTTTTAGTAAGTATGGTATTTACCGAGTAGAGTTACGTGGCGAAGTAATAATTGAGAAAAATAATTTTAAACAATTAAATATAAACCGTGGCAAAGCTAATAAGCAACTTATTGCCGATGGTAAAAGGCCTTTAGAGTTATACAAAAATGCACGTAATACCGCCACCGGTGGCTTGCGGGCAAAAGACAGCCAAGCAACTGCCAAGCGAAATATGGACGCCTTTATTTATCAAATTGGAATTGCTTTTGATAAAGATGGCAACGATATGATGGCCCGTCAACTAACATCGCATTACGCAAACATTGAACTATTAGGCGAACTAGGGTTTAAAGTGCCCGTTGAAGAAAAGCTAAAAACTAACGACATTAATAAGGTGCTGAACTTTTGCCAAAAGTGGGAAGCACAACGGGAAGAGTATAACTACGAAATAGATGGTATGGTAGTGAAGTTAGATGATATTGCTTTGCAAGAAATTGCAGGCGCAACGGCGCATCACCCTCGTTGGGCAATTGCTTATAAGTTTAAAGCCAAGCAAGGTAAGGCCAAATTATATCATGTAAATTATCAAATAGGTAGAACTGGTGCGGTTACTCCCGTTGCAAAAATTTGTACTGTTGAACATTACGATTTAATTAAAGATAAGGCTTACGAAGAAATTGATACTGACTTAGTATTGGGCTTGCAATTGGCTGGCGTTGAGGTAAAAAATATTTCATTACATAATGAAGAGTTTATAGTTGAAAAAGATATTAAAATTGGCGACACCGTACTTGTTGAACGAGCAGGCGATGTTATACCGTATGTTGTTGGCGTAGTTGAAGAACAACGTACCGGAAGTGAAAAAAGCATTCAGTTTCCAAAAACATGTATTTGCGATAAACAAAGCATCTTACAAAAACCCGAAGGGGAAAGTATATGGCGTTGTGTAGAAAAAACTTGCCCTTATCAGTTAGAAGAACGCATTATTCACTTTGTATCGAAAGGCGCAATGGATATTGATGGCTTGGGTAAAGACATTGTAAAGAAATTTATCAAACTAGGCATCATAAAAACAATACCCGATATTTATACTTTAAACTATAATGCTGTATTAAACTTGGAAGGCTGGAAAGAAAAATCGGTAACCAATTTAAGAACCAGCATTGAGGCATCAAAAAAACAACCCTTATGGCGCTTGTTAGTAGGCTTGGGTATTCGTTTTGTTGGCGGCACAACTGCTAAGCTTTTAGAAAAAGAAGTTAAGCATATAATTGATTTTCAACAGTTTACAGAAGAACAGTTGCTAAACATTAAAGATGTTGGACCCAAAGTTGCCGCCTCTATTATTGAATTTTTTAAAGAGCAAGAAAACATTAAAATTATAGAGCAACTTGAAAATTATGGCCTAAATGTAATATATTTGAGTTTAGATGATTTTGATTCTGACAAACTAAAAGATAAAACATTTTTATTTACCGGCACCTTACCTACCTTAAAACGAAACGAAGCCGCAAAGTTGGTAGAGCAAAATGGTGGTAAAATTACAAGCAGCGTAAGTAAAAATTTAAATTATTTAGTAGCTGGCGAAAGTGCAGGATCTAAATTAAAAAAAGCACAAGCAATAAATACGATTGAAATTATTACAGAAGAGGAGTTTTTAAATTTAATCAAAAATTGATACAGTTATTCTAATGGAAAAATGGAAAAAACTGCCTTATGAAGGTAAAAAAGGAGAACATTACGAAATTTCGAGTATGGGCAATATGCGTAAATGGCATCCAGGCGAAAAAAATCCGCAACAACTAAAGGGTTCAAATATTAGAGGTTATAGAGTGTTTAATACTAAACTAACTAATAGCAAAGGCGTATCGTTATACATACACAAAATTGTAGCAGAAAATTTTGTAAAACGAAAGAAAGAAGGAAAAAATTTTGTTATTCATAAAGATTATAATAAACAAAACAACGAGGCCAAAAACCTAAAATGGGTTGATAGAAAAGGAGTGGAGAAGCACAATGCTGTAAGCCCTACACGGGTTGGTAACAAACAAAATGTCAAGATCAAATAGTAATAATACGGCTGCTAAAAATAGAGGAGGAAATTAATAGGAAGTTTACTACATTATATTATTTGTAATAAAATTATTTTGTAAATGCGAAATCAATTAGGATGGGCTTTACAATTTTTTTGTTTTTTCAAATGACTTTCAACCTTTCAATAAATTTTATCCAATGCAAAACAAAAAGGATTTCCGCTGCAATCACTAACGCAGCAAACAAATATACTGTAGCCTAAAACTAAAACAAATGGCAAACTAAGCCAAGCCACCTTCTTTCAGCAATTCTGCATTTTCAGCAATGCGTAACTTATCTAAAATTTCTTGCAAATCACCATTTATAATAGCATCTAAATGATACAAGGTAAGGTTTATTCTATGGTCAGTTACCCGGCCTTGCGGGTAATTATAGGTTCTTATTTTAGCACTTCTGTCACCAGTAGAAACTAAGGTTTTTCTACGGCTGGCAATGGCATCATTATGCTCCTTTAACTTGGCTTCGTATAATTTAGAGCGTAACATTTTCATTGCAGCTTCCTTATTTTTATGCTGCGATCGCCCATCTTGACATTCCGCCACAACACCCGTAGGTATATGTGTTAAGCGCACCGCACTTTCCGTTTTGTTTACGTGCTGGCCACCTGCACCGCTGGCTCGGTAAGTATCGGTTCTCAAATCTGCCGGATTAATTTCCACATCAACCTCATCTGCCTCGGGCAATACAGCTAACGAAACCGCAGAAGTATGCACTCGCCCTTGCGACTCTGTAACCGGAACTCGCTGCACCCGGTGTACCCCACTTTCATACTTAAAAACGCCATAAGTATCATCTCCACTTACCGAAAAAGATACTTCTTTATAACCACCAGAAGAACTTTCGTTAGCGCCCAATAGCTCTACTTTAAAACCATTGCTTTCGCAATACTTTAAATACATTCTATACAAATCGCCCACAAAAATACCTGCTTCATCGCCACCCGTGCCCGCGCGTATTTCAATAATTATATCTTTGGCATCTTCCGGGTCTTTAGGTATTAACAATACTTTTATATCTTCCTCAAGCTTAGCCTGTTGCTGCTTTAACTCATCCAACTCACCTTTAGCCATGTCGCGCATTTCTTCATCTTTTTCGGTTTGCAGCAACTCTTTGTTAAAGTCAATATTGCTCATTACATCTCTATAAGTATGGTAAGCATCAACAATAACCTTTAAGTCTTTGTATTCTTTATTTACCTTTTTAAACTGCTTCATATCCGTTACCAAAGCCGGATCCGACAACCGCTCCTCCAAACGCTCCCACCTTACCTTTATAGATTCTAACTTATCTAACATAAGCCACAAAGATATTGATTTAACGGCTAATTGCAGAACAGGATCGTTTTAATTATACAAAATGAAAAAGTATTTTTTAGAAGCTAAACTTTAGAGTGCGCATAAAATTTGGTCCCGCCCTTCATTCCAAGTCCTCGCCTGCCAACGCTGCAAGGCTAAGCTTCGCTGTGGGCTTTCCTTTGCGGTCGGGGCTATTTTTCAAAAAACCAATCACGTAGCAAGCTTTTTTCTGCAACATGGCATCTTATAAAAGTTGTCTCTTCGTATTTTTAACCAATAAAGCAAAAAAACAGCAAGAGAAACACCATTATTTTGAATGTGCCCATTACATAAAGCTTTCACTATATTTGCAATAAGCATAAAGCAATTTTCATCATCATAATAAAACATACAAACAAATGAAACATAAAACAATTCTTTGGTAATGATAAGACCTCATTTTATCTCCTTGCTTTGCGCCATTTCATTTCTTTTCAACGCTTGTGTTGAAGATACCACAGAACCACTATTCACACTCTTATCTCCAACTCATTCAAACATCCATTTTTCAAACAACCTACCAGTTAAAGTAAAACTCAACATTTTCAACTACATGTATTATTACAACGGCGGTGGCTTAGGCGCAGGCGATTTGAATAACGATGGCTTAATCGATCTGGTATTCAGTTCAAACTTAGAAGCAGAAAAAATATACCTAAACCAAGGCAACTTAAAATTTAAAGCAATAAAAACAACAGTTGATGGAGGGCCAAACAGTTGGACAAATGGAGTGGCACTCGCAGATATAAATGGAGATGGTTTCCTCGATATTTATTTGTCGCAAGTAGGTGCTTACAGAAATTTAGATTGCACTAATAAATTGTTTATTTCAAAAGGAATTGATGAACAAGGCATTCCTCAATTTGAAGAAGAAACCAAAGCATATAATTTAGATTTTAAAGGTTTATCCACCCAAGCAGGTTTTTTTGATTATGATAAAGATGGGGATTTAGATATGTATTTGATGAATCATTCTTTACATCACAATGGCACTTTTGGCAAGCGGGCAAACTTCATCAACAAAACCGATTCCATTTCGGGCGACAAATTATTTAGGAATGATGGCAACACCTTTACAGATGTAACCGCTTCGGCAGGCATCCATTCAACGGTAATTGGTTATGGCTTAGGTTTGGCATTTGGCGATGTCAATAACGATGGCTATCCTGATATTTATGTAGGCAACGATTTCCACGAAAACGATTATTTATACATCAATCAAGGCAACGGAACTTTTAAAGAAGATTTAACCAATCAGATAAAACACACCAGCCGCTTTTCTATGGGCGTTGATATTGCCGACATTAATAATGATGGTTTACAAGATGTTATTTCCTTAGATATGCTACCAGAAAATCCTGAAATTTTAAAAAGTTCAGAAGGAGAAGATGCGTTGGATATTTTCAAATTCAAATTGGGCTATGGTTATAATCATCAATATGCTCGCAATGCTTTGCAGTTAAATCAAGGCAACAACACCTTTAAAGAAATTGGTGCTTATAGTGGCATCCACGCAACTGATTGGAGTTGGAGTCCGCTAATTTTTGATATGGATATGGATGGCCGCAAAGATATTTTCATCACCAATGGCATTCCAAAACGAATGAACGATATTGACTACATCAACTTTATTTCTGGTGATGATTTGCAATATAAAATTCAATTTGACCAAGTTAAAAAAAATGATTTAAGTGCTATTGATAAAATTCCAGAAATTAAATTAGAAAATAAATTTTACATAAATGGGGATAGTTTAATTTTTAAAGATGCAAAAAAACTAATTGCAGCGCACAAAATATCTTACTCCAATTCCGCAATCTATGCTGATTTAGATAATGATGGCGATTACGACATCGTTACCAATAACATTGGTGATAAAGCTTTTGTGTATCAAAATAATTCAAATCAAAACAAAACGGTTCGGATTAAATTACTGGGTTCACAAAACAATCAATTCGGAATTGGTTCTACCATCATTGCTCATTATGAAGATTATCAACAAACCATCAATTACCATTCCACCAAAGGTTTTCAATCTTCTATGGTTAGTGATGTGCTCCTTCCAATAAGCGGATTAAAACAAGTGCAAGTAATTTGGTATGATGATAAAACTGAAATAATAAAATGCGAAGAAGGTGTAAAAGAAATCCAATTTGAACATCAGCATGCCAATGACAAATACATTTACAAAACCAAAAAACACGAAGATTATTTGGAAGACATCACTTCAGAAAAGAACATCAATTATCTGCACCAGGAAAACCCTTTTGTTGAATTTAACCGAGAACCGTTAATTCCATTCAGCACTTCTTCCGAAGGTCCGGCATTAGCAGTAGCTGATGTAAATGGTGATGGATTAGAGGATTTTTATATTGGTTCTTCCAAAAGAAAACACGCTGCATTTTATGTGCAAACCAAACAGGGCTTTCTACAAATGCCTTTAAAAGGTGAACCGCAAGACAGCATTTTCGAAGAAGTAGATGCCCTGTTTTTAGACATTGATAATGACGATGATAAAGATCTGATTATAGCTACCGGCGGAAATGAATTTCAACTCAAGTCTGAATTTTCAAAAGTACTAACCTACATCAACGAAAACGGTTCTCTCGAAAAATCCAAAACACACTTCCTCACTATTGCTTTGGTGGCAAGCTGCATTCGATCAGCCGACATAAATGGCGATGGCTATCAAGATATTTTTATTGGTGGCAGAGCCCTTCCAAGAACTTATGGCAACATCCCCAATTCTTACATTTTAATAAACAACGGCAAAGGCACTTTTGAAGATAAAACCGCCGACTATTTAAAAAGTACCAACAGTTTAGGCTTTGTAAAAGATGCCCAATTTTTCGATTGGAATAAAGACAACCTCCCCGATTTATTGATTGCCAGCGAATGGTCTGAAATTAAATTGTTAGTCAACACAGGCACTTCTTACAAAATTCAAAACCTCTCCGATCAAAAAGGATTATGGAACACTCTGCTGATTGATGATTTTAATAAGGATGGCTATCAAGATATATTTGCCGGAAATTTGGGTTTAAACTCAAGACTAAAAGCCAACAAAGCAGCACCCATTAAACTATACTTTAACGATTTTGATGACAACAAACACAAAGAGCAAGTACTCACTTATTATGTGGACGGCAAGGAAATACCTTTCAGCAATTTAATGGAGTTGCAGAAACAAATTCCCACCTTAAAAAAGAAATTTATGTATGCCAAAGACTTTGCCAAAGCAACTTTAACGGGTTTGTTTGGAAAAGAAAAATTACGTTCCTCCACCATTTTCGAAGCCAACTATTTATCCAACGCACTTTGGTTGGGGCAAGCCGATGGCAGCTTTTTGTTAAGCCCCTTACCCAAAGAAGCGCAGTACACCAGCTATTATTCCGCTTTAAGCAAAGATGTAAATGACGATGGCCTACCCGATATATTATTAGGCGGAAATTACTTCGATTGCAATGTACAGATGGGCCGTTATGATGCCGATAATGGTTCTATTTTAATGAATACCGGCAAGGGCTTTCAGTTGGAAAATAGTTATGCACCTTTGAAATCTCCTGTGAAGCAGATCAGGGAGATAAAGTTGGCTGATGGTTTTGATGGGGTTTTGTATACGCAGAATGGGGATAGTTTGAGGTTGTTTAAGGTTTTGATAAAATGAGCAGAAAGACTTAAAATATCAGCATAAATGTATATGAAAGTAAATCTATTTCTAACTCAACCAAAAAAAATATTAACTTTATTCAATGAAGGAAAATTTAATGAAAAGAATAACCATAAACTATGATGTTTGTTTTGGTAAACCGACAATTAGAAATATGCGATATCCGGTAGAAATGATATTAGATTTGCTTTCGGCGGGTATGACACATCAGGAAATTATGGAAGATTACCCGGCTATTGAAGAAGAAGATATAAAAGCCTGCCTGCAATTTGCATCAAAGTTGGTTAAGGTAAATTCAATTAGCAAAGTTGTTACAGCTTAATGAAATTTATAATTGATGCTCAATTACCTGATAAGTTAAAAGCCTGGTTAATAGATAAAGGTTACGACACTATTCACACAAATGATCTTACTGAAAAGCACCTGACTTTCGATCAATATATAATGGAGATAGCAGAAAAGGAAAACAGAATTAAGCCAGAGCAATTACTTTTTATAACAACAGGCAATATTGTAAACAAAGATCTCATCAAATTGTTTGAGCTAAACTTTCTCACCATTAAACATTATTTTGATAAAGGAAATAAAATAGTTGAATTGGATAATAGCTCCATCAAGGTGCATTTGTAATTATGGAAACTAATCTACCTCAAGTCTTTTTGATTTGTGAACATAACATGCTGAAATTGTATCTTGTAAAATAAATTTCAATGTTATCAGTAATTGAAGAAAACCAATTTTCGAAAAAAATGTTATAATTGCATTATGGCATCAAGAATCAAAAGATCGACAAGGTATAAATTAAAGGAAGCTTCTAAATCAAACAGCGGAAGATTCCACGTAGTTCCTACATCCAAAGGATGGTCAGTAAAAAAAGAAGGAGCGAAAAGAGCCATTTCAACAAGCCATACTAAAGATTCAGCAGTAAGAGTTGCCAAAGCCAGAAGTTCGAAAGATGGAAAGATTGTTATCCATAAGAAAGACGGAACTATTCAGAAATAGGCTGCAAAATGAGTTCTACAGATAAGATTTTTATCAATTGCCCTTTCGATAATACCTACTTCCCTATTCTGAAATCAATTCTTTTTACCACAGTTTATTTAGGTCTTGAACCTTTAATCTCTGAGACATCGGATTCAGGTTCGCACAGGTTAGGCAAGATCAAAAGATTGATACAAAATGCTAATTATTCAATTCACGACATCTCAAGAATAGAGTTAAATGATAGAGGATTCCCAAGATTCAATATGCCTTTTGAATGCGGAGTTGATCTGGGATATAAATTTTTCACCAAATCGAACAAGAAGAAAATTTTGATACTGGATGCCGAACGATATCGGTATCAAGAATTTATGTCGGATATAGCTGGCAATGACATTAAAGCACATGAAAATGAACCGGAAACAGCAGTTAAAAATGTTCGGGATTGGATTCGGGTATCTTCAGGAAAAAAATTACCTTGGGCTTCTACAATATGGCTTGAGTACAATGAATTCACCTATGACATCAATAACATTCTTGAATCTGAAAATATTAATTTCAATGACATTGGAGCACTTCCATTTTCAGATTGGATTCAGTTAATTAAAGACTGGGTTGAAGAGCGTGAGACCATTTGATAGCAGCTAATAAATAACGTTTCGTTGGGTATCCATATAAAACAATCGCATGAAAGTTTTTCTCTGCTCCAAGTGAACCTGTTCACTTGTGTTTACTGCTGTCCAATGGAACAGGTTCCATTGGAGCTTAGTCTAATTGCTTGATTTACAATGTATGTATTTTTATATGCGATTGCCATAGGTATCCATATGAAACCGATTTTGTATGGACTAAATAAATTTGCCAAAACTGTAAAATGAAATAACCAGTTTAAAAAAGCAATTATACATTTAATAATAAGATAAAGTCTTATATTAGAGCATTATACCTTATTTACTATAATAATATGCTGAACATTGTACTTAATCAAAAGTGAAAGAACCTAACATTAAGCTATGAATCTAAAGGATAAACTAATTAGTACTAAGCCATCAGAAAATAGTGGTTCAAGTTCCTCTAATAGATTCGATTATCAGAAAAATTGGTCTTTATGCAAAATTTTAGAATTGCATGCATCAGATAATGAGTACGTCATAACTTTTGAATATCATGATGATATAATTATTTTAGATTCTATTGATTCTCCTGCTAAAATTAGTTTTTACCAAGTAAAAACAAAGAAAACTGGAAACTGGACAATTAATCAATTGCTCAAAATTAAAAGTGGAGCAAAAAATTCGATGCTCGGTAAGCTATATTCAAATAAAATAAAGTTCCCTAACGAAACCAATTCATTGCATTTTGTTTCTAATGCCAGTTTTAATCTAAAAATTAAAAACATTGCAGTTTCAAGTCTTTCTTTTTATAAAATATGTTGTATGGATTTATCTAATACTGAAAAAAAGAAAATAAAAGAATCTTTAAAAAAAGAACATACTTTAACTACAATCCCATCCTATGAAGGTTATACTTATTTAGAAGTAAATGATTTGACAATTAAACATCACGTTGAATTAACAAGAGATAAGTTAGCTCAATTCATTGAAATGCAACTTCCAGATATCGAGTATAAGATTTCACCAATCTATAAGACAATATTTGATTCAATCAAAATAAAATCCAATTTTGAGGATGAAATAACATCATACGAGCAATTAATAGATAAAAAATCTATTACAAGAAATGATTTTAGTAAAATGATTTCTTCTATTAATAAAATTGAGTCCTTCAAAGAAAAAGGTCAAAAGATCGAACATAGACTAAATTCAGAGAGTGCAACAACTAATTTCATGAGAAATTTCCGTAACAATTGGAGAAGATTAGAAATAGAAAGACTTGATAAAAGTAATTTGACATTAAAACAAACCATTCAAAAAATTGAATCTATAATTGATGATTTAACAGATTCAGATTTAAACAAAAGCTTATTGGAATGTACGGCGATTGTTAAAGTTAAATTTATGGATAGTTCTTCCAAGTCTAATTTTTATGAAGACGATTATTTAGAAACTATAATAATTAATGAAATCTATGGATAAACTAAAATCATTTAAACAATTAATTAGGAGTTTAAGAACAAAGCAAAATGAAAAAATTTATCTTGAAAGAAATTCGACTGATCTCACTCTCCGAAAGAAAGGCAAGATCAGTAAAATTCGGACTCCAAAAAAACGTGATAGTCGGTCCAAATAGCACAGGTAAATCATGTTTAATTAAAAGTATCTATAGAACTTTTGGAGCTCAACCAAAAAAATTACATCCTAATTGGTTAAGTGCTGAAGTGTCTTCTTTAGTTAAGTTCATTCTTGATGATAATGAATTTTCTATGCTTAAATTTGGAAGTGCGTATGGATTTTTTGATAGCAATAACAATTTGATAGAATCCTTTGAAAGTGTTACAAATGATCTTGCTCCCTTTTTAGCCAGTAAACTGAATTTTAAAATAAGAATTACAAATAGAGGTGGCGAACCTTCAATCCTTACTCCTGCTTATTATTTTCTTCCTTTTTACATCGACCAAGATAGCAGTTGGGAATCCAATTGGTCTTCTTTTAATAATTTAAGTCAGTTTAGTCGTTGGAGAACCCCAATTATCGAGTTTCATACTGGGATAAAAGGCAATGAATATTATGAAACTAAGCTTGAAATTGACCAAATCAAAATAGAAATAAAAGAATTTGATGAAAAGTTAAGAGTTTTGAAAAAAGTAGTTAAAGATTTAAGAGGAAAATTAAAGCAAGCTGAATTTAATATAGATATGAATTCTTTTAAATCAGAAACACAAAAGCTAATTTCAGAATGTGAAGTAATAAACAAAAAACAAAACAAATTTAGAGTAAAAATTGTTGAGCTTTCCAACAATAAAATTGTAATTCAAAACCAAATTGATATTACAAAAAAAACATTAAATGAGATTCAAAAAGATTATCAATTTGCCACCACAAGCTTAGATGGAGAACCCGTGGAGTGTCCTACGTGTGGAACAATTCACGAAAATTCTTTTGCTGATAGATTATCAATTGCTAATGACGAAGAAAGGTGCTTTGAATTACTTCAAGAATTAAACAATGAGCTTCTTGAAGTAAACTCTAAAATAGAAAGTGAGCATAAAAAACTTTCTGTTAGCAGAGAAGAAGTAGATTCTTTAAAAAAAAATTTAGATACAAAAAAGGGTAAAATAAAACTACAAGACGTAATTGAGAGTAGAGGTAGAAGCGAAATGAAAGCAATGTTTCAATCTGAGATCAATAAGTTAAATGAATTGAAAGTAAAAGGTGCAATTAAAGAGAAAGACTTAAAAAAGAAGTTAATAGGTCTGAGTAATAAAGAAAAGAGGGATGAAATTATTGGCTACTATAATTCTCTTATGAAAAAGTATTTAATTGAACTTGAGGTATTAAATTTAAAAGAAAAATCTTATAATAAAATAACTACTAATATTAGTGAATCAGGGAGTGCCTTGCCAAGAGCTTTAATTGCCTATTACTATGCAATTCTAAACACAGTAAAAAAGTATTCTTCGAGTATTTTTAGTCCTATAATTATTGACTCTCCAAATCAACAAGGTCAAGACCCCATTAATTTACCTAAAATAATTAGGTTCATTGATAAGAATCAACCAAAACAAACTCAATTAATATTGGGACTTGAAGATCTTTCTGGTGTTGAGATAAAAGGTAAAATAATTAAATTAAAAGAAAAATTTAGTCTTCTAAATAAAAAATCGTTTGATAAAAATTACGAGCTTTTCAAACCATTTATTAATCAATTGTCAAATTCTAAAGGTGGATTATTTTAAAAAACTAAATACAATAACTAATCTTTGTTAGTTAGAAGAACCAACAAAGAAGCAAACGTTGAATTTGGCTACAGATGAACAACAAACCTTCAAACACAACATTCTACACTAAAATTGTAGATTTATTACAATTGGCAAGGCAACAAGTTGTCCGTTCTGTTAATCAAACTATGGTGTTAATCTATTTTGAAATTGGCAAGCATCTTCTCTTGAAAAACAAATATCGTAGAATTTTTTCGAGATTAATACCGAAAAAGCGGACTTTCCACGAAATTCTTGATACCGTTCATTAAAGTGTGTTTAGGCTACTATTAAGGAAAAAAGGTTTTCAACAGTTAATATTTATTTATTATTATGATTATAAATTATATAATTAAAAACACAAACATTTATTTTTGAAATTTATTGTAACACCAATGGTATCTTTTGACAACAATCAAGCAGAAAGAGATTTGAGAATGATAAAGGTAATACAAAAAAAATTCGGTTGTTTTTGGCAACCAGAGTATGCACAAATATTTGCTAGAATAAGAAGCTATATTACTACACTAAAGAAAAACAATCAGAATATATTAACCAACATTCAAAATGCTTTTGATAACAAGCCTTTTCTTCCTAAACTGGCTCAATATTTTAAAAATTATAATAATATGTGTTTTTTAAAATTAGGTTTCATTGTACCGCAACAAACTTAACATTATCTGCCCTTTCGTTCATTGCGCTTTTTCTTTTTCTTGTCTTTGCGTTTTTTAAACCAACCTTCAACTAAGCTACCTAAAGTTTCTTTTTCTGTTTTAACGGCTTTTGGCCTTTCGGGTGTTCTAGTAGGTTTAGGTTTGTCTTTATATAAATCACCGTTAAATGTTTTGGAATTTTTGTTATTAGCAGTACTGTTCTTTTTCTCTCCTTTATTTTTTTTAAGCTTACTAAAAAAGCCATCAAAATCAAATATACCAGAAGGAGGTTCTGGTATTGGGTCGGGTAAGGGTATTTCTGCAACATATAATTCGCAACCCATCATTTCCATTTCAAAATACTCAGAAGTATTAAAGCTGGCTCCCAGCATTTTGGCAAATGTTTGGTTGTTCATTGCCTTCTTAAAAAAACCACCCACTACTGGCAAAGCAACTCTGGAACCCTGGCCATTGGCTAGCGTTCTAAAATGTACTCTTCTATCTTCGCTACCCACCCAGGCGGCGGCTACTATGCCAGGTGTATATGCAATAAACCAACCATCACCTTGATCTTGCGTTGTACCTGTTTTTCCGGCAATTTCATTTTTTAAACCAAATTGCCAGCGCATGCGTTTGCCGGTGCCCTCATCTACAACTTTGCGCATCATTACTTGCATCATTTTTACGGTGGAGTCGTCTAACACTTTTTCACGGTATAGCTTTGGTTCGGGCTTCCAACTGGCAATAGTTTTACCTTGTTGCGTTTTTATTTCTTTTAAAAAAAAAGGTGGCGTAACATAGCCACCATTGGCAAAGGTGCAATAAGCGCTGGCCATTTCTAAAGGGCTAATATCTGCAGTACCAAGGGTTATAGATGGTACTTTGGGCAACTTACTGGTAATACCCATTTTTTTTGCCTGATAAATTACGTTGTCAATACCAGCTTCAAAAATTACCTGTGCGGCAATTGTATTTACCGAATGTGCCAATGCTCCTTTTAACGAATAATAGCCCTCATAAGGTTCGTTACCAGCGTTGTGTGGTGTCCAATCTTGCCAATCGCTATATTGCCGTAACTCGTTTGGGTAATAGGTACACGGATCGATGCCTCTGGCTAAAGCTGTAGCGTAGGTAAAAGGCTTAAAGGTAGAACCAACCTGGCGAGGCACCGTTACGTGGTCTTCTTGAAAAACTTCAATATCTATACCGCCTACCCAGGCTTGTATTGCTCCGGTTTCCGGATCCATTGCTACAAAGCCAGTATTTAGTAATTGTAAATAATGAATAATAGAATCTTTTGGTGTCATCATTTTATCTATATAGCCATCCCAGGTAAAAATTTTCATTTCAAACTCACTATCGTTTAAAACGGTTTCGGTTTCTTTAAAAGATTTGCCTGCTTTTTTTAATACTTTATATCGATCACTTCTTTTCCAGGCCGATTCTATCGCATCCCAATGTTCAGTAGTAAATGCTTTCGCATCAGGCCAATCGGCTAACAAGCTTTTGTGTAATTCGGGCATATGGTCATATACAGCATTTTGGGCATGCTTTTGTAAGGTAGACTCAATTGTGGTATATATTTTTAAACCATCTGTAAATATATTGTGTTTTTTACCACTTGTAATTGGGTTTTCATCTGTCCATTTTTTGAGCTCTTCTTTTAGCATTGCTCTAAAGTGTGGTGCTAACTCTTCTTGGCTGGTTTTACGGTTGTATTTTAATATTAAATCTTTTTTTTGCGCTGCTACCATTTCACTTTTGCTTATGTCGCCATTTTGTTGCATTAATTTTAAAACCGTATTTCTGCGTTCTTGCGAGCGTTGTGGGTTTAAACGTGGACTGTAATAGGTAGTTGCCTTTAGTAAGCCCACCAAAGTTGCCGCTTCTTCTACACTTAAATCTGCAGCTTTTTTACTAAAAAAACGGTTGGCAGCAGTACCAATACCAAAAGCCCTTTCGCCAAAAGGTACTGTATTAAGGTAAAGGGTAATAATGTCTTCTTTATCGTAAATTTTTTCTAAACGAACCGCCACAATGGCTTCCTTTATTTTGTTTACTGGTATGGTTAAAAAGGAATAGTTTTTGCGCTTGTATAAATTTTTAATGGTTTGTTGGCCAATGGTGCTGCCACCACCAGAAGTTTTACTTCGTAGTAAAATACTTTTTACCATTACCCTAATGTAGCTAATAGCATCAAAGCCTTTATGGCTAAAAAATCGTTTATCTTCAGTAGAAACAAGGGCTTTTATTACGTAGGGAGAAATATTGTCGTATTGAACAAAGCTACGATTTTCAATATAGTATTTTCCTAATAAAGAACCATCGCTGGCATAAACCTCTGAGGCAAGCGGAATTTTCTTTTTACTTAAATCATCTGCCGTTGGTAATTCGCCAAATGCGCCAAATAACACAGCTAAAAACAACACAACTACTAAAAACACACCAAAAAGCCCCAACATAAAAAAGCGTAATAACCATTTTATTAATGGTCTCGTTTGGGTTCTATTGTTTTCTGGGTTAGTTGATCTTTTGTTCGTTCTTCCTTTTTGGCTTGCCATAATATTATAATCGTAGAAAATGCAAATATAGTATAGTTATGCGGTTTGCTTTTTGTTAGAAATGGTTAACGAAAATTGATAAGTGGATTATTGTGGTTAAATAGAGATATTAATAGATGCTTTAGTTTAAAAGTATTTCATTTGTGATGTAAAATAAAATTGGGTTTAATTAAATTAACCGATGGCTTATTGCTTAAAAAGCTTTAATTATTTACAATTTGGTTAAGATTTTTTGAAATAGTGAAACTAAAAGTGGAACCTTTACCATAAACAGAATTTACCCATAAGCTACCTTTATGTAACTCTACAACTTTTAAACAAATAGACAAGCCAATGCCATTGCCTTTCTGTTTTGTTAAGGTAATGTTTTCTAATTCTTCATTATTAAAGGTTTCGTAAATTTCAAATATTTTTGTTTGATGTTCTTCTTTTATTCCTAAACCATTATCAGTAATGTTAAATTGAAAATGGTCAGCAAAAACTTCTGATGAGATTTCAATAACTGATAATTGGTTGGGTTTTCTATAATTTATAGCATTGGCTATTAGGTTTTGAATTAGTGTGAAAAATTTTATTTCATCGGCATCAATAATATCTGGCAAGTCATTAATTTTTATTGTAGCACTACAGGCTTCTATTTTTGGCTTTAAATTACTTAATACGAACTGTATAGTTGTTTTTGGGTTTATTTTTTTAATGTTAAACTTTTTATTAGATATTTTTGAGAATTGCAGAAGATCTTCAATTAGTAAAATTAAATTATCGGCAGAGGTTTCTATAAAATCTAAATATTCATTTGATTGTTTGTTTAATTTTTGGGAGTTGATAGCTTTTAATATTTGTACGAATTTGCCTATTGTGTAAATGGGGCTTCTTAAATCGTGCGATGCTTTATAAGCAAATAACTCCAATTGTTTATTGCTTTCAATATACTTTTGTAACTCTATGTTTTTTATTTCTAATGAGCTTATTTGCTTTTTAATGATCTTTTCTTTTTTAACCAGCTCTGTAACATCTTTAGCTATTAATATTCGCTTCATAGTATTTTCAGTTTCAATTTCTATGCAAGTTAAATCGGCAGTAAAGGGTTGCTTTTCTTCATTTACAAAATCCATTCTAAAGTTTAAGAATTGTTTTTGATCAAACTCATTTCTTACTTCTTTAAGAAATTGCAATGAGCTTTTTCCGTTCGACTGAAGTTCGGGCAGATATTTGAGATAATCATCAGCTTCTACATCATAATGATCTGTTTTAAAAAGATCAAGCATTTTTTTGTTGATGATACAATCAATTTTTTTATTGGTAGTTTTATCATATATATCTACTTTAAGTCCATCAAACACATTCTCAAACAAGGTTCGGTATATGAGTTCGCTTTCTAAAAGCTCTTTCTCTATTTGTTTTTGTTTGGTAACATCTCTAAAAAGTACTAAACTTAAAATTGTGTCCTGCTTATCCAGCTGCATTTGAGTTATTTCAACGGTAATAATTTCACCTTCGCCATTGTAAAAATCCCATTGAGATATTATTTGACCTTCCTTATTTAATTTATTTCTTAATTCCCTGTCAAAATCAATTGATTTTTTATTGTTGCTTTGGTATTTAGGAGACAAGTCTAATCTTTTTGTATTTCTTAATTTCTTAAAACTAATTTTTAAGAGTTGTAATAAGGTCTTATTAGCTTTGTAACTCAATATTTCTTCTGTACTTTTTTTAGTAGTATAAAGTTCGGCACCTGCAACCGGGCTATTAAACAGAAGATCAAATATAGCTTCTTTTTCTTTTAATTGTTTTTCTGTTTCTATTGATTTTATATAGCTCAATTCATATTTTTCAACTGCATTTTCCTTTAAATTTACATATTTTATAGCTTTAACAATTATGCTAATTGAAGCTATAACTAAGTTTTTTAAATTGATAAATGTTGTTAAATCGGTACCTATGGTTGTAAAAGAGTTGAATGGGATGATTGAAACCAACACGAAACTACTTACATATAAAAACAATAAGTAGATATGATATTTTTTAGGCTTTAAGGCATATAAATAAATAGAAAAACAAATGCTAAAGTAATATAATTGAAAATTTATACCATTACCATAAACTAAAATTAAACCAGTAACTAGTAGATAAGAACTAATATGATACAATATATAAGCACGTTCGAAATATTGGTTAATACGCAACCATAAGCAGAGTACATATAAAATGGGGAAAATTAAAAAACAAAAACCATACTTAACTGGCCCGTGTAATACAGCTATCAAAATAATACCTAATATTATTAACGAACAGGTAACTAGCAAATCTCCTGTAAATAAGTTTAATGAAATCTCTTTAAAGAAATTGCTTGATTTATTTTCTTTTTTTTTAAATAAATTTCTGAACATAAACTACTGTTGCTAATAGTTGAAGTGCAAAGGCAAATAAATTAAAACCAACTAAAAAGTAAATTTTCAATGCTTCTTAAAACTATTTTTCATCTTAAAAAATAGTTGGATTTATATTTTTTAGCACTATAGGTTTTTAAATGCAAACCCTCTATTATTTTCTAATATAACATATTTTAACTAAATAAACAAAAGATGTTTTATATATTTTTTTTGAAAAATCTTGAACTGCCTTCTCAAATATATGATATTTTAAGTAAAATTATTTTACTTTTTCATATTCTTCATAAACAAAATTGATAAGCTCGCCTACGTAGTTTTCATTAAAATTAAACTCAATATCAGCAGCTTTATAAATTTCGCCAATAGGTTTTGTGTAACCTAATGTTAAAAAACTTTTATAATTTTCTATCGCTTGCTTAGGGTTGCTTTTGTATTGTTTATAAGTAGCTATTGCGCCTAATTGTGCCATAGCATATTCTATATAGTAAAACGGTACTTCATACAAGTGTAATTGATTTTGCCACTTTGTAGCTGCAAAACTTTCGTAGCCTTTGTAATCAACATTTTTAGTAGATAAATCGGCTTGCATTTCGAGCCACTTATCTGCTCTTTGCTGATGTGTATGATTTGGATTGGTATACACCCAATGTTGAAAACGGTCTACTAAAGCCATCCAGGGAAATGTAGAAATTATTTTTTCTAAATGTGTGGCTTTAGCTCTTTTAAGATCGTTCTCGTTTTCAAAAAAGGTATCCCAATAATCCATGGTTAATAATTCCATAGTCATACTGGCATATTCTGCAACTTCCGATGGCACGTCTTTTAATAAATTTAAAGGTATATGCGCACTTAAAAAACTGTGTATGGCGTGGCCGGCTTCATGAATCATAGTAACTAAATCTCTTAGCGTACCTGCCGAATTCATAAAAATAAAAGGAACATTGCTAACAGGTAGAGGATATAAAAATCCACCAGGTGCTTTGTTTTTTCTTGAGTCTAAATCTAAAAAATCCTTCTTGTGCATTTCTTTTAGATAGTTGCCAAAGCCCTCTTCTACTTTATTTAATACAGCAATTGTTTTATTTATTAAGTCGTTTTCATTTTGATGCGGTTTTAAAGGCGCTTGGTTACTTGTGTCAACCGATAAGTCGTATGGCTTCAAAGTTTCGTAACCCAATTTGGTTTTGCGTTCTTTTTCAATTTCATCAATAAAAGGCAAAACAACTTTTTTAATAGAGTCGTGAAATTGAAAACAATCTTCTGGTGTATAATCAAAGCGACCCAACATTTTAAAAGCATAATCTCTAAAATTATCGCAACCAGCATTTTTAGCTATTTTATGCCTTAATTGTATTAAATCATCATACAAAATATTTAGCTGATCAACAGCTTGCATTTTTTGGTCAATTATTTTTTCAAAAGCTTCTTTTCGCAGGTCTCTATTGGTATATTCTAAGTAAGCGTTGGCTTGCTGTATGGTTAACTCTTTGCCTTCCATTTCAACAAACATAGCGCCACTTATTTTTCCATACTCACTACTTTTTAAACTTTCGGTAGCTTTTAAGTTGTTATTGGCTTCATTGTAAATTTCTACACTATTTTTTACTGCGCGTTTATATATGAAATTTTCTTTTTCATCTAACTGTTCTGCAAAAGTACATTGTATAAATTTTTGGTTAAGCCGCTGAGCATAAGGTTTTACTTTAGGTAAAACATTTACATTAAAATTTTCGAATAACGATTTGTAACTATCATTATTTGTTTTGCGCTGCATATTTATAAACAACCAGGCCTGGCCTTCTATAATTTTTTCTTCTAAAGTGCTTTTGTCTTTCATCCACAATTCTAAATCATTAATCGAAAGTAGCATTCGATTTTCCAAACTTTCCAAATATGGCTTTATACTATTAAAATTTTGAATGTCAAACTCTTCAGTTATAAAACTGTTTTTTGTTAATACTTCCATTTATTCCTCTTCGCTTTTATTGTTATCACTTATTTTTTTTTCTTCTATTATTTTAGCCAAACCCATTTCATCTAAAATAGAAAACCACTTTACTACTTTTTTCATATCGCTTATATGAACTTGATCTCTATCATAATCTGGCAATATCTTTTCAAAATAACTTCTTAATATGGTTTGATCTTCCTTAGGCTCAGGTACAGGATCTGTTTCTTTAAGCGCCAACATTTTTCTGAACACCTCAATTAAAGGTTCACTATCATTATCAGTATAAATTGATATGTTATCTAAAAGTGTAAATTGATGAATTCGACTTGATACAAAATTCGATTTTTTGTTAAGAAGTGATTTTACTATTAACCCATCTTGTCTTTGATTTGCTATTTCAAATAAGCCTGGCTTACCAGAAATATGAACCAACTTGTTATAATTCATAAAGCATTAAGTATTTTATTTTAAGTGTGATATGTATATATACGACACAAAAGATTAAAAGATTGCAAAAATAAAGTTATTACATGGTTTTTTTATGAAAACTGATTGGTAAAAGTTTAATAGATTTGCGTAAATAGCTTTTTATATTATGAATAATTTTTATCTCTTTATCACATTTTCAATATTATTTTCACTTAGTGCCGTTGCACAACCTTTTAATATTGGCGAAACAAGTATTTCATTTAACGACCCAACAAGGGGAAACCGAAGTATACCAACAAACATTTATTACCCGGCCGTAGCAGCAGGTACAAACGTAGCACCTGCCGCAGGGCAACATTGTTTAGTGGTTTTTGGCCACGGTTTTATAATTTCTTACACGCAATATATTTGGCTGGCAAATGCATTAGTACCACAAGGGTATATTGTTGCATTTCCTGATACAGAAACAGGTTTTCCAAGCCACGGTGATTTTGGTGCTGATATTGCCTTTTTAGTTGGGGCAATACAAGCAGAAGGGTTAAACACAAGTTCAATATTATTTGGTGCTGTTGGAGCAAATAGTGCTTTAGGTGGCCATTCAATGGGCGGAGGTGCCAGCTTTTTAGGAGCAGGTGGAAATACTAACATTACAGCTTTGTTTAATTTTGCAGCCGCAGAAACAAACCCTTCGGCAATTGCAGCAGCAAGCAATGTATTAGTGCCTACTTTAGTATTTGAAGGTACAGATGATTGTGTAACACCTTCTGCAGGCAACACGGGCGATATGTACAATAATTTAAACACCAGTTGCCAAACCTTAGTAAGCATTACAGGCGCAAGCCATTGCCAGTTTGCTAATAGCGATTTAATTTGTGGTTTCGGGCAAATTGGCTGTACAGGTATGATTTCACAAGCGGCACAAGAAACAGAAGTACTTAATTATCTTTTACCCTTTTTAAACTATTACTTAAAAGATGATTGCGATGCCGGCACTACTTTTGATAATTTAATTAATAACCCAATAGCTAGTTCTGTACAAAGTAATTGTGTACTGCCTGCACCAAGCTGCAATAGTTGTGCTTCGGTTGAGTTAAATATATTATTTGATGCTTTTCCGACGCAAACAAGTTGGCAAATTACCGACGATGCTACTGGCAACCTTGTAGCTACAAGCCCAGGTTACAGCACACAAGCTGCTAACACTAATATTACTACATCACCCGCCTGCCTGCCCGATGGTTGTTATACATTAACTTTTAATGATGCTTTAAACAATGGTATGTGCCCTTTTCAAAGCAGTGCTGTTGGTGTTTCTACTTTTATAACACCCGGAACCTTAATAACGCCAGGCAGCATAGTAGGCACGCTTAGTTTAGTGGCAACGCCTGGTTTATGTGGTAATTATAATTTAACCGATGCCAACGGAAATAATTTAGCAACCGGAGGAGGTGGCTTTGGTGCAAGCCAAAACAATAGTTTTTGTTTAAGTGGCGGCTTAGTTGCACCAAAATATAATAGCCCCCTTAATGAAACATCTTTTCAAAAAAACAACTTAGAGCTAAGTAATATTTCTGTTTTCCCAAACCCAGCTAATGATGAAATAAGCATTGGGTTGCCTTTAAATTTTGATTTTAAATATGCAACAATTGATGTGTTTGATATAAATGGAAAACACGTAATGCAACAAATTGTTGAAAATAAAAATCATCAAAATATTGAAATAAATATTAGTGATTTGAAAACCGGCATTTATAATGTTATTGTGTTAAATGAAAAAGGTGATGTTAGCAATGCATCTTTTACCAAACTATAGTAACCCAACTTCAAAAAAAATAAGATATGGCTGATGTATTTTTATTGGTCTCCTTTTTTAGGTTTAAAACCTCGCACTTTAGTGCGACTAATTTATTTCAAGTTTTCGTGGCTTCATACATTATAAAGCTAACTTATACTTCAAAAGCGTCATGCTGCGATTCATTGCAAAGCTTTGAATGCGCAGTATCTCCTAAGAATAAACAGAAAGATACTGCACAATCTGTTCCGTTTTACTGCACGGATTCGCAGCATGGCGGATAAAGTAACGACTTTCAGTTGTTATATTTGAACCCACTTACTTCTTAGTGGGTGGTTGTTGAGTTTAGCCAATGCTGTAGATGTAAAGAAATATAATTTAAAATGCTTTTGAGCGACAAATGTATTTGCTAAAACCATAAAGTGCTGGCTTTATTTTACATTAGAGCCATGGCAAATATAAAAAGTGTAAAATTTAAAAATATTAATGGAGAGGAATTATCAGCGAGGATTGAATTTCCTGATTCGCAGAAAGTAAAAGCCTATGCTTTGTTTGCGCATTGCTTTACCTGTAATAAAAATTTGAGTTCTATTAGGCATATTAGTAAAGCCTTAAGCCAAAAAGGAGTAGCCGTTTTAGGTTTTGATTTTACGGGTTTGGGTAATAGTGAAGGTGATTTTTCTGATAGTAATTTTAGCTCAAATATATCAGATTTAGAATATGCCTCAGCGTTTTTGGCAGAACATTACGAAGCACCTAAAATTATTATTGGCCATTCGTTGGGAGGAGCTGCTGCAATATTTGCTGCCGCAACAGTAAAAAGCATAGAAGCGGTAGTTACCATTGGCGCACCTCATAACCCAATACATGTACAACATTTAGTTGCCGATAATATTGATGAAATTGAAAAAAAAGGTGGAGCTGATGTAAGTATCGGTAACCGATCGTTTTATATAAAAAAACAATTTTTAGACGATTTAAAAAGCAGAAATATGTCGGAAGTTTTAAAAAACTTACGCAAACCAATTTTAATAATGCACGCACCATTTGATAAAATTGTAGGTATTGATAGTGCAGCAGAAATTTTTCAAACAGCTTTTCATCCGAAGAGCTTTATATCTTTAAATAATGCAGATCACATGTTGTCAAACCCTCAAGACTCTTTATACGTTGGCAATACCATAGCTGCCTGGGTTGATAGATATGTTAATTTAAAAGAGGATAAAGATGAAAGAACCGAAACGGAAAATGTAGCAGCAGTAGTTAATGATGCGGCTGGTTATACTGTTGATTTATATAATAAAGACCATCATTGGTTGGCAGATGAACCTAAAAATTTAGGAGGAAATAACTTGGGCCCAAATCCTTACAATTTATTAGCAAGTGCCTTAGGGGCTTGTACTTCTATGACTTTAAAAATGTATGCTCAGCGAAAAAAGTGGCCACTTAAACAAGTGATCTCAGATGTAAAATTTTCTAAAGTACATAAAGCAGATAGCGAAACTTATAATGAAAAGGAGAGCTTAATTCAACACTTTGAAATTGTAATTGATATAGAAGGAGATTTAGATGAAACGCAGCGAAAACGTTTGTTAGAAATTGCTCATAAATGTCCTGTACATAAATCACTAAAGGGTAACATACAAATAGAAGCAATGTTACAAAAGCAGAATTAGTTTTTTTAAAATGCTACATTTATAAATTTCAACATTATTAAATTAATAAATATGAACTTTATTAAATGAATATAGCAATGCCCTTATTTGCAGTAAGCAAACTAAGGTCTGTATTTTTTATTTAAAAAAAACAAATATGGTAAACCTTTTTAAAAGGAATTAAAATTTGAAAACAAGAATACATTAACCCCACTCTTTGTCAGAATTTTTGCAAATAAAACTTAAACCGTCATCTTTGTCTGCAATATGATTATATGTTTTTGCTTGTTTTTCTAAACTTTTGACTGGTATATTTTGTGAAAATGAAAAAACAACTCCAAGTGTTAAAGCAATAGCTATTATTTTTATATTCTTCATAAGAAAAATTATTTTACATTTTTAATAATAAATTTTTTTAGTTGTTTAATTAGTATAAGGTGGCTCGGGTTGCTTATAGGTTTATTTAGTTTTATTATTCTTGTTAAGATGCTTTGTACTTTAATTTCATTTTTATTTTGCTGGTAAGCATCTAATAGGTTAAACATAATTTCTTCATCTTTTGGCGAAAGTTTAAGTGCAGCTTTAAAATAACTGATGGCTTTGTTTAATTTGCCTAACAGTAAAAAAGTATCGCCTAAACACTCCAATATCATAGCTTTTTTTGAGTCAGGCAGTTTTTCCGTTGCAAGTTCTTTTAACTCAACTATTGCATCAGTAAAAAAACCTAACCTTTTTAAAACGTAAGCGTAATTGTAACGGTTAACAAAAAAGCTGGCATCAATTTCATTTGCTTTTTTAAAATAGAAACTTGCTTTTAGATAGTACAAAAAGCACTTAAAAAATGAACTGATGTCAACTTTCAGGCAACTATTATTTTCAAATTCTTTAGCATCATTTCTATTTTGCAAGCCTTTTTCAAAGTATTGAATGGCCTCTTTTTTTATGCCTTTGTAGTCTTTTGTTTCGTTTAATTCAATTTTACTATGTGTTTTTGTAGTAATGTTTGAAATTAAGATTCTAAATTTTCTTCTATGATCGCTACGGTTTTGCCTTGTTTTTTTTAGCATTTCGCAAATGGCATCTACCTCATTAATTTTAATGCCTAAAAAATGACTAATATTAAATTGGGCAGCTAAATCAATAAATTTTGTAGCTAGTTGCCCTTCAGTAAATTGATCTGTCCTAAGTAACAAATCATCAATTAAACCTATAGCTTTGTCTACGCAAATTTGGGTGTTTGTGGTTAGGCCACCATATAATTCAACAGCATCTTCGTTTTCTTTTAACGTAGTGAGGCTGCCTGCTTCGTACTTTCGCAAAAAATCAGTATATCGAAAACGTAGCAAGTTGAAAAAACGTCCGTCTGGTCCATATTTTTTTGGTTGATGTAACGCTTCTTTAATTGCTGAATCCGCTACTTCGTGCATAAACAAATTAAAATCTAACCATTGAGACATTACTTGCGAACTGTGAAAGTTTTGACTAATATTATAATATTGTGCATAAACTTTGGGCCGTATTGATGATGTTGGTTTTAATTGCGTAGATACCATATTTATATAATCATTAAAAAAAACTAAATTTATACTTAGATAACGAAAGTGTAAAGTTGCACCTGCTTTTTTGGTGTATAAGTTCCTTTAAATTTACGGTTTTATAATGTACTTGGCTTGGTATATAACACATGTTTGCACTTCACTATAATTAAACGATTGTGTGATATTTATATTTTACTCAATTATATTAGCGGCAAATGTTTTAAGCAATAGCAAAAAATAATACTATTGTAATGCTTGCATTATATGAAAACACAATAAGTATATTTGCGTAAATTTTTTTAATGGCTACAATAATTAATGTTCAAGTTTCACCAAAAGAAGCCGCAACTGCACATTTATTAAAACAAAAAGTAGCGCTTTTAAATGGCATTAATGTAAACGATATTAAGCAAGTTGTTGTTTTAAAACGATCTATTGATGCACGCCAAAAAGCAATTAAAATTAACTTACGTGTTGAAATTTATACAGATGATACTTTTGTTGAAAAAGCAATTACATTACCCGATTACCTTAATGTTGCAAATGCAGAAGAGATAGTTATAGTAGGTGCCGGACCCGCAGGTTTGTTTGCAGCTATAAAATGTATTGAGTTAGGTTTAAAACCTGTAGTGATTGAACGTGGTAAAGATGTGCGCGCTCGCAGAAGAGATTTAAAAGCAATTTCGGTAGATCATATTGTGAATGAAGATTCAAATTATTGCTTTGGAGAAGGCGGCGCAGGTACTTATAGTGATGGCAAATTATACACTCGCTCAAAAAAGCGAGGCGATGTAAATAAAGTGTTACAACTATTAGTAGCTTTTGGTGCAACGCCCGAAATAATGGTTGAGGCGCATCCACACATTGGTACTAATAAATTACCTGCAATTATAGCCGCTATACGCAAATTAATTATTGAACAAGGCGGCGAGGTTTGGTTTGAAAAACGAGTAGTTGATTTTAATATTAAAAACAATAAAATTGATGGCGTAATATTGAAAGATGGCGCAGCAGTTGCCGCACGTAAAGTTATATTAGCAACTGGCCATTCTGCCAGAGATATTTTTGAACTACTTTATAAAAAAGAAATATTAATAGAAGCTAAACCTTTTGCCTTAGGTGTGCGGGTAGAACATGCTCAACAACTGATTGATAAAATACAATATAAATGCGAAGACAGAGGTTTGTATTTGCCGCCTTCGCCTTACAGTATTGTGCGGCAGGTAAATGGTAGAGGCATGTATTCTTTCTGCATGTGCCCAGGAGGTGTAATAGCACCTTGCGCCACCAAACCAGGCGAAGTAGTTACCAATGGTTGGTCGCCTTCCAAAAGAGACCAGGCAACTGCAAATAGTGGTATTGTAGTGGAGTTGAAATTAGAAGATTTTAAAAATTACGAACAACATGGGCCTTTGGCAGGAATGTATTTTCAAGCAGCTATTGAACAGAAAGCTTGCAAAATAGCAGGCGAAACACAAAAAGTACCAGCACAGCGTTTAACTGATTTTTTACAACAAAAGGTATCTGCTTCTTTACCAAAAACTTCTTATAAACCGGGTTTAACTTCTGCTGATATGGGTGATGTATTACCAAAGTTTATACACAATATTTTAAAGAAGGGTTTTAAAGATTTTGATAAAAGTATGAAGGGTTATGTAACAGAAAATGCAGTAGTGCATGCACCAGAATCTCGCACTTCTTCCCCAATACGTATTCCACGAAATAAAGAAACTTTAGAGCACCCACAAATAAAGGGCTTGTACCCTTGTGGCGAAGGTGCAGGTTATGCCGGCGGTATTGTTTCTGCTGCAATAGATGGCCAAAAATGTGCCGAAGCTATTTTTAATAGTTTGTAATTGCGCTTGAAAATTTTAATATATTTGCACTAATAGAGTGCTTTATACTTTAGGTAAAATAAATTTTCAACGAAGCAGCAAAGCGTCCACACTAAACCCGATTGAAGAGTAAATCCTTTTTGTTTTTTAGTGGGTTTTAACCCCTTGAAAAACAAAAAGATTGGAACGTAAAGCGGGGGCGAAATTTTTAATGAAACCATTGGCTTATTTTCTAATAAAAACCGAATTGGTTTTAATTTATAGAAAGGGAACCAATAAAAACGTCTACCTTTCGGTTAGCCAAATTACAGGCATTCGCTATCAGACGTCAAATAAATGCAGTTGAGTGAGGTCAAAAACACTCTTTTTTGCCCTAATTGTGTCTGATGTCTAACGTATGACAATGAAATAATCTGACTTCTGAATAGTTACTAAAATTTAATAAAATGCATTAATGCCAGTAACATCCATACCAGTAATTAGCAGGTGAATTTCGTGTGTACCTTCGTAAGTTATTACCGATTCTAAGTTCATCATGTGGCGCATAATCGGGTACTCATCCATAATGCCCATACCGCCCAACATTTGGCGGCTGTCTCTGCAAATTTTTAAAGCCATTTCAACATTGTTACGCTTAGCCATTGATATTTGTGCTGGCGATGCTTTGTCTTCATTTTTAAGCTGACCTAAACGATGTGCTAACAACTGCGCTTTGGTAATTTCGGTTATCATTTCGGCCAGTTTCTTTTGCGTTAACTGAAAGCCAGCCAATGGTTTTCCAAATTGCTCTCGTTCTTTAGAATAACGTAAAGCAGTGTCGTAGCAATCTAAAGCGCAACCAATTGCGCCCCAAGCAATGCCATAACGTGCAGAAGACAAACAACTTAATGGCCCTTTTAAGCCTTTTATTTCTGGAAAGATGTTTTCTTTTGGCACTTTCACATCTTGAAATAACAACTCGCCTGTTGCTGATGCCCGTAGCGACCATTTGCCATGCATTGTAGGCGTGCTAAAACCTTCCATACCACGTTCAACCACCATTCCTCTAATTACATCGCCTTCGTCTTTTGCCCAAACTACGGCAATATCTGCAAAGGGTGCATTGCTAATCCACATTTTGGCGCCGTTTAATATTACGTGGTCGCCTGCATCAACAATACGGGTTTCCATTCCACCAGGGTTTGAACCATGGTTTGGTTCGGTTAAACCAAAGCAACCAATCATTTCGCCGGCAGCTAATTTGGGTAGAAATTTTTGTTTGATGGCTTCGGTGGCGTATTTATAAATTGGGTACATTACCAATGAACTTTGTACCGATGCGGTTGAACGCAAGCCACTATCGCACCGCTCTAATTCTTGCATTATAATGCCGTAGCTAATTTGGTCTAAGCCCGGGCCGCCATATTGCTCGGGTATATATGGGCCAAATGCACCAATGCCTGCCAAACCTGGTAAAAGGTGTACAGGAAATTTTGACTGCTGTGCCGCATCTTCAATTATTGGCGATACTTCTTTTTTTACCCAATCGCGTGCTGCTTGCCTAATTAACAAATGTTCTTCGGTTAATAAATCATCAATATTATAATAGTCGTGAAACTGATATAAATCTTGGCGAGCACTAACTTTAAAATCATCAAGTGTGGCTATTCCGTTTTCGCTATACATATAATTTTTTTTTGGTAAGATGTTTACTTAGCAAAGATACTATTAATACAATAAAAATAGCTTAGTTTAGCAATAGTAAAAGGTACTTTCAATATAAAATATTTAAAATGGATTTAACCCACATTATTGGCATAATAATTACGAGTATTTTAGTTCTACAGGCAATGTATTTTCTCAATAAACAAACCAATAAAAAAGTGGACTTAAAAAATGGCTACTATAAATTGTATTATTCAAAGTATTATTTGCCTTGCAGTATTTTCTTTATAATAGTAGGAGTTGGCTTTTTTATCTATTTTAAAGGTGGTTGGTCGTTTAATTTTTCTTCACTTTTTTTTCTTCTATTTGTATTTTGTCCATTATTGCTGGCTTGTACATTTCCCTTGAAATATTAAACCAAAAATTGTTTTACAATGAAGAAGAAGTAATTTTCATAAATTGGAGAAAAGAAAGAATTCAACTGAGATTTACTGAAATAGAATCTTTTAAAAAAAATAATATGGGTTATTTAATATTACAAACACGACTTGATAAAATTAGAGTAGCCTTGCTTTTAAATGGGTTCAACCAGTTTTATGATTTTTTGGTTTTAAAAGTGAATAATGATGATTGTATTTTATGAGACATTATTACGCAACTCAAAAACTAACTCTTAAGCCCATTAAACAAAAAGTTAAAATTTAACTCGTTCACAACCATTGTTTAATTCTACTTGTCTTCTATACAATAACTTATTTTATAAAATAACAAATATGAATTATCAGTCGATTATTTTTACAGTACTAATTGTATTACTGCAACTTTTTACTACGCAAGCACAAATACAAGAAAAAACCAAATGTACCGATCCATTCTCTATTGATTGGGTGAAAAACGAATCGGGCTCTTCCTGTACCGATAGTATTTATTATTTTACCTATTATCTGGAAGACTACATTTATGTAAAAAGAAAAGATGACTGTTTAGCAGTTGATTGGAGTAATACGTTATACAATTGTAATACCAATACTTTTTGTTATGTTTTTGGTTTTACACTTCCCGAAGAACAATGTGATATAGAATTACTAAAAAATGTAGGGCCATTTTTAATTGAAGAAAACTCCATTTACCCCATAGACCTAAACTGCGAACCCACGCCAAGTTTAGAAACAGAAAAAGGAGATGTATATATTGATCAGGCTTGCTATGGCGTAATAATGACTGCACCAAACGGCAACTGTTTTCGTTTAAGAGTAAAAAACGATGGTGGTTTTACTTCTCAACCAATAGATTGCCCTTAGTGTTTATTTATATGCGTGTAGTAAATTTTCTGTAACTATTCAGAAGTCAGACTTTTTCATTGTCAGACGTTAGACATCAGACACAGGAAGGGCGGCCAACACTTTAGATACGCCACCTTTTAAAGCTTACCCTGTAACTTGTGGTATTACTTTTACTTATGGCGGTTTAAAAGTAAACAAACAAGCCGCAGTACTTAATACAAACAATAAAGCTATAAATGGCTTATTCGCTTGTGGCGAATTAGTTGGTGGTGTTTTTTACTATCCGGGCGGTTCAGGTTTAACCAGCGGTGCGGTGTTTGGCAAGTTAGCTGGGGAAGGTGCTGTTGCAAGTTGATTGGGTTAATGGATATATTAGAAGAACAATAGCGTTTTTTTATAACTAAAATTTGAGCTTTGTAATTTGGTTTAAGCCATTTAAGAAATATTCTTTTCAACTTTTTTCTAAAAATACTGAACAAAATATTTATTTAGATTAAAGCGTTTTATGTCAAAAAATTCTTTATATTTTTGACGTTATTTTTTAATTTGAGGTAATAAAATTATCATCACTTAGATGGCTGCGGCAGAACAAATAAAAAGTCTAATCAAATCTTTTGGTGAAGCGGACGAATCTCGCTTCTTTGCTACCGCTATGCAAATTGCGGCAACCGAAGCAAGAAAAGGGCACGCTAAATTTGCGCAGGAGTTAAAATTACTAATTGAACGCGCAAAAAAGACTCGTTCAAGCTCATTTTTAGATAGTGCAAAAACCATTTCAATATCTAAACCTAAAAGAGAATTAAATGAATTAATTGAGGTTTTTCAGCCTAAAATTAAGCTTAATGATATGATTTTGCATAAAAGTGTAAGAGAATCTTTGGATCGGATAATCCAAGAACAAAGAAAGGTTGACCTACTTCAGCAACACAATCTTATGCCGAGAAGAAAACTTTTGCTAACAGGTTCTCCCGGCTGTGGAAAAACAATGACGGCACAAGCAATGGCAGGTGAATTGGGGCTTTTGGTTTTTATAATTCGTTTAGATGGACTTATTTCAAAATTTATGGGAGAGTCTATTTCAAAACTAAGAATGATTTTTGACGCAATGGAAGATCATAGGGGAGTTTATCTCTTTGATGAATTCGACTCTATCGGTTCTAAAAGAGATCAAGGGCAAGATGTTGGAGAAATTAAAAGAGTGTTAAACAGTTTTTTAATAAATATTGAAAAAGATCAATCTAACAGTATAATTATTGCTGCAACTAATCTTCCAGATTCTTTAGATAAAGCACTTTTTAGAAGATTTGATGATATAATTCGCTTCCCGCAACCTAAAATTCAAGAGATTGAAAATGTATTATTAAAACATTTATCTGGATTTTCTTTGTCTAAAAAGGATGCTTTGCCTTCTATTGCAAAAGATGCATTTGGTTTAAGCAACGCTGACATTGTAAGAGCCTGCGAAGAAGCAATTAAAGAGATGATAATTACGGGTAAAAATAAGGTTTCTGTTACTTCACTTCGTAAATCTCTGAAAAAGCGAAAACAATAAATACTAAATGGCTGAAAAAAATCTACTCCAGCATATTAAAATTGAAAAAAATCCTCAATCTGATATTTATAAAGGCCAAGGAGGTGGAAAAACTATCATTAAAAAAAGGCAAAGAGGAATACACGGTAGGAAAATCCAAAAACATTTAGAAAAAATTAAATTAGAGTTTGATGTTTTAAAGGATAAAGATTTGCCAAGAGGAATTGTTCGAGACGATGCTATTTATGTTGAATTTTTATCAGAATTTGATTTCAAGCCAGCTTTTGACAGCTTTGCAAGCGATGCGAAAAATACAAAGTTTGAACTGCTTAGCATTAAAAAAGAATTACTTGGAGAAAAAGTAAGATACAGAATAAATGTAATGCTTATAGAAGGTGGTATTAGCCATTTTTTAAGTAGAGTTGAGGACTATATTTCATCGAAGAATAAACATACACATCTTGTTAGCAATCTTCAATCAATTCAACTTGCCTCATTAAAAGGATTTTGGTCAGAACCTGATAATATTCCTTTCCCAAATGAAGATGAAATTTTTTGGTGGGAAGTTTGGTTTAGAAGGAAAACTGGTGTTGATTTGAGTTTAGAATATGAAAGGATCAGTACTCAATTACAATTGGTTGATGCACAAATTGCTGAAACAAAATTACTATTTCCAGAACATTTTATACTATTAGTCAAAGCATCTCCAAATCAACTTTCGGAATCTATTTTTTTGTTAGACAATCTTGCAGAACTAAGAAAACCAAAAGAAACGGCTGAGTTTTTTAGCACATTAACAATATCTGAAAAGGAAGATGCAATTGCAGAGTTAAAAAGCAGAATTCAAAACCAATCGAATAACGATAGTTTAGCAATCTGTATTTTAGATAGTGGTGTTCAAAGACAACATCCATTATTAGTCGATTTTATTTCAGAGGATAGTATGTTAAGCTATAAGCCAGATGATTGGGGGGCGAGCGATATTGGAAGTGGAATAACTGGAGGGCATGGAACTGGAATGGCTGGATTAGCACTATATGGTGACCTCACTAATTCAATGTCTTCTATAGATAACATTCAAATTTATCATCAAATAGAATCTGTTAAAATAATTAACAAACCTGATCCTCATGAACCGGAATTATACGGTGCAGTTTCCTTAGAAGCGGTAAATGCTCCACTTATATCAAATCCCTTCCGCCCCAGAATATATTGTATGGCTGTCACAGCTAAAGATTTTGCTTATTATGGAAGACCTTCTTCTTGGTCAACATCTTTAGATATGATAGCTTTTGGTAATGAGGATGAAGATTTAGAAAAACAACTTTTCATTGTTTCAAGTGGTAATGTTGTGATAACCGCTCCTGAAGATTTCCCAGATAAAAACACTTATGAATCTGTTCACGATCCTGCTCAAGCATTTAATACTATAACCGTAGGTGCATTTACAGAAAAGGATGTGTTTGATGTGAATAAATTTCCTAATTCCGAGTTGTTGTCTGAAAAAGGTGGGATGTCGCCATCAAATTCTACATCAATATTTTGGGAAAACGATTGGCCAATCAAACCTGATGTTGTATTTGAAGGTGGCAATTTAATTAACCAAAATGGAGATATTGTTAAACCTGATTCACTTCAACTTTTAACTACTCATAAAAATTTTAGATCAACATTATTACAAACTTTCGGTGAGACGAGTGCCGCAACAGCTTTGGCATCTCGTTTTGCCGCGCAATTGATGAATGTTTATCCTGATTTGTGGCCCGAAACTATAAGAGCCCTAATGATACATTCAGCAAATTGGACTTCAACTATGTTAAACGGAAAAACCCCGAAAGATGTTGCAGAAGATTTTAACCAGAAAGAAAAAAAGAATCTTCTAAGATCGTACGGTTATGGCGTTCCAAACCTTGAGAAAGCAATGTATAGTGCCCAAAACTCTCTTACTTTAATAGCAGAGAAAAAGCTAACTCCATTTAAAAAAGAGGGTGGAGTAAAATTTAACGAAATTCACTATTACGAACTTCCTTGGCCAACTGAAGTTTTGCAAGATTATCTTAGTGAAGTGGACGTGAAGCTCAATATAACATTGTCGTATTTTATAGAACCAAACCCTGGGAATCGGCAGTACAGCACTAAGTTTAGCTACCAATCTCATGGTTTAGGATTCAATGTAATTAAACCAGATGAAGACGAAGAAACTTTTCAAAAACGTGTAAATAAAAATGCCAGAGATAAAGGAGAAAAGGGCTTTTCTGGAGAAAGTTGGGCAATCGGTGAAAAAATTCGAAATAAAGGATCAATTCACCGAGACTTTTGGATTGGTTCAGGAGCTGATTTGGCAACAAGAAATCGTATTGCAGTTTACCCGATTTATGGTTGGTATAAAAGGAGGAAAAAACTTGAAAAATTTGATTCTGAAATTAGGTATAGTTTAATTGTAACTATAGAAACGCCAGATATAAATGTAGATATTTACACTCCTGTTAAAAACTTAATTACTATAGAGGTTTAGGTAGCGTACATTTTACTGTGTCTAAAAAAAGGTTTTCAACTGTTCACATTAACAATTCAGGAATTTGCGTTTACTTCTTCTCAAGTCAATATCTCAGAATTTTTGGTAATTTTCAAAACATCACCTTTTAAACAAAAATCACTCCACCTCAACAAGCCCACCACCATTATAACTATAATACTCGCCATTGTACATAGCATCGGCACTTGCTGGCCCCATAACATAAGTGCCTTTGCTTACTGCCCTAACTGTATAATAATAGTTGCGGTATTTGTAAGTGTTATTGTTGTTGCTGTTATTTGTATAAGCCGTGGTGTAAATATTTACACGGTCGTCTCTAAAATCAATATGATCGTAAGTGCCTTGGTGTTTTTGCCAAGCTAAAGTGGCCGTTTCGTTTATTCGTGGATTTTCAATTTCGAAACCTGCTGGTAATACATCTGTCAATACTACGTTTTCAATGTTTTTATCTTTACTGCGCAAAGCCAATTCTATTACCAACAAATCGTTTTGTTTAATGTTGTTTAGGTCTGCCTTGTTGCCATTTCTATCGTAAATATTTTTTCTTACCGCCAAAAAATTGTCTTTTTCTTCTACTTCATTTTTATCGGTGAAGCCGCTTACTTCATAAAAGTAATACAATTGACCTTGCCCTTTGGTAACTACTTTAATGGTCTGGTTTTGGTAAGCTGCAATATCTAAATTTACATTTTCATTACCAGTAAAAGTAGCTACTAATTTATCGTCTGCAAAAATTTCGGCCTCTACAGCATCATTTTTATAAAGCTTTGCTACTTTACTTAATGCCAAAATGGTAAAGGCCGCTTCTTGAGTATTATAATATTCTTTGTTTTTAAAAGCCTCCGAAAGCTTTTTCGCAATTGCTGGAATTTGAGCATTTTCAGGTTCAACTTCTGCTAATGCATATAGTGAAATTGCCAAATCCCGAATGTAAGAACTAAAGCTGCCATCTAACTCGCCTAATGCTTTTTTACCACTAAAAGAGGCTGGCACCATAGCTCTAAATTTCTCTTTGTCGCCCAACAAAGCATAAGCCGCTCCAATCATATATTTAGCATCTTCGGTTAATAGTTTTGGGTAACTTTTATAATAGTTCATTAAAGAAATATCGGCCTCACCAACTAAGGCCAACACCATTAAACCATAAGGAATTTCGCGGCGTACCTTTTCTGTTTTTACACTATTTTGGTAATAGTATAAGGTAGTTTCTTTGCTACTGTTCTTTTGTTTAATATAACTTATTAATTTATCTAAAACCACGGGGTTTACATCGTAACCAGCTTTTTTTGCTTCGCTTAAAAAATGTGCGGCATATACTGATGCCCACCAATGCACGCGGCCACCTGAACGCCAATACGCCATACCACCATTGCCTGTTTGCAAAGTTTGAATATCATAGATTATTGTTTGTACCCAATGTTGTGGTGTTAACTGCTCTTCATTATTTAAATCTACATCAAATGCTTGCATTAATTCATCAGCACCTATTAATGGAATTACTTTTGATATCCTTTGCTCTAAACAACCGTGTGGATATTTTAGCAAGTAGCTCAATTTGTCACCAAACTCGGCAATTGGCGATTGTGTAATGGTAATTTTTCCTTCGAGCGTGTTGGGTAAAAATTCATTTTCTAAATTAAGGGTTTCGCTTGTGTTGGCTTTAATGCTGCCAAAGCCGCTGGTTTTTTGTAACGGACTTGCAGGGCGCACCACTAAGTTGGTTGTGCTGCTAAATATTTCTCCACCTGCCAAACTGTTTACCGTAACTTTTGCATCGCCCAAAGCATTTAAAACTTTGGCTTTAAACCATAATTGTTGCTCGTTATTGGCATCAATTTTTACGGTTGCAGCAGCATCACCAATTAGCTCTAATGGTCCTTCTACATCAATTTTTATTTCATTTTGTAAAACATTTGCGGTTGTGTTAGATAGCATTACCGGAATGTCAACTTCATCACCTGGCGTTAAAAACCTTGGCAAACCAGTACTTAATATTATTGGGTCGGCAACTTTGATGTTAGCCTGCGTTGCACCAAAGCGATCGCCTTTGTAGCTCATTGCCATTAGCCGCAAGTCGCCCGAAAATTCGGGTACATCAATCGTCATTTGGTATTGACCCAATTCATTAGTTTGTACAATGCCACTCCAAAAAGAACAAAGTTGTACCCGCTTATTACCAAAACCAACTGCGCGGTTGTTTAACTCTTCTACCGAGCCACCACCAATTAGCAAACCTCTATCCGTAATTTCTGGAAACAGGTATGGATATAAATCATAAGCTTCTACTTCTAAAGCTCTTTTCTGATAAAAATAATTTGTAGCGTTAGGACTTTTGTAATTGGTAATATTTAAGATGCCTTCATCAACCACCGCAACCGTTATTTCGGTATTAGGTTCGCTATTAACAGTAAAGGTATAACTTTGGTTAGATCTTATTTTATCCTGCGCTTCAATATTTACGGCAATGTTTTTTTGTGGATTGATTACTGTAATGTTTTCAATGCCATAAGCTACTGTTAACGGAATGTTACTATCTTTAACTGGTTTTATTAAAGTGGTAGTGATGTATGCATTAGGAAACATTTCGGGCGTTATATCAATCGTTAATTCGGCACTTCGTTTGTCGGTTGTTGTGTAATAATGTTTAATAATATTATCTCGTTCAACAGTTACCAATATTTTACCTTGAAAAGGTGTAGAAAGAATCAACTTAGCTTGATCGCCTACCTCATACACTTCTTTATCTTTCTTAAAATTTATTTTTCCTTCTTTGTTTACTTCAAAAGCGGTAAAGTTGGTATTGCCTTTTCCATAAGCATAAAAACTAAACTCATTCATATTATCAGGATGACCAAAAAGTACTTTATAGTTGCCCGACTCTTGCGGAGTAAAATTGAAAATGCTATTAGTACCGTTTAGTGTTATGGTTTCTTCGGCAGCAACTTCTGTTTGTTTGTATGATTTGTACCGATACCTGCCACGGCTATCTTTTTCTAAAACGGTTTTGTAATAGTGACGCATTATTTGCACCAGCATGGGTTGCTTGTTTAGCAGGTTTTTGTCTTTATCTAAAGCAATAAAATTAAGATCTATACTTTGGCCAACATTGTTGTAGTTTTCAATGCGTTTCATACCAAAAAAAATATTTTGTGTATAAACATCTACATAATTAGCTTTACTTACTGGGCGGCCACTTTCATCAAAAACAGTAGTTAATAGTTTGCCTGTAAGCTGCCCAATATTTTTGTAATGTGCAGGAATTTCAAATTCTACGTTTACTGCTCCGTTCTCATCTGTTTTGCCTTCTTTTAATATATTTTTAAAACTACTATTGTTGTTAATGTTAAAAGAATATTCAGAAAAATTTTTGGCGGAAAAATAAGCGCGGCTAAGGCTAAACTCGGTTTCGAAGTTTCTGTTTTTGGCAGGTGGTCCAAAAAAGTTTACGGCATTTACATTAAGCTTAATTTTTTCACCGCTGCTGTAAGCAAGTTTATCGGTTTCGGTAGTTACCTTAATTCTATCGGGCATAAAGCTTTCCACTTTTATGTTATGCGCTTTTATAAAAATGCTGTTGCCTGTGTACAACTCAAAAGTGTAGTTGCCTGTTGGCGCAGTTGCTGGTATAGTTAATGCGGTTTCAAAAGCCCTTTCTGCATTTAGTTTTTTGTTAATGGTTTTATACAATTGACCGTTGGGTAACAAGCATTTCAACACTACCGGAATTTCGCTGGGCTTACCAATATCACTACTTCTTACAATGCCAGCCAGTTGTATGGTTTCGCCAGGGCGGTACAATTCTCGCTCGCCATAAATGTAGGCTTGGTAATTACTTTCGTGGTTGCGTAGTCCACCAATTTCAAAACGGGCGCTGTTCATTTGCGATTGATCAAAAGTTAAAAAGTTGAAATCGGTTGTGGTTTTGGCTTCAACATAATTTACTACCGGATCAATCATATTAATATCTTTTAAATTAAATTTTACTACACCTTCGCCATCGCTTGGGGCGCTTATTAATTTTTGGTTGGTTTCATCGTACAACGTAACTGTTGCACCTTTAACGGGTTGCATACTTTTAATAGAATTTAGAAAAACATAAATGGCATCTTTTCCAACCTTGGTGATCATACCAATATCTGATAATGAAACAATTTGAGAAGAAGTGAGATAAAGTTTTTTAGGATGCTTTACTTCTACTACATACAAGCCATTATAATCATCTAATATGTCTTCAAAATTCAATTTGAGTAGCCGTAGCTTTCCAACAGCTTCTAAATTTTGCGTATTAATATTTTTTTCATAGATGGTTTTTCCAAGTGCTTTAGTTTCGTAAACCTCGTAGTTATAATATTCATATTTGCCAGTTGCTTCATCGCGCTTGCTGTAGTAACGGTTGTTGCTGCCTTTGTTAAATAAGGTTTTAATATTGTTGGCAAACACTTTAGTAATGCTTACTTCAACTTCTTCAATATTTACAATTTCTACTGCTATATTTTTGCTACCTGCCGAACTAAGGTAACGGTTGGTATTTGAAGTAAACTTTATATTTGGTTCAATATAACCAAAGGTAAACTGTGCAGTATATTCTTTCGCCAATGGCTTTGCTAATGTTCCTTTCAGTCCTTCTTTTATTGTTATACTGTAGCTGGTGCTAATGTCAAAATGGTTGCTAAAAACCCGAATACCATTGGCGGTATTTTCTACATTGTAATTTACGTTGGGTGAAAGGTTTATATAATCTTTCAATAAAGCTGCTTCAATTTGCTGATTGGCATTAATAAATATTTGGCCCAAAGTGCCATTGTGTTCAACTGTGTGTCCGCTAATAATTAACTCACCTGGCTTTGGAATGTTTATAGAAGTACGTAACTCTACGTTGGCATTATTTTCTGATTGTTGCACCTTGTAAACCTTTCCTAAATTTAATTGAAGTGCTTCGCTGGTTGTAATATCTTGTGGTATATCTGTTTTTAGTTGTAGTAATTTTGAAGTACCGTTGCTGCTTATTGTTGGGCTGTATGTTTTATCATTAATTGTAGCACTAATATTTTCAAAAGAAGAAGAAAGTACTTCATAATTAAAGTTGATGTTTACTTGTAATTCACTTTGTTGCGTGTTTGCATCTTTTAATTGCCATACTGCTGTGGCATCAACAACTTTTAGTTTTGGTGTTGTAAATGTTGTAGAATAATTTTCATCAACACTTAGTTTTGAACTGAGCGACTTAACAGCTTCTTTATTTAAAATTACTTTATATTGTGTGTTGGGTTGAAAGCCAGCGTTTGGCGAAAACACAATTTGGTTGGGGGCTTCCCAACGGTAAGCACCTTTTACCATGGGGTCAAATAATAGCCATTGGTTATAATCCCACTTGTTGAGGTCTTCTTCTTTAACTACAGCCTTATTAAAAGTAAACTTTAGGTTTTGTTTTTCTGTAATTTGTTCATTAAAATTGGTAGCGGTAATGCTAAGTGTTTTGTTATTTGTAGTAGCAGTATTGTTGCAAGCATTTAATGTGATAAGGCTTAATAAAAGAAGCTGGAAATAGAAATGTTTCATAAAAAAAGGATATTGGTATTTAAATTTTATTGAAAGATATAAATTTAACGGTATAAATTTAATGTTTGGTATTCCTAATTTAACAATATGAAAATTTAACAGAAAATTTGGTGTGGAGATTGTTTTGAATTACTTTTAAGCTATTGAAACGAATACCAGAAAATGGCATCTTTGTTTTGTAATAAAAGTCTATGTCAAAAAATACATTGATAATTGCTGGAGATCATTTTGATTTTTTTATTTAAGCAGAAATAAAACAAAAGCAGTATACTTAAACAAGTGAGGTAAAAAGTAAAATTAAAAAAAGTGAAAATAAAAATTTTTAATTTAATTATGATGCTTGGAATTTCAATAACCTTCTCTTCTTGTAGGGGACAAAATAATTCTCAAAATCCGAAGGTTATTGAAAATTCGACTGATCTTGGCAAAACTGTTTCTAAACTTGACAGTACGATCTGGAACATTTATCAAGACAAAAAATCTAACTTTTGGTTTAGCAGTAAAGAGAATGGTGTATTTTTTTACAATGGAGAAAGCTTAACACAATTTACTAAAGAAGATGGATTAGTAAGTAATGAAATACGTGGAATTCAAGAAGATTTAATTGGAAATTTGTTTATTGAAACATTAGAAGGTGTAAGCAAATTTGATGGCAAGTCGTTTAAAACATTAGAGATAAAAGCAGAGGACTCTTTAGCCAATGAATGGAAGTTTGAGCCAAATGATTTATGGTTCAGTATTGGTTTTGATAAAAAAGGTCCTTACAGATATGACGGTGAATATTTACATTATCTTCAATTTCCAAAATCACCACAAGAGGATACGTTTTACAAACAAGTAAGCAATAGAAGTTTTTCACCTTATGGCATTTATTCAATTTATAAAGACAGCAAAGGGGTTATGTGGTTCGGAACATCCTCTCTTGGTGTGTGCCGGTTTGATGGTAAATATTTAAGTTGGCATTATGAAGACCAATTACAGACAACACCAAGCGGTGGTGATTTTGGAACTCGAGCAATTTTTGAAGATAAAGATGGGTTCTATTGGTTCAACAATACACGTTATCGATATAATATTTTACCAGGCAATACCAATAAATTAAATTACAAAAAAGAAGATGGAATTGGTTACCTAAATGAGCAAAACCAGATAGAATTTCCGTTTTTTCTATCTATAAAACAAGATAATGATGGAGACCTTTGGATGGCGACTTACGACAACGGTGTTTGGAGAAATAATGGAAAAGAATTGATTCATTACCCAATAAAAGATGGTGAAACAGATGTATTGCTTTTTACAATTTATAAAGACAATAAAGGTGTTCTTTGGCTTGGAACTTTTAATGCAGGAGTTTATAAATTTAATGGAAGTTCATTTGAGAAATTTGAAATTTAAAAGCCAGCTTACAATAAAATATATCCGATTATTTTTTCGCAACTTAAACAGACTAAAATTTGTAAAGCTTAGTTTGTAAAAGCTTTAGGATGAAATCCATTTGCTTTTACAAACTAAACAAACTCCAGCTATTGCTTCATCAATTTTTGATAATAAACTGTTGTGCCATTATCAATAGCAACAACATAAATACCCTTGCTTAAACTCTCGGTATTTAACTGTAATTCATTACTACCAACTTGAGCATCATAAACCTTATTGAACATTAACTGACCTTGTAAATTGGTTAAGCTTATGTTTACAAATTCATTTGTATTTTGATTTATTTGTATAGTTAACTGTTCATTTACTGGGTTAGGGTATAAATTAATTGTATTAAAATTTGTGGCTTCTCCACGCTCAACTTCTACATAACCGGCGGTGGTAGTTGTTCCGTCAAAATCGGTTTGTATTAGTTGGTAATAAGTGATACCTGCCGTAGCTGCTCTATCTAAAAAATTATAGGCTTTGTGTGTATTGCTATTGCCAGTTCCATTTAGCGTAGTTAATTTTTTAAAATGCAAACCATCTTTTGAAGTATTAATTGTAAAATACGCATTATTAATTTCGGTAGCAGTAATCCATTTTAATTGATTACCATTTGGCATAGCTTCGGCACTAAAGCTCATTAATTCAATTGGCAGTTTATCTTGGCAAAATATCATTTCTGATGCAGTAGCCATACAACCTTTTTCGTCTGACACATTTATTGTATAACTTGTACTGTCTGGTAACTCTGCTATTTGAAAATCTTCGGAATGCGAAACCATTCCTTCAAATACATCGCCTGTAACGCTAAACAACGCATTGGTACTTGCGCCTGGAAAACCGCCGCTTATAGAAACATTTAAATCATAAGTATTAGTAACATTATCACAAATACAAGCGGTGCTTATTTCAATTGGACATAAAAATATAATTGCTTCTGTATTGCCTAAGCTCACACATTCTTCACTTAACGAAAAGCTGTTTAAATCAGTTATTGTTTTGGCAATAAAAGGAGTTACAAAAATTTCTTGTCCGCAAGGTATAGAATCATTAATTAACTCCTCTAAGTTTTCTAAACTATAGGCATAAATTTTAGTTGCGTTGGTATAGCCAATTTCAGATAAGTTGGCATTATTATGAAACGCAAAATACAAACTGGCTTCATCATTAATATTAAAATCGCTAATAGAAATATCTGGCTTTTCACCATCGCATACATAAACCTCGTTAACTGTTGCTTCACCCATTATGTAAGGTGCGGTGCAATTGTAACTAACGCTGTATTCAAAAGTTTCAATACAAGCATTTTCAATATTATAACTTACTTCAAAAGTGGCTTCTCCTTCTGAGCAAGTTTCAAAAATTTGTTTTTCAGAAACGCTAATGTAAGCGCTGCATAACCTGCTAGGGAAAACGCCAACGCTACAGCCAAGTAGATTATCATTTAAAAAGGCTGTAATGTTAGTTGGGTAAACGGTAAGTTCAATACTTGCAGTTGAGGTATTAGTTGGATCGGATAGGCAAGTTGCAGTTGCCGTAAAAGTTTGTATTGCAGGTGCACAATTTATATTGGTGGCAACAAACTCACCATCAGTAATTTCTGCTGGTCCATCCCAAACAATGCTTGCCAATTCTGGTTTATCTAAAATGGCAGCGAGACTAACATTATTGCCACTACAAACTTCGGTGGCTATAGTTGTAATTTCTGTAATTGGTTCGGGGCAACCTGCACCAGTACAATCAATTACGGTTACAGTTGTTGAAAGGCTTTCTTTACAACGCCCATAATCAATATTGCAGGTATAAGTTGTAGTTTCTTGGGGTGCTATTGTTTGTTTAGCTAAGTTAGGGTTACTAAAAGAGCTATCTGTCCAATTGTAATTAAAACCATTTTGAGCTAACAGTTCTGTTTCATTACCTAAACAAATACTTTGATCTTCTGAAACTGTAAACACAGGAAAATCTTCAATAGTTAACCTAATAGTATCAAACTGACTTCCGCTACAGTTGGCATTAAAAAAGTAAATTTCCAAATAACGATCTTCATTGGCAATGCCGTCATCTAAAATATCAAAAATAAATTCTACTTCGCTTTCTCCTGCTTCAAAACTAACTTCGGTTGGTATGCTTTCGTAATCAACACCTTCTTGCGCAGTACCACCAATATCGTAAGAAATGGTGCGTGCTTCATCTATATCTAAATTATTAATAAAAGTAAGTTTTGCATTGGTACAACCTGCTGCTGCATTGGGAAAATCTACTCCATCTTCGTATCCGCCAGCTATAATTTCTATACCTTTAGTAGAAAAACTTTGGCCTTGTATAAAAACGCCGGAATCTAAACCAGAATCGCCCGAATCGGCAATGGCTAATTTTATATGATAGGTTTCACAAGGTTGAACTGGTATGCCTGTTGTTAACACAGTTGTAAAGCCATCGTATTGAATGTAGGTTTCATCGGTACAACTAGGTTCATTAAAAAAACATTCACCATCGCCATTAAAAACAAAATATTCGCAGTTGTTGCACGGACCCATTGGTTCGCCATATGAAACGGCACCATTGTTTATGGTTTGTATTGAAACGGGAATTTCTGTACCTGGCACTATGGCTATGTTTTCCGCATTTTCACTAAAAGGACCATCAATGCCTGGCCCACTAACAAAAAAGCCAAAAACATCATTAAAATCACCTTCTACAAACTCTGAAAATTCTTCTGATCCAAACACATAATTGAAACTTAAAGTGTCGCTTTTTGGTTTGAAGTCAAATTCGATTACGCAGGCGTTTAGTAGCGAAAAACCTGGTATTAGTAATTCTAAATCTTCATCGCCTGCATCGTTAAAGTTGTTTGAGCCTGTACGGCTAAAATTGTTTGGGCCGGCAGCATCATCTGCATTACCAGTTGTCATTATTAAACCGTTAGCTACGCCTACATTAGTTTCGCCACCAAAAGCACCGTAAGAAATTGGTGGGCAGTTAATTATAACACTTTCAGGATCTACATCAACCCCGCTGCCAACTAAGGTTTCTATTAAGGTAAGTTTGTCAATACCTTTGTTAACTACTAATTGTGCAAAGCCATTGTTTATAAAAAAGAAACAAAATAAAATTGAAAGAAATTTTGATAAATGCATTTGTTTGAAATACTTCATAAAAAGCGAATAAAAGATGGTTAGTTTCATGTTTTAAGGGGTTAAAATTAAAATTTAATTTTGGAATAATACAGTTATTAACTACTTACTGCATATTTTGGGTTTGGGCTATGTTTTTGGTTTGTAAATTTCTTTTAAAATTTATTAGTGTAATGTAGTAAATTTCATTAATGTTTATTGGCTTATTTAGCTTAAATATTTAAACTTCGTTAAATATTTTATATTGTGACAGAAACAAAAATTTCATATAATGAAGCAATCACTATTTTTATACAGTAGTATTTATTACCTTTTGTACGGTTGTTTTAGAGGTGGTTTATGCTGGTTTTGTTTAGGTGCTACGGCAGGGCGCGGTTGGCTAACTTAGCCCCAATTGTAGCGGTTATGCTGCATGTAGCGTTGGCCTTTGTGCAAAGCAGCAGCATTTGAGCGGAAAGTGGGACCAGGTTTTATGCGGGTTTAACTGTTTCGCTTCAAAAAAGTTGTTGTTACATTTTAATCACACAATATTTTAAGTTTTTTCCAAGGGCTGATGGTCGAACTGCTTAAAATACCTATGCCGTTATTTACAAGATGATCTACTGGGGCGGGTTCTAAAAAAGGATTGTATGCTACTTCTTCTTGTGCAGTTAGTTGGTTAATATATTTAACCATATTGCTATCAATAAGTTGAATGGCGACATCAACTTCATAAAAATCGAAAAATTCATTTTCTCTGGTAATGCAATTGTATATGATACAATCACTACTTTTATAATAAAAAACTTTTTCGCTTTGTATATCAACCGTATCAGAAACTACGCTGTATGGAAAATACCTACTATATCCATTTATTATAGTATCTACCGTTTCTAGCGTTCCCTTTCTATAGGTGCAGTTATAATATTGTTGAGTTTCTCTTAAAAGTATGCGGTAATAATGGCCGTAGTTACTACTGTTAAAATTTACGTTAAGTGTTTCTTGTATAAAATCGCCATATTCGTATTCTATTTCCTCCTCTATTATGGTAGCATCAAAATTATTAATATCACCGCCTAAAACTGTTGTTGTTGCCGTTGCAGTATTGTTGTTTTTAGTTACGCTAACGGTGTAAGTTGTATTGGCTTTTAAGTTTATATTTGTTGTAAATACTAGGCTTTTTTTTAAACTAATGTTAACTCCTCCGTTATTTCTGCGCTGCTCTATTGGTATATAGTTTACCGAGTCTGGTTGTAAGGTCCAGGTTTCACTTCCATCTGTAAGGGTAATTGTTGCATTTTCTATTAGTTTATAGGGTAATTCTCTATCAACATAAGTGTAATAGGGTTCACTTTCTGTAATAAATAATTTTGGTACAGAGTCGGCTTCTAAAACGCCAAAAATTGCAATGCTGGGTTCAAATGTGTTTACATTTAAATCTAATGTTTTTTGGCAGGCCATTGCCGTACAAATAATTGCGAATGCAATAAATTTGTTTATATGTTTTTTTAATTTATATAGTTGCATTGTTGTTAAAATTTAAAGTTCCAACTGGCAGAAGGCACCATTGGTAAAAGCGATACTTGCCTTGCGGCAAATTTTCTACCATCAGAAAAAGGATCATTAAAATAATTATCTGCATAAACAAAATAGGGGTTTCTATTGCTGTACACGTTGTAAATATCAAATCGCCAAATAGATTCGTATCTATTTCTTTTTTTTGTGCGTTTTATACCAAAATCTAAACGGTTAAATGGGTTTAGTTTAAAACCGTTTCTATCAATAAATAAACTGCTAAAATCATTGCTTCCGTTGCCTTGCCCTGGTGTGTTATTAATAGGAAAGAAAAACCGCCCAACTGGTAAGGTTATACTTTGGCCGGTGCCAAAAACAAAAACAGCGGTAAAGGTCCACTTATCGTTAAACTCGTAATTGCCCACCAAGCTTAAATCGTGCCTTCGATCGTACTTTGCCGGAAATGTTTTGCCAGCGTTTAAATCATCAAACTGGCGGTTACTCCAGCTAAGGGTGTAGCCTGCCCAGCCGTTAAAGCGGCCTGTTCTTTTTTTAAGAAAAAACTCGGCACCATAGCTCCAACCTCTTCCAAAGGTTAGTAAATCTTCAATTTTATTGTTGCTAAAAAACACGTCGGCTCCTTCTTTATATTCAATAAGGTTGTCCATTGTTTTGTAATACACTTCAATTGATGATTCGTAGTTATCATCTAAAAAGTTTTGAAAATAACCTACTGCTATTTGGTTGGCTACCTGCGGTTTAATTATATCAGAAGAAGGCAACCAAACATCCCACGGAAAACTTAAAGTACTGCTAGATACAAGGTGCACATATTGGTTCATTAAGGTATAACCAGCTTTTATGCTTGAATGTGTACCTACTTTATAGTTAAAGGTTAAGCGCGGTTCAAAGCCTATGTAATTAGTATCTTTATAAATAAAAGAAGGTATGCGCAAGCCAATATTTGCTGCAAAGTTTGGTGTTATTTTCCACTCGTCAGATGCATATAAGGCAAGATCGTGTACATAGCGTATGTCTGTATCAGATTCTAATATGGTGGGTTCATAGTAATAATAGGCAGCTTCAAAAAAAGCACTACTAGTAGTTGGTGTAAAAATGCGGTAATTATATTGTGCACCAAAGTTAATGTTGTGTTTTAAACTGGGGAAATATTCAAAATCGACTTTAGCGGTGTAACCTTTTATACCGCTATTAATCTTTATATCAAATTTATTTGATGGATCGGCAGAATCTTGTTCAATATCAATATTGAAATTATAATCATTATAAATTAAAGAGGTGTTGGCAAATAATTTTTGATTGAAAACATGATTCCAACGCATTGTAAAAGTTCGGTTGCCCCAAGGTATTTTAAACTTTATGCTATCGCTGGGTATATTTACTTGAAAGCGATCTTGCCCAAAATAACCACTTATGTACAAACGATCTTTATCACTAAATTTATAGTTTAGCTTTGCATTAATATCATAAAAATATAGTTGAGGAATTTCATCTTTAAAATCTTTTGGAGTTGCCCAATAAGCAAGTTTATCGGCATAAGTTCTTCTGGCCGATACCAAAAAGCTCATTCTATCTTTTATAATTGGGCCTTGTAAGGTAAAACGAGTTGATATTAAGCCAATGCCGCCTTCGCCATGAAAGGATTTCATATCTCCTTCTTTCATAGAAATATTTAAAATAGAACTTAGTCGTCCGCCATATTTGGCTGGGTAACCACCTTTTATTAACTCTACGTTTTTAATAGCATCTACATTAAACACACTAAAAAAACCAAGCAAATGAAATGGGTTGTACACTACGGCATCATCTAACAAAATTAAATTTTGATCGGGCCCGCCACCTCTAACATAAAAACCTGCGGAACCTTCGCTACCACTTTGTACGCCGGGCAATAATTGTAAGGCTTTTAGTAAATCTTTTTCACCAGCTAAAACGGGTATTTCTTTAATTAATTTTGGTGAAATATCAATTACACCCATTACAGCGCGCTCAACATTTTCTTTTGCTTTTAATTTTGATTCGCTAATTACTATTTCGCCAATAGTGGTGCTTTGTGGTGCTAATTTTATGGTTAGCTCTAAGTTGTTGTTTAAATCTATTTGCTTAAACTGAGTTTCGTAACCGAGGTAAGAAATAATGGCCTGGTAAACGCCTGGTTTAACTGTTAATGAGTAAAAGCCATAAATGTTACTGGTAGTTCCACTTTCTAAAGATGGGAAATATAAGTTTGCACCTATTAGTGCCTCGCCGCTATTAGCATCAGTAATATAACCGCTTAAAGTATATTTATTTTGACCTAATACTGTTAACCACATTAAGCTAAAGCAAAAATACAAAAACGTTTTTTTTAGTTTCATTTTTTTTATTTTATAATGCTATTTTAAGTTTTGGCGCGCTTCGTCTACTTGCAACATTAGTTGATTAAAATAGGTTTTATTGTTTGTTTTTGCCTGCCACCAAACTTTATAATCTAAGGCTTCGTTTTTACCAGGCTCAAATTTAGGCGCATTTTTTATAAATTCATAAACCCGTTTAATAAATGTTGGATTACTTAACTTATCAGCACTTTTACAAGCTAATTCTAACAAATTAATAAAATCTTTTTGATACTTGTATGTTGTTAATTTTAAAATATGATTAAATTTTCTTTTTATATTTTTAATGGTATATAATAAATAATCGCAATCCTCATTATCGAAATAAAGTATCAGATCTATAATAATAATATCTAATTTTAAATCGGCTGATAGCTTCTTGAACGTATTTGGCGTTAATAAATTATTGATATAGCGACTTGCTTGTTTAATATTTTGCAAACTGTAGTTTACAATTACCAAATTTAAGTTTACAAATGTGAAATAAACAATATTGTCTTTTGCAGAAATTTGCTGTGATAAAGACTCTAATAACTCTAAACAATTATTTAAATCACCTTTGTAATAACTGGCAATAAAAAGTGTTTGGTAGTAGGCCCAAATAAAATTATTATAGTATAATTTTTTATGAGCTTCTAAACTTTTGCGCAATTGTTCTGCATAACTAATAGCAATATTAAACCTTAATAATTTTAAGTTTGCATTTGATAGCCAAACCAACATTATTATTTTGTGGCGGTAATTGCTTTTTATAAATATTTTAGCATCGTTGTGTCTTTTGTACTCGGTTTTTAAATACACATCTAACGAATGATAATCGCCACTACTCAGTAATATGTAACTGATATTATTTTGCACCATAAATTTTACCCTGGCCGAGGTTTCTAATAGATGACTATTTTCTAATTGGTTTTTAATTTCATCTAAGCTTTCCAAAATGTTTTTATCTTTTAGCTGAAAATTAGATTTGCGAAGTTTATAATTTAATTCTGCAATAAGGTCATTTACTTTTGAATCTTTCTGCTTTTCTTCAATAATATCATTTTTCTTTTTAATGATGTTCATTACTGGCACATCAGAGTTTTGGCGCGCCAAAGCAATCATTTTATCATATATAATTTCTAATAAAGAATAAAACTCATTTTTAATGGCTTTTTGTTCTGCTTTACAAAGCAAGCGATAGGCAATTTTAAATTCAGATTTAAAAGTAAAAATATCAGAAAGTATAATGCTGTTTCTTGTTAAAATCTCTTCATTTTTATCGTAATTAATCAATAACAAGCTTTTGTAAATGTCTTCAACCATTCTATTTTTAAGCCGATAAAATGCGTTTTTTTTCAATTTAGGAAACAGAGCTTCATAAATTTCTTGATCATTTTTTAGAGATTTACCCCTGTAGCCTTCAAAAAGCATACTTACTGGTGCATCATCTAATTTCAACATTGATCGTTTTAAATACAGCTTAAAACTTCTAATCTCCTCCTTGTTTAATGAATCTACAATGTCCATTTAAAATTTTGAAGCTGTAAGATAATTATTTTTGATTATACATAAAGAGATATTTTTTTATACTTTTGTATTATAAAACTGTTTAGTATGGTCAACACAGCGAAACTCCTCTTATCTTTATTGTTAATTTTTACAAGTTTAAATACTTTATTAGGGCAACGACTGTTACAGCCAATAAGATCTCTTTCATTGGTGGCAGCCCCTGCTTTGTTAGAGCGAGAAAGCGCCATACAAGATTTAGAGGTAATTGCGGTAGAACACCCAGATACTTTAATTGTTAATCAAATTGCTCAGTTTTCGGGCTACATAAAAAATTCGAGCGATAAAAGATTTGAAACTGCAATCAATTTAAATTTTGATTTAGATCAGCTTGATAATTTAGGTAATGTAGAAAATACTTTAGGAGAAGATGTAGATAATCGTTTGCAATTTCCACTAATTTCCTTAGCTCCCGGAGATAGTATTTATTTTGCAACTTCTTTTAATATAGATCCTTTAGAAATTGACCCAAACACAATTGGTGTTGTAATAATTTGGCCAGAATTTAGATTAATATCAACATCAGAAGAAGCTGAAGAGCAACACTATTCTATTGAACAATTTTTTGCTACTGGTTTAAATTTAGATGGCCATTCAGATGGTACAGGAAAATATGCAAATACTGCCGCTGTTGCAAAAAAGAATACTATAGCACTAAACTCATTAAATAACTTACAATACTACTTAATGGAGAACAATTATAATACAGTAGAATTTATGTTAACTACAATTGATGGTAAAGTAATTTTGCAACAACAACAACTGCCTCAGCTTAAAACTATAAACAATTTAATGTTAAACGGTAATAGTAAAATTGCAATTTTAAATGTTTTAGTGCAAAAACCAAATGCAAAGTTAGAACTTGTTACCATAAAATTACATAACAATACATTATAACTTTATAGCAACTACTCTATTAGGTACTAATTAAATAATTATCTTTGGCCAGTATTCAAAGATAAATTACGATGTCATTTCCTACGGTAATTAAACACCAAAATTTAAGCAATGAAACGCTTTTAGATTTCTACTATTACTTGCTAAAACCTAGAGTAATTGAAGAGAAAATGCTTAAACTATTACGCCAGGGCAGAGTAAGCAAATGGTTTTCTGGTATTGGGCAAGAAGCTATATCTGTTGGTTGTAGCTTGGCAATGAACAGTAATGAATACATACTGCCAATGCATCGAAATCTTGGTGTTTTTACAACTCGTAACGTGCCCTTATACAAGCTATTTGCGCAATTTCAAGGTAAAATAAGTGGCTTTACTAAAGGCCGCGACCGCTCGTTTCACTTTGGTACTAACGAGTATAAAATAGTTGGTATGATAAGCCATTTAGGCCCGCAACTGGCCATTGCAGATGGTTTAGCCTTAGCCAATAAATTAAGCAACCGCAACGAAACAACCTTAGTTTTTACAGGCGAGGGCGGTACAAGCGAAGGCGATTTTCACGAAGCATTAAACGTAGCCTCGGTATGGCAATTACCCGTAATTTTTGTAATTGAAAATAACGGTTATGGGCTTTCAACTCCTGCAAGTGAACAATACAATTGCAAACAATTAGCCGATAGGGGAATTGGTTACGGAATAGAAGCCAAAACTATTGATGGTAACAATTTATTAGAAGTTTACAACACCATAAAATGGGCAAAAGAAATCATTAAAAACAAAGCTCAACCTATTTTAATTGAGGCAATGACCTTTAGAATGAGAGGCCATGAAGAAGCCTCTGGTACAAAATATGTTCCGCAAGAGTTAATGGACAGCTGGGCACAACGCGACCCAATTTTGCTGTTTGAAAATTTTTTAAAAAATCAATATTTAATTGATGATGCTAAAATTGAAGCCTTAAAAACTGAAATTACAAAGGAAATAAACGAAGGCTTAGAACATGCTTTTGATGAAGCAGAAGTAACTGCTAGTCCGCAAGAATTAAAGGACGTATATTATCCACATGCTCAAATAGTAAAATCTGCTACCGAAAGGCAACAGAGTTCTGATATGCGTTTGGTTGATGCGATCAGCAATGGTTTAGAAGAAGCTATGAACCAACATCAAAACCTTATAATAATGGGGCAGGATGTTGGCGATTATGGTGGAGTTTTTAAAATTACAGATGGCTTTGTTCAAAAATTTGGGAAAGCAAGAGTTCGCAACACACCTTTATGTGAGTCGGCTATTATTGGTGCAGCCTTAGGTTTAAGTATTAAGAGTTATAAGTCGGTTGTTGAAATGCAATTTGCCGATTTTGTTACCTGTGGTTTTAACCAAATAGTAAATAACTTAGCAAAAAGCAATTACAGGTGGGGGCAAAATGCCGATGTAGTAATTAGGATGCCTACTGGTGGCGGTGTTGCAGCAGGTCCGTTTCACTCCCAAAGTATAGAAGCTTGGTTTTTTAGTGTACCGGGTTTAAAAATAGTATACCCAACCAACCCTAAAGATGCCAAAGGTTTATTACTTGCCGCCATTGAAGATCCTAACCCGGTAATGTATTTTGAACATAAGGCAATGTACAGAAGTATTAATGGCGAAGTGCCTAATGGTTATTATACTATAGAAATAGGTAAAGCCGCTATTGAATTAAGCGGTGAAGATGTAAGCATTGTTACCTATGGAATGGGAGTGAACTGGGCAAAAAAAATTGTTGAAAAACATGCACACATTAATGCAGAAATTATTGATTTACGAACATTATTACCTCTTGATGAAACAACTATTTTCAATTCGGTTAAAAAAACGGGCAAAGCTATTGTGTTGCACGAAGCTTGCCTAACTGGTGGCATTGGTGCAGAAATAGCCGCATTAATTAACCAACATTGTTTTGAGTATTTAGATGCACCAGTAGTTAGAGTTGCAGCATTAGATACTCCTGTGCCATTTGCGCCAAACTTAGAAAATGAGTTTATGCCCGTAGAACGCTTTGAAGCCGCTTTGTTAGAGTTAGCTGCTTATTAAAAACATTTGTCGTAACTATTCAGTAGAGGTCAGTATTCAAACCGCTTCGCTGTCAGACGTCAGATAAGTTCGATTGAGTGAAGTCAAAAACGCTCTTTTTAGCCCAAATTATGTCTGATGTCTAACGTCTGAGAATGAAATGGTGTGATTTCTGATTAGATACCATTTATTTACTTAAAACTCTTTTAAACAAAGATTTGTAATTTTTTACTGGTCCTCTTTTGTATCCTTCATAATTTATAGCAATATGTTCAGTTTTAAAATTGTTTAAATCTATTTCTAAAGGATAAACAAACTCTGGCTTTCCAAAATAGTTATATGGCCCAAATTTTATAGCATAAATTTTTACCAATCCATTTTCATCTAACTTTACTAACGGGAAATTTTGAGTATAATCTAAATAATGTTGTACAATTTTGTTATGCTTTAAATCTTCTAAAATTTTGTTATTGCTGTTTTCATAATAAAAAATGATTTTTTTATTTCCATCTAACAAACTGTAATTCCCAAAGTAATAACCATTGTTTGTTTTTGCTACCACATTCCAAAGCAAACTGTTTAAAGGTGTGGGCGAAACCATTAAGTTGGTATATGCTATATTTTGTTGCTTTAATTGCAGCGTAAAATTATTAACCGCTATGGCTTTTGAGCTAAAAGTCCAGCCAAGATAAAGGCAAGAAATAATCAAACTATTACGAATGATGCGCTGTGCCTTTAAGCTTTTTGCTTTAACCATTAAAAAGCAAATTACACCAATTAACAAAATAATAGTGTAAACAGGTTCTATGGTATGAATGTTATTTGTAGAAAACATATAAGCTTTAAAAGGACATAATAGTTTTGTACCATAAGTTGTAAAGCAATCCAATATAGCGTGGGTAAATATGGATAGAAAGAAGGCAAAAAACCAGCGTTGCAGTTTAAATTGCTTTTTATAAACAAGGTGAAAAATAGCTGCCAATATAGCACTAACTAAAACTGCAAATAATATGGAGTGACTAAAACTGCGGTGTACGGTTAAAAAAGTCACTTCATTAAAAAAGGGTGATAGTAATACATCTAAATCGGGTAAAGTGCCTGCTAAAGCACCAATTAATATACTAATTTTACCGATTGAACGATTTTTTACTACCGAAAAGGTAGCCGCACCTAATAAAGCTTGTGTTAATGAATCCATATTTAAAGGGTTATTGTAAATATAGGGCAACTAATATTAATGCTTAGTTAATTATATAAAAATTGCAACTATTCAGTAGGGGTCAGAAGTCAGACTATTTCATTGTCAGACGTTAGACGCCTGACATAATTTGGGGGTAAAGGCGCGTTTTTGACTTCATTCTATCGAGTTTATCTGACTTCTGACAGCGAAGCGGTCTGACTTCTGACCTCTACAGGATAGAGGCCAAAAATTTATTATCACTTTTATGCGTTAGGGATTGTAACGGAAATCCTTTTTGTTTTGTAAATGCGTTTTAACCCATTGGAGAAACAAAAAGATTGGAGTGAAAGCCCGACCCGAAGGGAAATGCCCTACATAAAATTTAAAAAACAAACTTTGTGCAACAAAAAATGAATTTTTCCGTATAAATATACAATAACTTATAAGGTGGTTTTTTATTAAAAAATCTTAATGAATTTTGAAAGACAATAATTTAACTTATAATTGCATCAATAATCAAAAAAAGAGGTCATATAGAATAAACTTTTACGCTAATTTTTAATCTTATACAAATCAAATAACTCATTATTATGAGCCAAAAATTAATTAGCGACACTGCCTTAGTAAAGCAGTATATGGCCGGAGAAAATAACGCACTTTCCGAATTAATAAGCCGACATAGAGATAAAGTTTATACTTCTATTTATATGTTTGTGAAAGAAGATGCGCTTGCAGAAGATATTTTTCAAGACACTTTTATTAAAGTTATAGATACTTTGCGCAAAGGTAAGTATTACGAAGATGGTAAGTTTTTACCTTGGGTAATGCGTATTGCTTACAACTTGTGTATAGATCATTACAGAAAGGTGAAGCGTACTCCAAACTTTGCGAATAGCGAAGACTTTGATATTTTTAATGTATTAAAATACAATGAAGATAATGCAGAGGAAAAAATGATAAAAAATCAAACTTATGCCAAGGTAAGAGCTTTAATTGATGAGCTACCAGCAGAGCAAAAAGAAGTGGTTATTTTACGTCATTATGCAGAAATGAGCTTTAAAGAAATTTCGAAGTTAACTGATGTAAGCATTAATACTGCTTTGGGTAGAATGCGTTATGCATTAATTAACATGCGTAAACTTATTGTAGATAACGCAATTCCGGTAAGATAATAAGGGTGAAATGTTAAAATTGTCAGGTTTTTACCATGCTTGGCAATAATGTGAAATTAGGCTCCGTTTTATTGATATATTTTTTAACAAATAAATTCAATTTGGTGCCTATGCAGGGAAATTTTACTCAGAATGATTTACTAAAATACCTTTATGCTGAAACAGACATTGTTGATGCTTTTATGATAGAGCAAGCTTTAAGTAGCAATTATGAATTGAAGGAAGATTATACGCTATTTAATAATTCGAAAGAACTATTAAATGAAGTAAAATTGAGCCCTTCAAAAGCAACAATGGATTTTATTTTTGCTTACAGTAAAAAGTCGCTAAACTTTGAGCAACAAAATTATTAGTAGTTTAACTGCACAAATTATAGATAGAAACCTTTCTGACTAATAATCAGAAAGGTTTTTTTATTGATGCTGTTTGAAATTAAATGGCTTTTATAAAACGTAATTCTAACTATCTGGTTCTGCTTCTGAAATACGATAAGGAAATAATGCTTTTATAAAGTCTTTTTGCTCAATGTTCAGTTGCTCGTAATTTTCTCCGTATTCTCTTTGCGCAGCATTATCCCAAAGTTGGTTGTAAACGGCTCTTATTTCGTTATGCACCGCTAAATAGGCTTGGTAAGATGTGCCTTCGTTATTTTTTAATGAAATAACCGCTTTTTGTGGACTTAAAGGTTTATCTGCTTCTTTTTCAGCGTTTGTAATAAATGTTTTAGCCAAGTTTCTTAGTTCTGACAACTCAATTAATTTATTGTTAACCATTAGGGCATCGTTACTGTTTACTAAAATGTTGAGCACGTTGCGTTTGTTGATGTTGGCTTCTGGTATTGAGCCTACGGGTAGAAGAGGTAATTTTACGGTTAGGCCTTTATCGCTGTCAATTGTGGTGGTTACTAAAAAGAAAATTAATAATAAAAAGGCAATATCTGCCATTGAACTGGCATTAATCTCTGGGTTAACACGTTGCTGTATCATAATTTTTTTATTTTAATAACTATGATTAGCGTTTGTTTGGTGTGTTTCAATTGTAAAAGAAATGTAAAAATGATGTGATATATGTTGGAGATTTGTTTATATAAGTAAATGATTTTTTAAAGAAATCCTAATGTTTTGAACTTACTTTGCTTTAGCTTGTTTTAGTTTTAATGGTGTATTTAAGGGAACAATCCAATCATTTTTAAATACATTATATTGTTTTTTTGATAAATCTATATCAGGATTAATTAGCAACTGTTTTTCTCTGCCATTTAAACTGGCTTTTACATCGGCATAAACAGAAATGTGCATTTGGTTGTTTTTATTATATTTTTTTGATAGATAATGTGCGTATTGCAAAATCATATCTGGCCGAGTGCTCATTTTGCGGTACTGTCTTTTTGAAAGCCTTTTTCGTGGATCAATCTTTTTTTCTTCTCTCTTTTGGTGATCTACTACTCTAAACCTTGCCTTTGCAGATTTTTGTCTAAGTTTCATATGCCACGCATATCGGTGTCCTTCCTCTGTCCAATTTGCATTGCCAGGTATTGCATGATGCCGTAAAGGATACATAACTTGAATTAGAAAATAAATAACGAAAGCATAACTAATATTGCTTTTATTTAAATTGCTGTAAAAAGGTGCTTCAATTTTATTGTTATTATAATCTAATTTAAACATTTGTAAAACCCTTCGTACCCAAGCCGGGTTAAAATAAATGGTAGTAGCGGCTATCATAAACCAAGGAAAAATACCGATGCTAAACAAATTGGCATTCATTAAATGGAAAATACAAATAGCAATAAATGCTGGAATTCTTGTTTTTTTCCATAATAAAAATGGTACTATAAAAAGATCTAACAATAAGCCACCATAAGAAAAAAAGTAGGCGACACAAGAGTGGGCGAAAAACTGTTGTATTATTGGGTTTGTTTTTACATCTAACAACCAATCGCGCATAGGTTCGCCATTTAACCAATCGGCATTAAGCTTGGCAACACCGCCAAAAAAATAGGCGATACCAATTTGTAGTTGTAAGGCTAATATGGCCCAATAAGGCACAGTTTCTGAAGCTACACCTTTAAATAATTTTGCATCTATTGAATATTTGCTATTGGCAGGCAACCAAATTAAAATAAAGCTGAGTAAAGAAATTAAGTAAAAGTGATTAAGATAGTTAGACTTATCTAACAAAAAAATATATGTAAAGCCTAAAAAGAATAACACTATGCTTAACCTGTAAAACAAACCCAATGCTATAAAAATGGCCAACACACCTAAAGCAAAAAAATGAAGATACATTAAGTTGCCTGGCCAGGGGCTTAACCAATGAAAATAATCATAGGTGAAATAAAACTCAGGGCTAATCCAGTAGGTTTTTATCCAACCATAATAAAAGTATCGGCATACTTCCCAGGTAAGTATACAGCCAAAAACAATTCTAAAAAAAGACAGAGACGAAGCATCTTTGTTTTTAAATAATATTTGTTGAAGTTGTTTCACTTATATTGTATTATCTATTGCTTTTCAATTTCTAATTTAGTACTTCTTTTTAAATATTCCATGCTTTTTGGTAAGGTAAAACCTATTCCATAGATAGCAGGAGTAATTTCTACATATGGATAATTAGTTGAACACAGATGTGTTAAAAATATACAATCTATCTCTATCAAAACATTAAAGAAAATATGCTAATATATTCTATTTAAATCAATTCTATTAAAAGCACGCAGCACCTTAATTTAAAAATTTTTAAATGTACAATGTTACAGAAAAGGCTTATCACAAATACTTGTGATAAGCCATAATAAGAGTCCATAATAATTTGGCACTAAAATGCCTGGACTATAAATTGTTCTACTTTAAAGGCCATCATCGTCGTCATCGCCTTCTTCATCGTCGTCTCCATCATCATCGTTGTCATCGCTTTCTTCGTCATCGTCGTCGTCATCGCTTTCTTCATCGTCGTCTCCATCATCATCGTCGTCATTGCTTTCTTCGTCGTCATCTCCGTCATTGCTTTCTTCATCGTTGTCTCCATCATCGTCGTCGTCATCGCTTTCTTCATCGTCGTCTCCATCATCGTCGTCATCGCCTTCTTCGTCGTCATCTCCATCATTGCTTTCTTCATCGTTGTCTCCATCATCGTCATCATCGCCTTCTTCGTCGTCATCTCCATCATTGCTTTCTTCATCGTTGTCTCCATCATCGTCATCATCGCCTTCTTCTTCGTCATCTCCATCATCGTCGTCGTCATCGCTTTCTTCATCGTCGTCTCCATCATCATCGTCGTCATCGCCTTCTTCGTCGTCATCTCCGTCATTGCTTTCTTCATCGTTGTCTCCATCATCGCCTTCGTCGTCGTCGTCTCCATCATCATCGTCGTCATCGCCTTCTTCGTCGTCGTCTCCATCCCCATTATATTCACCATCATCATCATCATCATCATCATCATCATCGTCGTCAAAATCCGTTTTTACTTTAACACTTTTACTCAAACGTTTTTCAAGTAAAGGTGTATCCTCCTCTGTAATTTGAGGTACATCTTTTTGGCAGGCAACTAAAAAAACTAAACAGCAAGCTACCATAATTGCTATTAGTTTGTTAAACCAATCTTTCATATCTATAATTTTTTATTTATAAAATTGCAATTTAGACATAAGTATAAATAAAAGGGCGGGAAAATTTTTGAATATCTTCTCTGTTCAAATTGAATAGAAATGAGGTATTATATTTTTATTTTGGCTTTTTGCATTTTTAGTAGCTTTATGCTTTGGAGTACTTCAGTTTCTGCTCAAAATTTAAAAGTACGTTCGGTTGAATTTCCAGATTCTGTAAATATTGGCGAAACGGCTCTTTTAAAAGGCTATATTGTAAATGCTACTAATACAAATTATACCGATTTATTAAAACTAAATATTGATATAGAAGATAAAACACCCGCTAATATTTTGTTAGATGATGAGGTAGACCAAATTGTTAATTTAAATGAAGTAAATATAGCACCAAACGATAGTATTTATTTTGAACGCAGCATTAATGTAACTGCTAATAGTTTTAGAAGAGGTACGGTAGATTTAATTATTGTTTGGCCTCAACTAACTGATAATAACGAAAACAACGTTGCCAGCAAAGCCGACTTAAAATTGACTTATGTAAAAGATGCCAACGCAATTACAAATCCATCAAACCAATATGATTTTTTACCTAACGATGTGTTAGTTTTTATTTATGAAAATTATCCTGGTTCAACAATTGAAAAAGTTGAAATAGAGGATTGCGAATTTGAGATTGAACTAAATACTGGTGAAGAAATAGAGCTTCCAATTTATGATTGCAATGAAGATGATGATGACTTTAACAATGTAGAGGAAGACAATTACGGTGATGATGATTATTATGACGACAATGAAGGCGAAGAAAGTGATGACGACGATGATGAAAGCGAAGAAAGCGATGACGACGACGATGAAGGCGAAGAAAGTGATGACGACGACGATGAAGGTGAAGAAAGTAATGACGATGATGATGAAGGTGAACAGAGCAAGTTAAATGCTCGCCCTTTATTTATTGAACACATAAATAATGCAGGTAAATTTAAAAATAATACATTTAAACATTTCACCATACAACAATTAAATAATAATTTGGTACTTAATTTAAAAACGGGATTTATCGTAAATAATATAAATATTTATAATTTAGATGGTAAAATGTTGTTACAACAATCTGTTTATTTTACAAATAGTTACAGTTTACAACTAAGTAATTTTATTCAAAAAAATAAACTAATAATTGTTGAGGTAATTGGAAAAAATAAATCAACAAACAATGTAATTTAACAAAGTCAAAAGGTTTTTGTAAGTCATAATTAAGTAAATAATTGGCCATAATAAAACGTTTTAACATACCTTTGCAGTAATTGAATACAAAAGAAAATTATATAGTTTTTTTTGATGGTGTCTGTAATTTGTGCAATAGTAGTGTAGATTTTTTAATGAAACACAACACAACTGGCAACCTTAAATTTAGTTCCTTGCAATCGGGTTTTGCAAAACAATTTTTGGCCAAATTTAACATTACAACTTCTCAACTTTCAACTATTTATTATTTTGAAAATGGTGCTTTGTTAGAAAAATCTGATGCTGTGTTAACTATTTCAAAACACCTTTCTGCACCTTACCGGTGGCTTAGTTTTTTTAGTTTTTTGCCAACAGGCTTTAGAAATTTATTATACAATTTTATAGCACGAAACCGCTATCGTTTTTTTGGGGAACGTAATACTTGCCGAATAGCTACTGCTCAAGAAAAAGCAAGATTTTTAGAAAATTAAACTAAACAAGCTTTATTAAATTTTACTTGCCATAAACAATACAAAAGCGTAACTATTTGGCAGAGGTAAGAAGTCAGACCGCTTCGCTATCATACATCAGATAAGTTCGGTTGAGTGAGGTCAAAATCGCTCAATTTCGCCTTAATTATGTCGGCCATCTTACAATGAAATGGTCTGACTTCTGAATAATTATACAAAAAACTTAATCAACCCTACATTTAAACACCTTATAATTTTAAAAAGTGAATTAATGTGAATACGCTATTGTTCTAATATTTATATTCGCCCATTAATTTATGAGTTGGATTTATTTTGTAGATATTATTGGAACTTGTGTTTTTGCTATTTCTGGAGTGGTTACCGCTATTCATAAAAAATTTGATTTAGTAGGTAGTTTAATTATTGGTTTTGTTACTGCTATTGGTGGTGGCACAATTAGAGATATTTTAATTGGCCGCCACCCTGTAGGTTGGTTAAATGATAGAAATTATTTCATAGCTATTTGTGGCGGCTATTTAATTGCTTATTTTTTTAAAAGTAAAGTAGAACAATTTAGAAAAGGTATGTTTTTGTTTGATACCGTGGGTATTGGCCTATTTACTATTTTAGGTATTGATATAGCAAAGAGCTACGAGCTTAATATAGAAGTGTGTTTAACAATGGGCGTAATTTCTGCCTGTTTCGGAGGTGTGTTAAGAGATGTGCTCACCAACGAAGTTCCCTTAATTTTTAGAAAAGAAATATATGCATCGGCTTGTTTGGCAGGTGGTATTGTGTATTTATTTTTAAACTATTATTTACCGTTTCAACATTTAAATATGTTAATTTCTATGGCTAGTGTAATGTTAATCCGCTACTTGGCTGTTAAAAAAAGTTGGGCATTAAATATTAATACACCTTAAATTATAGCTTCGAAAACGAGAGCAAACAAACAACAATCTTACTATAATAAATACCCATCTTATAAATTTATTAAATCTCCTTTGCCTAACTGTGTAAATTTGTAAACATACGTATGAAGAAGATCAATTTTATTTTTTCAATTTGTGCACTACTAATATTATATCCAATACAATTTAAAGCCAGCAATAGTTATAATGCTGATTTCGATTCGTTAAAATTAATCGTAAAAAATTACCTCCTAAATGGAGAACCCAAAAGCGAATTGATTAGGCAGGTTGAAGGCTATAAAATAATTAATGATGGATATAAAGATTTTGTTACAACATTAAACGATAGCACACATTCTCAATTTTATAGAATTTTAGCCACTTTAAATAATGAAAATAACAAATGGTTTGAAGAGCAATCTTTAGATTTTTTAAGAATGGGTTTGCGTACTGCAAAAACTGAAAACGATTCGGTGCGTTGCTACCATGCCATCGTAATATCTTACTTTAAAAAAATAGTAGTGGAGTTAGATAGTGAAGAAAGAAACGAAATTAAAAAACAATTAGATACCGTAATAAATGAAATTAATACCCTAAGCCCAAATACTGAAAATATATTTTATCTTAAACAGGCATCAAAACATAACCTAAGCATTATTGAGCGTTTAATAGGTAACTTTCAAGAAGCTAAAAACCTGTTAACCCCAATTATTAACCTCAATTACTTTACATTTGGCGAGCCGAATAGAAAAATAGAGGCAATATCAAACGGAATAAACGAATTGGGTAGAACCTATTTAAGTGAAGGTATTTTAAAAAATGATGATGATTTAATAAGGCAATCAATTGACAAGTTTAATGAAGGCATTGCTTTATTGGAAAAAGAAAACTGTTCGCCCTATCATTTAGAAGAGCTGTACCAGCGAAAGCAAAAAGGACTATTTTATTTAGGAAGAGAAAATGAAGCCATTGCTGTAGCAGACAAACTAAACACCTTTTCAAGAGCTAGCTGTTGGCAATCAAATCAAAAAGATTCCTGGCTTTTTTATCAATCTATAGTAAATGATTTTCCTAATATAGAAATTATTGAAGACAACGCTTTAAGTATTATGCAAAAAGAAATACTTAAAGAAAATGACAAAATTAAAACCTATTTGCTTTTTGCAATTTTGGCGGTTGCTGCTTTATTAGCATTTGCTGCTTTAAGCTGGTGGAACAAAAAGAATGAACTAAGTAAAAAAAATACAGAGCTGGAAAGAACTATTGCGAAACTTAAAATTTTGCAATTTAATGCTTCTGCCGTATTAGAAACTATAAAAAATTTTGATGCTAAGCAAGGAAAACTTGATTTCTTAAATAAATACTTAATTGATATATTTAATCAATTTAAAGATCAAATGAAAGAAGATTGTGGTTTTACCGCGGTACTTTTTAACCGTAAAAAATACGAAATTGCCTCTAAAATTATTGCTATTGGCGAAAAAGGAAACATATCAAACGAGGATGCGAAAAATCATAAAGTAAATACCAATAGCATTTATTACCCATTTTACAAAGGACAAAAAAAACTATATACCGAGCAAAATTTTCAGCACGATTTTCAAAACCATAACAGTTCTGTTACCAAACAATATCTTACTAAAAACGAAATTACTACTGAATCAATAATTTGTGTACCCCTGGTATTTAATCAAAATGAAAAACCATTAGGCATTATTACTTTGCAAAACGATTCAAAAGCTTTCTTTAATAAAGATCATATTGATTTAATGAAGGCCATAGCCAATATGCTTACACCGGTAGTTGCCTATTTCGAAATTAATGAAGAACGTAACGAAATACGACAGCAAAAAAACCACATTATCAAATTACTAAACCACCGTTTTAGAAACTACATTGATATTAATAATACCGCACTTCAAAACATAAAACATAATTTACCTAAATGGAACGAAGAAAAACTAAGAGAAAAACTGATTAGTTTTGGTGGTGATTTTCAAATTTATATAAACACCTTTAAAAGCTTTATGCGCTGGTTAGGTCTTTTAGGTTTTGAAAAAAACAATTTCGAAAGTGCGTACCAGGTGGAAGATTTTAACTTAAAAACTGCCCTTGAAAATGAATTTGAACAACTTTATTTTCCTTTACGTGAACATAACATTGCTTACAAAATTTTAAGTGATGAAAATATTACTATCCGTAATATTCCTAAAATTTACATATCCGAAATAGTTGCTAACTTGCTTATAAATTGTATTCAACACTTTATGGAAATTGAACAAAAAGCACTTCAACCTAAAATAACTATTGAAACAAAATTTAGAGAAGAATATTTAGTTTTAAGTATTAATGATAATGGGGAAGGCATTCCAGAAAGTATAAAAGACAATATTTTTAAAAGTGCCCTAAATGGTAATTACGACAAAAGCGAGGGGCGCGGCTTAGGAAATATGGCCGTAAAATATTTGACTAACAAAATAGATGGAGACATTAAAGTGGCATACTCCTCAAAAAGCAAAGGAACAAAAATTGAAATACTAATTCCGCAAAGCAACATTAAAGTAGCAAAACATGAAAAATGAAATTAACATACTAATAGTTGATGATGAGGTAGTAAAAAATCGTTTTACATCACGTGCTCAAGAGTATTTTGATATACAACTTTGGCAAGGAAAATATTCATTTAAAATAAATGTACTGGATGAAAAAATTATTAGCCAAGATAGATTGTGGAACTATTTAAACGATAACAGTAAACCTAAACCAGATTTCATTTTGTTAGATTGGCTGTTTGAAAATGAAGAAGACGTATCTAACAATTTTTATACAGGTAAAATAATATTAGACAAAATAATGCAAAAAAAAGCCCAGGCTTTTAACAATGAGTTTAACGATGCGCAAAATATTTTGTATAAAAATTTAGAAGTAATTGCCTTCTCTTCTTACATAAAAGTGCCTCCAAGTTCTAATTTGGAAGATATGTTGCTGGGCGGTTGCATAGCAGCTGTTGCTAAAGATGCCTTTAATATTACAGGCGAAGAGGAAAAATCTTTTTTGTTAGAATGCATTAAAAAATGGCTAATGCTACGCGATTTTGGCGAAACACCTGATCCTTCTTACGATGGTAACCGCTTTGGCGAATTAGACCCAAACCTGAAATTACAATGGAGATCGAACAGGCAAGCATTAGAAGGTGAAAGAATAGAAAAACTAAAAATTGAAGAAAAAAAGGATATTACCAAATTAGAAGAAAGCAACTATTTTGTATTGTTTCAAAAAATAGTTTTGGGCGAATCTTTTGATAGTATAGAAGGCACCGGTATTTATTTAAACCAAAGCAAAAAACATATTAGCGATAAATTTTTAAACCAAATGGTGAAAGCTGATAAAATACGTACCGGAGAAGTGCACCGTTGGTTTCATATTGCCTTAAAACAACAATACCCTTTTATTGTAGAATACTTAGCAAAAAAAGGTTTTCACAAACGAAAAATAGATTAGCTTACTTAAAAAGTATAATTTTATTTATCGGCTGTTATTGCAAAATAATAAACCATCTTATTATAATAATAAGATGAACATATTATAGCTCAATCGCAAATGTAGTAATATATTGCAGACATATTTAACACAATATATTACGCAAATTTAAAAATTACCTTATTTAAAAACCAGTCACTATCTAACTTTGTAAAAATTTAAAAAAATAATATTAAAAACATTAAACTTTGTAAAAATTTTAATATTTAAATCAGTTTTAAAACATTGGCTATATAAGTTTTTAAAAAAAAGGTGATCCAAAAAGCAATAATTTCCAGTTCACCAGGCAATTTCAAATCAAAATAACAATCTTAATTAAAACTAAAACTGTCGGCTTTACTGGCAGTTTTTTTTATGATTAGAAGCGAAGGTTTCAAACACGCATAAAAAACCGTCCCACTTTCCGCTCAAATGCAGCTCCGCAAAGCTCCGCTGCATAACCGCTACAATTGGGGCTAGTTTAAAAGCAGTTTTGGCCGTGTTAAGTGTTCTTGAATACAGTAATTATAATGTTAAGCAGTATGAAAATTAAAATTGTTATATCAACTCCAGATGTTGAGGTAAAAAGTTCACTTATTGCACTATATATGCTCCAGTTATTCATGTTTATTAATTTCTATACATTTAACAATCTCCTATACATCATCACCACATTTTCTAAACCTAAATAAATAGCATCGCACCAAAGCGCATGGCCAATTGAAACTTCTTTTAAGTGAGGGATGTTTTCTGAAAAATATTTTAGGTTGTCTAAATTTAGATCGTGGCCAGCATTTAATTCTAAACCAAGTTCATTGGCAAAATTAGCGGCTTTAATGTAAGGTTCAATTGCTTTTTCGGGCTTAGTTTCATATTGTGCTGCATAAGGCCCAGTATATAATTCTATACGGTCGGCACCCAACTTTTTTGCCATTTCAATTTTGCTAAAATCGTTTTCAATAAATAAAGAACTTCTAATTTTTGCATCTTTTAAACGCTGTAAAACCTCTTTTAAAAAGTTTTGGTGTTTTATAGTATCCCAGCCGGCGTTACTTGTCAAAGCATCGGGGGGGTCGGGTACTAAAGTGGCTTGGTTAGGCTTTGTTTTCAAAACCAAATTTAACCAACCTTCTGATGGATAGCCTTCAATATTATATTCGGTAGTTGTCAATTGTTTAATAACTGGCACATCGGCATAAGTAATATGGCGTTCATCTGGCCTTGGATGAACAGTAATGCCTTGCGAACCAAAGCGTTCTAAATCTTTTACAATTTGCGTTATGTTGGGCAAGTTGCCACCTCGTGCGTTGCGCAGTAATGCAGGCTTATTTATATTTACTGAAAGTTTGGTCATAATATTAAACTCAGGCTCAAAAGTAGTTAGTAAAAATTAAATCAGCTTAAATTTGAGCCAAGCAGTTTTATTTCAAAAAAAATAAAATTTTAAAACTTACTTACCAACCTAACATTTACCAACCGCGAAGTTAAACGGTTGGGTGCTGCGTATTGCACGCCGTTAAAATCTTCTACCCAAATGGCACTTAACGTATTTTCGAAACCGAGAATATTTAATATTTCTGCAGTTAACCAAAAAGAGTTGAAATGACGCAAAGGGTTTTTAGAGGGCAAGTCTCTTTTACTGGTATCAAACAACAAAGCTGAAAAACCAATGTCAGCTCTTTTATAAGAGTTGAAACGAAAGGCATTACGGTAGCGTGCATTGTTAGGTGGTCCATAAGCCAGGCCGCCACCCATTACAAAATTTAAATGTACTTTGTAGTTTTCGTTATTGGGTAGGTGATCTTGAAAAAAGATGTTGAAATTATAGCGTTGATCGGTTGGGCGCGCCACCGAGCCAACTAAGCTATCTATTTGCATTGGTTCGCCGGTTACTTCATCTTCAAATTCGTAAATAAAAGAATCGTTGGCTAAATTTTCTTCTGTTTTTAGCAATGAAAAGCTAAACCACGATTCGGTATCACCAACAAATTGACCATTTAATCTAAAATCGATACCAACCGCATATCCGGTTGCTTCATTTAGACCCGTGTATCGTATTAATACATTATCAATATCGTAAGGCACTAAATCCCATAGTTTTTTGTGGTAAGCTTCTACCATAAATTTAAAAGGTTTGTTAGAAATTTTAAATTGATATTCTGCACCAAGCACCGTATGCCACGATTTTTGAGATCTTAATCTACTATTAATTACACCCTCGTAATTACGCATTTCACGGTAAAATGGCGGTTGGTAATGTGCACCGGTTGAAAAGCGAAGCAATACATCGCGCTTAATTTCTTTATTGCCAATAAATAAACCTGTAGGCGTAAAAGAGGCTTGCAAACGAGGGTTTAAGTAAAGCTCTTTATTAAACGACCAATAGTTAAAACGCAAACCCGCTGTAACTTTAAAGCGGTTGTTGATGCCTGCGGTATAAGTATCTTGCAAAAAGCCCGCAAAGCGATTGCCCGAAATATTAGCTTCTGCTTTTAGGTAGCGACTTAACAACACCTCATCAATAGAAACCGGACGCGAATAACCTGCCGAATCTACTCTATCCCATTCTTTTAATTGATCTTGTATGTTTTCGTATTTGAATTGCAAACCTGCTTGCAGGTAATGATTTTTGTTAACCTCATAAGTGGCATTTAACTCGGTATTGCTAATAACTGCTGCAAGGCGGTTGCGGGCATAATCGTGAAAGGTGCCCACTCCTAAAATGGTGGTAACCTTACCATAATCTTCTTTTGAAGCATCGGTTTCTACTTCGCCAATATAGTATTCGCTTATAATATCAAACGATTCTTTTTCGAGCGTTGCATAAACGGAACTTAGCAGCTTGGCCGAAAACTTTGTGTTAGGCTGGTAACTTAACGATAAACCATTCATGGTTGATAAAAAGCTGTCGCGCTCTTGCCCATCAAAGGCAATTCTTATTTGTCGGGAAAAATTGACTGCACCAAACGAACTTTCAGAAAACTGAGGTATAATTTCGTATTTATTTCTAGAAAAATTGCCTATGTAGGCCAGCTTCAAATTACTATTTATTTGGTAGGCAAGGTTGGTTTGTATATCTAAAAAAGAAGGTTGATAATCTCCTTGAGTAGGCAACGCATTTAGCAAATAAGCATTTGATTTAAACCGAACGCCTAACAAAAAAGTAATTTTTTTGTTGTTGGAAATACCTTCTATATGACCGCTGTAACCCAGCAAGCCAATACCAATAGAACCTTTAAATTCGGTTGGTGTTTTGTAAGCAATATCTAATACGCTCGACATTTTATCGCCATATTTTGCCTGAAAACCGCCCGATGAAAATTTGATACTACCTACTAAATCGGGATTAATAAAACTTAAACCTTCTTGCTGGCCCGAACGAATTAAAAACGGACGGGTTATTTCAAAGCCATTTACGTATACTAAGTTTTCATCGAAATTGCCACCTCGTACAGAATACTGCGAACTCAACTCGTTGTTTGAGCTTACACCAGGTAATGATTTTACAATGTTTTCTACACCGCTGCCAGCCGATGAAATTACTTCTAAAGCCTGAGAATTGATACGTTCTATACTTGTGCCTCGGGTAATTTCATCGCGAATGGTTATTTCGTTTAAGGTAGAGGGTTTTAGCTGCACCTCTAATTTTAGTTTGTTTTTATTAAATGTGTTCACGCTTTTGTATACAGTTTCAAAACCAACATAGCGAAAAGCTACTACTGCTTTTTTTTGTTTTGGTAATTCTATTTTAAAAAAACCTTTACTATCTGTTGAGGTGCCTTTGTAGTTTAAGGTGTCGTATACATTTACTTCTTGCAAAGGGTTGTTTTGGGCATCTGTAACAAAGCCAGTAATAGTACAAGTTTTGCTTTGGGTGTTTTGTGCAGATGCGATAAACATCATACCAAAAAGAAATAATACGCTTAAAAGAAAAAGTTTTCGCATAGCTTGCTTACAACGCAGTTTTGTATAAAAAAATTTTTTAAATGGGTGTTTTTTTAAAAGATGATTTTGTAATGATATTTTTTTAAAAGAAGGTTTTGTAATGATATTTTTTTAATATGAATCAATTTATACGAACGCTTCTCTCCAATCAATATTTTTCAATTCACTTATTGTTGCTTTAGGATCTTTTGCTTTAAAAACTGCGCTACCTGCTACCAACACATTTGCACCTGCTTTTAGTAGTTGTTTTGCATTATTTAAACCAACGCCACCGTCAATTTCAATGTGCAAATTGTTTGGTAGGTTTTGAGCCATTTGTTTTAGTTGATGAATTTTGTTGTACGTATTTTCAATAAAATTTTGACCGCCAAAACCTGGATTTACAGACATTAAACAAACCAAATCTATCATTGGCAATACATCATTTAAAACCGAAACATTTGTATGCGGGTTTAATGCCACTCCAGCTTTACAACCCAAAGCTTTTATTTGTTGAATGGTTCTGTGTAAATGCGGGCAAGCCTCATAATGAACAGTTATAATATTGGCACCACTTTCTGCAAATTGTTTAATGTATTTTTCTGGCTCAACAATCATTAAATGCACATCTAACGCCTTAGTTGAAGCTTGTTGTATCGCTTTCATAACTGGAAAGCCAAAAGAAATGTTTGGTACAAAACGACCATCCATAATGTCAATATGCAGCCACTCAGCTTCACTTTGGTTAATTAATTCAACCGCTTGTTTAAGCTTACCAAAATCAGCAGCTAATATTGATGGTGCGATAATATGTTTCATTTGGCAAATTTAACATCTAAAATTTTAAAACTGATTGATTTTTATTTTACTATTTTTAGCTGTGCCAAAAAATAAATCAGCAAGTAATATTTACGATAGGATTTTTAGAGAAAATGCAAAAAATGCTTTTATTGCTTTAATACAAGAGTTGTATCAACTTAACATTAAAAGTTTTCAGGTTTTAGACCCCAAATTTCCAAGTACTTCCGAAAATGAGGTAGATTATTTGTATGAAGTTGTTTTAACAGACGGCAACAAACAAATTTTGCATATTGAGTTTCAATCAACCAACGACACCAATATGCTTGCGCGTATACAAGAATATCATGCCAAAATTTTTAAAAAATATAAATTACCCATAAAGCCAATAGTTGTAAATTTGAGCAAAAAGCCCTTTGCCGCAGCCAGTAAGCTAAAAGCTGATGAAGTTTTTTATGGTTATGATACCATTGAGTTATTTAATTTGGATACCAATCGGCTATTAAGTTCTCAAATACCAGAGGTAGTTATTCTTGCAATATTAAGTAATTACCCAAAAGAAAAGTTAGAAACAGTGCTGCGAGCTATAGTTATAAAGTTAAAACAGTTGGTAATAGCCGAAAAAGATATGAACCGATTTGTTAAGCAGTTGTTTTATTTGTCAAGATTGCGTAAATTTGAAAAGGAAACAAAAGAAAAATTAGAAGATATGTTGATAGAAATTGATATGGAAAAGGATTACTACTATCAAGAAGGAATTGAGAAGGGCATTGAAAAAGGAATTGAGAAAGGAATTGAAAAAGGCAGAAAACAGGGTTTTAGTTTAGGTGCTGAAATAATTGTACGCTATAAAAAAGGCGAGTCAGCCAAAACCATTGCAAAGAAATTGAACCTAAGTTTAAAAGAAGTGCAAGCGATTATTGATTTTTTCGATAACGCTTAGGTAGCAAAAAAAAAGTTAATAAGTTACTACGGAATAAATATTAGAACTTACAGGATCTAACTTTTCTTTCCCGCTTAAAAAACTTAAATCTACCAAAAAAGAAAAAGCGACTACTTCTGCACCTAATTTCTTCACCAAATCGGCAGCTGCTTTTGCAGTGCCACCAGTAGCCAGCAAATCGTCGTGAACCAAAACCTTTGCATCAGGTTTAATATGGTCTTTATGTATTTCAATAGTGGCACTTCCATATTCTAAATCGTAAGTTATAGCTTCCGTTTCGCCCGGTAACTTGCCTTTTTTTCTTGCCAAAATAAAAGGCACATTTGCTTTATTAGCTAAAGGCAATCCAAATAAAAAGCCTCTACTTTCAACACCTACAATAGCATCAAAAGGTTGAGTAATACTGTTTAAAATATAATCCGTAGTGGCGTTGCACAGTTCAGGATTTAATAAAATTGGAGTAATATCTTTAAATATGATACCCGGTTTCGGAAAGTCAGGTATATCTCTTATAGCTGTTTTTAATCCTTCTACTACATTCATTTTTATCGTTATTTAAAAGTAAAATTATTCTACTTCAATTAATAGTTCATTTTTTTCTACGGCTTGACCTTGTTTTACAACAATTTTTTTAACCACTCCGCCACCAGTCGATTTAATAATATTTTCCATTTTCATAGCTTCTAAAATAACCAAAGGGCTTCCTTTTTCAATTACATCGCCTTCATCAACTTTAATATCTAATACCAAGCCGGGCATTGGTGCTTTTATATTGTCCACTTTATTTGTATCAATGGCAGACATGCCCATCTTATCTAACAACAAATCTAACTCATCTTTAACATAAACAGTAGTTGCTTTACCATTTATGTTTAGTTGAACTTCTTTTTTAGCTTTGTTTATCGCAATAATTTCTACCAAAAAACCTTTATAGTTTTTAATTATATGAAATTTATTGTCGTTTATTTTTGAAATGTCAATATTTAATACATCGTCATTTATCAAAATGTCATCACCATTAAATTTAACAGTAAAAGTTTTGTTGCTATGTGTAAGGTCTAATTGGTACATTTGTTATGTATTAGGCTTCTGAGCATCTAAATAAAACAAAAAATTATAAATGAAACCACATCAACACATATTTTATTTAATTGGCTTTGTATTACTACTTTGTTGGGGTTGTAAAAGCACTAAAAACATTAGCGAAATTCCATACATGCCCACGGTAACTTTAGATACGCTTTTGGTAGAAGATAAAAAATTAACCTACAATCCATCGGAACGGCGCATAAACGATTTATTACACACCAAAATTGAAATTAGTTTCGATTGGCAAAATCAATGGGCGTTAGGTAAAGCCACACTTTTGTTTAAACCGTTTTTTTATGAAACTAATGTTTTGGAGTTAGATGCAAAAGGTTTTCAAATAAATGAACTTAGTTTAATAAATGAAGGAAACAAAAAACCTTTAAATTATGAATATGATAATAAAATAATTACTATTGAATTAAATAAGACCTACACTAAAGAAGAGACTTACGAAATATTTATTGATTACATCGCCAAGCCTAACGAGTTAAAAGCTGGCGGTAGCAAGGCCATTACAGATGATAGAGGTTTGTATTTTATTAACCCTTTAGAAGAAGAAAAAAACAAGCCCCGACAGTTGTGGACACAAGGCGAAACAGAGGCCAGTAGTTGTTGGTTTCCAACCATAGATGCTCCAAATGAACGAACTTCACAAGAAATGTTTATTACTGTTGAAGAAGGCTTTAAAACTATAAGCAATGGTAAACTAATTAGTAAAACCAATAACGATAATGGCACCCGAACCGATTATTGGAAACAAGAAATTGCTCACGCACCTTACTTATTTATGATGGCGGTTGGTAATTTTGCTGAAGTAAAAGATAACTGGAATGACATACCAATGAATTATTATGTTGATGAAGAGTACGCGCCTTATGCTAAACAGGTTTTTGGTAATACTGGCGAAATACTAACTTTCTTTTCTGAAAAATTTGGAATGGATTACCCCTGGGATAAATACCACCAGGTAGTGGTGCACGATTTTGTTTCGGGAGCAATGGAAAATACAGGTGCGGTTATACATTATGATGCTTTACACCAAACCGACAGGGAACTGCTAGATTATAATTTGGAAGATATTATTGCACACGAAGCGGCACACCATTGGTTTGGCGATTATGTTACCTGCGAAAGCTGGGCTAATATTCCATTAAACGAATCTTTTGCTACTTGGGCAGAAATTATTTGGAAACAACATAAATACGGTAAAGACGAAGCAGAGCTTAAAATTTTACAAGATAGATTATCGTATTTTGATGAAGCAGAAAGCTACCAGGAAGCATTAATCCGCTTTTATTATGGTGATAAAGAAGATATGTTTGATCGCCACAGCTACCAAAAAGGCGGGCAGGTTTTATTAATGTTAGCACAATACTTGGGCGAAGAAGCTTTTTATAAAGGCTTAGATAAATACCTAAAAGACAACGCTTTACAACCAGTTGAAATTCACGATTTACGATTGGCTTTAGAACACGTTTGTGGCGAAGATTTAAACTGGTTTTTCAATCAATGGTTTTTGGGTAAAGGTCATCCTAAGTTAAAAGTTGAATCATACTATGATGCAGAATTTAAAAACGTTGTACTTTCGATTGAGCAGCGACAAAAAGGGCAAATTTTTCAACTGCCTGTAAAAGTGAATTTGCATTACGGCAAGCAAATAGAAACACAAAATATATTTATAAATGAAAAACAAAGCTCTTTTACTTTTGAAGTAGCCAAAAAACCAGATTTAATTGATTTTGACCCCAACAATTACCTGCTGGCAGAAGTTGAGGAGAAGAAACCAATTGAAGATTATGTTTTTCAATATCAATACACCAATGGCTATTTAAATCATTTAGAAGCAATTGAAGGTTTAACAGAACATTATTACGATGCATTAATTACTAAAGATATTTTAATGGCTGCTTTAGACAACCCATTTTGGGGCATACGCGAAAAAGCAATGGATAATATCGATATAGAAGATGAAGGTTTCGATTTGAAAATTTTGAAAAAAAAGTTTTTGCAAATTGCTAAAAATGATGATAAAACCAGCACCCGAAGTGCGGCAATTGGCAAAGTATCTAACAAAAAATTTAATGTTAAAGCAGCAAGTATTGAACCCTTTTTAAAAGATTCTTCATACCTGGTAATGTCTTCCAGTTTGTATGCCTTAAACCGAATGGATAGTACTTTAGCATTAAAAAAAGCTGCCGACCTAACAAACGAATCTAACCAAGGAATACAACACGCCGTAGCAAGTATTTTAATGCGCTCAACTGAAGCAGCTCATCATCCCTTCTTTGAAAATTATTGGCAATCGGCAACTAGCTATAACCGATATACCGCAGTTAGAAATTATGGAAATTATTTAAACAACATTAGCGATTTGGATACCAGCTTAAAAATTGTAGGCAATTTAGAAACAAGTGCGCAAACAGAAAAACAAAAATGGTTGCGTTATTATGCCGCAGAAGCATTGTACAATAAATATAATAAACTGCAAGAAAATTTAACCAATGCCAAACAAACAAACAATAAACTAAGTGAAGAAATACAAAATGCTTTAAATAAAATAATGGCTGCCGAAACCGACCAAACAGTAATAGAATATTACAAACAGTTTAAATTAAATTCACAATAATGTTAAATTAGCATTTGTAACAGAGCATTAGCTTAAATTTAACGGTATTATTATTCAAGATTGTTTAAATTTACCCCTTAACATTTATAAGATGAGCGCAATAAACAGAAGTATTAAAATAGTTGCTGCAATTTTTGCAGTTTGCTGTAGTTTAAATGTTTCCAGTCAAGATATTCATTTTTCTCAGTTTTACGCCAGTCCATTAACACTTAACCCTGCTATGACGGGTAATTTAAATGGCAACTATCGGTTAACTGCTATTTATCGCAATCAATACGCCACAATACCTGCGCCATATAATACTTTTGCTATTAGTGCAGATATGTCTATTTTAAGAAATTCTTTAGGCGGCGATCATGCAGGTGTTGGTTTTAGTGCTTATAATGATGTTGCTGGTGATGGTAATTTGAGCAATACTTCCGTTTTTGTTTCTGCCGCTTACCATAAAGGTTTAGATCGTTTTAAGCGTCATAATATATCTGTAGGTATACAAGGTGGCTTTACCCAAAAAAGTTTACAGTTCGATCAATTGTATTTTGGCAACCAACTTACTGATAATGGTTTTGACCCACTATTACCCAATGGTGAACCAGTACAAGATCAGTCTTTCGGTTATTTTGATGTTAACTTAGGTGCAATGTACACAGGCCGTTTAGTAGAAGGCATAAGCGGTTATGGTGGAGTTTCCTTTCATCACTTCTCGCAACCTAAAGAATCGTTTTTAGGTACAGATAACCGTTTAGGCTCCCGCTTAGTGTTACACGGTGGCGGTGAAGCTTTTATTAACAATAGTTTTAGTGTTTCGCCAAGTGCTATTTATATGAAACAAACCGGCGCAACCGAATTAACAATAGGTTCTGCCGTGAGTTATCATTTTTTAAACGGTAATCAAAACGACAAACGCACCAGCTTATTTACTGGAATATGGTATAGAATACCACACGAAATAATATTTGTTGGTGGTATTGATTTTAAAGATTTACGCTTTGGCATCAGCTACGATTTAACCGTTTCCCCCGGTTTAAGAGATGCCAACGCCTATCAAGGTGGTTTCGAAATTTCATTTGCTTACATTGGTACTTTATTTGAAACCAGACGTAAAGCTCCATTAATGTATTGCCCAAGGTTTTAGTAAATAAAACAATTATGACAAAGCGAAGTACTAATATGATTGATTTTCTTGTTGAGAAAAGAAATGATAAGCCTTCATTTTCTGATAATATAAAATGGAATAAAAACAAAGATGCATATATAATTGCTTTAAATGAATTGTATAAACTTGTAGACAAATTTTTAGTTAATAATTTTAAAAAAGCGGGTTATAAAGTTAAAACACGTAAAGAAAAAACAAACATAACAGAAGTTTTTATTGGTTATTATGAAGTTGATAAGTATTTAATAGTTGCAGACAATATAGAAATTACATTTTTGCCAATGGGTACTATTATTGCATCGGCTAACGGAAGAGTAGATATGGTTTTTAATTTTGAATCCATTAAAATAATTCTTAATGAAGCAGATAACAAATGGAAGATTGTAGAGGGAATAGCTCCATTTTTTAAGTTGAAAGATTTTAATGAAAAAAACTTGCTGAAGATTTTAAAGGACAATCTTTAATGTATGTTGTGTCAAATAATAGATCCTCGGTTGAGATTATTGAAGAGTATTTATTTGTTAGAACACGACTAAAATCAAAATTCCAGTATTACTATAAATTAGCTAAAAAAGAATTCAACCTTCCATCGGCTTATCCTTATCTTCAGTATTCAAAACCAAACGACGTTTTTAGTAAATTTAGATATTTAGAATTAGAGATCAATAGAAAATATGTTTTCGAATTAATTGCCCCTTTTGAAGCGAATCTTATTAATTATTTTAGAAAAATAGTAAAAAGAAAAAGTTATTTGGGAAAGCTTCTAAAAAAGAATGTATCAATTAAAAAAATAAGAGGTCAAGAGTATATGATGTTTCGAGATTTAATTGAAATCTTAAATCAATATATAAATCATAATTTAAGAAAACCCAAGTTATATTGCCATTTTTTAGAAATTGTTGAATATAGAAATTGGTTAGCTCACGGTAGAGCATTTAAATTAAGTAATCATTTGTTAGATAATAATGGTATTGAAAAAAGGAGCACATTTGATTTGCATTTTGTATATTTAATAATAGAAAAAGTTAGAAACTTGCTTCCTAATTATCCGTTATAAATTTTGGTAAAAATAGGTGACATATCATTAGGGGAATTCCCTTTATTACTTGCTCCAATGGAAGATGTAAGCGATCCACCATTTAGGGTGCTATGTAAACAGCAAGGTTGCGATATGTTGTATACAGAGTTTATCTCTTCTGAAGGTTTAATTAGAGATGCAAAAAAAAGCGTTCAAAAATTAGATATTTACGATGAAGAGCGACCAGTTGGCATACAAATTTTTGGAGCCAACTTAGAAAGCATGCAACGCAGCGCCGAAATTGTAGAAGCAGCTCAACCAGAATTGTTAGATATTAACTACGGCTGTCCGGTAAAAAAAGTAACCTGTAAAATGGCAGGAGCAGGTATTTTGCAAGACATACCAAAAATGGTAACGCTTACAGAAGCCATTGTAAAATCAACCAAACTACCGGTTACTGTAAAAACCCGCCTTGGCTGGAATGAGGAAACAAAATATATTGTAGAAGTAGCCGAACGCCTGCAAGATGTTGGCATAAAAGCCATTAGCATACACGGGCGCACCCGCAAGCAAATGTATAAAGGCGAGGCCGATTGGACTTTAATTGCAGCAGTAAAAAACAACCCCCGAATGCATATACCTGTTTTTGGTAATGGCGATATTACCAGCCCGGAAAAAGCATTAGAATACCGTAACAAATATGGTGTAGATGGCATTATGATTGGCCGTGCCGCAATTGGTTACCCTTGGATTTTTAGAGATATTAAACACTATTTTGAAACAGGAGAAAACTTAGATAAACCTACCGTTACTGAGCGTGTAGCCGTGTGTAAACAACATTTACTTAAATCGGTAGAATGGAAAGGTGAAACTTTAGGTGTTTTAGAAATGCGCCGACATTACACCAATTATTTTAAAGGTTTGCCAAACATTAAGCCGATTAGGTTACAATTAGTAACCACCAATGTTGTTAATGAAATATTAGAAATTTTAGATCAGATTACACTTCAATATGAAGATAAGTATGAAGATAATTTAGTAGGGATGGCATAAAAATTGGCTTCATTTTATTGTTGTAAGCCAACATTAATAAAATACCTTTCTACAAACAGAATAGCTCCGAAAATACTAAACCTTATTGTTTTTGTTTTGCCTTTCCTTTTCGCTTAATATCTTTTTTTGGTAACGACTTTGTATCATTTCTACCACTACTAAAATAAGTAATATAAAGTAGAAGGTCGCTTTGCTCATTGCTGTAATTTCGCTACCGAAAAACTTTAGGTGCGCCAAATGTCCGCCTTCTGATACTAGCATTACACCAACTATTAGCAATATAAATAAACCCAACACTTCGTACATTCGGTTACGCTTTAAAAAAGTTGTTATTTTTTCTGATAACCAAATCATTAAAAAACCACCAATAATAATTGCAGTAGCCATTACCCAAAAAACATCAGTCAACGCAATGGCACTTAATATAGAGTCGAATGAAAATACCAGGTTCATAACCATAATCATAAAAATAGCTTTACCAACAGAAGTCGTTTTTCTTTTTATGTCGTCAATGTCTTCCAAAGAAATCATATGCCATATTTCTTTTACGGCAGTATAAATAATGAAGATACCGCCCAGTAACACAATTATGCTGTATATGCTAAATTCTCCGTGCATAAAACTGGTATGTATTTCAAAAAAAGGATCTTTAAAATATTCAATAACAGAAACGAGTATAAACAGCAATGCAATACGCAATAAAATGGCAAAACTAATACCTACCTTGCGTACATAATTTTGTTTGTCTTCTGGTACACGTTGCGATTCTAACGAAATGTATAACAAATTATCGAAACCCAAAACTGCTTGCAGCATTATGAGCATAAACAAAGTGAAAAAATTATCTATTGAAAAAAGACTTTCCATTAAATTGATATTTTGTGCAAAAATAAGTATTCAAAATTAAGTATAGGCTTTTAAGGAGTAATTTGTTTTAGATTTTATAAAAAACAGCGGAGTTTAGGATGCCTAATTTTCTAATAAAGTAAGGGGTTATTTTATCGCATTTATTTTATAAAAATGTGTTTAATAACTAAGTATAGTTTGTCTTGTTTTCGTATATGGCTTGTTAGCGTAATCAAAAAAAACAGGCTTTTACTATCAATAAAAGATATAAAAACCTGTTTTAAATTTTAAATATGGTTTTTTATAAAACTATTCTATGTACTTCAATATGTAAAAATATTGATTAGTATTTGCCAGATCATCAATTACTTGTGCGCCAATTGTTGTTGGTTTCAAACTAAATTGATTAATCAACTTATTTTTCATATTAAAATATATTTATTACTAAGGTAATTTCAAAAACTAAGCCGAGTTTTATAAGTAAGCTTTTATGGGCCACCACCATAATTAAATTAGCCCTGACCGCAGCGGAAAACCCACAGTTGCAGCATGGCTTTGTGCGCTGGCAAAGCGAGGATTTGGAGTGTAGGGCAGGACGGGTGTTTATGCAAGCCCTGCCATTTCGCTTCTAAAAAAATTACATTACTTTCGTCCACATTGCGGTGCAACTATCTACTACACCTACATTGGTACGTTCAATATTATACACCCAGCTTATAGTACTGCCGTTGGCAGTAATTTCGCCTACTGCAGAAAGGAATACATTAGGTTCTACTTGTATGCGCTTAATGGTTATGGTAAAACCATCAATAAGTGCGGTAAAATTTTGACTGCTTCCAAATTCTCCAAATTCGCCTACTGTTACCATAATATCATTTAATTGGTTAACGGTTAAGCCAGTAATGTAATTAATTTGCTGGCTATCGCAATTGTCTTGTGCTTCCCAAAAGCCCTGAAACAATGGTGGCGTATAAACATTACATAAGGGACCGGCAAAATTAGGCGGGCAGTTGCATGCTCCATTTTCGCAAACGCCATTGTTGTTGCAAACAATGGTAAGGCAAGCATCAACCATTTCGCAGTTTGGGCCGGTAAAACCATCTGGGCAATCGCAAACTCCATTTTCGCAAATGCCACCGTTTTGGCAAACTATACTTGCGCAAGCTTCTATTTCGCAGTTAGGGCCACTAAAACCATCTGGACAATCGCAAGTACCATCTGCACAAGTACCACCGTTTTGGCAGTTCACATTATCACATGCGTCAACTACATTTTCACAATTTGAGCCAGTAAACCCATCAGGACAATTGCAAGTGCCATCTACACAAGTGCCGCCGTTTTGGCAATTTACATTAGTGCAGGCATCAATAATATTTTCGCAATTTGAGCCGTTAAAACCATCAAGACAATTGCAAGTACCATCTGTACAAGTGCCACCATTTTGGCAATTTATATTTTCACAAGTATCTATTTCGGTTTCGCAATTTGTGCCTGTAAAGCCAGCCGGGCAATTACAAGTACCATTAACACAAGTGCCGTTGTTTTGGCAAGTTATATTTGCACACGGGTTTGTTTGTTGATCGCAATTTTCGCCAATAAAACCATTTTCACATTCGCATTCACCATCAACACATTCGCCATTAACGCATAGCGTAAAATCGCAAGGTTCTTCTAATGGGTCGCAACTAAAAAAACATAAAACGGTAAAGCTTAATAAAAAGGCTAATTTTTTCATGGTATAGAAAATATGGTGCATTAACGTTAAAAGCTTTGTTTAAATTATTGTTGAGAAGGATTTATTTTTTTGATTGAAGAATGTAATTACAATAAACGTGTTTTTTTAGATAGGGAACTGCTTTCTGTAATTAAAAATTGAGGAGGCTATGATTATTTAGCGGTTTTAAAAATTAGAAACTATATAATATAACTTAAGCTTTTTTAAAATGTTAAAAAGTACTGCTTACTTAAATTTTTCGTTTCTTATAAATTATAATGAAATTATTTCAAATAACTGCAATTGTCTGGCTTTTATCTACCTTAAACATAATGGCTCAAACTAAACAAGCAATTGATGCGGCCTGGCATAAAAACGATACTTTAAATTACCAACTTAACCAATACGTAATTGAGCAAATAGAAAATGGCAGACCCGACACTTTAGAGCGTGTAGAAAAACAAATACAAATGGTGGTGTTAGATTCTGCTAAGTTTGGTTATTTAATTGAATGGGATTTTAAAACCGAGGCAGTTGAAGGGCCAATAAAAGAGCCGTTTGTAAAACAAAATATTAAACTACAATTTAAAACCGATTTGTTGGGAAAGGTGCAAGAAGTGATTAACTGGGAAACGGTTAGAAAACAAATATATGACGAAATTGAAAAGATTATTGATGAACAATTGCTGGACTCGGAAGTATTGTATTGGGGCAAGCAGCCATTAGAATCTGCTTATTATTTTAGTAGTTACGAAGGGGTGAGCTCTTTATTTGTAAAAGATTTTCAATTGATGCATCCACACTATGGTACGGAATATATTTTAAATGAGACCATTGATTTTGATAACGAAATTAAAGTTACTTATGCTGATGGTAAGTTGCCTGCTAAAGGTAAAATGCTTTGTAGTTTTAATAATGAAGGTTTAATTGAAATTAAAAGCGATACCAAAACAAATGAAAATGCTTTGCAAAATTACTACATCAATATTTTGACTAAGGTAAACGGGAAATTGCCTAAAAAGAAAAGAAAGGAAATTGCTAAAAGCGAAATGTTTATTAGTGAAATAAGTAATTACCAATATAAGCCACAAAGCAATATTTTAGTAAACGGTAGCTTTAAACGTACGCAATTGTTAGATGGGGTTTATATTACTGAGGTGGTGGAGATTGGGTTGGAGTGAGGTTTTTTCTCCCGCTGATCTCGCTGATTTTCGCAGGAGTTATTGTTTGTTTTTTCTCCCGCCGATCTCGCTGATTTTCGCAGGAGTTATTGTTTGTTTTTTCTCCCGCCGATCTCGCTGATTTTCGCAGGAGTTATTGTTTGTTTTTTCTCCCGCTGATCTCGCTGATTTTCGCAGGAGTTATTGTTTGTTTTTTCTCCCGCCGATCTCGCTGATTTTCGCAGGAGTTATTGTTTGTTTTTTCTCCCGCTGATCTCGCTGATTTTCGCAGGAGTTATTGTTTGTTTTTTCTCCCGCCGATCTCGCTGATTTTCGCAGGAGTTATTGTTTGTTTTTTCTCCCGCTGATCTCGCTGATTTTCGCAGGAGTTATTGTTTGTTTTTTCTCCCGCTGATCTCGCTGATTTTCGCAGAAGTTATTGTTTAATTTTTCTCCCGCCGATCTCGCTGATTTTCGCAGAAAAATGTTTGTTTGTATTTTCTGCGAGTATCTGCGAAAATCTGCGGGCAAAAAAATCTACATCAAACCATCAACCAAAGTATTAAAAGCAGCACTTGGCCGCATCGCTTTCATCACCAATTCATCGGTTGGCGAGTAATAACCTTCTAACTCAACTGCAACACCTTGTATATCATTTAGCTCGCTAATTATTGTGGCTTCTTTTTCTAAAAGTGCTTTGTGGAAAGGTGCAAACGTAGCTTTCAATTCGGCATCTTCATTTTGGTTGGCTAAAGCTTCTGCCCAATACAAACATAAATAAAAATGACTGCCCCGGTTATCTAACTCCTTCACTTTACGTGATGGCGACTTTCTGTTCAACAACACTTTTGAAGTGGCTTTATCTAAAGCATCACCTAAAATAGTAGCCTTTTTATTATCGCTTTTAGTGCCAATAAAATCTAAAGAAACGGCAAGAGCTAAAAACTCGCCTAACGAATCCCAACGCAAATGGTTTTCGGTTACAAACTGCTGAACGTGTTTTGGGGCAGAACCGCCAGCACCTGTTTCAAACAAACCACCGCCATTCATTAATGGTACAATAGATAACATTTTGGCACTTGTTCCTACTTCTAATATTGGAAACAAATCGGTATTGTAATCTCTTAAAACATTACCGGTTACCGAAATAGTATCTTCCCCTTCTTTTATTCTTTTTAAAGAAAATTTGGTGGCTTCTACTGGCGACATAATCTGAATGTCTAAACCTTCTGTATCGTGATTTGGTAAATAAACTTTTACTTTCTTAATCAATTCTGTGTCGTGTGGGCGATTTTCATCTAACCAAAAAACTGCAGGTGTATTGCTTTGTTTGGCGCGAGTAACGGCTAACTTCACCCAATCTTGCACGGGCAAATCTTTCACCTGACACATTCTCCAAATGTCTCCAACCTCAACTTGGTGTTCTGTTAAAACATTGCCCTTAGCATCAACTACTTGTACTTTGCCATTGGCAGGTATTTCAAAAGTTTTATCGTGTGAGCCATATTCTTCGGCTTTTTGCGCCATTAAACCTACGTTGGGAATTGTACCCATCGTTACAGGATCAAAAGCTCCATTTTCTTTACAAAAATCTATTGTGGCTTGGTAAATACCAGCGTAACTGCTATCGGGTATTACCGCTTTTGCATCTTGCGATTTTCCCTCGGCATTCCACATTTGGCCCGAATTACGAATCATTGCTGGCATAGAAGCATCTATGATAACATCGCTGGGTACGTGTAAGTTGGTAATGCCCTTGTCGGAATTTACCATAGCTAAGTCTGGCGCATTTTGGTAAACCGCTTCAATATCTGCTTTAATTTCTTTTTGATCTGCTTCTGGTAAGCTTTCAATTTTTTGTAGTAAATCGCCAAAACCATTATTAACGTTTACATTCAGTTTTTCTAAAATAGCGGCATGCTTATCAAACACATCTTTAAAAAAAACACGAACGGCGTGGCCAAAAATAATGGGATCAGAAACCTTCATCATAGTAGCTTTCATGTGTAACGAAAACAAAATGCCTTTTGCTTTAGCATCTGCCACTTGCTCACTTAAAAAACTAAGCAAAGCTTGCTTGCTCATTTTAGAAGTATCAATAATTTCACCAGCTTGTAAGGCTATACCATCTTTTAAAATACTTTTTTCGCCTGATGCATTAATATGTTGAATAGTTGCGGTAGTTGCTTCGCTAATAGTTACCGATTGTTCATTGTTTCTAAAATCGCCAATACTCATGGTTGAAACATGTGATTTACAATTACTACTCCAAGCCCCCATGCTATGCGGATTGTTGCGTGCAAATTCTTTAACTGGTTTTGGTGCTCTTCTATCGCTATTGCCTTCACGCAATACTGGGTTTACAGCGCTGCCTTTTACTTTGTCGTATTTAGCTTTTATTGTTTTTTCTTCCTCCGTTTTTGGTTCGTCGGGGTAGTTGGGTAAGCGGTAACCGTCGTCTTGTAATTCTTTAATAGTGTTTTTTAATTGGGGAATAGAGGCGCTAATGTTAGGTAGTTTTATAATATTGGCATCTGGCTGTTTTACCATTTCGCCCAACTCTGCCAAGGCATCTTGCATCTGTTGGTTTTCGGGTAACATATCTGCAAAAACGGCTAACACTCTGCTGGCTAACGAAATATCTTTCAACTCTACATCAATACCTGCTTGTTTGGTAAAGGCTTTTATTATTGGCAATAAAGATTGTGTTGCTAAAGCTGGCGCTTCGTCGGTTTTTGTATATATTATTTTTTTCATTTTTTATATGATAAGATGACTTAAATTTTAAAACCCAAATATAACAAGGTATTATTATTTTTTATTAATTTTAGTGTTGTTGTGAGTTTCAATATTAAAAAACAATTAAAACTTAATATATAGCGCAACAAAAAAAAATTATATTATTGTTTGTTTTATGAATTACATTGGTTCTAAACATAAGTTGTCAAAATTTATTGAATATTACATTACTACCACAGTTGAAGGAAACTTATCTAACAAAATATTTTGCGATTTATTTGCTGGTACTGGTATTGTAGGAAGAGTTTTTAAACCGTTGGCAAAAAAGGTGATCAGCAACGATATAGAATACTACAGCTATGTTTTAAACAGAAATTATATTGGCAATCATAGGCAGTTAAAAAATGCAGATGCTTTTGTTGCTGAATTAAATCAACTTGAAGGTGTAAAAGGCTTCATCTATAAAAATTACTGTAAAGGCGGTAATGGTGAGAGGCAATATTTTTCTGATGAAAACGGTGTTAAAATTGATGCGATAAGGCTTGAAATAGAAAAGTGGAAAAAGGAACATACCATTGATGAAAACCTGTATTATTTTTTGTTAACCAGTTTGTTAGAATGTGCTGATAAGGTTGCCAATACAGCGTCGGTTTATGGGGCGTATTTAAAGCAATTGAAAAAATCTGCACAAAAAAAAATGATTTTAAAAGGAGCGTATTTTTACGAAAACGAAAATGAGCATCAAGTTTTTAATATGGATAGTAATTTATTAATTAAAACAATTGAAGGCGATATACTTTATTTAGATCCACCTTATAACAGCAGGCAATACGGCGCAAATTACCACATGTTAAACACCATTGCCAAGTACGATAATTTTATACCAAAGGGAAAAACTGGCTTGCGAGAATATGAAAAATCTAAATATTGCAGTAAGCCTAAAGTTAAAGAGGAGTTTGAAGCCTTAATTAAAAATGCGAAATTTAAGTACATCTTTTTAAGCTACAATAACGAGGGCTTAATGCCTTTTGATGTAATTAAAGAAATAATGAGCCAATATGGAAGCTACTCTTATGTTTCTACAAACTATCAACGTTTTAAAGCCGATCGGGATATTAACAGAACTCATAAAGCTAACAAAACCGAAGAGTTTTTACATGTTTTGAAGAAGTAGTATTTAATATTTGTGCCACTACTGAAGGTTTAACAAACAAGTCGTAGCACAAATATTATTTGATGAACGGTAATGCGTTACAATTCTTTTATTTATTATAACAATTTAATTTGGACTAAGGACTAACTGTAGAGGATTTAGTGCATTTTTTATCACACGAGGTACAACCAGTGGTGAGTATTTGCCTTATAAATAATTTGCAAAATTTCTGTAGTATAACCAACACAAACGATATAAAATATTTTAGGTTTGTTTGCTGGTTCTGGTTCGCTATGGTTTAGGTTCGCATAAAAGCAAACCTATAATATTTTTGAGTTCGGGGAGGTGCAAATGATACTTATAATGAGTTTTTTGTAGTTTTTTTTAAAAATATGAAGCTCAAACCACGAATTGTAATTTCTTTCAAAAAGTCAAGCCAATAAGATGAGATTATAATAAAAAAAAATACTTAATTTAGCATTTTATCTTAAAAGCAGTACTAGTACCGCTTTTAAGATATTTGTTTTTTTTAATAAACAGGGCATTAGCCAATGACAAAATTGTCATTGTAAGGCGTGTCCTTAACTATTGCAAACGTAAAGTTTGAGATAGTTAAAACGAAAGGTCGATACTGTTCCAGCAGTATCGGCTTTTTTTTCGCACCAAATGGTGCGAATTGACACAAATGTATTGGAATTTCTTGTAAATTCCTTGAAAAATTCTTGAAAAATTCTTGAATCCAATCCCTCCTTTTCTTTTTTTCTTTTTTACCGGAACTTTTTTCTTTTTTTCTTTTCAAAAAATTACGTTACATAGCAACACAAAGTATGCAAGAATTTGCAAAAATCAAATTTGTCAAATTACCTATTTTTTTATATAAATAATTAAAAAAATCATCATCATCATTAATCGCCTGTTGTTGATGTTTTAATTAGTTTTAAAGGTTTTAAGGCTTCGCAAGCCCAGTAAGTATGAAGGTTTTAGAACTTATAAACTACATTTTTGGGGCATCCACTTGAATTAATAAAGGCATCGCAATCACCTGCATCTGTACAATCTGTAGTGCAAGTGCAAGAATTAGTAGAAGCTGCTTTATAATAGTTTCCATCCGTTTTTTCTAAAGCTTGTGCTATACTAAAACCTCCATCTTTTAACCTTCCACTTATATAATAGGTACTGCCAGATTTTTTTATGGTCAATTTCTCAAATTTAGAATTTTTCTTGTAGGTTTTATTATAAATGTTTAATAAGGCTTTCTCTTGTTCTTCAATAAATTCTACATTTCCATTTACCAATTTTGCTACGGCTTTATTACTTTGCGAATGTGCAAAACTGCAAGTAAATAATGTTAAGATTAATGATAATAAAAAGATTTTCATAAGTTCAAATGTAAATTAATTCACTAGAATGAGGTCGATTTAATTTTTTTATATGTTTTTTAATCTGCGATACATAGGTTTATATATTTTGTAGAGAATGCATCTTTATATTCTGTTTAGTTTAATCTCGCCTCTATCGCTTCAATTTGAAGTAAATTTATAAATGATAAAGCCCGACAATAACCAAATAATTATCACCAGGGCAAACATTTTTATTAATATCCCAAATTAGTTCCCTTTGTTTTTATTTTTTGCTTCCATCCTCCTCATTTTTAAAAACAATCGTTCTATAGGGAAAAGGTATTTCAATATCATTGTTATCAAAAGCTAATTTAATACTTCTAAAAACATCTCTTTGCAACTCTATTGCGCTATCAAAATCTTTTACCCAAACAAAAGCTCTTATTATAACGCTACTATCTGCCAGGCTAACAACTTTTACTGGCACAGGGGGCGCATTTCTTTTCTTTTGAGCTGCTGTACGGTTATCAATATAGTAAGGGTGTTTTTGAATTTCTGCCTGAATAATTAATTCGGCTTCTTCTAAATTAGCACCATAAGCAATGCCAATATCAATGTGTTTTCTAATTTTTTTATCGGTAATAGAGCTGTTTATAATAGTGCTTTCGCTCATAATGCTATTGGGTATAATTATGCGCCTAAATTCATAATCTTTAATAACAGTATGTCGTAAGGTCATCTCTTCAACTACTCCCATTTGGCCATTTACTACTTCAATAGCATCGCCTACTCTAAAAGGTTTAAAAACTAAAATAAAAATGCCTCCAATAATATTTGCAAATGCTTTTTGAGAGGCAAAACCAATTACTGCTGCAAGTACACCAGCACTAGCAAACAACGCAGTACCTAAAGTTTTGAAATATGGTATTTTAGTGAAAATCCAAAAAATACCGATAGTATAAACAACAAAACTAATAGAGTTTTTAATGAAAATAAAGTTGGTTGGGTCTGCTGCAAGTTGCTTACTGTTTCTTCTAATAAAAAAATCTAACACTTTTCTAAGAAAAAATGAAACTATCCAGGCAACAATAAAAGTCCCAACAACCAATATAAGATATTCAATATATTCTTCTTTCATTAATTTTTTTATGTTTACAATAAAAGCTTAGTCTGCATAGCAGTACACCTTTACAAAATGGTAAAATTATGTATGATGCGCAGGTGTGTTTTGTTTGGTAAATGTATCATTTTTGAAGTGTTGATTTAAAATAAGTTTGAAAAATTATTTGGTTTACACGCTCTTTTTTTATTAAACGCCTTAATCATTTAATTTTATCTTTAAATGGTGTTAACTATTTAACTATCTTTGAAATTAAGCGGATTATTTATCTTACCAACACAATAGAAAATAATTTTATAATATCTTAGGAATGATGGTAAATTTTATTTTTCATCATTCATTAAAAAATAAACTAACGTAATAACAAGCTTAATTATAACTATAAGAGAAAAATTTAATTGAAGAAAAAAATAACGATCGGGAGAAAAGACAAGGCTGATTTTCCTGCAATGGGGCTAAAAAATATTGACATAAAAATGGATACTGGTGCATATACCTCTGCTATTCATTGCCATAAAATTGAAAAAAAATTAATAAAAGGGAAAGAATTTTTAATGTTTACTTTGCTCGATCCTTCACACGCTCAATATAATAATACAACAATTTCAACAGACGAATTTAGTGAAAAACGAATTAAAAATTCTTTTGGCAGTTCTGAAAAACGCTATGTGATAGAAACCAATATTAAACTTTTTAAAAAAAAATATATGATTAGTTTATCGTTAAGTAAAAGAGGGGAAATGAAATTCCCGATTTTGATTGGGAGACGATTTTTAATGGGGAAATTTATAGTGGACTCATCTAAATATGATTTATCTTATAAAAACAAAACAAATAAAACAATATGAAAATAATCATCTTATCACGGCAACCAAGCTTATATTCAACGCAAAGATTGGTAGAGGCTGGTGAAAAGTCAGGTCACGAAATGCAGGTTGTTGACCATTTAAAATGTAATATTGAAATTGAAAAAAAGAACCCTAAGATTTATTATAATGGAGGCTACCTTGAAGATGTAGACGCCATTATACCGCGCATTGGCTCCTCCGTTACTTTTTATGGCACCTCAGTTGTCCGGCAATTTGAAATGATGCATGTTTTTAGTGCTGTTGAATCACAAGCTTTGGTAAGATCGAGAGATAAACTAAGAAGTTTGCAATTGCTTTGCCGCGCCGGAGTGGGCTTGCCAAAAACAACGTTCTCTAATTTTTCTAAAAATGTAGAACATGTGGTTGATTCTGTAGGAGGCGCACCTGTAGTTTTAAAATTGTTAGAAGGTACACAAGGCTTAGGTGTTATTTTAGCAGATTCGAAAAATGCCGCAGGTTCGGTAATGGAAGCTTTTAATGGTTTAGAAGCCAGAATAATTGTGCAAGAATTTATTAAAGAAGCTGGCGGGGCAGATATTAGAGCCTTTGTTGTAGACGGTGAAATTGTGGGTGCAATGAAAAGGCAAGGTAAGGAAGGCGAATTTCGTTCTAATTTACACCGTGGCGGAAGTGCCAATATTATTGATTTAACAGAGGAAGAGGCTGAAACTGCTTTAGTTGCCGTAAAAGCGATGGGCTTGGGCGTGGCAGGAGTGGACATGCTTCAATCAAAAAACGGGCCATTGGTATTGGAGGTAAATTCATCACCGGGCTTAGAGGGAATTGAGAAAGCAACGGGCATCAATATTGCGGAAAAAATAATACGATACGTTGAGCGAAACGTACAAAAATAAATTGACCTTGCTTGGTACAGAAATCAAGCCGGGAGATAGCATTTGTTTACAATTTGATGTAGCCAAATTACATACCAGAAATAGTATTAAAGTGCCCATATTTATTGAACGTGCAAAAAATGATGGCCCCGTTTTATTATTTTTAGGCGGCGTTCATGGCGATGAGATAAACGGAGTAGAAATTGTAAGAAGAATTATTCGCAGTAAAATTAACACTCCAAACAGAGGAACAGTTATTTGCATACCCGTTTTTAATATTTTTGGATTTCTTAATTTATCCCGTAAATTTCCAGATGGTAGAGATTTGAACCGGGTATTTCCTGGTTCTTCAAAAGGTTCTCTGGCGAGTCAATTTGCTTATCAATTTAAAAAAGAAATTGCACCCTTTGTTGATTATGTAGTAGATTTTCATACTGGCGGAGGCCACAGAGTTAACAAAGCACAAACCCGTTGTTGGCTCGAAGACGAAAAGACATTAGAACTTGCCAAAGCTTTTGGTGCGCCATTCATAGTCCATTCAAAGCAAATTCCTAAATCTATAAGAGAAGCATTTCAAAAATTGGGAAAAACAGCCTTGTTATTTGAAGGTGGAAAATCGATGTTATACGATGAAGAGGCAATTAAATTTGGCGTACAAGGTGCAAAAAATGTAATGCGTTTTTTAAAAATGAAAAGATGGAAAAAACGACCTTTTGACAAGCCGGTTATTGTGCGGAAATCAAAATGGCTTAGGGCTTCTCACTCCGGAATGTTTCATGTACTAATAAAAAATGGGGAATGGATAACAAAGAAAACAGTTTTAGGTGTTATAACTGATCCGTTTGGTGAATTTGAGCGAAAAATTTATGCCCCTTTCGATTGTTACATTATTTGTGTAAATATTTCTCCGCTTGTAAATAGAGGAGATGCACTTTTTCATGTGAGCTTGGTTACGGAAGCGTATTAAATTCTTTTCTTCAATGTAAAGGCAAGCTATAATTTTTATTTCAGGTCAAAAATTAACATCACTCCTCCTGCCCCAATTCTTTCAAATACATTTTTCGTATCTTCTTAATTTGAAAACCTAACCGTTCTTTTTTCCAGCGTTTTGTAGAAATTGGTTTTAAAGCAATCACCTCAATAGCCGCTGGCCTAAAAATATTGCTACCTCTTGGCATCGCATCGTGGGCATTTCGAATAATTACTGGCACAACAGGCACACCAGCTTGCATTGCTAAATGAAAAGCACCTTTTTTAAACGGCCCTAAAGTATAATCTTTACTACGCGTACCTTCTGGAAAAATAATTAAAGACGTTCCGTTTTTTAAAGCATCAACCGCAGGTTGCATGGCTTCAATAGCTTTTTCTTTGTCTTTCCTATCAATAAAAATTACACCCGCAGCTTGCATCAGTTGACCTATTACAGGCATTATTTTCAATTCTTTTTTAGCAATGCCTGTTGCATTTTTTCTTATTAATTTGCTTACAATAAACAAATCTGTATTGCTTTGATGGTTAAAAATAAAAACAGCAGGGCGATGCGACCATAAATTTTCTTTCCCTTTTACTACCAGTTCAATACCAGCAGCAGCAGTTACCAAATCGCCAACCGAAGCCATTAATGCATTTGTACCATCTACCTTAGAGTATTTTACAATGCCATTTGCCAGGCCAGACAAAGCCGCCGGAAACAAACTACTTGCTGCCAAAGCAGTACGCATCATGCCATTTGTGCTGGGGCGTTCTGCACCATCAAAACGATAAACCGGCCAGCCATTTTTAAAGGCCATTGCCGAAAGCTTTACATCAGGATTTACCGGCTGTGGGTGACCAACAATTTCTAACAAAGGCGCATCTTCGTGACTATCGGTATAAAAATAACTTTTGCTTAAATCTAAATGATGTTTTTCTGCTAACTGCTGCCCGGCCCAAGCTTTGCCTTCACCCCAACAAGCTGGTTCTACTATGTTGCCTGTAAACCTACCATTTTTTACTTCCATTTGGGTACACATTATGTGCTCCACATTTAAATCTTGTGCAATTGGATTTACTTGGTAAGGTGTAGCAGCAGAAACTATGGCAACCGTATGGCCTTGTGCTAAATGCGCATTTACTAAAGCACGTGCCTCAGGGTAAATTTGTTTACTAAGATGCTTGTGATACACGTCTTCCCCAACATCAATAAATACTTTTTCTAAAATACCCTTTACACCTTGTGCACTTACGGCAGCCATACCAGCAAAATTACGCTGACCCATAGCATAAACCATTACACCGCTAAACTGCGACACAATTTCTTTACGAGTAGCCTTGCCACTAAACATACGAGATTGTACAAAGCTCTTAGCCGAAAAACCACTAATAAGCGTTTTATCTAAATCAAAAAATGCCCCAATATGAGCGCCCTTTTCGCTTTCTAAAATACTCTGTGCAATGGCTTCTGTTTTTGAACCAGGTACAATTTCACGTTCAATTGGTATAAGGCTAATCGTATCTTCTTTTTGTTCGATGCTTTGGCTCTGCAACCATTTTATTTTGTCAGAAAGTTGATTTAACTGCTCTAAAAAATTGTTGAGTGCTTCCTTTTTATTGTCTGTTGCAGTTGGTATTAAATCTAAATTATGTACCAACCTTACTCCATTTACTAAAAAAGGTTGCCGCACCGCTTCTACTCGTTGTATAAGCCCTTGCCAATGTAATTCTTCACTTATAAAAACGCAATCGTTAATAAATTCTTTTTCGTTAAAGGCAATAGTGGCATCTCTATCTTTTAAAGCAAAAGCCACTACCCGGTATGCCTCTACATAATTTTGTAATACCACCGGCGCAATTAGTGTTTTTTGATGACTTAAAAATTGCTTCTTTTCTGTTAAATTACTTTTTATTAAATGAGACCAATTTGGGCTAATTGCTTTTAAGTTATCTTCCAATTCATTAATGAAATCGAGTTTTTTAGAAAAGAAAAATTCAAACTTAAACAACTTTCGCAAGGCTAATATTTGCTGCCAAAAACTGCTTTGCAATTCGGTATCATCTGCATCTTTATGTAATAAGGCCAACTCAATAAATGCTCTTTTAAACAAATGTTGAATAGACATATTGGCATAATAGGTAACTTGCAAATAGTTTTCAGAATTTAGTACAAACTTTGCTTGAGTTGCTTGGCCTCGTTGTAAAACTAAACCATCGCGTAGCAATAAATTTAACGCCGATTGTACACATTCGCCTATTGGTTTGCCTCTGTCTACCAAGGCATCGGGTTCGTGCTGTTCAATTAAAAGCATTAAGTTAACTACATTGTTTTCAATAGATCTTTTGGTTAGCGAAAATTTAGCTAACAATGCAATACATATTAAAGATGCCGTAGTTACGGGCGTAATATTATTTACTTGATGGGCTAACTCAATGGCAAATTGCGAAATTTCATTTTCAAAAAAACCAAGGTTATGGCCTTCTTTTATTATGGCAACTGTTTTGGGCGCATCAATTTTTACCGGCTCGCCAAAGCGCAACGAAATTTTGCCAAGGTTGTGGTTCATTCGCCGCACATAATTCATAAACATACCCAAACTTTCTGGGTTTTTATTGCTGCCTCTTCCTTCGGCTGTCATGTCTTGTACATCGGGTATTAAATCATACACAATTGAAACAGGCACATACTTTACTGCTTTTTTGCTGTTTTGTTCGGCTTCATAAATATATTTTAAGATGCCCATTTTTGGCCAAACCAATTTGCCAGTTCGCGAGCGTGTACCTTCTATAGCCCACATAAAATGCGCACCATCATTTAGCAATGAACCTATAAAATGCCTTAAACAAACTTTATAAATTAAATCATCTTTAAAAGATCTTCTAATAAAAATTACACCGTTTTGGCGCGCAAGCTGACTAACTACTGGAAGATCTAAATTAATACCTGCAAAAATATGAGGTAAAGGCACACCGTGTTGCATTAAAACAATGCCCAGCACAAACATATCTAAATAAGTTTTGTGGGTCATTACAAAAGCAATTGGATGTTGGCGTGCCATTTTGGCGATCGCTTTTATTTCGTTGCTTTTAACATCAATATTTTTATTGTAGCCTCTATATAAAATAAACTGTGCAAATTCTAAACCCAGCATATTAGTTAGCGGGCTATGTTGTGTTTGCAACTCGTTTAAACAGGCAGTTGCGGTTTTGTGCACTTCTTCATAAGGTTGATTTAGCTTTTCTGATAAAGCAATCAACTCTTTTAAAAACTGTGGATTATTTAACAATGTATTCAAAATAAAATTTTGCTAAATTACTAAAATCAAATTAACCATATAGTATCAATGTAAAAATTATTATTAATTGGAAAGGTAATAAAAATATACCGCCTCACATATCTTTACAAATATTAACAAAAAACTAAGGAAACTTTTACAGCAACAATAGTTTCCTAAGTTTTTATATAATACTTTTGCAGCCAATAAATGAAAGAAGAAATTTTACGAGCTTCAAGCAACTTGTTTTTACGCTATGGCATTAAAAGTGTAAGCATGGCAGATATTGCTCGTGAAATGGGCATGTCGAAAAAAACAGTTTATACTCATTTTGAAACTAAAGAACATATTGTGCATCAAGGTATGATGCAGCGTTTAAAAGAAGAAGAAACTTTTGTAACTGAAATTATAAAAACCTACAGCAACCCAATTGATCAATTTTTAAACATTCAAAAACATGTAAGCGATTATTTGCGAACGCTTAACCCATCTACCATTTACGATTTAGAAAAATACTACAAAAAAACCTGGCAATTGTTTGAGTCACACAAAAGCAACTTTTTATATAAAACCATAGTTAAAAATATTGAAGATGGCATTGAGCAAGGTTTTTACCGCAACAATTTTGAGGTAGATTTAGTAGCACGCATACATGTTGGCGGTATAGATTCAATTTTTAATACCAATGTATTTCCTAATAAGCAATATCCATTTTATAAAATTCATCAACAATATATGATGTACCATTTAAACGCCATAGTAAGCACCAAAGGAAAAAAATATTTAACCAAAAAAACAGCACAGCAATAATAATTATGAAGCAGTTTATTTTATCAGCATTATGCTTGCTTATTGCATTTACAGGCATTGCGCAAGACAGCTTAAAAACCGCCACCAAAGTTATTCCTTTAGAGTTAAGTTTAAAACAAGCTAAAGAATACGCCTTTGAAAACCACCCAACCGTAAAGTTAGCCAATATTGATGTGGCTTTGGCAGATGCACGTATTAAAGAAGCATTGGCGCAGGGTTTGCCACAGGTTAATGGCGTGGTTGATTTAAATTATTTTGTAAAAATTCCAGTTTCACTTTTGCCGGCAGAAATATTTGGTGGGCCTTCCGGGGAGTTTGCAGAAATTGAATTTGGTGTGCCGCACAATCTTTCTGCTGGCGTTTCTGCCAATCAGTTAATATTTAGTGCTTCATACATTGTTGGGGTAAAATTGGCTAAATTATATGCTAAACTAACAAAAAAACAAGTTAAAAAAACAGCAATTGATACCCAATACGACATTGAGCAAACCTATCTTACTGCATTAATTGCTGGCGAAAATATTGAGTTATTGCAGAAAAATTTGCCAACTATTCAGCGTAGTTTGTTCGAAACTACACAGCTTAATAAAAATGGTTTTGCCGAATCTATTGATGTTGATCGTATAAAACTATCGAAAGCTAATATTAAAGCACAAATAAAAAACCTGCAAGAGCAAGAAAAATTGACCATTGAATTGCTACGATTTCAAATGGGTTATCCTACCTACGAACCTATTATTTTAACAGATGATATAGAGGCTTTCACAGAATTGAATTTAGCCTTTTTAGATTCAATGGCGAATGCTACCCAACGCATTGAGTTTGATTTGTTGGATATGCAGCAAGAGTTAAATAAGCTTCAAGTAAAACGTTACAAAACTGGTTATTACCCAAGTCTTGTTGGCTTTGCCGATTATGGCATTACCTCTCAAAGAAATAAATTTTTAGAATTTGACAACAGTTGGTTCGATCAGTTTTTACTCGGTTTAAGTGTTAATGTTCCCATTTTTGATGGTAATATGAAACGCGCTCAAATAGAAACTTCTAAACTAAATTTAAAGCAATTAGAAATTGCAAGAGCGCAAACTGAAATGGGTTTCGACATTCAAAAAAAGCAAGCCATTACTAGTTATCAAACCGCATTAAACGACAAGAAGAACCAAGAAGCTAACTTGGCATTGGCGCAAAATATTTACGATACGGCTTTAATAAAATATAAAGAAGGCTTAGGATCGAGCTTAGAGGTAAATAGCGCCGAAAGTACTTTTTTACAAACCCAAGCCAGTTACATAAACAGCTTGTATAGTTTGGTTTTGGCAAAAGCTGGTATTAACAAAGCTTATGGCATTTATTAGAATTATAAAACTTCGTAACTAAAAATAAATTTACTAAGCATCATAAAAAAATAAAAATAAAGCAAATGAAAATTATACAAAACATAACAGCATTGCTAATTATAATGATAAGTGTGGTGGCTTGCCAACCAAAAGAAAAAGTTGGTTTATTAGATCGCCCTTTGCGAGAAGTAATGAATATGAACTCGGAACAATTGAATAAAGAAATTGACGTGTTGACTTTAGGGGAAAAGAAAAAGTTGGCCGCAGAGTTTAAAGGGTTTTTAAAGCCTACGGAACTAAAAATCAACCAAATAGAAAAAAATATTAGACAGGAAGACGCATCTTACACAAGTGAAAAACAAAAGAAATCGAAGTTGGTAACTTTAGTTAAAGCCGAAGTAAAAGATGTAGAAACATACTTGGAGGCAACTGGCACCGTAAAATCGAAAGATGATACTAAGGTAATGGCAGAAACTACTGGGCGCATTACAAGTTTAGGTTTAGTAGAAGATCGCTTTTTAAATAAAGGTGATTTTGTAATGAGTGTAGATGATGAAACGGTAAAAAGAAGTATTGAAGAATTAGAAACACAACTGCAATTAGCCAAAACAGTTTTAGAAAAAAGAGATCGCCTGTGGGCGCAAGGTATTGGAACCGAAATTGAATTAATACAAGCTAAAAGCAATGTAGAAGCCTTAGAAAAAAGTATTGCAACGGCACAAAGCAATTTAGATAAGTTTAACCAAAGCGCAACCGTTAGCGGTATTATAGAAGCGGTTTTTGTAAACGAAGGCGAAATGGTTATGGCAGGTTCCCCTTTAGCATCGGTAATTAATTTAGCTACCGTAACTGTTGAGGCCGAATTGGTTGAAGCCTATCTTGGTAAAGTAAAACGTGGCGATAAAGTGTTGGTAGAGTTTCCTTCTTTAGGGTTAGAACGTAAAGCAAGCATTACTGATATTGGCGCACGTTTGGATGCCGGCAGCCGATCGTTTACTATAGAAATGGATATTAGCAACCCAGGCTATAAACTAAAACCAAACATTTTAGCAATGATAAAGTTGCGCGATACTTTTATTAAAGATGCAGTTGTAGTGCCAACCAATTTGGTTCAAAATGACATAGATGGCGATTTTATTTACATAGCTGAAAACGTAAATGACAAGCAAATTGCTAAAAAAGTAAATATAAAAACTGATAAAATTATTAAAGATGTAACTGTTGTAACGGAAGGATTAAAAGGCGGCGAAACTTTAATTGAAAAAGGCTACCGAAATATAACCGAAGGCCAACCGGTAGAAGCCACTACAAAATAAAATTAAAAAAAACAATCTGTATTCTAAGAGTCTGTGATCTAAAAATCTGTATTCTAAGAGTCTGTGATCTAAAAATCTGTATTCTAAGAGCCTGTGATCTAAAAATCTTTATTCTAAGAGCCTGTGATCTAAAAATCTGTATTCTAAAAGTCTGTGATCTAAAAATCTGTATTCTAAAAGAGCCTGTGATCTAAAAATCTATAACCCAAAAATCTGTAATCAATAAAATTTGTAATTAAGTGATGGCAAACGATACCAATAACAAAAACGAAAGTTCTAATATAAAAAAAACACAAAAAGTAAAACGGTTTTTTGCTTTAACCAATGCAGCGCTGGCCAATAAAACTAGTGTAATAATTTTAATGTTCATTATTTTAGGTATTGGCGTTACAAGTTATATTACCATGCCTAAAGAGAATTACCCAGAAGTAAATGTGCCTCAAATTTATATAGGTGTGGCCTATCCAGGTAACTCGCCCATTGATATGGAAAACTTGGTAACCCGCTATATTGAGCAAGAAATAAATACCATTACTGGCTTAGATGAAATTACCTCTACTTCTATACAAGATTTCACTTCTATAGTAGCTAGTTTTGATTTTAATGTAAATGTAGAGCAAGCTTTGTTAGATGTAAAAGATGCAGTTGACCGAGCCAAAAGCGATTTGCCAAACGACTTGCCAGCAGAACCAAATGTATTTAAATTAGATTTTTCTGAACTACCAGTAATTAATGTAAACCTTACTGGCGATGTTTCTGTTGACCAACTAAAAGAATATGCCGAATATTTGCAAGAAGAAATTGAAAAATTTCCAGAAATATCTGGTGTTGATTTGCGCGGCGTGCAAGAAAAAGAGATCAGCATTAATGTAGATTTTAAAAGAATGGAAGCCTTAGAAATTAGCTTCGGAGATATTGAACAAGCTATTTCAAGCGAAAATATTTCAATGTCGGGTGGTAATGTAATTTCTGGCGACAATACCCGTAGCATTAGAATTATTGGTGAGTTTGAAAACATTAAACAAATTGAAAATGTAATTGTAAAAAGAGATGCTGGCGATATTGTGTATTTAAGAAATATTGCCAACGTTGATTTTGGTTACGAAAAAGCCACCAGCTATGCCCGCTCTAACCAATTGCCTATTTTAACTTTAGATGTAAAAAAGCGTTCTGGCAAAAACCTGTTAGATGCGGCCGATAAAATTAAAGCCTTAGTGGCCGAGGTAAAAGAAAGTCGTTTTCCAGAAACCGTTGCTGTAACCATAACTAATGATACCTCAAAACAAACCCGTAGCATGTTAGCCAACTTAAACAACAGTATTATTTCTGGCGTGCTGTTGGTAGTTGTGGTATTGCTGTTTTTTCTTGGTTTGCGTAATGCCTTGTTTGTAGGTATTGCCATTCCACTTTCTATGTTAATGGGTATTGGCTTGTTAAACTTTGCAGGTGTAGCTCTAAATATTATGGTACTATTTTCATTAGTATTGGCTTTAGGTATGTTGGTTGATAATGGTATTGTAGTAGTAGAAAATATTTACCGCCTTATGGATGAAGAAGATTACGAACCCATGCAAGCCGCAAAAGAAGGCGTTGGTGAAGTAGCCTGGCCTATCATTGTATCAACCGCAACAACAATTGCTGCCTTTGCCCCACTTTTATTTTGGGATGATATTATGGGAGAGTTTATGAAATACCTGCCCATTACTTTAATAATGGTATTGCTCTCTTCTTTATTTGTGGCATTGGTAATTAACCCAGTATTAACCAGCATGTACATGAAAATTGAAGACAAAAATGCCAAAACAAAATGGCTTTGGTTTTTTGTTTCTGTTATTCTGTTAGTAATTGTGGGCTACGGTTTAAGGCAGGCAGGCAGTAACTTAATAGGTGGTTTTTTAATTGCATTAGCTATAATTATAGTAGTTAACAAATTTATATTTTCCCCACTTTCATTATTATTTAGAAATTATTTTTTACCATTATTAGAACGTTTTTATAGATGGGTTTTAAAAGGTGCTTTATGGGGATTTGTGCCGGTAGTATTGGTAATAGGTACATTATTTTTGTTTACTGCCAGTATGGGTTTTTATTTTGGCAGTAATCCTAAGGTAGATTTATTTCCAGAATCGTACCCAAACTACATAAACATTTTTGTACAAAAACCAATTGGTACTGATATTGAAAGTACCAACGAATTAGCCAAAGAAATTGAAGCCGATTTAGCTGATTTGTTAGAAGAACACGGCGATATAATTGATAGTGAACTTACACAAGTTGGTGAAGGCACATCCGACCCTAACAGCGGTGAAGTTTCTATGGGCGAATCACCAAACAAAGCTCGTATAAATGTAACCTTTGTTGAGTTTCCTGATAGGAAAGGCAAAAGCACCAACGATATTTTAGAAATGCTACGCGAAGAGTTAGCTAAATATCCGGGGGTAGATATTACTGTTGATAAAGATGCCAACGGCCCACCAGTAGGTAAACCAATTAACTTAGAAGTAAGCGGTGAAGATTATGTAAAACTAATTGAACTAACCGATGAAATTAAAGCTTACCTCAACGATTTTGATGTGCCCGGCGTAGAAGGTTTAAAAACCGATTTAGAAACTGGCAAACCCGAAATTATAGTAAATTTAAATAGAGACCAACTGCGCCGCTATGGTTTAAGTACAGGGCAAATTGCCAGTAACATTCGTACTTCGGTTTTTGGTAAAGAAATTTCTAAACTAAAAGATGGAGAAGACGATTACCCAATTTGGTTGCGCTTTAACGAGCAAGACCGGTACAATGTAGAAAGCATTTTAAACCAAAAAGTTACCTTTAGAAACAACCAGGGCCGTATGGTTCAAGTACCTATTTCAACTGTAGCCAGCAAAGAGTATAGCAGCACTTATGGTGCCGTTAAACGTAAAGATTTAAAACGAGTAATCACCATTTACTCAAACGTAAACACGGGTTATACCGGGCAAGAAATTACCGCAAAGTATAAAGATTATATGGCTGCTTACGAAATGCCCGATGGTTACGAATACAAATTTACAGGCCAAGAAGAACAATCGGGCGAGTCAAGCGCATTTTTAATGCAAGCCTTTATCATAGCTATGGGTTTAATATTTTTATTATTGGTAACACAGTTCAATTCTATTATTTCACCATTTATAATTTTGTTTACCGTTGCTATGAGCTTAATAGGCGTATTTTTTGGTTACGGCTTTGCCAATATGCCATTCATTATTATTATGTCGGGTATTGGGGTAATATCTTTAGCTGGTATTGTGGTAAACAACGGCATTGTGTTAATAGATTATATTAACTTAGAGCGTACCCGCCGCCGTGCCGATTATGGTATTGATGGCACTTACAAGCTTTCAATTTTTGATGTAAAAGATACTATAATACGTGCAGGTGGTTTGCGTTTGCGCCCAGTTTTATTAACAGCCATTACCACCGTATTGGGTTTAATACCGTTGGCAGTTGGTATAAATATCAATTTTGCGTCGTTGGTAGCCGATTTAGATCCACAGTTTTACCTTGGTGGCGACAATACCATTTTTTACGGGCCAATGGCTTGGGCTGTAATATTTGGTTTAGTATTTGCCACTTTCTTAACCTTAATAATGGTGCCGGTTTTATACTTTTTGGCTGATAGAATGATGTATTTGTTTGCCTGGACAAAAGAAAAAATAACTAAAGAAAAGGTGAAAATTTACACACCAGAAAAAATAGCAGCTTAGTAGCGGTTAAATAATAAGTTCTTCATTTAGGCCTAGGTATTTTGTTTTATTGCAAGGCTTTTGTAACGTAATTTAGAAACATTAGTTGGTGTAAGTTTAGATAATGAAGCACACAGGTCGGCCAAATTACAATCAGCAGATTTTGTATTGCCAACATAACATCTGCAATTTACATATAACAGAATCAAAAGATGTTCGCTGAGCACATGTTTTGTTTAGTATGGGATGATTAAGGTTGGCTTTTTAAATTATGTTAAAATATAGCAAATAAAAAACCAGCTTAAACGATAGGCTTAAGCTGGTTTTGGTTATTTTATCCGTTGTCTGGAGACGAACTGATAGCGAGTTTGGATAAACTACGGATAGCTTGGGGTTAAAGCAAAAAGAAAAAAAAAGGTTTGGATAAAGAATATTTACTTAAAGTTTTAACAGGCTAATTTTATGCGATTGCCATATAACTTGGGGTTATGTTTGTATTTATCTCATAAATTTATTAAGTTAGCGACTAATAAATTACACAAGTAAATTGTTTTAACATTACATTAAATTTAAGGCTTATTTATTAGTATGACTTATTATATTTTTTCATAATAAATAAAAACTTACAATGATTAAAAAGATTTTTTTCTTAGCGCTTATATGCGCTATAGTTAGTTGTCAAAAAGAAGCAGTTCAGCTTGATGGCAAAGAACTTTCTTCTTCGTACAAACTATCAAGCTCTTCAGACTTCAAAAATTTACCAGCCGAAGTTCAAAATATTATTTCTAATGGAGGTGCAGGCCACTTAGGCTGTGAAGCAAGTATTGGTAGAAAGCCAGCAAACTTTACGGTTTTGGGTAGTGGATCATCATCGTTAGGTGCTTATGCTTACCCTTTTTCATTTAGTATGAGTTCTGTAAAATTATATAGTTCTTCACTTCCCTGTCAACCAAGTATTCCGTATTTTATTTTTAGTCATCTCGAAGAAGGCGGTGATGAAAAAGCATCAGAATATACTGCTACTTTCCGTTTAGTTTTAAATCCTAGTTTTTTCGATGCCGTTAAAGTTGTTGATGTAGAATGGGATTTTAATGGTCAAACTGATCCACTTTCTCTTCAAAGTATTACAATTGATGAATTACAAGCAGGTAATTCTAATGCTGTATCTTGCAGGGTATATTCAACTGATAATAATGTATCAGTTTATTCGCAAGAAATGACTTTTGATTTTAATCTTTTAATTGATGCTGTAGATGGTGCTAGTATTGAATTCGAATCAGGATCTCAATATGCTTGCACTAATACTGGGATTTTCCCAATAGTTGCTCCTTAAAACTTTATCTTAAAAAGAAATTAAAATAATTAAAGGCGCTTCAAATAACATTAAAATGTATTTGGAGCGCCTTTTTTTATGTAGCTGCATAACACTTTAATTAACAAAACCAGCCCATAATTTTTTTAAATTAAACAAGATCTTGCTCTTTTATCTTTAAAAGCTATTAGGACACAACAGCAGGTAGGCGGTTTGCGTTTGCGCCCAGTTTTGTTAACAGCCATAACCACCGTATTGGGTTTAATACCGTTGGCAGTTGCCCGTACTGTGCTGACATTGTTAGCCAACTCAAAAGAAGACTAATTGCTAAAAATGTTATTTTTTGCGTTCTCATTATGTATTTTTTTTGGTTAAAAAATTTGTGAATGCAACAAAAATATATGAGCTGGCAAGACTTCTAAAGGAAAAATTTTTACCCTTTTCTTAGCAAAATATTGTTATTTTATATTGCAAATGGCAATATAATTTATTGTAAGATGATAGTAGTCAACAACTTACGCTCCCGCCATTAAACTGTAATTTTCTAAAAAAATGAACCTATTTGAAAAAATGTTAAGAAATTATTGTGGTTGTTATCAATAATTTTTTGTTGCAACTATTCGATGATTAATGAATTAGTTATGAAAAATGATCTATTATAAAACGCTATATTTTGTTGAGAAGAAGTGCTTTTTGTTCAGAAATAGATGTCAACCTTGGTTGATGCTTGCATTACATTGACCATCAAATTTTTAAAATCATCAAAATGATTTTTTTTAAAACTTAAAATAATCTCCTGCTTTGCAGCTTGCAATGTTCTGTTATCAAAGCCAGGGTGGCTTTTTACTTAATTTTATTATAGGTTTTGAGGAGTTTTGTAGCGCTTGAATTAATACAAATAATAATTTCAATACAGACATACTGCTCATCAGTATTTGGTTATGTGGCCTGCATATCTTATATTACAAATATTTTTTAACTAAAAAGTAACATAATGAAAACATTAAACATTTTTTTTATCATTCCCTTAATGACAATTTTGCTATTGCCCAAACTTACCACAGCACAATGCCATATTGATGATTGGACTGCTTTAAAAGCTTTATATGAAATTACCGATGGTGATAACTGGGGCGACAATACAGGCTGGCAAGAGGTTACTGGTAATGCCCCATCAGCATATTGTAATTTAGAAACACTAGTTGGTGTAAATTTAGATAATGAAGGGCGAGTTAGAAGATTGGCTCTTTTGGCAGATAATCTCAAAGGTAGCATACCGGCTCAACTCGGTCTCTTAACTAATTTAACATATTTAAGTTTCTCCAGCAATCAACTTAGCGGTAGTATACCACCTGAACTCGGTAACTTAAGTAACTTAATATTTTTAAATCTTGACTCTAATCAACTTAGCGGCATTGTTCCAACTGAACTAAGTAACTTAACCGATTTAAGCTGGTTAAATTTGTCTGACAATCAACTTAGTGGAAACATCCCTGGTGAACTGAGTAATTTAAGCAATTTAGACGGCTTACTATTATCTCGCAATCAACTTAGCGGTAGTATACCACCTGAACTGGGCGACTTAACAAATTTACGAAATCTGTCGTTGGGTTATAATCAACTTAGTGGAAACATACCACCTGAACTCGGTAACTTAAGTAACTTAGAGTTTTTAGCACTCAACTCTAATCAACTTAGCGGCATTGTTCCAACTGAATTATGTAATTTAACCAGCTTACACGTATTACGACTCCGTGATAATAACTTAGAAGGTGTTCTTCCTGATTGTATCTGTTCAGAATGCACACAATATATCTGCCAAATTGATGATTGGACTGCTTTAAAAGCTCTATATGAAAGTACCGAAGGAGATCTCTGGTACGACAATACAGGCTGGAACCAGGTTACTGGTAATGCCCCATCAGCATATTGTAATTTAGAAACTCTAGTTGGTGTAAATTTAGATAATGAAGGGCGAGTTGAAAGATTGGATCTTTCGGCAGATAATCTCAAAGGTAGCATACCGGCTCAACTCAGTCTCTTAACTAATTTAACAACTTTAAATCTTAACTCTAATCAACTTAGCGGTAGTATACCAACTGAACTAAGTAACTTAACCGATTTAAGCTGGTTAAATTTGTCTACCAATCAACTTAGTGGAAACATACCACCTGAACTCGGTAACTTAAGTAACTTAATATTCTTAAAACTTAACTCTAATCAACTTAGCGGTAGTATACCACCTGAATTGGGCAACTTAACAAATTTAGGAGATCTGTCGTTGGGTAATAATCAACTTAGTGGAAACATACCACCTGAACTCGGTAACTTAAGTAACTTAGAGTTTTTAGCACTCAACTCTAATCAACTTAGCGGCATTGTTCCAACTGAATTATGTAATTTAAGCAGCTTAGACTTTTTACGACTCGGTGATAATAATTTAGAAGGTGTTCTTCCTGATTGTATCTGTTCAGAATGCTTACAATATCTTTGCCATATAGATGATTGGACCGCTTTAAAAGCTTTATATGAAAGTACCGATGGTGATAACTGGTACGACAATACAGGCTGGCAAGAGGTTACTGGTAATGCCCCATCAGCATATTGTAATTTAGAAACATTAGTTGGTGTAAATTTAGATAATGAAGGGCGAGTTAAAAGATTGGCTCTTTCGTTAGATAATCTCAAAGGTAGCATACCAGCTCAACTCGGTCTCTTAACTAATTTAACATATTTAGAATTGTCAAGTAATCCACTAAGTGGTAATATACCGCCTGAAATTGGCAACTTAACCAATTTAACTGATTTAAGTTTCTACGGTAATCAACTTAGTGGCAGCATACCACCTGAACTGGGTAACTTAACAAATTTAAAAGTTATGTATTTGTTTAGAAATCGGCTAAGTGGCAGTATTCCGCCAGAACTGGGCAACTTAATTAGTTTAGAAGTAGGTTTATTTTTGTTTGATAATCAATTAACTGGAAATATACCTGCCGAACTGGGCAACTTAAGCAATATAACAATAGGCATAGAGTTGCAGAACAATCAACTTAGCGGCAGTATACCACCTGAACTAGGTAACTTAACTAATTTGAAAAGTATATTTTTAAGAGGCAATCAACTTAGTGGAAACATCCCCGGTGAACTGAGTAACTTAAGCAATTTAACAACCTTAATATTATCTGACAATCAACTTAGCGGTAACATTCCTTCTGAATTGGGCAACTTAACAAATCTAAAAGGTCTGTCGTTGGGCAATAATCAACTTAGTGGAAACATACCACCTGAACTCGGTAACTTAAGTAACTTAGAGTTTTTAGCACTCAACTCTAATCAACTTAGCGGCATTGTTCCAACTGAATTATGTAATTTAACCAAGTTAGAGGAATTACGACTCGGTGGTAATAATTTAGAAGGTGTTTTTCCTGATTGTATCTGTTCAGAATGCATACAATATCTTTGTCATACAGATGATTGGACTGCTTTAAAAGCTTTATATGAAAGTACCGATGGTGATAACTGGTACGACAATACAGGCTGGGAAGAGGTTACTGGTAATACACGGTCTGTAAATTGTAATTTGGACAACCTGCACGGCGTAACCTTAGAGGATGGGAGAGTAAGATTTTTAGAATTGAATGGCAATAATCTTTGTGGAAACCTCCCTGCCGAAATAGGTAACTTAGGCCAGTTAACTGAATTATATTTAAGTGGTAATAAACTTAGTGGCAGCATCCCACCCGAAATAGGTAACTTAAGTAAGTTAAAAATATTAAATTTATATGGCAATCTTAGTGGCAGCATCCCACCCGAAATAGGTAACTTAGGCCAGTTAACTGAATTATATTTAAGTGGTAATAAACTTAGTGGCAGCATCCCACCCGAAATAGGTAATTTAAGCAATTTATTTTGGTTATATATAGTTGGAACTGGACTTAGTGGCAGCCTGCCAGCTAAATTGGGTAATTTAACTAAACTAACTATATTATGGATAGATAAAAATCAATTTAGTGGTAGCTTTCCGCCGGAATTATGTAATTTAACAAGTTTGTCAATATTAGTGACCTCCGATAATAATTTTGATGGATGCTATCCTGCTTGTTTGAAGAGTTCGCTTTGCCGTAGATTACATTATTTTAATACCAACATTGGCATTAGCGATGACAACAACTTTGATGCCACCTGGGAAGATTTTTGTGATTTAGGTGTTGAAGCTTGCACCAATTGTGTGCCGCCTGCCGCTGGAATTATTGAATGTACCGAATAAATACAACAGAATTAAACAATAAGTTGTTCGGTTGAAGTGCCTGTATTGTTAATTTTATAGTTGATAATTTTTTAATATTAATTTTTTCAATTAGAGAAAGAAATTATCATACGAGCTCCAAACCAAATTTTTTTTTATAATAAAATACTTGAAATCGCATTTTTAAAGTACAAACAGATTATCTAATATCCAAAAAAAACAATTGTCCTTGCAATTTATTTTTTTAAGATAAAAGAGCGTTTTCTGCAGCTGCATTAATCTGTATAAATTCTTTTTATGAAACAACAAGTTGAAACCCATTGGGGAAATACAACTATGTTATTAGTGAGTTTCAACCTGTTGTAAATTAAATAATTAAAAAGCTATCCTTTCAATTACCCATTCATTAAATACATCCTGGCTTGCTACATCCGTCAATAAGGCATAATTAAAACCTTCTGGCGTTACGGCAACTGTTGTGCCCGGGCTGCTTAATGCTTTACTATTTTCTATAATAGCCGTTTCCCAATTATCGGTGCTGCTTATTTCTACTAACGTTTCAAAAGTGGTAACACCAACTATATTACCATCGGCCTTGTAAACCATACCATCTAAACCACCAAATAGTGGATCGGTAATAGTAACAATATTAATATCTTCGGGCATGTCAATTGGCATTTTAATTATTTGGTTACCAAACAAATTAGAAATCAATAAATAACCATCAGGATGGAAATCAATACCATTTGGCCCATCTAATTTATCGCTGTTTGAAAACACACTTGCTTCATAATTTTGATTTACCTTATAAATTACATTACCTAAAAAATCAGTAACGTAAATGTTGCCAGATGCATCAACTGTAATATCATTTGGTGTAAAAAACATAGCTTCAGGCAGCAACTCTAAAAAAGAAACTGTACTAATTTTTTCACCAGTTGATAGTTTATAAATATTTAAACCGCCAACACTTTTTCCACCACCAAATGCACCAGGATCGATACTGGTAACTAATAAACGATCGCCATCATAATCAATATGAATGCCAGCGCTTGAAAGTAAATTGTCGTCGTTGGTAAAATTGGTGTAATTTCCTTCAAAATCAATTTCATAAACATCACCCATAGTCAGCGAACCTACTAAAAATACGTTTTTGTTTTTGTTATATTCAATCCCTTCTGGTTTTAAATTTTCAAACATAATTGTTACTTCATCAGGAAACTCAATTTCCGGGTCGTCCTCATCTTTTTTACAACCGCTCAAAATTGTTAAAGTAGTAAGTATTACTATTAGGAATGCAAAATTGTTATATAATCTCATAGTTAAAAAATTAAATGATAATTTAAGTGCTTTAAATGAAATAGGTGCAAATATATTGTACATCGAGTTAAATTATTTTAAGCAAATAAAACTATTTAACATTTGCCCTCTTGAGCATTATAACCCAAACGGCTTTACCACGAAGTTAATGAAGCATCTGACCGCTTGTCATTAAATCCCCGAACCGTCATCTCAGAAAATGTGGAGAGCAACGGAACATTTATCTGAGATCTCTCCTAAAGGTTTACCCTGAATTTTTAAATATAGGTAGGGTTTTAGGTGAGATGCCAGATAATTTGCTGCATAAACTACGCAAATTTCCGGCATGACGTTTGTTCTGATTGCATTTGTGCAGTTATTATGTTTTGGTGTAGATTATACTTATTTAAATAGGAGTTCAACTTTCTCACTAAGTTTGTGGTAGAACCACCTAAACTAAATAAACAATTAATTCGGCTATGAATAAAACGCTGCACTAACCTGTAAATTTAAAACCGATGTAGTATAAACCCTGTAATTAAATATTAGTAATTTAAAATATTTTAAAAATATACCTGTTTGTAAAGCTTTTAAAGTTAGGCTGGTTTTTAGAGATACTGTATGTATAAAATTTAGCACTATTTTTGTATTAAATTTATCAATGTTCAATATGAGAATTTTTAAAAATATAATAATCTTAATATTACTAACTGTTTTTTGTGTAACGGCTTTACACGCACAAAACCCAACAATTGAGGTTAGTATAGACCAAATTAATGCGGAATATAACGATGCTCAAGATTCAATATATCATGATATATTTATAGGTTTTGATATTGATTATGGCAATTTGCCACTTGCCGATATTCGCCAATTAAATTTTGATTTAAAAATTTTAGATCAAGATGAAATAAATTGGTTTTTAGATGCTTGGGATTTTGACGCTTGTAACGGCCAAACAGGTTATAATGTAGATACTACTGGTTTTGCTATTGATTCTATTGCCTCAATTCAGTTTGAGTTTGAAAATGGAATTAATGCCAGAAGAGTTATATGCCAAAATAGAATTACTGCAACAGTAGCGGTAGTAATTGAAGCAAGGTCTAGTAATAATTTAAGAGATTCTTCTGAACCTGAATTAAATAATCAATGTAGTTTTAGGCAAAAAGCAGATCTTTTTATTGCGGTATTAAATCCAATTGTAACTTTAGCCGATTTAAGTATTTCCGCTATACAAAGCGATACTTTAATACAGCGAGAATGGTTAAAAACCTGTGGTTTGCCTAATCTACAGTTGCTTGAATACGACACTCACTTTGAAGTAGAATCTTACAATAATGATACTGTAGTAATAGAATTAATGTTACGTTACAATGACGATTACTCTATTATTAATGGAGATGACACTTTATATTTTTCTACTGGAAATATTCGTTTTTTGTTTGATTCATTAGGCTTAGCTAATCCTAAAGTTTTACCTTGCGATGATTGCGCTGCATATACCACAACTGGTTCTGTTGGTAATTTGGTTTCATTTAACTACCAATGGTTAACAGATTATAAAGTGGCAACAAAACAAAGGCTTGCTTTAATTGAATTTGATATTATACAGCCTATAGACACAGTATGTGCAAGGCTAATTTATAATGAACCACCAGAGTTTCCATACACTCGAATTTTTAATACTGCAACCCCAGCAGAGGAATTGTCTCCTGCAGGATACGATATTTTGATATTTTGCCCCAAAAAGTATAAACCTGAATTACCCTTTTAATTGATTTATTCTACTTTTTAACCAGCTACTCATAAATAGTGGTTTGGTATTTTCAAGTAATTTCTCCAAGTATATTTTACTGTAACTATTATCGGTTCTTGCTTTCACTAATTTTTTTATTATTGATATCATATTATTTAAACCTAGTTTAGTTTCTTCACTTATGGCTTTGTTTCGTTTTATAAATTTTTGAAAAGATTCAAAATAGAAATCTAAAGTATGCCATTCTTTAAGTGAAAAATAGCTGGTAACCATAATTGTTCTAACAGAAATGTTATCAAATACGTCTTGAAAAACAATATCTTTGGTAAGCTCTATTACTTTTTCATAGTTCTCTTTGCTATGTTCAACCCTTGCAAATGATAACTTAACAACATTTGGAGCATCTTTTATTTTCAAGTATTTTTTATTTTCATTAATGAAAATAAAAGCCCAGTCGTTTTTGTTTAATGCAGTACTTATTGTAATAATGTTTTTAAAAGTTGTAGAGTCCATTGTTTTATCTTCAATTAAAAGATCTTTTTTTATTGCAAAATCATATATGTTAAACATTTCATCTAATTTTTTATTTTTTTCAGAACACCCTGCACCAATTGTCCAATAGTTTATTAAATAAAAAATAGCGTTACTTTTATCTTCTTCAATTAATTTTTCAAAATTTACAAAATAATAATCTTTTACGAAATCATAAGTAGTTCCTTCATTTCCACTTAACAAGTGGAAAAGATAAGTATTCAATAGAATAGAAGGAGAGGTTTTTTTTGATTCTTTATTTTCAATGAGTTGTAAAATTTCCGACACCAAATGGTTCTCATTTTCTTTTCCAGAAATTTTATTGTGTGTTATAATTTCATTGTTGTAAAGTAGCTTTGTATGGAAATAATATTCATCAAGTTTATGTAAAAGCGGTTCAATGCTTACTGTATTGCAGTTTAATTTATTAGTTAAGTTTCGTTTAAAATGTAAATATTGAAATTGTTCTAAGGGTTGCTCTTTACGTTTTATTTTACTTTTGCTTTGTTTTTGAAGTTCTTTATCTATAATATTAATACACTCATCATCTAACTTTCTTCGGCGCAAGCTTTTTAGCAATAGCATATTTTTTTCAAAGCTTTCTTCTTCTAATTCTAAATTGATAAAAAATTTTTCTAATGAAACTGCAAGGTAGTGTAATGGGTTTTTAAGCTTTTGATTTATAAGTTTTTCGGCCTTTTTTTTATCAAGCGTTTTTACCTCTTGTTTCAATTCTGGAAAAACAAATAAACCGCAGTTGTAACGGTTGAAATTTTTATGCTCGAAAGTAGGGTAGTATTTAGTAAGGTATTTGTACAGCAACTCTAAATGCGTTTTACTGCTTTCGCCTTTAATGTTGCGGCCAAATTGTTTAAACTCCTTTTCGTTTAAACAACGTAATAATGTTATAGTTTTATTAGCTTCCAGCTTGTAGACCCTTTTTTAATAGTAATAACAAAAAATATTTCCCTTATATTATTATGACAACCATTTTAATGCCAAAGGTTGGTTATATTAATCCATTTAATGCGATATGCTGTTATTATAATAAGATTTTGGTAGTTAATTCCATTTTTTACATAAACCTGAAACTAACCCGGCTCTGCCTCTGAGCCCACATCGCTTTTAATCAAGCCTTTAAAAGCATCAAAAACGGTGTCGCCTTCGTACAAAACTTTATATACCGATTGAGCAATGGGCATTTCAACTTTGTAAGCTTGGGCCAACTCCATTACTACTTTGGCGGTTTTTACACCTTCTGCTACTTCCGACATTTTGGCAATAATGTCTTCTATGTTTTTGCCTTTGCCTAAGTTGTAGCCAACATAGCGGTTTCTACTTTGAGTGCTAGAACAAGTAGCCACTAAATCGCCCATACCTGCTAAGCCCGAAAAAGTGGCTGGTTGGCCGCCCATTGCAACGCCCAATCTGGTTAGCTCTGCTAAGCCTCTGGTAATAATCATGGCTTTGGTGTTTTCGCCAGCTTCTGCACCATCGCCCATACCGCAGGCAATAGCAATAATGTTTTTTAAAGCACCGCCCAATTCGCAACCAATTACATCACTATTGGTATATACCCTAAACAAGCCCGAGCGAAACACTTTTTGTAAGCGGGCGGCAATAGTATCATCAACCATAGCAATAACACTTGCTGCTGCTTGGCCTGCAATAATTTCTTTAGCCAAATTAGGGCCAGTTAATACGCCCGCCGGATGACCTTCCATTTCTGCTTCAATAATTTCGGTCATTCGCATATTAGTACCCGCTTCTAAACCTTTGGACAAGCTAACAACAGGCACCCAAGGTCGAATATACGGGCGAGCATCTTGCAATACTTTTCTAAAGCTTTGGGCTGGCACACCCATTATTATTACATCTGCATCTTTAATGGTTTCGGCAATACTGCTACAAGCTTTTAGGCTTTTTGTTAAGGTTGCACCCGGCAAATAGGCTTCATTTTTATGATTGATGTTAATATCATCTACCGTTTCTTGCCTTCTTGCCCAAATTTTGGTTTCGCAATTTTTGGCAGCCAACGAAGCCACCGCCGTTCCCCAAGAACCACCACCGAGTAAGCCTACTTTTAAATTCATTTTTTATAATGTTTGTTGTAAGATGGTAAGATAAGAAGATGTTTTGATTTTGTTGTTTTGTAAATTGGGAGGGATTTGGAAAGTCTGTTTTTATTTTTTTGATGTGCTTTTTTGTAAAAAACCAGCTTAAGTTTTTGGCTTAAGCTGGTTTTGGTTTTTAGCTATTTAGCAAGTTGCAAACTTGTTTTATTTATGTGGCACAAGTAATCCTGTCATCACGTTTTCGCCAGTAGAGATTATACAAATTAAGGAATTAATTGCAACTACCAATTTCAGCAAAAAATTCGGCGCCCTGTTCTACTTCAAATCCATTTTCTAATTCAATGAAATCCTGGGCTTTATATTCTAAATTCATATTAAATAAAACAGAAATATCTGTTTTAATGATGTCTGTACATTCTATTGTATAGCAATTTTGAAAAATTTCAGCTGTTCTATTACAATTAATATTGTTATCTCCAACTTCTATAAAATCAATATAATCATGCAAATTACAAAGCACATTACATTCGCTTAAATTTTCATTGTATAAAATATTTGTACTATATCCTACTTGATTAAGGTTTTCCATAGCATCTATACTAAGCAACGAGTTATTATCGCTTATCAAAAGCATATCGTTTACGCTAATCAAGCTTTCTAAACCAGTTAAAGTTTCCAAATTTATATTTTCTGCAATAATTAAATTTTCACCTACAACTTTAAGGTTATCCAGGCCTTGTAAATCAATTAATGCATTGTTACTTATAATTTCTAAATTTGCACCAATTGAGTTTAATTTTTCCAGCCCATTTAGAATTCTTAAAGCATTATTATATTCAATAATAACATCCAGAACAACTTCTGTTAAATTTTCCAGACCTCTAAGATTATCCAGCTTTGGGTTTGATGAGATTTTTAATGATCCTCTTATACGTTCTATATTTCGTAATTGAGATATATGTAGTATTTCGGTTTCTATAATATTTAAATTATTAACAATAGATAAGTTTCTTAAACCACCTAAATTTGTAACAGCGTTGCTTTTTACTGTAAGGCTGCCTTTCAATATGGTGCAATTTGGGTAATCAATTATAAACTGATCTACCTGTTGTTGATTTGATAAAACAACATCGCCATCTGGGCATTGAGCATAGCAATTTTGTGAAACTTCGTATTGGGTATTACAATTTGTACTATTTGCTTCTATTACATTATTAAAGCCAACTTCTATATAATTACGTGGGTTAATTAGTATACTACAAAGTACATCACATTCGCTAAGTTGATTGTTGTTTTTTATTTGCACCCCACTTTTTATAAAGCTTAGGTTTTGTAGGGCATCAATATTTTGCAACTCACCGTTCATTTCTATTGTTAAATAACCTTTAACAGCGTCAAGCCTATTTAAGCCATCTAAACTTGTTAATGATGCATTATTTTTTATTACAAAATCGCCTGCAAAAACGTTGGTAAAGTTATTTATACCAGTAAAATTTAGTAAGTTGTTATTATTAATCACTTTAAATATGGCACCAACTCTTCTAAGGTCTGGTAGGCCGGTAAAATCTATTAATGAAGAGTTAGCATCAACTATAAATAATCCAGAAATTTCTTTTAAATTATATAAACCTTCAAAATTTACAAGCGCATTGTTAAACCGGATTTCTACATCATTTATTATTTGGGTAATACCTTCTAAACCTTCAAAATTTACTAAAGCATTGTTGTTGGTAATGTGTAATGAACTCCCTAGTTTGTTTAAATTGCTTAAGTCAGAAAGATTAGTCAAACTTGTTTCCTCAATTTGCAAATTTCCACTAATATAAACCAGGTTACTTAAACCTTGCAAGTTAGTTATTGAATTACCTCTTACCGTTAAAGTTTGGTTATTCTTTCTATTTAGCAATCTGCAATTTGGGTAATCTATAATAAATTGGTCAACTTCCTGCTGGTTTAATAAAGTAACATCTTCTGGTGGGCATTCATCAAAACAACTTTGAAGTATTATATCACTAACAGAGCAACCTGCACCATTTTTAGCAATATAAAGTTCATATATATCATAGGCATCCGGATTATTTATAAAGTTACAAAGTAAACTGCATTGATTCAACAATTTATTGCTTTCAATTTGCACATAATTTGCAACTGATTTTAGCTTGTTAAGCACATCTATGCTTTGCAAACTTTCATTATCTATTATTGATAAAAATCCATCAATAATTTCTAAACCTTCTAAACCTTCTAAATTTTGTAAAGATGGATTATCTGTAATTTCCAGTTGGTGGCCAATGCGAATAAGTTTTTCTAAGCCTACAAAATTTTCCAGTTTATCATTATTAGAAACTATAAATTCCTCACTAATGTTTTCAAGTTTATTTAAGCCAGTTAAGTTTACTAAAGCATTATTATCACTTATAAGAAACATTCCATCTACATATTCTAAATTTTCAAGACCAGTAAAGTTGATTAAAGCTGAGTTTCCTACAATAAAAAAACCAAAAACGCTAGTAATGTTTTCAAGGCCGCTTAGGCTGGTTAAAGCACTATTTGCTATAATGTCTAATGATAGTATTTTTGTAATATTTTGAAGCCCTGATAAGTCGGTTAAACCAGTTTGGGAAACAGTTAAATTTACAATAGCGGTTAAATTACTTAAGCCATTTAAGTTGGTAATAGAATTCCCCTCTATTGTTAAAGTATTGAAAGATTGAAATTTAGTACAGTTAGGATAATCAATTATAAACTGATCTACTTCTTGCTGGTTAGATAAGGTAACGTTTCCCTGAGGACATTGAGCGGATATAAATTGGGTAAATAGTAATACTACTAGCGTAGTGCTAAAAAAAAGTTGTTTCATTTTATTATAATTTTGTGGTAAAAGTTTTTAAAGTTGCTAAAATTATGCCAAAGTGATTTTGCTTTAGCATTTTAATTCAGGCAGCATCTGTTTTGTTTGGTAGCGAGATTTATTTTTTTCACTCTTTTTTTATTAGCGTGTTTGTGTTTTGTCCACCCGCTTTTTCATTCATCCGATAGTATTTCATCCACCCTCTTTTTCATTCTCCCGCAGCGGGAGACAGCTTTTCAAATTGAGTTGGTAGGTTGGGCTTTTTCGCAGAAGGATGTTGTGTAAAAGGTTTTTTTTTAAATTAAAAAAACCAGCTAAAGTTTGGCTTAGGCTGGTTTAGGTTTTTGTTTACCCCATGTATGGAGACGAACGGATAGATAGTTTGGACAAGCTACGGATAGCTTGATTAAGTTCATTTTTTTGAAACGAAACCTTAAAGCTTATAATTGCCGCGGTCCCGCTTTTCATTGCAAGTCCTCGCTTGCCAGCGCGCAAAAGCCATGCTGCAGCTGTGGGCTTTCCATTACAATCGGGGTTAGTTAACCAACCTTTGGGCAACTAACCAACAAGAGATAAACAATAAAACAAACTCGTGGCACGACTTGCTAACTAAGCCTTCAGTCGTGGCAAGGGTAATCGTAATAGGCTTTATCAATTTGCCACTAATACCAGAAAATGGTATATTTGATTTCAATAAAAAAGTCTATGTCAAAAAATACATCAATTATTCTTGGCGATCATTTTGACCAATTTATTCAGTCAGAATTAAAGTCGGGCAGATATGCTTCCGCAAGTGAAGTACTTAGAAGCGGGTTAAGATTGTTAGAAATAGAAAAACAAAAAATTGAGGCTATTAATAAAGCCTTGATTGTTGGAGAAGAAAGTGGAAAACCGATTGCTTTTGATAATGAAAAGTTTAAACAAAAAATGAAAAAGCAACTAAATATTAATGCTTAAATTAAAATTGACTCCACAAGCAGTTAATGATTTAGAAGAAATTTACAATTATACTTTTGCCAATTGGGGAATTCACCAAGCAGAAAAATGCCAGGATGAATTATTTGATTGGATGAACTTTATTTTGGAAAAAAATTATAAATTTCCTTTCTATGCAAGCATCTTATAAATGTAACTTCAGCACCAACAATAATTAAACCTAAGCGATAATGACCAATTCTAATTCTAAAAGAGTTTTGTGAAGTGCTGAGTTTTTTTAAATTCTTAATTTCGGAAATAGAGGAAGCTGTTTTAATTTCTTGAATAATGATCGCAATTTTTTGGTTTAGTGTTGAATGGTTTAGCTTTCTTACATCTTTTTGAAAAGATTTGTCGATTTTAACGATCATTCTGGAGTTCTGTCAAAAAACTTTCTGTATCAACATATTCGTTAGTTTTTCCTTTTGTAATAGCATTAGCTAATCCCCAATCTTCCATTTCTTTTTTGCTTAGTTTTTTTGATGAAATACCCAATTTTTCTGCCAATTGCAAAATTAAGTCAAGGTCTTTATTAGAGTTTGTATGTAAAATAGCTCCTTCCATATAAGTATAATATTGTTTTTTATACAAAGATAAATAAATTTCCTTAGCAATCAGCGCCACTCGAAGCAGACTCTTAAACAAACTCGTGCCACGACTTGTTAGCTGAATAAACAGTCGTGGCACGAGTAGTGGCGATATTTGAAAATGCCAAATTGTTGGTTTCGACAAAACCTTACAGACTATTATATAAAAAAACCAGCTTAAGTTGGTGGCTTAAGCTGGTTTTGGTTTTTAGTTGTCCGTTGTCTGGAGACTTCGGTGTTGCATACACCGCTAATGAGTGCGAATGGATACCTCGTTTTGACAAATTGTGGTTAACTTGTGTTAGCCTTTTCTCCTCCTTTTATTTTTATTTTTATCTCTCTGTTTTGATTTGTTCATATTATCTATTGGTAAGCCTCTAGGTCTCTTACGAGCACCACCCCATTCATTTTCGTCATCGAATCTATTTATTTCTTTATTTTTCTTTTTCTTGTAATTATCTCTTGCTTTATTTATTCCTTCAAATTGATCTATAGCAGCATCACCTTCATCATTTTCAATATATCTATTTCTTCGTTTCGATTTTTTTACCTTTTGAGATGCTTTAGTTGCAGCCGGCAATACATTGTCAGCACCGTCTAGTGCATTCATTACAGATTTTTCAAGAAATTTACTCTGTTTTTTTACCTTCCTATTAGATAACTTACTAACATCAAGACCTGAAACTAAATCTACTAAAGCAAGTATTTTTTCCAATGGTGTAGACTTAGGATCTAAAATAGTGCTGCCATCTTCAATAATATCCATTAGTTCGTCTGTAAGTAGATCTTTAACATTCAGCTTTTTTCCTCTTTTTGCAGCTCTTCTTATCTTTTTCGTAATCTTAAAAACAGTCAAAGCTAACCTAACAGGATGTCGTCCATCTGGATCCGTATATACTAATGGATTATTAAAAGTGTAATTATAAGGACTCCATTCTGGCATTGAACTTGCAAGTGGGTCCACACTCAACCAATTACTCAACACCGGATCATAGTACCTTGCACCATAATAATACAAACCTGTTTTATCGTCTAACTCTTTAGCGTTAAACAGGTATGGTGTGTTGTAGGTATTGTTTTGCTCTTCAATGAACACTTCCCCAAATGGGAAATACTCAATGTGTTGGCTTACTTCCCCTGAGGCATCGCTAATATAAGAAGAATTACCCAAATGGTCGGGGTGGAAGTAATAAGTTAAAGCATTTACTGGTTCATTTATAGTACCATTGTTCACATCATAATCACCAGAAAGCTTACTGCATATTCTATTGCCTTCGGTATAAAAATGTTTGGTTACTGCTCCATTTCTTACCACCACATAAGGGTTCATATACACGGTATAGTTTTGCAAAGCTGCTAAACTGCCTGGTGCTGGTGGGTTAGGTGCTGCTACCAAGGCTTGTGTGTTTTTAATTATACGGTCGCCATTGGCATCGTAGGTATAAAAATGCTCTTCGTCGTCATCAGTTACCAGCATTAGGCGGTTTTCTTCATCCCAACTATAGGCTCTAAATTCGCAGCCGCTTGCTGAAAAACTTAGTTGGTTGCCATTGGCATCGTAGGTGTACATTCTATCCGTATCAATATTGTTGTTGGTTGCCATTAATGTTGTTGGCGCATGTGGCTGGCTTCCTTCATATTTATATAGATACTCATAGGCGGTATTATCTTGCGTACTGCCTGCAATAGTATGAGTTTGTGATTTACGGGTAATGGCGTGTGCATTATTGTAATTCATACCCAATGTGTACTTATGTTCTTTTTTATCTGTATCTGTAAAATTACCGTTTGCTTTTGTTAAACGATACATGTCGTCATAAGTAAATTTATAACTGCTTGCTCCTCCCATTGCTTGTCCCTGGCTTAGGTTTGGCACATTGGTTATGCTTTTTATGTTACCTACTTTATCATAAGTGTATGTATTTTTCATAAACTCACTACCACTCGCTGATTTTGCATCCAGATTTTGCAATCGCCTTCTGTCTGCCTCATAAGTGTAGGTGGTTTCTGTATTGTTACCATACTTTACGTAAACGTTTTGTTCAAACTTATCGTAGCCTAATTGCTTTACGTAATCTTGCGCAACTCCGTTTAAAGTACTGCTCATACTATTTAGCATGCCACCGAGATTGTAGTTGTAAGTCAATTCTTCTCCATCAGGGTAGGTTAGTTTGGTTAGTCTATTCCAGGTGTCGTACTCCCAATTGGTAGTCATGCTTATGTTGGCACCGTCTACATTAACATCTCTTTTGTTAAATGTTAAGGCACCTAATTCGTTATAAGCAAAACGTTGTTCACCAGTAGCATCAGTTTGTAACATTATACGGCCACGTCTATTATCAACAGCTTGTGGGCCGCCATAGATGTAACTCACATCATTTTGTGGATTCTGTGGGTATGCAATATTGGTTAATCGCTCAAAGTCGTAAGTGTAGTCTATTGATTGATTTATCGCCTCTAAATTAGCGGTAACCTTACTGGTAACATTACCTGTTAAGTCATATTCAAAAGAAGTAATTCCACCATCAGGGTGGTCCATTTCCAACCTTCTGCCAAACCAATCATACTGGTAGGTAATTTTATCTCCGGGATCATCCATAACACTCATCAACTCGTTTATTGGGTTATAAATGTAGCTTGTCCATAGCCAAGGGTTTTGATTGTTTGTTGCTTGATTTAACTGCTCCCAAGTAGCCGTAGTTAACCCTCTTGAATTGGTAAATTGTTTCTTTTTAATTCCGTTCGCATCAATAATTTGCGTTTGAAATTGTTGAGTCCCATTTCTATCATTACCAAAACCATATTGGTTTGTAATAGTACTGGCATCTGGTAAAGTAATACTCAATGGCCTGTCTAACACATCATAAGTGGTTTGTGTTGGGTTTTCAGTATCTATATTAGTATTAAAAACGGCTGCTGTTCCAACATCTTCTGTTACTGGGTAGTAAGTTTCTATCGTTCTGCCATAAGCATCGTATATAATTTTACCAGAAACAATCATTTTTTCAGCATCAACATGGTACTTACCGTGCACGTGAGCATCCTTTTTAACTTGTACAGGCCGCATTAAACCATCCATAAAAGTTACGGTTTCCAAATCGTTTGTTGGGTGTGAAGGGTCGAAATGTTTGGTGCTGGCATAAGGTATATTTGCATCTGGAAAATAATCAAACCTAATTGTTGGCTTAGTGGTTGTTTGCTCAAAAGGACCTCTTATTTCAGAAATTCTTCCTGCGTCATCTACAGTATAGCTAATAATATTACCATTAATATCAGTTGAAGTAAGCATTTGCCCAAAACGGAAATCATAAGCATTGCTTGATGAATAACCATAAGTATCACTTACCCCTGTAACGTAAGTTTGAACTGCGCTGTCGTAAGTGTAATCAAAAAACAATCGTTGACCTGTTGCATTTGTCGGACGTTTAATTTGCCTGAGATTTCCATTGGCGAAGTAGGTCATATTGTGTTGAGCAATACTTTCATCTTCCAAAAATTGCCGTATTTGAGTAACATTACCATTGCCATCAATAGTGGTTTCCCGTTGTCGCAAGGTATTGTTTTCGTCATCAGTAACTATTATGCTACTTGGTGTACCAACTATATAATTTCCCAATACTTCGTGGTATTGTATGGTTGAGCTTATAGCCTCTAAGTTGTCGCCAGTACTGGTGTAGTTGGTAACATTTCCAAAATCATCATAAGCAAAAGTAGCTGTAGTAAATTTTTGTGCCGTTGCTCCACCTTCATAAAAATCACTACGTGTTTCTGTTACAATTGGGAATAGGGAACCCGGCTCAACAGTTGTGTTTAAACCGAAATTGTTTGAGGTTTCGGTATACAAGTTATCGGCTGCATCTTGCACTATTTCTGATGCTAACATTCCTTTTAAATGATAGATGTCATTTAATTCGGTAAAATCGGTTGTTGTGTTGTTAATGAATGTTTGTACTACTGACCGGTATTTTGCATTATTACTTTCTGTGTTGTGTTGATGGGTTTTAACTTCTTTAAAGCCATAAAACTCCCGCTCGCAGCGGTGGTAAAATCCATCTTCATATTCGAAAGTGTTGCGCATATTATCGGCACCGTCACCAGTAAAGCCATCATTAATTGAAACTTTTGATAATGCCCATACTGAGTTGGGCATAGCGTAAGTGTTACCAATACGTTCATAATCTAAAGCAAAATTAGCCCCAAGTGGTCGGAAAACCTGCTTTAACATATTAGTTCTGCCAATTGTAGAGCGTTTTACTTTAAATGATTTGTCAGATTCGCTGGCTGGGTTGGTATAAACATAATCTGGGTAACCATCACCGTCCACATCACGTATTTGTAATTTTTCTTTACTAATACCAGCAGAAATATCACCTGATGGATTAAAGCCGAATTTTATACCAAAAATTGTAGGACCAAAGGTAATTGCGCCACTTGCAGATTCACCAATGCTTTTGCCTTTGCTAAGTTGTTCTAAACCTTCCCACGGAATTGTTTGATCACTAAAACCATTGCCCGTGTTTAAACGCACTAAACCTTCTTCGTGTTCATTTATGCAAACATTGTCAATAGTTATTTCTGCCTGTGGTAAATTTGTATCTAAATAAGGGTACATCCATAATTTACTATAATTTGCTTCAGCTGTAAAAGTTTGTTCTACTCTTTGCCAATTACCTGTTCTATCAAATGTTTGCGTAATTATATTCTGCTTATTGCTTATATTCGGTATTTTTGTATCTGTTACTATTCCACCATTTACTATTTCTGTACCATAACAATTCAAATCGTTTACTAATTCAACCTTAAACTGAGCATCTGTATTTTGGTATAGATGTGTATAATATGATATAGTATATGTTTTTCCTTGCTCAAAATTATAATTAGTAAATACTCCTTCACCATAACTATTATTGTTGTTTGGTTTAGCCCACATCCATATCCCAACAGTTGACGGAGCAACGCCTGTACCTAAACTTGGCGAACCGTGCGAAACACACCAATTGTCTAAATTATTATTTATCCAATCGTTTCCAGCTATTGGGTCTCCTGGATGCGTTTCAAAATCTCCATTGATATTATCACAGTTGTTTGCTATATCTTTTACACCAACAATATCTAATAAGCCATCACCATTTACATCAACTAATTGTTTAATAATTTTATTTGAACTGGTAGAAAGCCCTACACCAGCTTTAAAACTACCATTACCTTTATTAATACCTAATTTGCCCCCAATGCCTGCGTTTTGTGATGAACCTGTATTAATTTCAAACTCAGCAATGTTTGGTAAAGCACTTCCCCAAAATTCTTTATCAGTAAATGTATAGCCTAAGTTTAGCTCTACTTTCCCATCTCTATACACTCTATCGGGCAAACCATCTCCATTAATATCCATATTATCGTGCGCTACACTATCATAATTTGTACCCATGTTTCCACTAAAGCCAACAGTACCTTTCGCCTTTTTTTCTGAGTCTCCTGCATTTTCTCCACGGGTTGAATTGTTAGAGTTTTGATCGGATGAAGTTGCAAATTCCCCACCTATACCAATACCCGTTTGGTTATGGGTTGATTTTTGTAAATTGCTAATATTGATTGGCGTTGCTAATGCTTCTAAGCCACCAGTAGGCGTTGTATATTGTATGCTTAATTCACCATCTACAAAAGAAACAATATCTGGATGTCTATCTCCATTCATATCTAAGTAATCGTACACTTGCTCGGTATTACCCCAACTGTGGTTAAATGATATACTTGCTGCATTAATAGCAATACTATTATTTTTATTTACCCTTAAGGTTTTAATGGCTTTTGCACCTTTTTTATAAGGATCTCCCTGAGCAGTTGAATTTGTGAATACCGGACTGTTACTGATATTAGGATTGCCAAATCTGGAAGAACGAATTGAATCGGCCTTAACATAAGTAAGCGGGCTTTGACCTTCATAACGATTATCTGTAAAGTTTGGATTCATCATAATTACTTTAGCCGACAGCAATGGATTTCCTGCCCAATTACTAAATGCTGTTTCCATTTCTGAAAGACAATCTTCTAAAACAATATCATCCTCCGGGCAATTTTCTAAGCCTTCCAAATCTAATTCAATATTATCTTCTGTAAGGGAATTAATGTTTTCTAAAATTCCTACAATTTCACCTTCATCAATAGAATTTACGGTGCCATCTGCATTGGTATCATCATTGCTATTGTATGCAAACTGCCCCCAGCTTCTGTATAAGCTACCAAAGAGTTTTAAATCAGAATCAATTTGAGTTTGGCCTTGACTTGTAATGTCTTCTAAATAGTTTTCTGTAGTGGTATAAACTCCAACATTGGGTGTATATTGAATACTGTTTTGTTCTACAATTACGCCTGCATTTGAATTGTCAATTTCATCTATATAATGATAGTCAAAATATAGCTTATCAAATTTTTCAACTTGCAGCGTAAAACTGCCACTTGAATTTATCCTTTTTGTTAATAATTCTAAAGGCTTTTTAACAGTTAAAACAAAATCTGACCCAGCATTAGTTGGTGTTATTTCAATAGGCCCAGTTTCTTGAGCATACCAGGCGTTTGCTGGTTCAATTATTTTGTTAAATACTGTGTGTTCAACAGTTGGTTTTAAGTTTATTATTGAAGCATCAAAATTTGCATCAACACTTGCATCTGTAATTGCTGTGTACTCAATCTCAGGGTTCCATTTCACTTCAGTCCAATCAATATTTGAATTTGCTCGTAATTCAAATGTTAAAATATCGCCTTCTGCAACTGTAATAGACTTATTTGTGGATGTGCTTAGGGCATTTTGCGACATAGGATAACTTTCTATATCAGCTCCATTTTTAGTAATAACTCCTTCAAAATTATCAGAGGTTAAATCTTTTGTTATTAAGCCCGTAATGTCAATTGTTCCGCTTAGTGGCATGCCTACGGGGTTGTTAGACGAAAGGATAAAATCATCAGCATATGTGAATTTATAAACTGGGTTATTACTAGCATCTAACTGGCAACCTGGAATAATTTTTTTTGATTGTTTTTCTGAAGAAGCTGTTTTCTGACTTGAACAATCTATATCTCCAATGTCAAAACTTCTATAACAAGAAGGATCTGACACATCAGAAATAGTAATTGTGTAATTATAATTTCCTGAACGTAAAACATTATTAATGTTTACAGAGTTGTTGGTATAATTAAAGCTTTGGTCGTATACGGTAAAGTTGTTACCGTAATATGTAATATTAACGTTGTACATATTACCTGGTGCATTTGTACCGTCAACTAAAAAGACTAATGTGAAATGCTCGGGATTAATTTCGCAGGTAGGAGTGATGTTGCTAACTTGTAAACAATTGTCACAATTCAACAAATTAATTTCATAAGTTTCTCCACAACTGCTGCCAGTTTTATCATCAATACTTGGAGATAAAGTTACTTGTGCTGAATTATTTGATTTGGTGAGATTATTTATTTGAATGCTTTCAGAACCTCCTGCTGGAGTATAATCTAAAAACGGACCATAATCAGTTCCATCTATATTTACAAAAAATCTATATTCTTCTGTCTCTAAAGAATTTAGTAAAACCTCTAGCTGCAAATCATAGGTATTTGCAGATGTACAAATTACGCTGCTGCTAACCAATTCCAGTTCTGTAATATTTAATTGGTATATTCTGTTACAAGAAGGATTATTTGTAATATAAAATTCAACTTCAAAATTTTGATCGCTTATATTTTGAACATTACTTATAGTAATCGTTTCTAAGTTATCTGAATCAACATCTTCAAATGGCCCATATTCTGCTCCATTTATTAATACACTAAAGTTACTATTTGTTGGATTGAAAAGTTCTACATCTAATTGAAAAGCAAATGTGTTATTACCATTGCAGGTTATATTGTAATTATTTAATTTAAAACCACAGCCACATGCGCCAGCTGCATTATCGTAGGTAATTATAGGATTCCAAAAAACGGCGTCATTAAATCCATCATCTTTCGAATGTAGCCTAAAGTATATTCTATCTCCGGCAGTTACCGTTCTATCTAAATCAATTAATTGTGTATTGAAATCATTAGCATTAATAATTCTTTCAATAAGTTCATTTTCATTGTGTTGAACAGTTGCAGTAATACCATCCGCAGTTGCTTCAGTTGTAATATCTTCACCTAATGTAACCGGGGCGTTTATGTTAACTGTTCCATCATAAGGTGCTATCCAAACTTTAACCACATCGTGTAATGGGCTTGTTAATGTATTTGTATCATCTTCTAATTCTATTACATCAATCTCTGCAGCCTCACAAACTGTACAATCTGTATTTTCGCTGCTTACTTCAAATGTTGGTACGCCATTATTTAAATGATTAAAATATACTATACCTTCATTAACGATATCAACCAATAGATCCCCATTAACATCACTAAAATATATTGAGCTGAAGCTGTTTGTATTACTTCTGGTATATCCAGCAAATATGCCAAAGTGAGCTTCAAGCCCTTTTTTAAATGTGTTGCTTTTCCCTTTGCTGAATTGATTAATTCCAGTAATGTTTACGTAATCACCAAATGTTTTATCTCCATTATTTGGCCTATACCTTAATGCGCCATTTTTTTCAAATATTTTATCCGGTAAACCATCTCCGTCAATATCAACCAAAGCAAGCAAACCCTTATTATTTGAAGAATCAAAGCCTAAATTACCACCCGCAGAAGCTAATTTAGACCATACTTTAAAACCTAAACCAACAGTTATTGCACCAGCAATTCCCCAACCAGTTGAGGTATTCGTTCCTAATACGCTTGGGTTGTTAAATTTGTTAATTCCGTTTCCTGAAATTAAATCTCCGCCTAATTGATCATTTTCTGTTTCCCATTTTTCTTCAGCACCCAGAGGTGTAAGTTTATTAACATTATTGATATCATCAAATGTATATGCATCATCATAATAATCAAATGTATGTTCATTAAAATAATTTCCTTGAGCATCAAATTCAGTAATTTTTTTTAATAAAGTTTTTTCAAAAGCACCTGTTATGTAAGATAGTTCATAACTTCTAACCGCTTGATCGTTGTAGTTTACCTTAATTTCACGAAGCAAATCGGCAGTCACTCTTTTAAAACCTAACCTTGCATCAATTGTTATATCTTTTCTTTTCGCCTCTCCATTTTCTCGATCTCTTTTAAACAATACTTCATATTTTCCTTCAATATCATTTCCTCCGTCATCAACTGTTCCTGTATAGGTTATCCTATTTACATAAGTTTCAAAACCAGCTACCTGACCGCCAATTACACCTGTGTCTTGCTGTCTGGTATAATGATATCTTACAAAATTATTGTTTAAATCTCTTACTTCAACTAAAGCCCAATTAGCTATATAGCCTTCACTTGTTTTTAAAGTTGAATTATCAATAGTACCGTATTTATAAACTGTACCACTCTTGTCAGTAATTTCCCACCAATAGCTGGCTGGGTCGTTTCCTTTTCTTATAATTTTATTAAAAGAACCTTCCACTCTAGGGTAAAATTGTTTGTCACTAGTTCTTGCAACAAATTCGCCTCTATGTGCAACAGGTGTTAATTGTTGGCCATTTAACATATAGGTTTCTGTTTCATTATCTGCATCGTAGCGCGGTACGCCCCAACGGGTATCAATGCTAACTTGTGGAATGCTTAAATCCCAACCTAAACCTAACCAGCCGTTGCCGCCACCGCTGTTGTATTGAATGCCTAACTGTGGTTGCATACCTTGGCGGCCTGGTGGCACTACAATAGGATAACCCAAGTTGGCATTACCCATATTGTTGGCACTTGGTGGTTGTATTACATTAATGTTGGCCGATGGGTCTGCTGCTTTAATATCTTTAATTGAAGTAGGCGTGTGTGCGCCAGTTTCTGGTGATTCGGGCACTTGAATTACTGCATTAATCATATCGGTAAAGTGGGTGGTTTTTGAAACGATCATACCTGACTCATATTCAATGGTATCGGTTGGTAAGGCTTTCCAATGCTTGCTTACTTCATCAAAAAAGTAGGTTCTGATATCCTTTGCCGTGTAGCCTTGTGGAATTTTTTTTTCATCATAAGCTAAGCTTAAATTGGCTGCATTGTTAAATTGAGTACCATGTGGTAAAAAACGATAGCCTGCTTCGTTTTTTGTAACGTTTACCATGCCTGCATCTAAAGGCGGCATATCTACACCTCTTAAAGCAGAAATTGAAATATTTGTTTGGTTGTTTAGTGCATCCGGATTAATAGCTAATTGTACTTCATCTAAATTAGATTGAAACAGTCTGCCAGGAATAAACTGGGTTAATAAATGAGAACTATATGGTTCTTTTATTTCATTTGAAATATCAGCCTTTATATAGCTGGTTAATGTTATTTCTTTCTCAATTGTTTCACCATCTTCAAAAATTGCCTTTAAATGAACGGTTTGTTCATTACTTAGATTTTTTAAGTTAACGAGTGCTTCAAATTCAGTAAAGTAGGTTTCAATATTTTTGTCGTTTACAAATAGTTTTGCTTTTTCAGCACCTGTTCCTTTAACAAAGCCTTTTACATAAGTACTTTTGTTATTGCAAGTTTGTTGGCTTGCAAGGTTGGTAATAATTGCCCGCTCATTAGAAGTTTTATTTTCGATCTCTACCTTTAAATTGCGAATTTTATAATTGTATTTTGCATCATTAGGTATTGAAAAGCGGACGATATTCTGTCCTTTTTTTAACCATTTGGGATTGACTTGTTCTTTTTGTGAACTCCATTCACTTTTATCTATAGATACGAATTGACCCCCAACGGACATTTGATTATTAATACTTCTTGAAACAGAATTATGATCACTTACACCAAATAACTCATAGCTAAGCCAAACTTCGCTGGTTGATATGGGTTCATTAAGTAATTCAATTGTGAAAACATTGTCGGAGGGGTTGTCTAAAGATTTGTCTTCAAATGTTCCTATAAAACCTTCTTTTACATCTGCGTTAAAAGAGAAAATACTCGATTCAGATGCAAATGTTTTTATATGTAACTGAAATGTTATTAGTAAAGAAATAAATATTATTATATTTTTCATTTTTTAAAAAATTGAGATTCCACTTTTCCTTTCAAGGCATAGCTTTCCTGTATTAAAGAAATTAGCCTTTAAGCTTGGTTGTTTTTAGAAAAGCAGAAATTGTTAAAAGAAAATGGGCGCCTCGGTTATTAGTATAATTTCAAAATGGGTGATTATTCTTTGATGAGCTTAGTAGTTTCAACTGGCTGATTGCCTATCTTTAAACTAAGCATATAAACCCCTTTTGATAAATCCTGACTAAGCTCTATTTGATGTAAATTTTTACCTGATACAGAGGAGACCTGCTGCTCATAAAATACCTTGCCCGTTAAATCTGAAATTTGTAAAAAGGCTGCAGCATCTGTTTCATTTTCAAAATTAACAAGCAAACCGTCAGAAAATGGGTTAGGATAAATTGACAAATTAGTGTTAGCTAAAGTGCTGCTTAATTTGCAACTCGGGTAACCAATAAGCACATTTAAAATAGTTTCACAGCCATAGTGGTTTGTAATAATTACCGAATAGGTGCCTGCTGTAGTAGCTGTTATTTTATCAACTGTATGGTCTGCTGGGTTCAGCACCACACCATTGGGATTAGTCCACGTAAAATAATACGGCCCGCTAGCACCATTTGCAATAGCGGTAATTTGATTGCTGCAACTTACATTAAGGGCATACTTTGCCATTACGCCACTCCAACAAAAGAGCAGGCAGGTTAATAGAATTGTTATTTTTTGCATTTTCATTTTTAAAAAATTTGATTATTAAATAAATTACAATTGCAAAATTACCTTAGGCTTTAAGGGTTTTAAAGGACAATATTTTGCTTGTTTCTGTTCAAAAAGATGCTTAAAACGTGTTTTACTAAAGCGAAAATTATTTTAAATGTTTGATAATCAATTGTTTGAGTCTAAGACAGATTTCTGCTCTTTTCTATTTCAAAATGAAAAATTGAACTTTAAATTGAGCTTCATATTTAAACAGAAAGTTGAAGTGTTTGTAAAAAGCAAGCGTGCTGCACAATATAAATATGAAAAATTGTTTTTGTAAATGCTAAACACTACCCACCTAATTAGCTTATGTTTAATTAATTAGAAAAATGGTAACTATTCAGAAGTCAGACCATTTTATTGACAGCCGTTAGAGGTCAGATATAATTGAGGCGAAAAGGAGCGATTTTGACTTCACCCAGCCGAATTTATCTGACGTCTGAAAGCGAAGCGGTCTAACTTCTGACCTCTACTAAATAGTTACGAAATATGTTGAACCAATAGTTCAATTGTAATTCAATAGCATTTTTAATTTATTTTTAAGATCAGCAGATGAGCTGTTCTTCTTTTTTTAACTTAATTTTTAAGTAAAGCGCTTTTTTTAAGACTCCTCAACTTATCTTTGCGCAAAAAAAAATGGTGGTTGAACAATTGCAATCTATAGTAAAAGACACAACAATTTTTGATTTAATAAAAAAAGAAACCGAACGACAAACTCGTGGAGTTGAATTAATAGCCAGCGAAAACTATGTAAGTAAGCAAGTGATGAACGCCATGGGTAGCGTGTTAACCAATAAATATGCAGAGGGTTACCCAGGCAAAAGGTATTATGGCGGTTGCGAAGTGGTAGATGAAATAGAGCAAATAGCAATTGACAGGGCAAAGGAGTTGTTTGGTGCAGAATATGCAAACGTTCAGCCACACTCAGGTGCGCAAGCCAACGCTGCCGTATTTTTGGCCATACTAAATGTAGGTGATACTATTTTAGGTTTTGATTTGGCACACGGCGGCCATCTAACCCACGGCTCTAAAGTCAACTTTTCTGGTAAAATATACCGTTCTACCTTTTATGGTGTAGAAAAAGATACTGGTATAATTGATATGGACAAAGTGCGCGATGCGGCCAAAAAGGAGCAACCCAAATTAATTATTTGTGGTGCATCTGCCTACAGTCGCGATTGGGAGTATAACGTATTTAGAGAAATTGCAGATGAAGTTGGGGCAATGTTGCTGTGTGACATGGCGCACCCTGCAGGTTTAATAGCTAAAGGTTTGTTAAACGACCCGATACCATACTGCCATATAGTTACTACCACTACCCATAAAACATTGCGTGGCCCAAGAGGAGGAATGATTTTGATGGGAGCTGATTTTGATAACCCCTGGGGCAGAACCACAAAAAAAGGCAGCACCATAAAAATGAGTAACGTTTTAAATGGTGGCGTATTTCCAGGTACACAAGGCGGCCCGTTAGAACACGTAATTGCATCAAAGGCAATAGCTTACGGAGAAGCTTTAACAGATGATTTTATGCAATATACTTTACAAGTGAAAAGTAATGCTGCGGCAATGGCAAAAGCCTTGGTTGAAAAAGATTATCACATCATATCAAACGGAACCGACAACCACTTAATGTTAATTGATTTAAGTAATAAAAACATAACTGGTAAAAAAGCAGAACTTGCTTTAGGCTTGGCAGACATTACCGTTAATAAAAACATGGTCCCTTTTGATAAACAATCGCCATTTGTAACATCGGGTATACGAATAGGTACACCAGCAATTACAACCAGAGGTTTAAATGAAAATGATTGTATTGAAATTGTAAACTGGATTGACGAAGTAATAACTAATGCTGATAATGAATCAAAATTAGAAAGTATAAAACAAACAGTACATGCTAAAATGAAAACGTATCCACTTTTTGCCAATGATGTTACTTAATGGCCTCCGCCACCTACATCAAAAACTCTTGATATATTAAAGCCAAACCTAAAACCTCCATCTAACCAATTTTTGGTAGTATATGGTATGTATTGTGTTTCAATAATGCCGGCAGCGTTACTAAAATTTAAATGGAATACGTGGCCACCGGTTTCAATTTCTAAACCAATGCCTAATGGATTAAAAAAATCAATATCTGATAGTTTATCAGCTCTTAAATCATTTCTATATTTTGAAAAGAAATGATAGTAATCAACTATTATTGCCATTCTTTTGGTAAGCTTTACTCTGCCACCTGCGCCTAAGGCAAAATTATTGTTTTCGTCACCAAAGGCTACAAAGTTACGATGTACAAAAGTAGGCATTAACATAAACGATAATGTACCAGATCTTTTGTGCGCAATTAATAATTGAGCCATGTAAGCAAAGCGATGCGAAAATTTGGGGTAGGAATTTAATGATTCAGCATTTGTACCTTTTTTTTCGGTAGCAAATTCTGTGATAGCTAATGCAGTAACTGTTAAAGGCATGCTTTTTTGAGTTTGTTTTAAAAATTTATATTTAATATAGCCATCTAAAACTTGTTTAGGTCCTACAGTATAACCACCTTTGCTTCTTCCAAAACCAACCGTAACATCGTTAGTAATGCCATACTCAAATGCAATTCTAATATCACTTACATTATCAAAACCAAATAAGGTTTTAATACCACCTGCACTTCCTGCAATATCGTCAAAACGATGCGTTATTCTAAAATCCAGTTCATTTTTATCTACTGTTTTGGTGGTATGGGTATGTATTAATCTTGTAGTTTTAAAAGTAAAATCTACAAATTCATCTGTTTCTAACTCCTCTTTAAATAACTCACTCAAATCAGTTTGAGAAAAAGCGGTGTAACTTTCTGTTAAAACAAGAATAATAATAAGGATATATTTCGTATTCATAGATCTACTAATAATTTTAACACCAAATTTAAGATACTATATTGGTAATAGTGTCGTCTGCCAACAATATTTGTTTTTTCCATAAAAATAGTTACACTTTTTTAAAAATTTAAACTTGGCATCTTATTTGCCCTTTTGATTTAAAGCATTGTTACAATGCCCGTTGCAAATATTTAAATGCAGCATCTTAAAGCAAAAAAAATTTACATTTATGAATATAAATAAATTATTTTCAATTTTATTATTAGTTGGATTATCATTTAGTACATATGCTCAAACAGTTAAAATAAATGAGATAATGTACAATTTTGGCTATAATTTAGATAAATTAGAAGCTGGTAATTGGATTGAACTTTATAATACTTCTAATACAGCTGTTGATTTAACAGACTGGCAAATAAAATTTGGAACAAAATCGTATGTTGCACCAAATTATATTTTAGGGGCAAACGAGTATATAGTAGTTACCAGTAAAGATAGTTTAATGCTGGCCAATTATCCTTCTTTATCGTCAAAATTATTGGGTGACACCATACTTGGAGGTTTAGATGATAATAGTGAATTAATACAAATTGTTAACAACGTTGGTACAGTTGTAGATTCATTAACCTATTTTGATAAAGGTTTGTGGCCAGAATGTGCTGATGGTAAAGCGCAATCACTATCATTAATTAGTACTAGTGCCAACAACAACAATGTGGCAAATTGGGTGTGTAGCGGGGTAATGGGTGGTACACCTGGCTTGGCCAACACATTAGGCTTATGCGCGACATCTCCTCCAAACATTATTATAAACGAAATTAATTATAAATCGGATATTATAGACCTATCAAAAGATTCAGACGATTGGGTTGAGTTTTATAATGCCGAAGCAACGCCTGTAGATATAAGCAACTGGATATTATATGATACTGATAGCTTGTTTATTTTTCCAAGTGCTACTACTTTTAATTCAGAGGCGTATTTGGTTGTTGCCTCCTCTTTAGCTAAATTTTTTAGTGTACATCCAAGTGTAAATGGAACTGATAAATATGTTGATTTGGCTTCGTTTATGAAATTAAGTGGTGGTGGAGAAACCATAACTTTAGCGGATAACAACAATTGTTTAGTACACCGTATGAAATATAATAACAGTTCACCTTGGCCAACCTCAGCAGACGGTGGTGGCCCCACTTTGTCATTAATTAAAGAAGATTACAATAATAAAATTGCTGGTAGCTGGGCGCCTTCTACAAGTAGTGGAGCACAAAATGGAACGCCTGGATCAGCTAATAATATACCAGATCCTTGCGTTGGGAATACTTCTGAAAACCTTGTTATAAATGAAATTAACTATAATTCGTTAAGTAGTGAAAACCCAGGAAACTGGATAGAACTATATAACGCAGGGAATAATGCAATTGATTTAAGTGCATATAAAGTAAATAATGAAGGGGAGCAATACGTAATTCCCTCAGGAAATATTTTAAACCCTGGCGAGTACATTGTATTGGTTGATACTGCTGCACAATTTAGTTATGTTGTAGAATGTCCAAATGCCGCCTTTTTAAATTTAGATACAGAATTAAATTTTTCTAATAATGGAGAGCTTGTTTCTGTTTATAATTTCAAAACGGTAGATTATGGTTGTTTGATTGATTCTGTTAAATATAATGATAAGGCGCCCTGGCCAATAGCACCTGACGGCGGAGGATTTACCTTAGAATTGTTAAACCCAAATTCGGATAACTCAAATCCTGCAAATTGGGCGGCGTCAACTTTTACTTTAGGATCTCCGGGTTTGGCTAATCAACAAGCTAATCCACTTATTTGTGACTGTGATTTTATAAATAAAAATTATTCCACTCAACTTCCTTTTACTGGTACCGATATAATTAAAGCGAAAGAAACAATCCTATTTAGCTCAAATAATTTAAAATTTCTATTTAACGCAGAATATAAATTTTATGCCGAAGAGTCCATTGAAGTTACAAAATTTTGTGATTTTTCAGTAGATAAAACAAGTAATGTTTTACTTGATATAAAGTCCTGTCAATAAGCAAAGCATCAAAATAAGTTTTAACAATAGTTTAAAAAGCTAAGTATTTTACATACTATTGTTAAAACTTAAATTTACTGAAACAAAAAATAATACAACCAAGCATAGGCATTAAAATAGCCTATGCCTTAGGGCAATTAGGTTGGTCGTTGGGTGCTTATGCCTCAACCAACCTAATTACCTATTTTTATTTACCGCCCGAGTCGGCAGACTCCGCAATTTTTCCAACCTATATTTACCAAGGTGCATTGTTAGGTTTTGCTACTATAATTGGCATAATTACCTTCGGTGGGCGTTTATTTGATGGCATTACAGATCCTTTGATAGCCAATTGGTCGGATAAAGCAAGCGTTAAAACAGGCCGTAGAAAACCTTTTTTAAAATATGGTGCTTTGCCTTTTGCCATTTTTTCGGTTTTAGTTTTTTTTCCATTAACGGGCAACTTAAGCACTTTAAACGCTATTTGGCTAAGCTTTTCTTTGCTGGGTTTCTTTTTTTTTATGACTTTATATGTAACTCCTTACACCACCTGGCTAAGCGAGTTAGGTCATACTAAAAATGAACGGCTAAATTTATCTACTTACATTTCGGTAACCTGGGCATTAGGCTTTGCAATTGGCACTACTATACCAGCTTTTCAACAATATTTAGAATCGTTTTATTCCTCCACACAAGCCTTTCAAATTGCAGTTAGCATTTACGCATTTGTAGCTTTTGTTTTTATGATGGTTCCTGTAATATTAATTGATGAACCCAAATATAGCTTACAGGGCAAAAGTGATTTAACTGCATTTCAATCGGTAAAAACGGTTTTAAAAGATGCTAATTTTAAAACATTTGCTATTACCGATTTATTTTATTGGATGGCGCTTACCTCAATACAATTAGGCTTAGTATATTATGTAACCGTTTTGTTAGTTGAACAAAAAGAACAAATCAGCTATTATGCCTTACTGCTGTTTTTACTCAGCTTTATTTTTTATTTTCCAGTAAATTTTTTGGCTAAAAAAGTGGGTAAAAAACCTTTAATAATTACTGCATTTGTAGCCTACGCATTTGTATTTGCTGGTATTTTAAGTATTGGTTATACCGCTATTGAACCAAAAGATCAATTGTTGGCATTAATTATTTTAGCAGCTTTACCTACCGCAGTATTTGGCATTTTGCCCAACGCAATTATTGCCGATTTAGCAGAAAAAGACGAAAGTGAAAACAATAATACTGGTATGTATTTTGGGGTTAGAATGTTTATGATGAAACTGGGTGTATCGGCTACTAATTTTATTTTCCCCAGCTTATTAATTTATGGCAAAAGTGTAGAAAATGATTTTGGCGTACGTTTAACCGCCGTTTTTGCGTTTATAATTTGCATTGTAGCGCTGTTTGTTTTTAGAAAATTTAAAGAGGTGTAGTTTTATCTTTTTAAGGTGTATTTTTAGAAAGGTTTTGAATTTGAGTAGCGGCTCTTATTTTTTGAACAACCAAAAAGTTAACAACCAAAAAGAAATGAATAAAGGCAAATTTTTTATTGGATGTAGAAAGCACTACGGAAATACAATCCAAAATTTTGTAGTAGGATTGTTAGTGCTAGTAAATTGTTTTGCGTGTACTAACCAAGCGAACCAAAATGTAAGTAAACAAGCAAAAGAAACTGTTGAAACAAACACAACAGAGACTTCTGAATATGTGGATAACCTAATTCTAAATCAATATAAAAATGATAAAAAGGAAGGTTTATGGAAAGAATATTATGAAAATGGTAAGCTAAAAGCGGAAGGAAGTTATGCCGCAGGCTTAAAAGAAGGTTTACATAAAGAATGGGCAAATGATGGAGTTTTATTATTAGAAGGCTATTACAAAAAAGGAAAAGCAAATGGATTAATGAAATGGTTTCAAGAAAAAGGATTGCTTGCTGGTGAAGGAAATATGATAGATGATATAAGAGATGGAAAATGGAAAATATGTGACATTAGAAAAAATGAATTTTGTATAGAAGCGTTTTTTAAAGATGGAAAAAGAGAAGGCATCTGGAAAATTTATCACGAAAAAGCAAAAGATAAATTATGGAAGGAACAAACCTGGAAGAACGATAAAATTGTAGCTGAAAAATGTTGGGATGAAAGTGGGAACAAAATTGAATGTATATAGTGCTTGGCAGAAAACAAAATTTCAACACTTAGTCTACTATAAATCAGATGTTTAGATATTAGTTTCACACATAAATTTCTATCAATTTTATTGTATTTTACACTATTTATAGTTATATTTAAGGTGTATTACATTGATTATAAATTAGTTAAACATTTTGCCTTGTTTTACTAATATAAAACTGGGGGAAAATAAAGATGAGAAATAGGGTACATAGAAACTTTCAGATCGGTACATTAGCTATTGCTGATGTGGTGCTAAATGAAAAATCAAGACACCAGCTGCCTAAACTGCTAAAAGCTTTTCAGTATATTTACATAAATGATGATTTAAGAAAACCGATCTTAGATATTATAGAAAAAAAGGTAACTGCACAACTTAAAAACAGTAAAACGGGCAGAGCAGGAATGAGTTATTGGGAAATATTTGTATTTGCTATAGTGCGCCTCAATTTAAATATTGATTATGATTATTTACAAGATTTGTGCAATAATCATGTTAACCTGCGTGGTATTGCAGGTGTTTTAAATGTAGGTGATTTTAACCCATCATTAGTTTACCAGCTGCAAACTTTAAAAGATAATGTAGCTTTGTTAGATGAAGCTTGTTTGATGGAAATAAGCGAAATAGTAGTGAAGGCAGGACATCAGATCATAAAAAAAAACAAGCAGCGGCAGGGCTAATAGAACCAAAAGCTAACTATGCCTTAAATACGAAGGTAGATAGTTTTGTGGTGTTGAGCAATGTTCACTTTCCAACCGATATTAATTTGTTGTGGGATTGCGTTAGAAAAGTCTTAGACAGCATTGCCAGCATAGTAGCCGATAGCCGTATTATCGGTTTTCGGGAGCATAGAGGCCTTCGTAAAAAAATACGTAATGCTTACCGTCAGACTTCAGAAATACATCGTAAAAAAGGCACTAATTATAAAGTGCGTTTAAAAACCAGTTGTGCCAATTATCTTAACTTAGCAGATAGCTTAGTAGCCAAACTACGGGCTGCTCAGCCCTATTTGATGGCTTACGCAGCCAGCGATATAAGACACCAAATAAAGGTAGAAACATTATACCATTACTGGAAATTGCTAAACAAACACATAGATTTG
>Ga0209187_1000115_pt1 | contig 176900 bp, 96 predicted proteins | sample BantaG_FD_187430 | JGI IMG/M metagenome (GOLD analysis project Ga0209187, IMG submission 187430) | Marine algal microbial communities from Bantry Bay, Ireland - BantryBay_4 metaG (SPAdes) (version 2) | ecosystem: Host-associated > Algae > Red algae > Unclassified | place: Bantry Bay, Ireland...
TGGTATAAGTTTCTCCTTCACAAATCTCTTCGATTAGTTCTGTAATATCATTTGTGAGGACAGTTAAGTCTAAATTGATAATAGAATCACAACCGTCAGAACCTGGGATAGTGAAAGTGTACATACCCGTCATGTCATAGACATTACCATTGTTGGAATAAGTTTCTCCTTCACAAATCTCTTCGACTAGTTCTGTTACATCGTTTGTTAGAACAGTCAGGTCTAAATTAATAATAGAATCACAACCGTCGCTTCCTGGAATAGTGAAAGTATACATGCCTGTCATGTCATAGACATTGCCATTGTTGGTGTAGGTTTCTCCTTCACAAATCTCTTCGACTAGTTCTGTTACATCATTTGTAAGAACAGTCAGGTCTAAATTGATAATAGAATCACAACCGTCGCTTCCCGGGATTGTGAAAGTATACATACCTGTCATGTCATAGACATTGCCATTATTGGTATAAGTTTCTCCTTCACAAATCTCTTCGACTAGTTCGGTTACATCATTTGTAAGAACAGTCAGGTCTAAATTGATAATAGAGTCACAATCGTCGCTTCCTGGGATAGTGAAAGTGTACATACCCGTCATGTCATAGACATTGCCATTATTGGTATAAGTTTCTCCTTCACAAATCTCTTCGACTAGTTCGGTTACATCATTAGTAAGGACAGTCAAATCTAAATTGATAATAGAATCACAACCATCGCTTCCTGGGATAGTGAAAGTGTACATACCCGTCATGTCATAGACATTGTCATTATTGGTATAAGTTTCTCCTTCACAAATCTCTTCGATTAGTTCTGTAATATCATTTGTGAGGACAGTTAAGTCTAAATTGATAATAGAATCACAACCGTCAGAACCTGGGATAGTGAAAGTGTACATACCGGTCATGTTATAGACATTACCATTGTTGGAATAAGTTTCTCCTTCACAAATCTCTTCGACTAGTTCTGTTACATCGTTTGTTAGAACAGTCAGGTCTAAATTAATAATAGAGTCACAACCGTCGCTTCCTGACATAGTGAAAGTGTACATACCGGTCATGTTATAGACATTGCCATTGTTGGTATAAGTTCCTCCTTCACAAATCTCTTCGACTAGTTCGGTTACATCATTAGTAAGAACAGTCAAATCTAAATTGACAATAGAATCACAACCGTCAGAACCTGGGAAAGTATCAGTATAGGTTCCCGTCATATTGTGTCCATTTAAAATGTCACCTTCGCAAATAGTTTCAATAAGATTTGTTACATCATTTGTTAACACGGTAAGATCTAAGTTGACGATAGAATCACAACCTAGATTTGAAACTAAAGTGTCTTTATACGTACCAGTTGCATCGTAAGTATTACCTCCAATTGTGATGGTTTCTCCTTCGCAGATTTCTTCGATCAGGTCTGTTTCATCTAACGATGGAATGCAAATCGTTTCTGTAATAGGAGGGCAGCCCTTACAAATGACTTCAACAGTATATGCGCCATCTCCTCCAATTACTATACTTTCTTGGGTTGGGTCGCTCAAGATAGTTCCACCAACCGTTGTCCAGTTGTAACAAATGTCAGACTGACAATTTCCATTATAAGATGCGGTTAGTGTATTTTCATCACAAGTGGTTTCTGCATTATCCGCATTAAAAATATTAAATGGAACAGGATTGTTTATAATGAAGAAGTTGAAATTAGTAAAAGTATATAGATCGAAATTATTGCCAATAAATCTTAAGTTTTCTCCACAGACATTTTGATTGCAAATAATTATTCCTCCGCTTGAGCCCCCTCCTGAATTTGTTGAGGTTTTATTTTGGCCATTTTCAAAATATTGAACTAAGAAGTCCAATTCATTTAAGCCAATCCAATCTCCTGAAGGGTTATGTTTATTTCTGAACCGAATACGAACACTAGATGAGGAAGCAGTAGTTTCTAAACCGTAATCTGTATTCGTATATCCTAATGAACATAAAAAGTTTTCTATTGCAATGCCAATTGCATCTGCAAAAATAGAATTATTTGCTGCATTCATGATTAAGTCAGCCGCTGAAATAGAACCAGCGCAACCATTTAACATTGCCGTAGTTGGACTCAATGGAATTGTGATTGCTTGATAACCATTATGATTATAAACTAATATTGTTTCAATGTAAGATCCAGTACCATTGCCAAGGGTGAAATCATGGCGATTAGAACCAGTGCCAATACTCCTGAGGCTAGATGAAATTACTTCCCAACCATTTCCAGTATTGCGTTCATATAAACATAAGCCCGTGATTTGGGTTCGTTCATTATCATCAACAGTTTCTGCTCTGAGGGTATTTGGATCCAAATTATCAGGATTTATTAGTCTTACTCTGTAGTCAATTGGTACAACTTCATTAGTTATACTTACTTCCCCATCACATAATAAATCACAAATTGGATCATTTGCAGCCAGTACAATTAAATCTAAATATTTGATTGAATCACATCCAAACACATTTGTATAAGTTTCATTATAGAAACCAGTTGAAGTATAAGCCGTTCCTTCAAAAATATAATCTTGTCCATCGCAAATAGTAACATAGGAAGTATCTGCAAATACAGGATTAACAGTTAAGTAAAGGATAAATATAGAATCACATCCACCACTATTGGGGAGCGAAATTTCATAGACCCCTTCGGTATCATAATTAACGCCATCATGAACATAGATTTGTCCTTGACAAATATTAGCAGTAGAATCTTCATAACTAATTGGTCCTACTGAAATAGTAATTTCTGTTATAGAGTCACATCCAGCTGCAGTTGCTGTAGTGTCATAGAATACGCCAGTATTTCCATAAGTTATGCCTCCATAAGTAACGGTTTCCCCTGGGCATAAAAACTCAAAAATCTGAACCGGATCGCTTGTAGTGACTGTCAAATCTAAATTAACAGTTGAGTCACATCCAAATTGATTAGTCAACATATCTGTGTACATACCTGAATTATAATAGACTGAGATGCCCACAATAATGGAATCCCCTTCACAAATGTCTTCTACTAAATTTACAACATCAGCTGGAGTAACGGTTAAATCTAAATTAATTATTGAATCACAACCATTGTTGCCCGGTAAGGTATCTGAATACATCCCGGTCATTGTATAGCCATTGAAATCTTCTCCTTCACAAATTATTTCCACAAGATCAACTTCTGCAGGAATTAATACTGTCAAATCAAGGTTGATGATCGAATCACATCCATTTATAGCATTAATGGTATCTGTATATGCTCCAGTTGAGGTATATGGGTTTAAACCAATAAACAAAGTATCTCCTTCACAAATTTCTTCAACTACATCTGTAGGTGTAATTTCAGGGATGCAGAAGGATTGTGTAACAGGAGGGCATCCCTCGCAAGTGATTTCGACCATATAAACACCATCCCCATCGATTGAAATGGTTTGCCCTGTTGGATCCGATACAATGTTACCATCCGCAGTGGTCCATAGATAATTAACATCAGACTGGCAATTACCAATTAAGTTTGCAGTCAATGTGTTTTCCGTGCAGATCGCCATTGGGTTTCCTCCATTAATTATAAAAGGGTAAATATTCGGAACATCATAGTAATTATAATTTGTAGCTGGCTGAATATGTCCAACGACTGTAGTAAATAATCCTATAGGAGTGCCAGTGCAAGGGTTTTTATTATAACTAGTGTTGGCTGCGGTTGTTCCAGCTCCAGTATTTGTCCGAGATAACGTATTAACTCCATCTTCAGAATAAACTAGCAATGCATCATCTTTATTAATTCCGACCCAAGTTAAGGTTGGATTATGATTACAAATAAAAGCAAAGTTATTTATTCCTGTCACATCGAAGTCCATATTGATCCCATTAGTAAATCCTAATGTGCAAAGATAATTTTCAACGGCTATTTGTAATGAGTTTGCAAAATTAGAACTAGTTCCTTTGACCAGATCAGCTGAAGTTATCGACCCACCGCAGCCATTCAATACAGCAGTTGTTGGGGATACTGGAATATCTAATGGGGAGTTTCCAGCAGATTCATATACTCTTACTGAAATCATAAAGCCATCGTCTAAAAGATTTGTAGATGAAGTATAGGTTCTTTTAGAATTTTCATTTAGTTTGTCTTCGATTTCAATTAATTCCCAACCATTACCATAGTTCTTTTCATAATAAAATCGAGTTACGGTAGTCACTCTTGTGTCATTTGGGTTGATATATATCTGTGCATTCATACTCCCATCAATTGGATGACTTGCTCTTACCCTGTAAGTAACATCTTGTGTTTGATTGGTAATTTCAACATCCAAATCACAAAGTGTGCCATTGGCACAAAGTGGATCATTACTTGGGAGTACTGTTAAATTTAATTGCATAATAGAATCACATCCAGTTGAAGCCGTATACGTTTCATCATAAACACCAGTGGTAGTGAACGTACCACCTTCCCAATCATAACTGTCTCCATCGCAAATAGTAGCAAATTGAGGAATGACAATTTCTTCTAGTACGGTAAGGTAAATGGTTATTGTTGAGTCACATCCATTCGGGTTTGGTAGATCCAGCATGTAGGTCCCTGTTTGATCGTACACATTCCCTGCATAAGTATAAGTTTCAAAATCACAAATTATAGGATACACTGCTCTAAATCCATTAGCATTGACCGTTAAATTTAAGGTTACAATAGAATCGCAACCAAACGGGGTTGTAAAAGTTTCAGAATAAACTCCGGTTGTAGTGTAGCTTGTTCCATTTAGATCATAGGATTCTCCTTCACAAATAGTTTCAGATATTTCAGTAGGATCAGGAGCTGGAAGATCAGGTAATTCAAGTGAATTCATATCATATTCTTCGACACAAGTACCAGACGAATTTTGAACAAAAATATCATAGAAACCCGCAGATAAATTAGAAAAGATATTGTTAGGTTGAAAGGAAGCGCCTCCATCTATGCTATATTCTAATGTTGTACCTCCTGCATCTGCAATGATCTCAATTATTCCATCATCATAGCCACAAGAAGGGGTGTAGGTTGAAAAAACATCTGAAATAGTAATCAAAGGAGCGTCAATAATATTTACTGGGTTGTTAACGTAGATAGCAACGCATGTAGTAAACTGGCTTCTCACTTGCACATTATAATCTCCACCTGGTAAAGCGTCAAAAAAGCCATCGTCAAGCTGCCATGTATTACCGCCGTCGATGCTGTATTCTAATAAGCCTCCAATATTTCCACCAGAAGCAAAAATTTCTATGTACCCAAGTGATCCACAAGAAGGAGGTTGGAATGCGAAGACACTATTGATAGTTGGAGTAACATTACCATCTATTTCGACTGGATTATTGACATATGCAACAGGACAAGATCCATCTGAATTTCTTATAAACACATCATGGCTACTTCCATTAGGTAAGTTGAAAAAGAAGGGGTTGGTTTGCCAAGTACTTCCTCCATCAATACTATATTCATAAGGAGGATTGCCTTCTGCGCCAATCACCTCAATGGTCCCAGTAGTTATATTGTCACAATCTGGTTGGTTGACATTGACTTGTGCAACTGCTGGTTCTTCAATGTAATCAAAAGTGATAATATTAGAATATAAATAGTCACTGCAATAATCATATTTAGCTCCTCTTCTTATTTGAAAATCGAATCCGACATTTGAAAGACTCGTACCAGCAAATCCATTGGTGATTACAGATCCAGTTCCAGTCCAGGTAACTCCTCCATCAAAGGACAGTTCGTATTCATATTCAATGGTTCCTGCACCATTACCGGATCCAGGGGAAGCAGAAACTTCAAACAATGGCAAAGTGCCACAATTTGAAGTAGGGCTGTCTGGAAAGATTGTTCCGGGATCAGTAACGTTTTCTTCTACTGTTTTAATGACTGTATTAGAATAATTCCAAAAGTCACAAATCGCTCTTTTAGTACCCCGTCTATACCAAGTAGTTTCTGTAATTGTGGTTGGATCGTAATCCCTAAATATAGCACCAGAAATGGTAGTCCAAGTAGCACCCATATCTGTAGAAAATTCCCAATAGAAAACGACATCATCAGATGCATTAGGTGGGAAACTTCCAATAATTTCATCTGGGTCATAACTTCCACACTTTGTTTCATCAGCTGTGATGGAGCCTCCTTCATAATTCAAAAGTATAATTACTTCAATTGAATCTGTAGCAGAGCAACCCGCTGCGTCAGTTACTGTAACGTAATACCAAGTATCAACAGTAGGGGCAGCCGTAATAGTGGGAGTTACCTCATTGGTGCTCCAAAGATAATTTGTGCCACCGCTTGCGGTTAAGTCTGTGGATGATTGTTCGCAAATAAATCTTGATGGGTCTGCGAGGATGTTGGTATTTGGAGGGTTGCAGAGCGAATTGAATTCTGAAGTTCTTTTGGTGCCACCAAGGTCTTCAGTAGCAGTGGCAGTAACTGATTGGTTAGCACCAACTCCTGGTACAGAAGTATTTAAAGTTGCAAAACCTGAGCCATCACTATTGACAATTTGTGATCCTACGTAAATGTCTCCTTCTTCACCGTCAGGTGCAATATTATCTGTAATAAAGAATTCAAATTTAATAGGTATGTTTGGAGTTCCGGTATAGCTAACGTCAAAAGAAGCTAAAGTTCCATTTACTAGATAATTTGAAAATTGAGGCTTTTCCATATTATTGTTTGTACCGGATGTCAAACGAATACCCTGTCCTCCACTAATGTCAATACTGTTTTGGGTTATCTCTATTAAGTCTGAATTAGAACTCAATTGAATACCAATATTAGAACTAGTTTTGATGTCATTTTGAGAAATTAAAGCTTCCGATACATTTCCAATACTTAAACCATTGATGCTAGAAAATATGGTATTTGATTGGACTACCAGATTACCTGAACTTATGTTGCTAATCGATATACCTGTACTCATAGAACTGGAGACTTGATTATTTATTACAGTTAAATCATTACTACCTCCTAATGCCATTCCATTTTGAGAAGTATTTGTAATTGTATTTCCATCAATAACTATTTGATCCGTAGAATTATTTGAATTAGTTGAAATTCCCCAAGAACCTGTTTGATCGATAGTATTATTTGTCAAATTGATGATTGGTGATCCACCAGAAATAACTGAAAATTGAATTCCTGCAGATGTATTATTTTCTAATGTGTTTAAATTAACATTATAAGTTCCATCTACAGCGTTTCCGAAAATACCTCTTCCATTATTGGAAGATTCATTTTCAAATATATCTATAGTACCATCCATTCGAGCAGTAATAATTCCATAAGTAGAGCCACCTATGTTACTCCCAGCTGCACTTATTCCTGTATAATTATTATTTATATTAATATCGTTGCTAGGGTTTTGATGGTATTCCACTCTAATATCTCCGTAAGAAAAACCACCAACTGTATTATCATAAATATCAATATTATAAGGCTTTAAAGATGCATTGCCGAAAATACCTCTTACGTAGATTCCATTAGAGCCATTAGCTGGATTTGTAGTTGTTGAATTTACATCTGTTCCAACAATATTGTTTGAAACATCAATACTGCTCAGACTAGAAGATACAGTAGAACCACTACTTAGATATATTCCATCTGACGTTCCTGTAATCCAGTTATTATTAATGGAAATATCATATGAATTATCAGTTGCATTATTTACCCTAATACCACTTCCAGTTGAATTTTGTATAACATTATCTGTAATAGTTATTGGTTTACCATTAATAATATAGATCACATGGTTACTATTCTGGATTGGTGCTAAATTTGCAGTTGCACCCATCAAATTGTTTATTACTTGGATTTCCTGTTGATCGGAAGTTGAATTGAATACACTCCATCTAAAACCTCCGAACATGTTATTCTGAATAAGACCACCTGAAGAACCAGTTACCAACCCTATCCCATCACAGTTGCTGCAAGTTGGACTAGGTTCATTCCCAGTTGGGCCTGAATTGAAAGAATTATTTGTGAACGTATTATTACTACCAAGACTCCAAATCGTTCCTCCTGCTGGTCGAGAGAAATTATTAAATGCGATAGCATTTATGGTACAATTGCTTCCGTTTATATAGAATAAGGAAACAGGGTCTTGTAACACTGTAAAATTTATTCCATCAATAATTATTTGGAGGTTGAACCCAGAGGCTCCATTGTTGTCGATAGTGCCAATTGTTGTCCCACTTTGAGTGGATCCATCAATAAAGGTTTCTCCATTAATAGAATTTAATGCTGAATCTAAGACTATGGTATGAGGTCCTGGTCCCGGAATATTAAAATGAATATTATCTGGTCCTGGATTAGAATTTGCTTCCATGATGGCCCAACGCAGTGTTCCTGGATCTTCAGAATCAACTGTGGAAGTTACCGTAAAGGTATTCGCATTAAGCTCACCACTATTCATTAAACTAATACCTATAAAAATAAGGAGGTATAAAAAGTGTATGTATTTTTTCATAGTTGCTTATTTAGTTGGAACTAATCCTTATTTCTTGACTAAAAGGTGTTTCAGCACCATTCTTAAATTTGGCCTTTATCGTATATCGGTAGTTCAAATCTTTTCGGACTATATCATCTTCAATAGTTCGAGCATTTTCATCTGTAGTTCTAAAAAGGGTCATTGGATCATCGGCTTCAGCTCTGTAAATCCAAAATTCGTATAAGTCTTTTCCTTCATAATCCCAGTTGAGGATTATTTTATTAGTGTCTTCATTATAATCTGCATTGAACGATTCGATTGGAGGGCGGAAGCCATCATCAAATACTTCCAATACAATTGGTGTACACGGTTCTGATTCTAAACCAGCATCATCCATGGCAATTAAGGTGTAGGCATAATATTGATTTTTCTCTACTAATGAGTCTACATAAATTTGAGTAGAATCCATCATGTCAAATTCTTTTTCTAAAACCCATTCGTTGTCAACGTTTACTTGCTTACGAAATAATTTCACTACAACTACATCATCATTTGGACTGTTATTCCAATACAAAATATTTTGACCTCTTTCTTTTTGGTAATCAGAAAAGTTAGGTGGAGCAGGAGGGACCACATCTGGTCTTTTAAGTTCTAGGGTGGTAGAAAATTTAGAAATATTATATCTAGTATCAACAGCGGTAATTTTATAAAATATTTCTTCAGTTAAGGTGTTTATCCAAATTTTATCACTAAACGTAGCACTTGGAACAGGCTCGTTGGTCAATTGCGCAAATTCTTCATCAGCTGTATTGCCTCTGTAAATCCTATAACCCATAAAATCCGCTTCCGTATTTTCTTCCCAAACAATGCTTACATTTCCTTTTTCATCAACTTCTCCTACTAAACCTGTAGGAGGATCTGGTGGAATAGAATCTATTCTTGTAACTAACATAGTTGAGGTTAGTAATAAAGGGCCATCATTTGTGTTGGCTTGTACGCGATAAAAATTAGCTTCCCAACGAGTAGGCACTTTGGTGAATCTTGTTTCAGCTGGTATATTATCCATGACCATTTCCATCCTACCCGTATCGATGGGTTGATTGAAAATACTAAAGCTCTTAATTAGTATTTCATCTTCTTTTTCAAAAGACCACTCGACGTAGGCTTGGTTATCTTCAACAGGCTTACCGCCAATTGCAATTGGCGCTCTACAGATTGAATAACTATAGCCTGTAACTTCATTAGTAGGCTTGCTGATTTCTCCAAAATAATCTACTCCTAAAACCCGATACGCGTAATTTTTATAATTGGTATATAGTGTATCTGCGTGGAAAATGTAATGTAGATTTTCATCTGGTTTATCGTCTTCTACATTAATCATAGGATAATCAGGATTTTTGAAAAATGTTTTTCCTTCATCATCAGATCTTTCTACATAGTAGCTATGAAAATAAGGTATAGTAGTATGAGTAGACCATTCAATGTCCGCATAGCCACTTTCAAAATGTCCAGTTATTTCTGAAGGTGTTAAGTCTGCCGGTATGGCTTCATTTGTTGATACAGTTACGGATTCAATTTTGTTTCCATTTGGCCCTAAAATATGGACCGTATATTGATAATTAACTCCTTTGTCAGCAGAAATGTCTTCATATCCAGTGCCAGTAAATAAAGTGTTTTCGAAATTATAACCTAAAATAAAGAAAGCGTAATTTAATCCATAGATTTGAATTTCTAGATCATTATATTCATCGCCACCTTCTTGTTCGTAAATTTCTGCCTTTTCTTCAGGAGTCATATCTCCATAAAAGAAACCTCCTGAAATTTCTTCAAACTCATCATCTTCTTCTACTCTAAGTAGGAAGTCGTTGAAGGATGGAGACGTGATTGGAACTGGGGTCAATAAAGTTTTATCTGAAATAGGTGTCCCATTAGCATCGATAATACTACGTTCTATTTGGTAACCATATTTTTTAGCACTTTCAAAACTTGCAATTCTTCTTGGAATCCATCTTAACCAAACTCTATCCTCTTTTTGTTTTACATACAATTTCATATTCGATTTATTATCGAAATAGCTGTGCTGTGCAAAGACAGAAGTACTAAAAAAAAGTAATATAATAAATTGACTAAATCTCATAATCTAAATTAATTGTTGTAAACAGTACACTTTTTACCTTTTTCAAAATTCACATCAGGGACTACGGGCAATCTGATTTTTCCCTTCACCCAAACTGGATTCGGTACTGTTCCTTGTACTAAAATACCGACATTAATTCCAAACATGGTTTTCCAATATTTCTTTCGTCTCTTCCACTTTTGAACTTTTCCACCAACATAACAATAGAGATTTCCACTTGCTCGCCATCGTTTGGCTCCGAAGTCTTGCCAAACTTGAGACCCTCCATTTTCTTTGCAATAGGTGTTTTGTCCATACTTAATTAAAGCAATATCAAAACCTGCGAGAATATCTGCACCTGCTCTTTTTTTACCAAAAAATCTAAATTCTTTCCAAACACTAAAATTAATATGAGCGCCTAATGCAAAACCTGTTCCATTAGCTAGCTTACTGGCATTGGCATCTCTAGCGTTGGTAGGAGGAGTATTAATTCCAAATTTCTGTTTGACTTTAGGGGGTAATGGAGGAGCACCTGGAATATCGTTCCCAAGCATAAAGTATCCCATTACATTGAAGTTCACGGCTTCTCCATACAATCCTACACTTACATAATGTAGTGCATAATTGTTATAACTAATCCGCTCGTAATGACCTAGATAAAAGTGCCATTCGTCGGCGGTAATTTTTATATCAGCTCCTCCACAACCATAGACTGCTGGTTGAGAGGTTCCTCTAAACCTTCCCTGGGCCACACTTATGTATGCTTTGAAGTTTCCGTGGAAACCGGGTTTTAAAGTAGTTGTTGGACCATCGTAAGTTTGTACTGGAATTTCAATAAACACTAATTGCATTAAAAAGCTCACTTTTACACTTAGCATTGGCGCTTCTGCTGCATCTTTATCGGTTTGGGAAACTTCCGTTCCATTTTGATTCCCTAATTTTTCTATTCTTTCTAGCATTGCAGTTTCTTTACCAGACATTTCTCGAAGTAATGTACCAGAACCACTTATAGCAATATACGCTAGACCCCAATTATTGGTAAAGGCCATTTCAAAACAGGCTGTTCCATTTACGACTCCTTCACTTCCAGTATCTGCTATTCTAAAGTCAATACTTATTTTTAAGCCAAGTTTTATTTGATCCCAGGGTTGATATAATAGCCTTGTTCCAGCAGACCCGGAATTCATATCAGTATCGCAACTGGTCGAACTATTGACAACGCCTGGACCATCATAATCATCTGGGGCCAATCCTGTTAATACCATATGATGATAGGCACCACCACCGATTCCGTTTATGGTAAATCCTGGATATACCGTAATTCCGGGAGAGAATCCAACTTTGGCATCAAAGTACCAATACCTAAAGGATTCCCCTGCGTCATTTTCTTTTGCACCAAAAATGGCGTTGGCTTGAAATCTGAGTTTTATTTTATCAATTTCGACACAGAGATAACCTGCAAAACCCGAACCATAGATTTGATCTTCTTGGAAAAATTCGATAGATCCTACCATTTTAAACCCAGAGACATCTACATCAATTGATATTTTTTCAACTACGAGTTTGTCATATTTCCATAGATGAGTTTCTTCTCCAGGATCTAATTTTCCAACTAATCTTGCAAAAGTTTCTCCAGCAAAATTCCCAACATCTTTCATGAATTTTACGCGCAATCTAAATCGAAGATTGGCATTGCCGCCATCATTATTCATGGCGATACTGTCAATCGAAATAGGGAATATTGCTAAATCCGCTCCAATCACTCCTGATGAAAAATATACTTTTTCAGCAGAAATATAGGGTTGTTCGGTTTGTAAAACTAATGAAGTGAAATGCACACCCACTAGATTCAATTTTTTACCATCTGGGTTTTCCGCACTTCCATTAGAAAGACTCGCTGATATACTTAATGATCCATGCAAAGTGGCAGAAGGTTTAAATTCATCATCAATGATTGCGATATCAACATGAGAGCCTTGCAATAAATTAACTTGAGCAACTTGCCACAATGGCCATTCCATATCTGCTTGAGCAGTTACAGTTAAAGTGAAGTTGCCAGAGTCATCTACTTTTCCTATATATTCAAAAGGCGTTGACTCTTTGGTTATTGGCACTACTAATTGACCTCCGAAACCAAAACCTTTTACTTTATTCTTAACTAGGGTAATTCCAAAATGATCTAATGAATATTTCCATTTAGTCATTTTGCCACCCGAAATAGGGATTAAGCCTTCTGCATAAAAGTATCCACTGACTCCCATCGCATCCACAATAACATGCTCTCCACCAACTTTTATACGAGCGTTGGGAGCAGTCTTCTTTTTAAAGACAGAAGGAAGTGATATATCAATAGCTTTTATGTAAACGCCCCTCCATGTATTTGGATAAGGCCCGGAATTCATCCCATTAGTTCCTGTGTTTCCAGTATTATTTGATTGAGAGGGAGAAGAGGTATTTGTTATACCTACCGATCCTTCCCCAATTGGAGCAGCATTAGCAGTCGCAGTTGCCCCTGAACTTGGACCTGAAGGTGGATCCGGATCAAAATAACCCGCAGGGAATTCCATACCTGGCTCATTACTCAAGTCACTCATGTCAATGATTGCCAATTCTAGATTAAAAACAATATTGGTTAAATTAGCTTTACAAAATCTTGGCATTGAAACTGCGCAGATAATATCATTAAATCCATTCTCTGTATAAAAACTAAAAGTTCCAATTACTCTTTTTGTCACATCAGCGATAGGCTTGTCTTGCAGGTCAACAGGAAGGATTAAATCTCTGCTGAAATGAATTTGAGCATCAACGCTTAATGCTTGAAACCCATTACAATCTATTTTTACAAAACAACCTTGATCAGCGGTGTCATTTATACCTTTCCAAACCACTAATGATTTATTACTACCAATAGTATGTGCAAAATCAGCTATTAGACCAAGCGTTGCATCGCCCACTATTCCTCCATTGTAAGAAAATTTAATATCCTTTGCTCCAAAATGTAAAACCATATCTCTTTGAGGTATCTCTATACCTAAATAAATTTCTAATTCTGCATATTGCGGATGTAATTGGATACTATTAATACCCATTACATAAGTTACATTGTTAATTGTTTTTGATAAACCAACGGGAAGTTGTACAAGATTCTCTGTGGTTAGAAATTTTATTAAATTTCCAGTTTCTTTAATTTTCTTTAGAACTTCTTTTGCTTTTGCAACATTTTGAATTTGCTGATCATTTTTAAAATCATAACCATTCATGTCTGTAAACTCGTCGTTTGTGGTAGCCGCATCAAGAATAATGGTGGTGCTTCCATCAATGACCGCATTGTAATCGCGTGGTAAAGTATTTGGATCATCCAATTTATCCAGCTTTTCCTGAATCATTTTATCCAAGTCAGGAAAGGAGGCCGTCATCTTATTAGCAAACATAGTAGTGACTGCTTCTTTTACTTCTGCTTCACTTTTGCCTTTGGGAGAAAACCTTTCTGGTAAAGTAATGTTCTTTTTTGCATTCAAAGGATTGATTGGTAATCTTTCCAATGGCTCAATACCTCTTGTAGTTAAGCTATCCGTATTATTCATTCCATTTACGGAAAAAAGCAAAGCAACAAAGCTTAAACTCAGTAGGTATTTGATCATTTTCATTTTCTTCTGCTTCATGAACAGTTGGTTTAAACTGGTTATGATTTAATAAATTTCATTATTTAAAGAATACTTCTTTAAATTTTTCGTCGTCCATTTCTTTGCACTTGCTAATGCTTTCTGGTAATTCTTTGTAATGATGTCTCCGCCTGCATCTAACTCAAACGGATAATCAATAATATACGGAGCAATGCTTTCCATTAAGCGATATCCACAAGTGATATTACCTTCTGTTTCTGCATCTGCTGGTGTGCAATTTGCTCTGTCATTCTGTAAAAGTTCGATCAAATAATCAAAGCTTTCTTTTTTTCGTACATAAGTTAATAAGGGCACCATATTATAAATGAAATCATCATTCAGCGGCATGGCTCTAATGTTCTTCATCATTTGGTTCAGTTTATCTGCATTGCCCATTCTTACTAATGCTAAGTTTCTGGCTTGTACAATGCTTTTACTTTTTGTTTCAATGGCTTCCATTGCACTTTCCCCTTCTTTCAAATCTAAAAATCCAATTAGCATGAAAAGCGTTTTTAAATGCGGCGTTTTCTTATCTATCAAATTAATCAATCCCGATTTTGCTTCTCTAGAAAAATCTTTCTTTTCGAATTGTTTTAAGCTATTGAAATATCTTCCAATTAATCCGTTGTCTTTTTCTTTTTGAATGCCTTCGATTACGAAATCTATAGCTGCTGTTCGAACTTCTTGAACGCTAGATTTTTTACCGACGTTAGCAGCAAGACTATAGGCTTCGCTCCTGATTCTTTTGTTGGAGTCATTTCCATAAGTTTGAAGCTCGCTGAAGATGGCGGTGCTTTGACCTGCGGTTTGGAGGTAGCCTTTGGGCAGGGGTTCTAGGATGTAGCCGGTTACCGACTGCATGTAGGTTGGGAGGGGGGATTGGGCAATCGTAGAACTGAGTTGTAAGAAGAAAATTACAACCAACGATGTAAAATTATTTTTAAAAACATAAATCATTTTAAATCTTGTTTTGTTTCGAAATCTTTAATATATAACCACTTTGGGATATATTCCGATTCATAATTGATATTTATATTGTTCTCAATTGCAAATGAACAGATACCTAAAAGAGGCAGGTCTGCCCAATAACTTGAATTATTTTGCTCTTCATTTTTCTTTATCCATGCTTTTTTATTTTCAATGAAAACTGATAAAAGCCTATTGAAACCATCTTCATTTCCATCAATGATGAGCTTATAAAGTTGTACTAAGGGATAGCGTAAAAGTAATATTTCGTTAGAAAGACCTTTTAAAATTTTAGGCTTGTTTCCATCTAATCCTATGAATGCAGTTAAATCTGAATTTGCAATTTCTGAAATTTCGTCAAACTGTTTATTTATATTTTTGATTTGCCCAGTATGGATAAGGTGTCGTAAATGTGCATAGCTTCTATGGAATGGTTGTCTTCCTTTTACTTTCCAACATTCAATTTCATGCAAAAGATTTAGTTTTTCTTTATCCTTTAAAATTAGCGCCAAGTCGAAAGCAGTATTCCATTCGTAGGAGTTGAAGTTGTGGTCAGGCTTACCAGTTTTTACTCGAAGGTCATGATCAAGTAATCTAAAAGAAATAGTTTCTGTACTAGCCGACATGCTATTCAATGAGGCAGTTTTAAATTCAGAAGCAAAACCTAAAGCTGTAAAAGCCTCCTCATTAAATCCTGATACTAAAGCTTCATAAAAGAATGTTAATGCCACTTCTGATGATCCATTCAAATTGAACATCCCTTCATTCTTAATATTTTGAATAATCGTATCGAAAAATTCAACAAAAATTTCCTTGTTGAATTCTATTTCTTTTTTTATTTCTAATCTCTTATTCATCGAAAATTTTTACTATGTAATCTAAAGCGCTTGTTGATTTTTGTTTTACTAGAATATATTTAAAAGGTACCGCACCAGCCTGAACTTGTTGTAATGCCAATTTTAATTTTGTATTGCCAGTCATATTTGAGATCATGTATTTAATTATGTCATCTCTATATGCTGAAGTTCCCTGTTGAGCTATTTCATCTAATGCAGTTTTTCTACTACCGAACATCTCTTTCCCATTTGCAATTGTTCCTTTTGCCTCAATACCAGCCACCTCTATGATATTTCCGTTAGCATCTTTTTTTACGTACATACGATCAAATTGACCTTGTTTTCCAGGTACATTAAAAGACTCTTTTACGTATCCTTTCGAAGGCATCACAATATCTGCCCGCATTTCTCCGATTTCTTCACTCAATTTTACTTTTTGAGTAAGGTCTGTTTCATCTATTCGATTTTGAATCTTATTTAACAATTCTGTTGATGCCGGAGGAAAGTTATTTCCAGGAAAGGCATCAGGGAAATCTATAGGATTTTTTACTAATGGATTTGTTAATGTCCTACCGTCTGCTTTCAAAACATCAGAAAAATCTGGATTGCCATCGCTACCGTCTCCTGAAGCCTTCTTTAAGTTATCAATTAAGTCTTTTTTATATCCAGATTGATTTATTTTGCCCTTAAGTATAGCTTCTGTGATTCCCTCAGTCAGTTCATAAATTTTGCTGTGTAAAACAATATCTAGATTTTGCAGATTGTCAATATTTTTTCTGATCGTTTTAGAATCATCAAGGAAGTCATAAGCTTTATAACCTCTCTTAGTCTTAACAAAATCCACCCAATCAGCACTTCTGTTTTTTATATTTCCAATTAAATCATCCGCTTTTGTTTTGACAGCTTCAGAAGCATCTTTTCTAAATCTATCAGCAATGGCTTTTTGGAAATCATCTGTAGCATCATCAAGCGAATTTGCTATTTTATTTAAATCTTGAGGACTGAGCTCATTTAAATATTTATAAAATTTAATTCTTTCTAGTGTAGTTAAGGATTGACTAGTAGCTATATTTCTAATTTTGGCATGTAAATCTACCCCTAACTTATTTTTTAAAGCAGATATGAAACACTTATCCGTAGTGAGGATTGCATTGTGACCAACTAAATAGGTGAATGGTTTTTTTGAAAGTTGAATATTATAAACAGATACTAATGAATCAATTACTCTAATGGAATCTATTTCTAAATCACTTCTTGGTGGGTGTAATTCAGAGTAAATACTAGAATAGGATTCAATTGGTTTAGAAACAAGTTGGTCTCCTTTTTTCAAATACTTCGCAAGTTTCCAATGGCTTTTATTAGGAATCCAAAATAAGTGATCTGGAGTTGTGAGAATTTGTTCTCCATTAATATGGATTTTCACAACTTGATTACTCTGGTCTTCATATAATTCTTCAACTTCGTTCCCAAAAATAAGATCTGTTTTATGATCATAACTTTCAACTATATCGCCAATTTGGATATCCTCAATACTTTTATGATAAAACCCATCCATTTTAACTGGAGTTCCAGCTAACAAACACAAATGCTTCCCATATAAACAATGGGCAGGCGCGTTTTTTGGTCCTAGTTCGACATCTCCAACCACCTCAATAATATCATCTCCATCCTTAATTTTTATATTGACTTCTTCTACAGTTCTTGTTCCAGATGGTAAAACATCTGAATAATCAATATCAGGACCATTTGTGGCATCAACTAAAAATCCATCATTTGTTTCAGTTATTTCTGCTAGTTGATCTCCGTTTGATGTACCATCTGCATTTTTCTTTCTAGAGAAAATTCTATTATCCACTATAAAATCTTTAATTGGAGCAAATCGAGTCAATAGCTTGTTAATAATCTTATTAATTACAGGATCAGCAGCTGGATTTTCTGGTTGGTCTTTTGCACGTAATCGATCTTTGCCATCAACATCAACATAATGACGATCGAGATCAACGTCGTCTATTGTTTCTATGACTTTATTTCCATTTGGATAAGTTAGATTTACTTCAAATCTAGTTCCTAAAGTATTTATTGATTTGAATAGCATCTTTGTACCATTTTTTGCCACAACAAAAATTTGCCTACCCGCAGCACCTGCTACATAGGAAACTACATTAAATCTATCTGCTATTTGATCTATTTTAGCAATTACTGTAATAATCCTTCCAAACATGGATGAAGCTGAGCCTGCTGCTGAGGCTCCTCCAGTATAAAATGCTAGAACAATTGGTAATGCAATTTCAGTGACGTTATGGGTAAATTGACATGGTTTATTTGGATCAAATTGTTCAGTTAAGCCATCCACAACGCAATAGTAAATGCCTCCCAAAGTATCACCGTTTTCAACAATGGGTTTACCGACATCATCTACTCTAACATATGATTGCATTTTCGTAATCAATGTCTTTATTTTAGCTCGACCGGCAGGAGACATTATTGTTGGAATAATATTTATTGCATCTACTAGTCCTTTCCCTGTTTCAATAACTCCGTCCCAAACACCGCAAACAAATGCGAAGCCTACTTGACCAACTTGGGTTAGAGATTCTTCAAGTAAATCCATTTTGAAATAATCATTTCCAACATATAGAATAGCCACTAATGCAGGTGCTAGCATAATTTCTACAACTTGCGCATAGGTTCCATCATATGAGGGGTCATCGCAATTCCACCATTTTTTATCAATTTTTAAACCACCTATTCCTTTGCTTATCCAATCTAGACCCCTATAAATACCATTTGCCATCCCATTAAATCCATTCCCCAAAGCAGTTCCTATTGAAGAAAAGAATGTTGTACCATCGCCATAATGATCTTCAAAAACTTGATTTAAGGCTAACAATTGAGGTGCGAGTTGGTCGTTCCCTACTGGAATTAATTCCCATTTATCATCGGAATTTTTGTGCAACCAAATTTTAACATAACCAGTTGGTGAGTAGGCGTCTTTCACTTTGGTGGTTAACCCTGTTGTATCATTTTTTGAAAAGAAAAATATTGATTGAAGAACTTGATAATTTCTATTCGTTCCAGAAAAATCTTTTTCTCCTCTTAATAGTTCTTCAAGACCTTCTTGGTCTGCAATAGTTTCATCAGTAAAATTATGAACAAGTTTAAAACAATCTCCACATGGGTTATTAAATTTTTGAGAAGATTGTTGTGGTTTCTCAACTTTAATTTCGCAATTACCACTATTTTTAGCTACTCTTAAATCGGTAACGTTAGCTAATTCACCAGGTAATATTGCAGCGTCAATATTATAGTCCTCTAAGCAATCCGATCTTTCGTCCCCCTCAAATCTGACACATCCATGCCATGACCATCCAGCATTTACATTTGGCTCATTCGCTTTAGGTGTATACCAATTAGAATAAACAGTATTCTTATAAATAATTCTTGCTAGACCACCATTTACCCAGCCATTTTGTGGGTCGTCACCATCTAAAATCTGAAAAGGAATCATATCAGATTGTAGGGTAATTGGTTCGCCATACATGTTTTTGAAAGTTTTATCGTCGCCTATGTATTGTAGAACTTCATCCGGTAAACAAGCACTTGCAATTTTAGTTTCAAACTCATCATCTTCATCATCTGAAAATAATCCAGATCCACCTTGTGGATTATGAATGAAAAGCCATTGCCATTTTCTTAGCATCAACCCATATTCTTTTGAATCCATAAGATTGTCAGTAGATCCCTTTTCCTGAGCTCCACCATGTTCTAACCAAGTATGTTTTAGATGGAAGGCTCCATGTGCTAATTCGTGAGCTACTGTCTTCTTGAATAAAAGTTCATCAATATCAATTGCATTGGAGAAAAGATACCCATAATTGGAGGCCCTTGGCATGTAGCCATTTTTCAAAACATCTTCAGAGTATTTGCATATAAAAAGTATATATTCCTCATCCTCGTCTACATTATATTCCTGATCTCTAAAATCGCTTCTGATGTCTTTCATCTCCCCAGTTAATGTAGACCAAAGCCCACTATCATCATCATCCATAGTATCATCAAAACTACTCGTAAACCCATTAATCTGTTGCACCGTCCAATTAACAGCAGCTCCTTTAAACACCTTATTCAATTCCGACTCCACCGCTGCCGGATCACTCGGATACTCCGCTCCATTGACCGGCACAATCCAAACCTTCTTCTCAATCGGATCCAAAGTCAATACTTTCATCTTTCCAGCAATGTGCTGCAATGGATTCCCATCAGCATCCGTATAATTTTCAACTGCAAAAACGTCCACTATGTTTTCGTGCGTGGAGCCATTGATGGTTAGTGAAATACTATCTTCATCTGGATAAATAGAACTTGGAAGAATGGTGCCATCCAAAGTTTTGAATGTGGTGTTGTCTGGCCACAAAGAAAGGTTACTTAATTCTCGATCAAGCACGGCTTTTAAAGATTCAGTATCTCCAGTTTTTACAGATTTCCAATCTGGAGTATATCTTACACTATCATTTGATCCACCACCAATGGTAAACGCATCTTCATAATTGGTTGCAATTTCATTAGAGCCAGACGCTTTACGATCATGTCCGTATTTACTTTGTCCGTTATTTTCAAAGAAGACTACATAACTTGCGTTTAATAATTCTTCCATGGCTTCATTAAATGCATTAATGGCATCATTCAAATCATCCATTGCATCTTGTATCTCTTGATCAGTTGTTGCATTATCCAATGCATCCTGGGCATCTTGCAGTTGCTGCGCAATGTCTGGCGGCATAAAAGTATTCGCGAATGTAATCAGTTCTGATATCTGTCCTGATATCATACTTTCTAAATCCAAGAAGTCATCCAAGGTTTCTACCGCTTCCAAAAGCATGTCCAACCAATTTAACCAATCCCCGCCTAGGCCTTGCGCACCTATTCCTTTTACGTCAAAAAAGCCATCTACTAATCGATATTCCTCATTAAAAGTGGCGGCGATAAAGTCAACATTTATTCTAGCAAAATTTAAATAAGGAACACTAATGTATCCGGTTCCAGTAAATCTGCCATTACTTCCTCCATAAACTTCATTAATGGTAACTTTAAAATCTCCAGCATAAACAGAATCACCAGAAACTAAACTATTTAACAAGCTATTGGTGAGATCATGAGAAGGTGGTTGAATACCGCAATAGAAATCAGGCATCTGTACTTCAATAATATCAGACCAAATTTCAATACTACCCCAACATAATAGTCCAACTCTTACTTCATAACTTTGCCCCATCTCCATTCCTGGGATAGTATAAGTATTTTCAAAAGTATAAGCTCTTTGCCAATCTCCGGATGCAGAATTTATATTTCTATATTCAATGATAAATTGACCACTTGTGTTTCCTGAGTTCGAACTAGTTGATCCACTTGTTGGTGATGATGTAATTGGATTTAGACCTCCAGAAATAGGATTAGTGGTGTTCCCCACACTAACTTCACCAAGAGGAGAACTGTTAGCTGGAGTAGTTCCACCGCCATTTCTAGTTCTTCCAATTGTATTGGATGCAGTGGTTTGCGTTTGGCTACCTCCATTCCCAGGATTCAAATCTGGCAATTCTCCTTCCCAAGTCAAAAGTATTTCACCACTTTCAGTTGGCGTTCCTTGTAAATCGAAAGGAGCTGTGCAATCTCCACCATAAGTAAACATTTCAATAGGAGAGTAGCCTAAATTATCAAACACTTGAGCCCCATCAATGTCAAAAGCACGGACTCTAATAACATATTCTGTTCCATATTCTAACAATGGATCAACTCCAGTATAATTATAAGAATTGATCATAGTTTGAAAAGAATCAATTAAAATTCCTCCTCCATTGATCACATTTATTGGTGCATCATTCGGATTTGTTCTTTCATAAAGGTATAGGGTATAATTTGTAATGAAATTACCCACGTGCTGGGGTATCCATGTAAATAATAAATTTTGCGGCTCAGTTGGTGTTTGTTCACCGATTGGTGTAATGATAATCGGCGGTTCATGAATCATAATAGTAAACATGAAACATATTTCATCGGATGCAGCAGCTTCGTCAAATCTTCTATAATCAAAAGCCTCAAAGCACATCGTATATAATCCTTCAGGAAGGGTAGGGTTATTTAAAAATTGGGTTCTTTGAAAAAGACCTAAGCCCTCTATTCTTAAATTTTGTGGATCAAAATATTCTGCAAGTTCAAAACCACTTAATTGAGTAGGGATGTTATAGGAAAGGTCGATTGGATTTGGTCTAAAAGTAGGTCTAGTTTCTAGACTTATGCCGGGACCGTTTATTTTTAATCTTAAACCAATTTGTTCTAGGGGTTCATTAGCATCCAATAAAAGTAAAGAAAGATTTATTCGATCAGGAATAGAATTTGACATATCCGTCAAATATGGAGAATAGGGTGGAAGAACCACCAAATTTCCAGTAATTGGATATCTTTGGGCGTTACTTACTTGAATAACAGCGCATAGTAGTAGCCAAAGATAGACTATTCTCATCAGTCTATTCATCTCTTTTTTAAAGTTGGTTTAAAATCTGAGTGTTAAGCTATTAAATAAGGGGTATTCTATAATATATGGGGTTAATTAAAAATACCACAAATTTATCCGAATCTCCAATTTTCAAGGTAGTATTTAGGGAATATTTGGAAATCCGTTGCAAATACTTTAACCTTTTGATTCTAGGGCTTATAAATTATCGAGATAGGGTGATAAAAGGGCAATATGAATTATGCGAAAGAGGTTTTTATGAAAATTTTACCATCGTTTTCTAAATCACCATTTGATAGTTTTTTGAAATTGCGGGAATGCATGTTAAAAAAATATTGTTTGAATATTAACTCACTTTCAAGATCTTCAAACTCCCCGATGCAAAAACTTCCAGATTTTTCAAAACTTCGCTTTTCAAAACTAAAAATATCATTATTTGCTTTACGTTTTAATTCGTCGCGCGAATCTCCCATATCGTAAAAAGCATATTTTTTATTAGTAAGCGCCAATAAAATACATTTAGTAAACTCAACTTTTGTGCTGCCAATTTGATCGGTAACGGTAAAAGGTTCAGTAAAATAATAGTCTGTAATAAATAATTCCGAATTGGGCTTTTCTATTTTATTCTCTTTACTAGCTTGAGGTGTTAATTGAGACTTTAATTTTTCAAAGGAATCAGCATCAAATGCATTGATAACTTTTTTTAGTTTTCTTATTTCTATTAAATGTTCTTCAAAGAAATCATGTCCTTGATCTATACTTTCTAAATAATATTTTATTGCTTCGTTTAATATCTTTTCACTCCTTTCATCATTACTAATTCTGCTAATAAAATAAATAAAGAGATCATTAAACCCATTTAGAAAAAACTTACTTTTCTCACTTCGATCATTCAAATTAAACCATTGATCGATGAGTGCTTTGAAATTTAATTTTGACTCAACTTCCCCAAAATAAGTTGCTAAATTCTTTTTAATTGGCCATAAGTATAAATCCAATTTTGCCCTTGATGTAATATTGGTTTTACCTAAAGAATTAAAATTAGCACATTTATAATTAGGTGCATTAATTCCAAATTCCTCAATCTTTGTGAATTTAAATAAGTGTTTATTGATTTCTGTAAATTGAATAAAAGGAACACTCAGTAAAACCTCATCATTTGACCAAAAGTCGATTGGTAAATAGCTTAAAACGCCATTGGTTTCTTTAAATATACTTAGTAGCATATTCTTATTAGGTTTACCAATTTGTAATTCTAAGGTATTTATGGTTTCGTTCAATTCTTCTTTAATCCATTTGGTAATCGTTCCTTTACCAATCATTATTGCACATCTTTTGGTTTATAAATATAATTCTTATAAGCCTCAATATTTATAGGCGAATCTGGAACGGTAAAGCTACCATTTTCATCCCCTTCATCATGAATTTTTCTTACTTTGTTTTTATGAACACGAAGGGTTTGATTGGCAGTTAATGTAGTTGCCCCATCTTCAGATAATTTTTGAGCTTTTACGGTTAATGCACCTTTGTCCTGACTATTTAATGTATTAAATAACTTTTTCCAACCTTCCTTTTGTCTTACCGTAAATGCAGTACTTCCACTGATTTTACTTTCTAATATAACTACATCAGCAATGTTTCCATTGACATATTTTATTAATACAGCATCAGCAATCATGTATTTTTGATTTCCTACCCATAATTGCACCTCCTTAAAGACGGTGTATTCTTCAATTTCGGTTACAGTCATTCCCAGTTTTGTGGCTAAGGAAGTTTTTAATGCATTGGGGCCGGTCTGAGTTAATGCGCCCACAACATTATTCCCGTAAGCAACTCCAGCAACTCTAGCTTCTTTGAATAATTGTAATTTTGAACTTCTATTTATCCAAGTTTTTACTTTAGTACGGGTACTTGCATAGGCATCTGGTAATGCTGCTCTGTAATAAGTATCCCCTAAATTCTCAAACATGGTATTATCGAAATCATCTAATTTGTGTCCAACCATACCTTGCATAAATCGATGATTTCCTTCTAAAGCGGTTATCATATCCGCGTCAGATTGATTTAAGAAATTAGCTATGGTGCTTCCACCTGAAGCATTTGGGTCATCGCTAAATTTAAGGATGTAAGGTTTTAAATCTTCTGAATATTGTAAGAATTTATTGATTAATGTTGGATTGACTTTAGCAAAAGTTTTACCAGCTAAATGTAAGTCCTTCCATCCATTTAGGATTGATGGATCATTATTAACTGCATTTCTGAAGCCAACATTTGCGACCTCAGCATAGTCCGTTTTTAATGCATTTATGACAAGGTTCCCGTCTGCACCATCCGGTAGATTGTTTAAGAAAGTTTTGAACTTATCTAATTTTACATCATCTAAATTTTTTGCAAAATTACCAACTGCAGAAAAATGAGTAGCTTCATCCCAGCCTTTTGCTTTAAACAAAATATATATGTCTTCTAATTTCTGATTAGCAATTACTAATGATCGAATCGATTGATTAGGGATATCGTCAATAACTCTTATAAAAGAGTTGGTAGATTCTTTAAAAATATAGTTGTTTTTAGAAAGTTCTTTTGCTTCTTTTCCAAAAAATCTCAAGTTGTTGGTTTCAGGAATTTCTTTCAATAATTTACAGAGCTGATAATTATTCGCTGGTGAGAATCCAGCAGGCATCATATTCTCTAGGAATAATTTACTGAAATTATTTAGTGGATTAGATGCAGTTATAAACACATCACCTCGATCAATTGCTCTTAGCAAAAATATTTTATTAAAGTCCTCCCAAAAATTGGCTTTATTAGCATTCCAAACCTCAGTAGAAACATTTAAAACCCCGTAACCTCCAGGCTTCGCGCCAAACATATGATTTGCCATTTTTAACATGACATCATCTACGATGTATGCAAAATCAGCTCCTTCTCCAAGTAGAATAGTTGTCTTCCCTGGAGTGGGATTAATGATAGCTCCATTAGGAAGTGTAACAGACATTGAACCACCAGGCAAATCCCCATGAACTCTTCGTAATGCGGTTAGAATAGCCGGTAATTGATTGGTCTCTGCATGAGCTATATTATCTAAGCCCTGATAAAAGCCTAAGACTTTGCCATTATTCACATTTCCAATAAATAAAGTACCGTTCGCATGATTGTATTTTATATAAACATTATCCAATTTCAAATGATAAAATTCCTTACTTACATCATTCCAAAAATCTAATACTTTAGTAGAACTGGGAGCCAGATGAAGAGAAGCCTCAATGTCTGCAATATTTGTCCAATTCACATTTGTGCCAGGAATTAGTGTATTACTAATCAGATCCTCACCAAGTATTGCTTTGGGTAATTTATGAAAAGCTAATTTTGGTGCATTATTTGGCGGGTTTTGGCTATTATGTATGTAAACATCTAAGTCATCTGTTTTTAAAACTCCTCCAATATTATCAGTATGACTCATCCCTTTAATGTTGGCAATTTTTGTATAACCAGGTGCATTATTTGCTATGAACCTATTGGCTTGAGCTACCATGTAATATTGATCACCTAAATGACTAGCTGCAATTTCTGCTTCAAAGGCCAATTTAAATACTAAAGCCCTAGTATCATTTCTGATTTTGAATTTTGTATTTTGGGCGATGGTCACCATATTATCATAAATCTTGGCGGCGGACATTTCATTCTTTAAATGCGTTAATAGCAATTGATAATTTGCTGGGTCAGCAGCTTGCCCAGCCAAAGAAGCCATTTTTGCATACAGACTATTCAAGTTGGCTCTAAACTCACCCATTTTATTTGGAGCATTAGCTTTTATATTTTTTAAAGTCTCCCCAAGTTTATTAATATTAAAGGCTTTGGTTGCATTGATAAAAAAGCCACTAGCTTCGCAAATTCCTAATAATGCTCCAGTAATATTCCAAACAGTATGTAATTCTTGTGGCAAAATACCTTGGCCAGTAATTTCATAGTCATATTGATCGGGTGCAAAAACTAGCATATCGCCAACAGCCCAAACCGCACTTGCGCCAGCTAAATAAGTAAATACTAATGGTGCAGAAGAACCAGCCGTCAATGGAACAGAAATAATAGCTAAAGCAGCTCCAAGTTTTCGAAAGGCAGCCATGTCATTCGATTGCCCATATCTTCTAAATAACCAATCTGCCCACATGTAAGGAACCGCATAAGTTCCTTTTTTTAAAGTTTCGCCTCCTGTTCCCATTTGGAAATTTAAATCATCAACTACGACTAATACTACAAATTCAAAAGGCTTGTCAATGCTTGGAATCCATGGTAACCAATTCCCTGTTACTTGGCTTTCATGTCTTGACTTTAATCGAATTCTATTATTACTTACAAAATCTGCATCATAATCAACAATCTGTCCCCAAAAAGAATTGGCTCTCATATAATGATGCTGGCTTTCAACATAATTCATCCCATTTTCGTCTGACAAGGAATAAACGTAGTCAATTCCACCATTTTGATTAAATTCTTGACTTTCAGAAGTTTTTCTGTTTGAGTCATTGACTAAAACAATTTCAAAAAGAGAATTACAAAGCTGATCATACATATCGCTAGTCATCTTGTTAGCAATATTGAAAAACAACTCATAATTATTGTCTTTAAATAAAGTATAAATTGCTGGATATTGTTCTATTGGAGCGGTAGCTAATACTTTGTTGTAAATATCTTCTTCTTTATCTTCTCTCATTCCTAGAAATTTCCAGGTATCCATTTCTGTAGTTCGCAATTTATCCAAAATGTGGATTCGGACATTTTGAGGTAAAGCTTTTAATGCACATTCATCATTTCTCCATTTATATAATTCCTGTAGAATTCTGTCTGTGCTATTAAATTGGTCTAGTTTTAGTAAAACATCATGGTAAGATTCATGAAAGGTTTTGTAAATGGATTGGTCCTTCGCTTTCCACGAATTAAACTCTTCTTCTGATAAGAGATTGTCATACAAATCTGGCATTTCAGGAGGAAAGAAGGTCACGCCAAATTCATCAGTGGCTGGCGTAGTATAATCTCGGTATGTACCGGCAATTCTTGATTTAATCGCGTCCAAATCTAAGTTGTCAAGGTGAGTTTGGAAACATTGCTCAAAAAATAAAGGATATGCAGAAATTTGATGGGCATGGATAAAAGCAAAAAGAGCTGCTTTATTACCACATTGCGCAGAGGACTGAACTTTGAGCAACATCAATTGTGCTAAATCTGTATATGCTGGGTATGCATTGCCAGTTATATCTAACGATACTCCATCATGAAATCCAAAATTAAAAAGAAAATCATAATTTTTACGAGGGCCTCCACAATCATAATTTGAAGTGGGGACTGATGTTACTCCGTATTCTGATAATTTTATTTGTCCAACTCTAAAGCGTATACTTTGATTGTCATAACATGGAAATCCAACAATTGATTTCAATGTATCCAAGCCGAGTTTATTTGTTAAGGTATCAATGTAAGTTGTTTTTACTCCTGATACATCTTTTTTATACTCTGCAAAGTCACCATTTGTGTTACAAACAATATAAGTATTATAGGTGAAACCATCAGTTTTAAAATACCTTAATGAACCAAAAGTATAAACAGAAAATTTATTATAACAGGTTTCTCCAACTCCTACTTCATCTCCTGTATTGAAGGCAACTTCAGTGGTATTCGAAGGTAGGGTAACTGGCAAACCTGCAGGACTCACAAAGGTGTATGTTCCATCTTGGTTTCTAAATTGAGCTAAATCTGACATATTGGTAACAGCAGTAAGTTGGTCATCTTCATCATCTGAAAATATACCTGCTCCTCCTTGTGGATCATGAATGTGCATCCATTGCCATTTTCTTAAATCTTTACCATCCTCTTTTACATCCATCAAATTCGAAGTGGAGTTTGCTGGTTGTTGTCCTCCATGTTCTTTCCATGTGTGTTTTAAATGGAACGCACCATGCGCCAACTCATGTGCAATGGTTTTTTGAAAAAGATTTGCATTGGATCCAATTGAGTTTTGGAACACAAATCCGTGATGCCCAGCTCTAGGCATGTATCCCATTTTTAATGGGTCTTCTGATGATTGACAAATGAATATGATGTATTCTGTATCTTCATCAACATTATAATCTCCATATCTAAAATCACTACGAATGGTTTTCATTTGGTCAGTTAAAGTAGACCAAATACCACTCTCGTCATCTTCCATTGTGTTATTGAAACTACTGTTAAATCCGTTTATCTGTTGTACTGTCCAATTTACCGCAGCTCCTTTAAATATCTTATTTAGTTCAATTTCAACTGCTCCTGGATCACTTGGATAAGTGGCTCCATTAACGGGAACTATAAATACTTTCTTTTCAATTGGGTCAAGTGTAATGACTTTCATTTTTCCAGCAATGTGCTGTAATGGGTTTCCATCAGCATCTGTATAATTTTCTACAGCAAAAACATCTACAACATTCTCATGAGTGGATGCATTGATAGTTAATTGGATGCTATCTTCATCAGGATAAATTGAGCTAGGGAGAATGGTGCCGTCAAGGGTTTTGAAAGTAGTATTATCAGGCCATAATGAAATATTGCTTAATTCGCGATCAAGAATAGCCTTTAAAATTTCAGTGTCTCCTGTTTTTATTGATTTCCAATCTGGCGTGTAGCTTACACTATCGTTTCCTCCACCTCCGATGGTAAAAGCATCTTCATAGTTAGTTGCAATTTCATTTGAGCCAGAGGCTTTGCGATCATGGCCATATTTACTTTGTCCATTATTCTCAAAAAAGACTACATAGCTTGCGTTTAATAATTCTTTCATGGCTTCATTGAAAGCATCCATAGCATCATTCAAGTCGTCCATAGCATCTTGAATTTCTTGATCAGTAGTCGCATTGTCTAATGCATCTTGAGCATCTTGAAGTTGCTGAGCAATGTCTGGTGGCATAAAAGTATTAGCAAAAGTAATGAGCTCATCAATTTGTCCTGATATCATTCCTTCTAAATCCAGAAAGTCATCGAGTGTTTCCACTGCTTCCATTAACATGTCTAACCAATTTAACCATTCCCCACCTAAGCCTTGTGCTCCAATTCCCTTGACATCAAAAAATCCATCTATCAACTTATAGTCTTCATTGAAAGTGGCGGCTATAAAGTCAACATTGATTCTAGCAAAATTTAAATAAGGAACCGAGATATAGCCAGTTCCAGTAAACCTTCCTCCACTGCCTCCATAAATTTCATTTATTGTTACCTTGAAATCTCCTGCATAAACAGAATCTCCTGCCACTAAATTATTGAGAAGACTATTGCTAAGATTATGAGTAGGAGGATCTATGCCACAATAAAAATCTGGCATTTGTACTTCAATTATTTCTGTCCATACTTCTATACTGCCCCAACATAATATACCCACTCTAATTTCATAACTCTGGCCCAATTCCATTCCTGAAAGGGTATAATTATTTTCATAAGTGTAAGCTCTAATCCATTCACTAGAGGCTGAATTTATATTTCTATATTCAATAATAAACTGACCTGCAGTATTACCATTGCCTGACGAACTTGTGGCAGTTGCAGAGGTAGGTGAGCTTGTAATTGGATCAATTCCTCCCGAAATAGGATTGCTAGTAGTTCCTCTAATTCCTCCACTAGTATTTCCACCGCCAGCTGGGGAAGTTCCCCCAGCAGGACTAGTTCCACCACCTACACTTGTTCTTCCTACTTGACTTTGCGCAATGGCGGCACCTCCACCAGTTGGTCCCGTATTGGGTAATTCTCCAGACCAACTTAAATCAATATCACCAGTTCCAGTTGGAACACCTTGAAGATCGGAAGGTCCTAGACAGTCTCCTCCATAAGTAAACATTTCGATTGGGGAATATCCAAGATTATCAAAAAGTTGTCCACCATCTACGTCAAATGCTCGTACCCTTATAACATACTCAGTTCCATATTCTAACAAAGGATCAACACCAGTATAGTTATAGGAGTTAATCATTGTTTCAAAAGAATCTATCAGAATTCCTCCTCCATTAATTACATTAATGGGAGCATCATTAGGATTAGTTCGCTCATATAAATACAGTGTGTAATTTGTTATAAAGTTTCCAGCATGTTGGGGAATCCATGTAAACAATAAATTTTGTGGTTCATTCGGTGTTTGCTCCCCAATTGGAGTAATGATAATGGGTGGTTCATGAATCATTACAGTAAACATGAAACAAATTTCAGCAGATGCTGCTGCTTCATCAAACCTCCGATAATCAAATGCTTCAAAACACATGGTATAAAGGCCCTCGGGTAAGGTTGGATTATTTAAAAATTGTCGTCTTTGAAATAACCCGAGTCCTTGTACATTTAAATTTTGAGGTTCAAAATAAGCAGCTAAATCAGAGCCGCTCAATAGTACCGGAATATTATATTCTAGGTCGATGGGTGGTGGTCGAAAGGTAGCTTTACTTTCCAAGCTAATACCAGGACCATTTATTTTTAGTTTCAAACCAATTTGCTCTAGAGGTTCATTGGCATCCAGCAATAACAAATTTAAATTTATTTTATCAGGAATTGAATTTGACATATCAGTCAAATAAGGAGAGTAGGGCGGGAATACCACCAGATTGCCTGTAATTGGATATCTCTGTGCGTTTATATTTTGAATAAATAGAAATACAAACAGACAAAGAATGATTGCCTTCAATTTATGCTCCATTCAATTGCTACCGTTGGTTTTTTAAATTTTGTATAATAAATAAAAGGGGTTGGCTATTTGGAATAATTAAATATATGAATAATAATCGAAAATTATACGCTAACATAAAAACTGCTTCAAAAATCTTATTCTAATGGATAGATTTTACAAACTTTATTTAACTTATGTAACCTTTTTAAGTTTTATACCTTATATGTATAATAATGTGAAAAACATAAAAACGTGACCTTTTTTGATCTAATTTATTTTTTGTTTGATGAAAATTAGGTTTTATAAAAAAAGTATTAGAATTTTAGAGAACGATCATGACGAACAAAACCAACATACTAAGATATTACTTCCTTTTCATCTTTTGCTTAACATTATTTTCTAGCCATAGTCAAGATGTAGAAAATGTAGTCAAAGGTATTACAACCAGTATCAAGGAAAAACCAATTTCTATGTCTGGGAATATAGGGGCAAGTGCCATCTTCAATACTATTTCTGGCATTGACCAAAGAAGAGATCCTTTTAATTGGAATTTAAATGCTAATATTAATTTTAGCATAGCAGGAATAATAAATGCACCATTTTCTTTTTACTTAGCGCCTGGCAATGATACCTATAATTTACCTAGTTACAGATTTGCAGGAATTAGTCCTTCTTACAAATGGATAAAGTTGCACATTGGAGATAGGTCTATGAATTTTTCGAGATATAGTTTTGCTGGACATACTTTTTTCGGAATTGGCACAGAATTGACTCCTGGTAGATTTCAAATTAGCGGTATGTATGGCAGATTGCAACGTGCCGTTCCTGAAGATATTAATGTAAGACAAAATATTGAACCTGCTTTTAAAAGAATGGCATATGGAGCAAGAATCGCATACGAAGGAAAAAATGAAGATCTAGCATTTACCTTATTTCATGCTTGGGATGATATTAATTCAATTCCAAGGCTAACGATGAATCCAGAAATTAGACCAGCCAACAATACTATATTAGGATTAGAGTTTTCTAGATCTTTTGGAGATAAAGTTGGTTTGGATATTGAAACTGCCTACTCTGCCTATAATAGAGATAGCCAGGCAGAAGCTTCAGAGGAGCTTAGTGGTTTGAGATATACTATGCTTGGTCTGTTCAAACCAACGGCCTCCTCAAATTTCAGAATGGCGTTTAATACGAATGTAAATTATCTAATAAGTAAAAGAACTACGTTAAGCATTGGCTTTGAGCGGGTTGATCCTAACTACAGAACACTGGGTTCATTGTTCTTCAATAATGATTATGAAAACTATACTGGTGCTGTAGCTACTAATATTGCAAATGGAAAATTAACCTTATCGGTTAATGCTGGTATTCAAAAAAACAATCTTGATGGAAAACAATTGAACGCAGCAAATAGATTCATTGGTAGTATCAATGCAAATTATATGATTTCAAAAAGGATGGCTATAAATGCTTCCTATTCCAATTTCAAAAATACCAATAAGTTGAGATTTGTTGATAGTAGACCTGATGTTTTATTTGATTCCTTAGTTTTGGCATTGGTGAATCAAAATTTAAACTTATCTACAATGTACCAGCTCACTGAAGACAGAAGTATGAATCTAGTAGCTTCTTTTTCTTTCCAGAATGCTGACCAAATTGAAGATGATATTGTATTAAATGACCGTAACACAACTTTCTATTTAGGTAATATTAGTCTGCAAAAAACATACAAAGAAAGAGATTTAAGTTGGGCTCTTTCTTTCCAAGCATCCTATGCTGACATTGCCAACATTCAGAATGTGTTGTATGCCCCAACCATTTCTGTGCGTAAAAAATTCTTCGATAAAAAATTAGTAACCTCTGTATCCACATCTTTTATCAGTCAATTTTCACAAGGTGAATTTGCCAATAGTGTGATTAACGTTATAGGATCATTCAAATATCGACTTCTCAAAAACCAAACTATTGGTTTATCTACTAGATTTGCCAAAAGAGGAGCGCCACAAAATTCTGGGAAGCCTTCATTTAATGAATTTACTGGAAGGCTAAATTACGGGCTAAGTTTTTAAAATTAGAAAAGACCTTTTGACTTTTCAAAAGGCCTATCTTTGGTCATCTATTAAATCAAAATCAAATTCGTGTATATCTATAGTATGTTAGTTTAGCTGAAAAGGTTGCCTGTAAAAATGAAAAGAAATAAAAAAAGCCTTTCTAGAATAATAGAAAGGCTTTTTATTAAAATTTTACCTACTTATAAAACTATACTTGGCAGTAATACTCTATTAATTCCATGCACAATTCCATTTGATGTTCTGATATCTAAAAGTCTAGGGTTTAATCCTGAGCCAGTGCGAGATGCATCTATTAATTGTAAATTCAATAGATCAACTTCTATAGTTTCCCCTTGAAGCGTTGTCAATGTTTGGCCAGTAGATAGGGTATTAGAAAATGCACAATCATCTACGACATGGTATAATAATAATTGTCCAACTCTGTCAATTCCATCAATTTCAATTAGTTGATCAAGATTAGCAACTTGTAATGTTTCAAAAAGCGCTACAAAATTAGCAACTTGTAATATTTCAAAAAGCGCTACAAAAGACGTAAGAACTAAAATCAGTTACAATTATTCAAATATGGATTGCGCAATCCTAAAGGTATTGGCATGGGCTTCAATTATAGCAGCAATTTTTTCAGAATAGCCACCGCCCATGCTCACCGCAACGGGGATTTGATATTTATAGCAATTCTCAAATACAATTTGGTCTCGCTCTTTACAGCCTGCCATTGTCAAACTTAATCTGCCTAATTTATCAGATTCCAAAACATCTACTCCAGATAAATAAAAAATTAAGTCAGGTTTTACTTCTTCAATTAAATCAGGAATTACTTTATTGATCGTTTGCAAATATTCGTTATCTTCAGTTTTGTCAGGAAAACCAATATCTAAATCTGATTTTTCTTTTTTCACGGGATAATTTTTTGCTCCATGAGCACTAAAGGTAAATACTTTTGAATTGCTTTTAAAAATATGCGCAGTTCCATTCCCTTGATGCACATCTAAGTCAATGATGAGAATTTGTTTGACCATTTTTTCTTTTAATAAATAATTAGAAGCTATGGCAAAATCATTGAATACACAAAAGCCTTCTCCATGATCTGCGTAGGAGTGATGAGTTCCACCAGCTACGTTTAAAGCACATCCATGTTCCATTGCGAATTTTGCGCAGTCTAAGGTTCCCTGAGCAATATGTCGTCCTCGCTCCACGAGTGCATGAGTCATTGGAAAACCAATTTTTCTAATCTCTTTTGCACTTAAGGTTTGCGTTTTTAATTTATGCCAAAAAGCTTCAGTATGTGTATCTAAGATAAGTGCTTCGTCCATTTTGGAAGGATGAAATAAATGCTCCTCTGTGATTGTTCCTTCATACAATAATTGCTCAGGAATGAGTTCATATTTAATCATAGGAAACCTATGTCCATCTGGGACTTTGTATTTATAAATTGGAGAAAAAGATATTTTCAGCAATGGTTTTCCTTTCCTGCTAAAATAGGTAAAAGTTTAGTTTTAAATTTAAGTTTTTATGAAAGTTAGTACACTCCATTCTCCATTTACCAATAGCACTAAGTGATATTCTCCAGCTTCAAGCTGTGGTAGATTGTAAGGGATTTCAAAATCCTCAGCTGGATCGTAATTATTTTCTTGAATTAAATTTCCATTTTGATTATAAATTCGAAGTAGAATATTAGCCTCTTCATGTAAACATATATTTACTTGGAAATTTCCATCATTCGGGTTTGGCATTAAACCAAATTGTTTGATTATTGCTCCCGAAACTGGATTGCATCGGTATCTGCAAAATAGTTAGCGGGGAAAACCATACCTGGTTCATTAGCTAAGTCACTTAAATCTATTACTGCTAAATCAATATGAAATACTACCGAAGTCATTTTTGGTCTTGTAAAATGAGGCAAGCTTAAGGAGGCAACTACATCATTGAATCCGTTTTCGGTATAAAAACTAAAAGTACCAATCACCCTTTTTGTGGAATCAGCAATCGGTTTGTCATTTGCATCAACAGGGATAATTATGTTCCTACTAAATTCAACCTGGCCATCCACACTTAAGGATTCAAATCCTTCACAACTTACTTTGACAAAACAACCTTGATCGACAACATCATTAATTGCTTTTAAACGCACAATGGATTTGGTCCCACCAATTGTAAAAACATAATCTGCTAATAATCCTAAAGTAGCATCTCCAACAATTCCACCATTGTAGGAAACTTTTAAATCTTTTACTCCAAAAACTAAAGTGTCTTTTCGCTGTGGAATAATCATACCCAAATACACCTCCATTTCTCCATATTACGGATGTAATTCCACTGCATTAACTCCAAAAATAATCTGCACATTGTTAATGGTGGTTTTAACACCTACAGGTAAACTTATGAGATCATTAGTTACAATATTTTTGACAAAGTTTCCTGTAGCAATAATAGAATTGATCAGTTTCTTTGCTTTTTTGACTTTCGTTACTTCCTGGTCATTCTTAAAATCATAACCACTCATATGAGTGAATTGGTCATTTACTGCAAAATCATCAATAATGATATTTGAAGAAGGATTTATAATAGACGCTTTATCGTTATCCTGAGCTTTTTTTAATTGTTCGTTTACTAAAAGATCTAAATTTGGTAAATCAAATGAAATGTTATTTTTTAAATTATTAAGTAAGGTTTGGCGTCGATTATCTACAGGCTTTTCTGAAGTAGTTACAAAACGGTCTGACAAAGGTGGTGCTTCGAACTCGATGGGTTCAATGGGAAGGGATTGAATTTCTTCTAAAGTCAAACTATCCGTTGGATTGTTTGCAAAAAGCGATACACTTGCTATTAAGCAAATTAGTAGAGGGAATATATGTTGTTGAAAAGTGTTCATTTTTTCAATTAGAATTTGTTCTTATCTAAGGTATATTTATTTGCATTCTTTTTTGCCCAGCGTTTTGCAGTTTCAAAAGCCTTTTTATAATTATTAGTAATTAACTCTCCGTATTCATCCACTTCAAGTGGAAAATTTTCAATACTATTTGCAAGAGCTTCCATAATTCTAATTCCGCATGGAATATTTCCTTCTGTCTCTGCATCAGCTGGATGACAATTGTTATTATCGCTTTGTAAAATTTCTAATAAGTAATCGAAAATTGCTTTTTCGCGCGTGTAATTTAAAGAAGGTAATGTTCTGTAATTAAAATCATCATTGACTTTTAATTTTTTTACTGCACTTACAAATTGACTTAATTGACTTTGATCGCCCATTCTAATCAATGCCAATTGTCTAGCTTCTTTTACAGATTTAGGAATGCCATCTAAAGCAATCATTATTTCTTTAGCTTCTTCCATTTCCAAAAAACCAATGATTAAAACCAAAGTCTTAAGATTGTTCGTTTTTTTATTGATTAAGGGTAATAGCTTTTGTTTACTTTCCGTGGTAAAATCAGTTTGCTTAAATCTTTTTAAATAATTTATATAAGCTCCTTTTTGACCACGATCTTTTTCAAATATTATTTCGTCAATAATAAAATCAACAGCCGTTCTTCTAAGGATTGGATTGCTCGATTGTCTGCCAATTTTGAGCGCCAAAGCCATAGCTGATGCTCTTTTATTTATATCATCTCCACGCGCATAAATTTTCAATTCATCGTAAACAGCTACTTGATTAACCGCTTCTTCCATAAAATTAGCAGGCAGTGCCTTAATGACTCGACCATCCACTTCTGCCATATATTGGCTAAGCAGACTTTGTCCAAATCCAACGCTTATTGATATACTAAATAAGAAAAGTATATGTAATACTTTAATGCTCATATGTGTTCATTTCTGTTTAGTTAAACTAGCTCGGAAAGTAAGCTCTGTTCCATTAGTTTAAATAAGGGGAGTTCGATGAAACTTCCTTAAGCTACAATCCTATGTTTTATTCGGTTTTGTGGGTCCTATAAAGATAAGGTTTTTATACGGGAAATGAAAGGGTTTTAGTGGAATGTGGGTTATAGTAATTTAATCTTATGGTCGCATAAACCTATCTTTATTTTCTGGTGGTTTTTCTTCAATATTTTAATTCTAAATGTGTTTTAATTTTTTCGGCTGATCTGTATTAGTTTGCAAAATCATTTTAAAAGTAAAGGCTTTTAATATGGAGACTTAACTTGTCGTTTTTGTGGAATCATTAGGCGGAATAGTGTAAATGTAATTAGTCTTTTCTTAGCAATTTTGCATAGGAAAGAACTTAAATTATATTCTTTTCAAAATTGTACTATGACCAAAACTATCGCAATGGATGAATTAGTAAATGAAAGAGCTTGGACAATCTCAGGAACCCCATTTATAGGAAATTGTGGAGCGACTTTTGAATTTCCTTGCGCTGACACTTTACAAATAGAAAATGAAATACTTTTTGGGGATATCAGTATACCTGCAGATGTTCAAGTAAATCTAAAAGATGTTGACTTTATTCAACCTGGCAATATTACAATGACCGCCCCCGAAATCAAAATAGAATCTTTAATAGTAGTAAGTATAGGTGCTAATATTATTATAATAGATGAAGCTGGATGCAATTAAAAAAAGTTTTAATTGAATCCAGTGGATTGCACCTAGTTTTTCATTCAAGATTATTTAGGTGCTTTTTTTGATGTATTTAGTTAAGTAGTTCTGCTTTTTATTCTTCTTCATTATGATGATACTGAACGCCTCTTCCTGAACCTGTCCTTAAGATCAAGCCTTCATTTAAAAGATAAGTTAGATCCTTCTTAATTGTATTTCTGGATTCACTAGTTAAAGCCTTTTCTATCGCCCCAACTTTCGTAGTTTTCTCTTCTTCTATAAAGTCTAATATTGCCTTTTGTCTGTCATTTAATTCTAACTTTATCTTGTTATAAGTCGAGTATTTTTTATCTAATTTTACCGTTAGATCGATCATACATTCTAAGAAGAACTTCAACCAGTCATCAATCTTTTCATCTTTTGTATATCTGTCTTTTTGACCTTGCATTAAAGCCTGGTAGTATTCATCTTTTCTAGCTTCGATTACATGCTCAAAAGAAATATATTGCACAAAGTCATAGCCTTGCTGCATCAGTAACATTGTCGTTAACAATCTCGACAATCTACCATTACCATCTTGATACGGATGTATCGATAAAAATTCATAAACAAACGTTCCAACTATTATTAATGGATGTATCTCTTCTGCTTCAATAGATTCATTTGTCCAAGCTAACAACTGTTGTATTTCTCCTTGAGTTAAGTGTGGTTCTGTTGTATTAAAAATCACTTTTTGTGTACCGTCTGAATAATTGGCTACAACCTTATTTGATAGCTTTTTGTAACGCCCTTTGTGAGTTTGATCCTTGTCACTATGCTTTAATAAAATTCCATGCATTTGATGGATGTACCGCTCTACTAATTCTATGTCTTGATAGTTCTCTAAGATGATTTGTAAGGCTTCATAATAGCCTACTACTTCTTGTTCATCTCGTTTCTCAAGCTTATTGATTTTGACGGACTTTAAAAGCTTGTTGATTTCTGGATCCGTCATTTTTACACCTTCAATTCTGGTCGATGATCCTACACTGGCCACCGTGGCCATTTGACGAAGCTCTTTTAAGTACCTTGCTTCCTTATGCGCTATCTCCTGCCATGACCCTTTGAAGGTATCTATTTGACTTAATTGCTTACTGAGTTGTAAGTATTTCTTACTACCAAACTCAAGCTTCTGATCTATTTTATTAGATATATCCATTTTGTATCCAATTTTATCCAATTTAAATATAAATAAATTATTTGGAAAACCTTAGCCGAATTTTAAGTTTACTTGGATGATGGGAGCTTAGCCATAATTTTAAAAATTTTCATTCATCAATTTTTAGGATGCTCATGCAGAATTCTAATGTTCATGATTTGATTGTTTGCAAAATTATCACTTGTTGTATTTTTCCAAATTAAAATGGATAAAATTGGATAAAGATTAGATATGTCTATTTCTATTAATGCATTCACCAACCCGCCTTGCTTTTTAACAATTATAAAGTGGCTCTTTTAATATTACTTGATGATTTTATTGATTCAACTAACCTCCCCATCTTCCCCCAAAAAGTCCATTTTCAACACCTCTTCCACATCAAATTCTTTTCGATACAAAAAGGCTGGAATATAGTCGGATTCGACAGTGATGTTGAGGCCTTGGTCGTGGGCGAAAGAGCAGATGGAAAGGAGCGGTCTATCAATCCAGTACTTTGAATTTCCATCTTCTTTATTTTTTTTTATCCATTTCTTTTTGCTAATTAAGTATTTCTCCAGAAGAAGGTTAAATTGATCACCTTCTTTTTTTAGAATCAATTGATACAATTTTACTAAAGGTAAGTTTAACAGCTTCATTTGTTTTGACAAGCCTTCTGCCTGTACTATTTTTTTACCTTCAATGCCATGGAAAATTGTTTCATTAGATTCCGATTTTTGAGTAACTATTTCATACTGTTTTTCTGCCTGATCAAATTTTTGCGTATGAATATAGTACCTAAGTTTGGCATAAGCTGCATGGAAAAATGGCAATGGATGAATATCCCAGATTGGAATTTGAAGCAATAGATTAAGGTATTCTTTATCTCTTAAAATCAATGCCAGATCAAATATTAGATTCCAATGATATGGGGAACAATTGTCATCTTGAGGTCTCTTGATAATAGTTGCTTGATGCTTTAAAATCCTAACGGTTTCATGCTGAATGCTATTAGTCATTTGTAGTAGACTAAGTGTTCCTAAACCACATGATAAATCTAATGTTTAGATAGCGAAATTTGATTTTTCTAGAACAAGATATAAAGCAATTTTTCCATACCGTATTATGAATGCACCGAAATAATTTTTTCTTTTTTTTGTTGTAAACTATTTAATAATTTGGCATTTCTCTTATCTTTTTTCTGCAGATCAATTTTACGAGAAATTTTGATTGGAAAACGAGCTATTATATTTTTCATGGATCTCCAAATGTTTTAGTATAAACTTCTTTAAATTGTTTGAATTTTTCTTCAAAGAATTTTGAGCTTATGATAAAGTAGATTTTAAAAGTTTTGCTCAATTGGATATTTATGTACAAAGTTATGATAATCAAGTAAGAATATATTTTGATTGGTGCATAAAATTTTCTTGATAAGTCGTTGCTCGTTTTGATTCATTTCTATAATTCTATGAGAAAGGTGTTTGTTTATTCTATTGTAGACAATTAGCACATTTAAATCAATATTAAGATCACCTTCCAATTCTCTTTTCAAAGCAACAAATATTAAGTGCATTTCGCTATAACAAAATGGAATTGCCGAGTTTATCTGACAGTTTAAACTTTCTAAATAATCTAGTACTATTTCATTTTTGATGATTGCTCCATTTTTTAAAACTTTAAAAAATGGGTGTAATAATATGTTATTTAAATTATCAACTTTGAAATATACAGATTTAAAGGGTGCAGCTATTCTTGGATTAAAAGAAAATGCGTCGGAACTTAATTGATTTATTTTTTCTCCAGTATAGATGTTTACTAAAATCAAACCTCCATACTTCAAGGATAAATAAATCTTATCATTACCTAAAAGAAAGATATTGTTTATTTTTTCTTTTTTATTATTTGAAATAACTTCTACGTTTATTTTGTAAAGCAACTTTCCAGTTTTTATGTTGATGGCTCCAAAATATTTATGTTTTGATTCATACTTTGTAGTGAGAATTAAGTCTGCTGTCCGCTCCAATAAGCTGCTTCCAAAATTTATGGTCCAAATTGGCAGCAAGTTTTGATCTAATAAAAAAATGTTACTTACAGAGTCAACTTTTTTTAATACAATTAAGAATTCTTTTTCTTTTTCAAGAATTAATTCATCGATGATTTCAAATGTATTGTTTTGAAATAAAATAGTTTTACCAAAGCTTCCTCTGAGGTAAATTATTTTACTGAAAGGCATCTTATCAAAACCTTGAAGTGCGAATTCTGAAGAGAATAGAAGTTCATTTTTAATAAATATGTTTGATTGGGTATTATCCAAAGACATGATTTGATTATTAAATATTATAATATCCCATTTTTTAGGTAAGCAGTTTTCTTGCATTTTTAGAGTTTTATCTTTACAATTTCATCTACAATTTCTGCAATCTTAATATTGTTTAAATCAGTGACAAAATTTATTTCCAAGTTGTTTTTTAATATAGGGTTCATAGCATTAAAAATCCGATTTGGGTCTTGATTAAAAACTACATGCATTTCATTCCTAGCAAAAAGTTCTATTTGATTTATTTTTGCCCTAGTAATTGGAAAGCTCATGTTCATCTTTTTAGCGATAGGTAAAGCATGAAATCTGATGGCGAGATCATCAATATCTTCTATTCTTTCTAAATATCCTAGAAGTTGGTCATAATCACTTGCATTGTTGGTGTGATTGAATTTATTTACTATATCTCCCGTACTTTTACATTCAACTGTTAATATGTTTTCAACTTCAAAGTCTCCTATTTTTCCATTTGGTAAACGCGGACTGAATTCAGTAACTGTTTCATTTAATGCTTCTTTTAATTCAAACCAATTCCCTCTAGATATTTCTGGTGCTGTTTTCATTCCATTTAATGCTCTATTTGTAAACCCATTTATTGGTAAATCTTCATGCGTTCTTCTAATTATTCTTAGAAGTTCATCGATTTGAGGGAAAGCATGATTACAATTAGTGCAATTTGGAATGGTGAAATATATGTTTTTATTTAAGATTCTAGAAAGGCCTACTATTCCATTTGGGTCCGAAGAACTCGTTAATCTTGTTAATAAAGCTTGGTTAGCTCTTATGTTGGAAATTTCTTGTAAAAGTGAAAAAAATTTTCTCCAACCTTGTAGATTTGTAGTAAGATCAGCGACTTGCTTCCATGAATAGAAACCAGATGTAGTTTTTGTAAAATCAATCCATTGTAAGCTACTGGCTAGTATATCTCCCTCAAGCTTAGCAAAAAGCGCCAGTTCCTCAGGAGTACTCGAATTCCTAAATTTTGCAAAAATCGCATCCTGAAATAAATCCGCACCTTCATCAAGGCCCCTAAACATTTTATCTAGATTGGTTTGATTGAGACCATCTAAATATTTATATAATCTTAACTTCTCTCTGACATTGAGCCCTCTGGATATTGCAATATTTATTAGCTTGTTATGTTTTGTTTCGCCTAACTTAGTCCTTAGCGAGGTTATAATGCAGTTGTCTGTTGTAAGTATTGAATAATCGCCAACAAAATAACTAGCGGGCTTGCTTCCCAAACTTATGGTATAAACTTCAACTAAAGTGTCAATAGTTACAACGCTATCTATTTCAAGATCTGATCTTGGGCGGTGCAATGAAGTGTAAGTGCTAGCACTTTGATTTAATCTATTTGAAAGTAGTAAATCCCCCTTTCTTAAATATTTTGCTTCGATCCAACGATTCTTATTTGGTTGCCAAAATAAATGACTAGGTGTACATTCAATTTTTTTACCTGCTATATAAATTGAAGTAAGTTGGTTATTTATGTTAACGTTTAAATCCAAAACCTCATTAGAGAAAATGGTGTTTGTTGTAGTATTAAAACTTTCTACCCAATCACCATTTTTAATCGTCTCAATTGGTTTATTATAAAAACCATACATTTTAATCTTTGTACCCGCGACTAGACATAGTTTATTCCCATATATGCAATGTTCTGGGCCATTTTGGGGACCAACTTTTACATCACCTACTACTTCAATGATTTCATCTCCTTCCTTGTATTTAATAGTGACATTTTCAACAGTTTTTACCCCATTTACAGGTAAGTTTTCCGTAAAATTTACGGCGGGTCCATTTGTTGCGTCTACAACAAATCCATCCGCAGTTTCGCTTATCTCAGCTAACGGATTTCCAGTTTTATTGGTGTTTGGATATATTTTATTTTCTTTAATAAAGGGTCTGAAGTTTTCAAACTTTGCCCAAAATCCATCTGCTGCTTGTCCAATAAACTTTACTAAATTGTCTACTTTGCCATTAGCAATGTTTTTGAGATGTGTGCCAGAGCTATTTGTAGGTACTTCTATTTTTTTTATTAGAGCTAAACTTTTGGCATGGGCAAATCTCATCGAACGTAAAGATTTAGACCCTAATTCAATTGCTTTCCCGAAAAACCAAATTTCATCGAAAGGAGTAAATGTTGTAACAAGAAATAAAAGGTTTTCTAAATTTGCAGCAGTGATGTCATTTTCATGAGCTTTTATTATTGCAAAATAAGTAAATGCAGGCATAACAATAATTGGTGACTCAAAAATATCCATTCCATTGCTACTTCTCAAGATGTTCACAGCAACTAAATCATCAATTTTAAAAGAATAGCTATCATAATCAATATCGCAAGTAAACCCTCCTCCGGCTGTAACATTATCAATTTCTCGATTGGAAATTATTGTTTCAGAAAAGATGAATTTATTAGAAGGTTTATCAAATCTAGCTTTAATATCCCATTCACAATGCAATTCATTGAAGCCATTAAAATATAACAGTTTTGATTGATTTAATTTTTCTGAAGAATCTGGACCATTGATAACCATTTTATTATAAAACTGTTCTTTTTCGTCAACAGAAAAACCTCTATCAAATAGTTGGTGAATTTCCAACCCAAGTCTTCTTGCATTTGGTTCGCCTCCGTAATTATGAAAGTCATTATAAAGATGCTTCATTAATTCATAATCAGTGATTAATTGATCATAAGTCAATTTAGAATCTAATCCTTGAGGAGTGCTTGCGAATAGATCTAAAATCAAGTCTTCGTAATATTCTGTTATAAAAGTCTTAGAGTCTAATATCTTTTCTATAACAGCTAGACGATCAAGATAGTTAAAGTATTTAGAGGCACAACAAGCAATCAATTTTAACTCACGTAAATCTTGATTGTCAAAATATTTATTGGGAGCTAACTTCACTTTAATTCTTGCCCAAACATAATTAAATTCATCGACCAAATCTTCTGTTGAAGGTTTTAAGAAATTTTGAAAATGTTCACGTGGTAATTGTAGATCATTATATGTATAATCAGCGGATGATGGACTAATAATAAAGTTTGTATAATTTATTTTATAACCATCAAAAGTTGGATTTAGAATATTTGAAATAATTGGAATACTAGGATTTTCAACACTCCAAAAAGCACTCCTTACTAAGGGGCCATTTGTAATACAGTTCGGGTCGGCATTTGTACAGTGATAGTCAAAGCAAAATTGACCAAATACTACTTGAACTCGATTTCCTCCGGAGTGATACTTTAATGGCAATTCAATTGTATTTAATCCAGATGCATATGCGCATCTAATTTGCTGTAATAATTTTTTGAAATATTCAGAATCACTATATTCTGCATCTTCATCTTCTGGAAACAAACCAACTGGTTGTGGATTGTGAATATAAAGCCATTGCCATTTTTTTAATTCAATTCCATTATCTTTACTATCCATTAGATTTAAAGTAGTGCCCTTAGGCTGCACGCCTCCATGTTCTTCCCAAGTATGTTTTAAGTGGAAAGCACCATGTGCTAATTCATGTGCGATTGTTTTGTCCAACAATTCCCTACTTTGCCCAATAGAAGCCTCGAAGATAAAGCCATAGTTCTTTGATCTAGGCATATATCCCATCTTCCCGGGATCTTCAGAAGCCTTACATACAAAAATTATATAGTCCTCATTGTCATCTACAGTAGTACCCCAATTACGAAAATCAGATTTGATCTTCCTCATTTCGGCAGAGTAATTCGACCAAATTCCGCTAGGATCGTCATCCATGGTATTGTCAAAGCTACTTTCAAAATTCTCTATTTGCTTGACTTTCCAAGTTACAGCAGGACCTTTATATATAGAATTTATTGATGTTTCAATATTTTCAATGGTATTAATTAAAGTTGCTCCATTTACTGGGACAATAAATACATTTTTTTGGATAGAATTCAAACTAATCACCTTCATTTTCCCAGCAATATGCTGCGCCACATTCCCACTACTATCAATATATTGTTCTACTGCAAATACATCCGTAATACTTTCATGTTCTCCTCCCGTAAGCGTAAGTTTGAATTTTTCATTTTCGAGAATGGCTGGAATTTCGATGCCCGAGGCAGTTTTAAAAATGGTACTGTCTTGCCAATTCTTAGTTGAACCATTGAGGTGACGCAATAATTTGGCGTTGGCAAATTCAGCACCAAAAGAAGGAACTGATTTCCAATCTGGCGTATAAATAACACTGTCACTGCTATTCCCAATAGCAAAAGGATCTTCGTAATTGGAACTTAAATCGGTTTCTCCTTTGCGATCGTGGCCATTTTTACTTGATGCATCATTTGAAAATTCAATAGTGTAATTGGCATTTAATAAGATTTCTAAGGCTGCATTAAATGCATCAATAGCATCTTGCAAATCTTCCATGGCCTCATCTATTTGTTCTTGCGTAGTTGCATTATTTAAGGCATCCAATGCATCATTCAATCCAGTGACCACATCTGCAGGCATAAAAGTATTGGCAAAGGTGACTAACTCCTGCACCTGACTAACAATCACATCTTGAACATTTAAAAAGTCATCCAAGGTTTGGGCCACATCCATCAATTGGTCTAACCAATCTACCCAACCGCCAGCCAATCCTTGCAAACCAATACCCTCTACTCTAAAGAAACCATCGATTAATCGATGCTCGTCATTGAAGGTAGCGGCAACGAATTTTACATTTAGTCGTGCAAAATTTAAAAAGGGCATGGACATATAACCTGTGCCAGTGAATCTGCCATTAGATCCGCCCAAGACGGTATGTATAATAATCTTAAAATCTCCTGCATAGATGGAATCTCCAACTTGCAATTGATTCAATAAACTGGTTTCTAAATCGAATGGTCGAAGATCTACCCCGCAGAAATAATCAGACATTTGAACTTCAATCATATCTGAGAATAATTCTATGTTGCCCCAACAAATTAGCCCAATTCTTATCTCATAACTTTGCCCCATTTCTAGGCCGGCCAAAAGATATTCATTGGCATAGGTATATTTCCTATTCCATTGCTCGGATGCGGAATTGATATTTCTATATTCAATAATAAATTGATCACTAGTATTTATAGTAGTGGTTTGATTATTTGTTGAATTGGAAGAATTTTGAGTGGGATCTAATCCTCCAGAAATTGGATTATTCAAATTATTTCCAAGCGGACTGGAAGTTGTATTATTGCCCAGCGGAACGGTTGCTCCATTATTAGAAGAATTTGAAACAGGATTAGCATTGCCAGCATTCCCGGAAGGGGGATCATAAAGATCGCCTCCCCAATTTAATGCAATTTCTCCATATTCATTAGCCACACCTTCTAAATCAAATGGAGCACTACAATCACCACCATAGACAAAACTTTCTATTGGTGAATAACCATTGTTTTGGAAAATTTGCAATCCATCTGGATCACTAGCTCGAACGCGAATCACATACTCTTTTCCGTATTCCAATAAAGGATCAATACCTGTGTAATGATAAGTATTGATATTAGTTTGAAAAGAATCTATCAATATTCCACCTCCTTGAATTACATTAAATGGAACATCATTTGGATTTGTTTTTTCATATAAATAAAGTGTATAGTCGGCATTGAAAGTAGCTACATGCTGAGGAATCCAAGTAAATAATAAATTTTGAGGTAAGACCGGTTGTTGCTCTCCTTTTGGATTTAAAATAATAGGAGGCTCATGCAACATTACATTAAAGAAAAAGCAAATCGGATCAGACAAAGGTTCTTGAGTGAATCTACGATAATCAAAAGCTTCTATACAAAGTTCGTATAAGCCTTCCGGCAATGTTCCATTTCGCCTGAAATTTAATCTTCCGCCTTGGCCAGTTCTGCCTTGGTAATTTAAATTTTGAGGATTAAAATAAGACTCCAAATCTGCCCCAGAAAGTAGCAAAGGTATATTGAAATCTATGTCAATAGGAGGGGGCTGAAAAATATCTCTAGTTTGGATGGTCAAGCCTTGTCCTTTGAGGGTAACCTTTAAGCGAATTTGAGCAGCAGGTTGATTCGCATCTGATAATAAAAGCGATAGGTTAATTCTATCAGGAAAAGAATTGGTTAAGTCAGTTATAAAAGGAGAATAGGGTGGACTAATGACTAAATTGCCAGAGATAGGATTCCGTTGTGCGGAAATATCTGCAAATATTGCGAAAAGGCAATATATAGTCAAAATATACTTAAAAAGTCTGTTCATCCTAATTAGTGTATCCTAAGTGTATTATTCGTTAGTGGGGTTATTTAAAAATACATAATTTTTATGGATATGGAAGGAATTGAAGCAAAATTTATAGGACTAGCATTTTACCATTTTTTAAAAGATTCTATTACCCAGGCAACCATTGCCTTAAAGATTGCATACTATAAGCGATAACCAGTTTCAAAAAAGTTTTTAAAAAGATTTGGTTTCATTATTTAGGATATCCCTTTGCGCGATTGCAAAGGGATTTTTTATTTCATGTTAGTTGAACGGCCTTTCCTTATTTTACGATCAAAAAAGAGTCTTAAAATAAAATTACCCAACTTTCAATAGTTCAACATCAAATATCAAAGTTTCATAAGGCCCAATATCGCCACCAGCACCTCGTTCTCCATAAGCTAGATCATAAGGAATAAATAATTTCCATTTTGCTCCTTCTTGCATCATTTGTAACGCCTCTACCCAACCTGGTATCACGCCATTAACAGGAAAAGTAGCTGGTGTTCCGCGTTTGTAGCTGCTGTCGAATACAGTGCCGTTGATTAAAGCACCTTCGTAATGAACGCTAACCTTATCAGTTGCGGCAGGCTGCTTACCCGTGCCTGCAGTGATTACTTCGTATTGCAAACCACTTGCAGTGACTTTTACGCCTTCACGCTTTGAATTTTCATTCAAAAATTGTTGTCCTTTCTGCAAAACGGCATCGTATTGTTGCTTAGCTTTATCCGCTTGTGATTTTTGCACTATCTGACTAGCTTCCTGTAAAGAAATAGCTGGATTCGCTCCATCTAATATGGCTTTCAGTCCCGCTGAAAAATCAGTCGAATTAAGGGAATCTAAACCCTGCTGTTTCAAATTTTGCCCGACAATTATGCCGTAGCTGTAACTTAATTTATCCATGGTGCAAAAGTAGAAAAATTCAGAGCCTAGAAAAGCGGAATGCAGAAAAAATTAATCTCTAGACATTTTATAACCACAAAGCAAGGTGACAACTTTAGCCGAGCTTTAGCGTTTGCAAAAGGTGACAACTTTCTCTTGTACATAATACCCAATAAAACCCCAAAGCAAGGTGTCAACTTTAACCGAGCTTTAGCGTTTGCAAAAGGTGACAACTTTCTCCTTTACATAATATCCATAATAATAATAACTATAGTTAATATTTAATTTTGGGATTGTGCGCGATGAATCGCGCCCCTACGGCCATTGTGCTGTAATATGATCTAGAATTAATAAATTAAATTGAATAAATGTTTCGTCCAAGGTCGCTGACCCAATGTCGTTTAGTTAAGCAAAATAAAGGGATTTTGCTTATTGGTAGAACGACATAAATGTAAAATATTAAATTCTAAATAAATATAAAATGTAAAAGTGGCGAAGCCCGCGCAGCGGGCAATGTAATGAGAATACCACCTAATCTTCATTCTTGTAAAACCGGGTACTGTTTGAGCAAACGCCAATAGCTTTTCGTGGGGTCTGGGGCGCTGCCATAGCGGGGAGAAAAGCGTAGTGTGAAATACTGTTAAGTAATCAGCCAAGCAAGAGCAAGAGCGCCAAGGCGAGTTTAGCCGGTTTAGGCCCTTTTTTTTGTTTCTTAATTTTTGGGCCAGCAAAAAAAAGAAAGCCCCGCTGGCAGGCGAACGTCAATTCAATATTTTCAATAAATTTAAATCCAAAACAACCTTTTGGCGAAACAGTGGCTGGCTTTGGGTGATAGCCCGCAGGTTTCCGACCCAATGTCGTTTAGTTAAGGAATTATCCATTACCTAATAGGGCTAGCCGTTACGTAGCATCACAAGAAGTTTTGGAAAAATTAAAATTAAAATGAAAATGAAAATAAAAAAGAAAGGTGGAACTTGATTCGTGAATTCCTGTTTGTCAAAGAGTTTTGAACATTGTCTCCAAACACTTTTCGAACTCATAAACTTATAAACTCATAAACTCATAAACTAGCAGCATCTTATATAGTAAGTTCGTAATAATTTTCTTTGAGCTTAATTAAATGACATTGGGTCTCCGACCGGTCTCCGACCGTTATCCAACCTGTGGAACAGACGCCAAAATAAACAAACTGGGGTGCGGCGCACATGCTTAGTAGGCGTTTTAAAAAACGCCTCTACTTGAATGGTTTCTAATTTCCGATAAGTGGGATTGCTAAGCCTGTAGCTTGTGGAAGGATTGGTTAGCCCACGGGATATAATGAACCGGGATTACTAATCTCTCCCTTTGATCGAGCTTAGGAATCCCTCCTTTTTTTATTACCTAATAATCGTCAAATGCCCTTTCCTAATCTCTCGATCAAACAAACCATTTTCAATTTCAATAATATAATAATAGGTGCCTTCCGGTAAATACTTCCCTTTATAAGTGCCGCCCCAATCATTATTGTATTCATTAGATTTGAAAACAACATCTCCCCATCTATTAACAACAGTCACTCTTCTGAATTCATAATCAACTATATCTGGAATCACCCAGAATTCATTTTTACCATCTCCATTTACACTGATCGCATTTGGTATTTCAATTTCATCTTCTACATTAATAATTACAATAGCAGTATCGCAAACCTCAAGACAAATTTCACTACACAATTCATAAACGAGTACCACTTCTCCATCGAAATCATCGGGTGGTGTGTAGGTTATTGTGCCATCATTTTGAATGTTGACAACTCCAACAGCAGGGTTGGTCACTATAGACACAATTGTACCTCCATTGAATTGATCATTGGATAGCACATTTGCATTTAAGGTAGTATTTTGAGGAATGGTATAATTATCTGCTGCTGCTTCTACTTCTAATACTTCTTGTATTACAAACATGGTATCAAAACTGGTGCAACCATTAGTAGTATCTGTGACGGTTAATTGATAACCTCCTGATCGATCTGCCAGAATAGTTCGTTCATCAATTACGGCTACAATATTCGCATTATCAAAAGTATTCCATCCATAAGTAATCAGATCTGGAGTAGCCAAACTATTTCCGAAAATTTCAATCGTATCCATAACACAATCTTCAATAGTAATGTCTGGTCCTGCATCTGCTCCTGGATATTCAATGAAGTCCATGATTTCAATAGTGTCAGAACCGAAGCAGCCCGTCATAGTATCTACTACATTAAATATAAATGAACCTGCTTGACTAATATCCAATTGATCTTGTGTAGAAATAACTCCTCCACTTGAGTTCAACCATTGGTAATCTATATTTGGACCATTGGTTGAAAGACTTCCATCTAAAGTAACTATAGTGGAGTAGCAGGTAATATTATCTGCAGGTTGAATAATCGCCTGCACTTGATTTATATTTTTAATAATTTCAATACTGTCTGTTAGAGAAACACATTCACTATTATCTCCATCTTCTATCGTTAAATAGTACCATCCTTCATCACAGATTTCTGGACTTGCTTCATTTTGATTATTAATGTCAATACCTGGTCCAGCCCAATTGTAAATAGGATTTCCAATATTGGTAGTTGCAATTAAATTAGTACAAGGATTTGTACAATTAATATCTTGATTAATAGTCGCGCGCGCTTCTACATCACAATTTAATGGGGAACAAGTAGCTGGTGGAATTACTGTAAGATTGAAATCGCAAGCGGTATTATCTGCATCTGTAATGCGAATATTGAACGTTCCATTATTTATATCAAATGGCCCAAAACTAACAAGCTCGCCATAGTTACCAGTGGTCATGGCTGCATCATTGGCAATCCAAGAAGTACCTGTATTATTTCCATTTACCCGAATGTTGAAAGTAAAAGTATCATCACTTGTGTCATCAGGTGTATTATTATCATTGCAAAGGGTATCTAAAAATTCAACATTAGTAATCATACAACTCTCAGGAGAACAAGATGCAGGAGGCCTTACTAGAAAGTCAGTATTGCAATTCGCATCATCTGCATCTGTAATGGTTATGGTAAAGCTACCATCCATAATATTGAAAGGTCCAAAGCTTACCAATTCATTGTAATTTCCTGTGGTCATTGCTGCATCATTGGCAATCCACGAAGCGCCCGTATTATTTCCATTTACTCGAATGTTAAATGTATAGGTATCATCACTTGCATCTGTTGGCGTGTTATTATTATTACAGATCGTGTCTAAAAATTCAACATTAATAATTTCACAACCTTGTGGAGAGCAAGTTGATGGCGGAATCACTAAAAGATCAAATGTACAATTAGGATCAGCAACATCAGTAAAAGATATTGTGAATGTTCCATCGATTATATTGTATGGGCCGAAGCTCACTAATTCGTTATAGTTTCCAGTGGTCATTGCTGCATCATTCGCAATCCAAGTAGCACCAGTGTTATTCCCATTAACTCGAATATTAAAAGTATAAGTATCATCAGTTACATCAGCTGGCGTATTATTGTCATTACAAATAGTATCTAAATATTCAACACCAGTTATTCGACAACCAGGAGGGGAGCAAGTTGCAGGAGGATTTATTACTAGATCGAATGTACAAAGTGGATCGTCTGCATCTGTAATTTGTAATATGAAACTGCCGCTTGAAATATCAAATGGACCAAAACTTACTAGTTCATTATAATTTCCTGTAGTTGCATTTGGATCGTTAGCAATCCAAGTTGTTGCCGTGTTGTTTCCAGTTACCTGAATGTTAAAGGTGTAAGTATCATCACTTGAATCATTTGGCGTAATGCCTGGATCACAAATGGTATCTGTTAAACTGACTCCAGTAATAGCACAACTTTCATCTGAACAAGTAGCAGGTGGGATAATCTCTACGGCTAAAGAACAATTAGGGTTGTCATTATCTGTAATGGTTAAAGTAAAGGTACCGTTTGCAATGTCAAAAGGACCAAAGCCAATGGTGTTCCCATAATTTTCAGTTGTAGCACTTGGGTCATCAGCAGTCCATCCCGCAGCGGTATTCATGCCATTTACGGTTAATTCAAAAGTAAAGGTGTCGTCATTAGGATCTGTGTTGGTGTTATTTGGATCACATACTACTGATGAGATTATGGCTTCATCAATACTGCACGGAGGACATAGTGCTAAAGGATCTATTTCTATGGAATCTAAACAATCCGCGTCCATTGCATCAGTAATGACAATGAAGAAACTACCGTCCGCAATGTTATAGGGGCCGAAGCCAACATTAGTATTATAATTTCCAGTGGTGGACAATGGATCATTGGCAACCCAAGTTGCGGAATTATTAACTCCTTGTACAAATAAATCAAATTCTACGGTTCCATTAATCAAATCACAAACAACATTATTTAAATCAATGCTTGTGACTGCACAAGGGAAAGAACAAGATTCAGGAGCTGTTACATTAACTTCAAAATTACAAGATATTGGAGCTGCATTATCTCTTAATAAATATACTTGATCTCCATCAGCAACTAAGTATGGTCCCATTGAAATAGTATACCTGTAGTTGCCACTAGACAATAATGGATCCGTTGCATTCCAACCTGGACTTGAATTGATCGCGTTAACTATCAGGTCATAAGTATAAGTGTCATCTGAAGGATCATTGTCAGTGCCTTGATCATTGCAGATTAAATTAATAATTTCGTACTCTTCAATGTTACATGCATCAGAACATGATTCTACCTCGTCAATAATTACATTATAAGAACAACCCGCATTTTCGAAATCTACAATGCTAAAGTTCAAAGGAGATTGAGAAACAGGGTAAGGACCAAAGATATTGTTAAAGTTATAATTCCCTTCTGTTCCATTTGGATCAGTTGCAAAGAAACCAAAAGTAGAAAGGTTGAATCCAGTGGCTGTTAGTTCAAATGTAAAGGTGTCATCATTAGGATCTGAAGGAGTATCATTGTCATCACATAAAATTAGATCTACAAAAACATCTATAATTTCGCAATCTTCAGAACAAGTCATTGGTGGCTCAACCTCTAATTCAAAAGTACATTCAGGATCATTGTCATCAATTATGGAAATGAATTGAGTTCCATCTGAAATATCAAAAGGACCAAATTCAACAGAGCTTCCATAACTTTCTCCACTCAATCCACCGCCGCTCCAAGTTGAAGTATTTAAACCAGATACATTCACTGAAAAAGTGAATACATCATCGGTTGGATCGGAGGAAGATCCATTGTCATCACATGCTACTTCTAGCACGGATACTGCACTAATCACACACAATTCAGAACAGGCCTCAGGAGCAGTCACCTCAACTAAAGTGTTGCAATCAATATTAACTATATCAGTCAAAGTGAAGCTTAAATTCCCAGTTGTAATTGGATAAGGACCCATCAATACATCTACATTGTAAGCTCCTGATGAATTCAAAGGATCATCAGCAGTCCAGCTTCCGCCACTATTTACAGCGCTTACATTAATGGTAAATGTAAAGCTGTCATCTGCAGGATCAGTCAAGTCATCTCCTGGATCACAGACTAAATTGTTAATTAAAAATTCTTGAATTAAGCATAAGTCAGAACAAGTAGCTGGCGGTTGAACCGTCACATCAATATTACATTCAGGATTATCTGCGTCTGTAATTGTAAAGTTTAAGATTCCATCTGAGATTAAATAAGGCCCTAAAGTAATTACTGTATTATAAACTCCAACCGAACTATTAGGATCATCTGCAGTCCATGAACTTGCATTATTAAATCCAGTTACTGTTATATTAAAAGTATAAGTGTCATCTGACGGATCTGTTGGATCTAAACCTGGATCACATGTTATATTTTCAATAATAGGTTCCTGAATAACGCAGAGTGGAGAGCAAGGCTCAGGTGCTACTATTAAAATAGATTCACTGCAACGTTCTCCACCATCAATATCAATGGCTTGTAAAATGAAATCTCCATTCGCTATTAAGAATGGACCAGCATTGATCGTTGTGCTATATGGGTGGTTAGGATCAGTGTTGATGTTAGGGCTAGCAATCCAACTTGCACCCACACCACTTCCTTCTACTGTGACATCAAAGGTAAATGTATCGTCACTTGGGTCACTCGGGGTATTGTTGTCGAAACAAGTTATATTTTCGATAATGATGGTATCAACGTCACAATCGTCAGAACAGGTGAAAGGAGGGTCGATTGATATATCATAAGTACACATTGGATTATTGTCATCGACTACGGTAAGGTTCACTGTTCCATCTGCAATGTCGAAAGGACTAATTGAAGTTACCGTATTATATAAACCGGTGGCATTTCCTGTTGGAATAATTATGGTCCATCCTGGGGCTACATTAGATCCTTGTACTTCAATGTCAAATGTAAAGATATCATCATCAGGGTCGGTTGGGGTATTGTTGTCATTACATTCAATGTTGGTAATGATTACCGTATCAATATTGCAAGGGCAAAATACAAAATCGACTATTATCATGATTGTATCATTATCTGCACAACCTGATCCAGGATCTGGTGTGAAGATTATTTCTTGTGTTCCTGCGGATGGATCGAAAGTATTTCCTGAGACTCCAGTTCCTGACCAATTACCTATTATACCATTAGTTGATGTAGTTGTTAGGTTTTGGATGGGATCGGTTGGACAGAAAGGACCAATTGGATCGAATAGAGGTTGAAACAAATCAATAACTGATAGATCAAGATTTATAATGGAATCGCAACCGGAGATTGAGGTTAGGGTGTCACTGTACATCCCGGATGTCGTATAAGGATCATTATCAATGATCACAGTTTCGCCATTACAAATAGTAGAATCAATGTTTACTATAATTTCATCAATGACAATTAAGTCAAGATTGATAATGGAGTCGCAACCAATTGCAGATGTCAATGTATCTGAATACATGCCAGAAGTGGAGTATGGGTCTGTATCGATGATAACAGTTTGACCATTGCAAATTGTGGAATCGACATCTACCACAATCGCATCAATAACCGTTAAGTCAAGATTGACAATAGAGTCGCATCCAATTGCAGAAGTCAAAGTATCAGCATACACACCTGAAGTTGAATAGGGTTCTGTATCTATAATAACAATTTGACCATTACAAATAGTGGAATCAATGTTTACAACAATTGCGTCAATAACCGTTAAGTCAAGATTGACAATAGAGTCACATCCAATTGCAGAAGTTAAAGTATCAGCATACATACCCGAAGTTGAGTAGGGTTCTGTATTGATGATAACAATTTGACCATTACAAATAGTGGAATCGATAACTACCACAATCGCATCAATAACCGTTAAGTCAAGATTGACAATAGAGTCGCATCCAATTGCAGAAGTTAAAGTATCTGAATACATACCCGTAGTAGAGTAAGGTTCTGTATCTATAATAACAATCTGGCCATTGCAAATAGTGGAATCAATGTTTACAGTGATGGCGTTAATCACAGTTAAGTTTAGATTGACAATAGAGTCGCATCCGTTTGCAGAAGTCAAAGTATCAGCATACATACCTGTGGTAGAGTAAGGTTCCGTATCTATGATAACAATCTGGCCATTGCAAATAGTGGAATCAATGTCTACCACGATTGCATCAATCACCGTCAAGTTAAGATTGACAATAGAGTCGCATCCGTTTGCAGAAGTCAAAGTATCTGAATACATACCTGTGGTAGAGTAAGGTTCTGTATCTATAATAACAATCTGGCCATTGCAAATAGTGGAATCAATGTCAGTTGTTACAGGTGGAATTAAAGTAATAATATAATTTAAAATAGAGTCGCAACCGTTTGCCGCATTGATAGTGTCAGGAAAAGAACCCGCCATGTCATAGTCAACACCATTGATTGTAATGGAGTTGCCTTGACAAATCGCAGTATCAATATCAGTGGTTACGGGTGGAATTAAAGAAACAATATAATTTAGAATAGAATCACAACCGTTTGCCGCAATGATGGTGTCAGGATAAGAACCCGCCATATCGAAATCCATACCATTGATTGTAATGGTTGTACCTTGACAAATTGCAGTATCAACATCAGTTGTAATAATTGGAATTAAAGTGACAATATAATTCAGAATCGAATCACAACCGTTGCTTCCAGTGATGGTGTCAGGATAAGAACCCGCCATGTCATAGTCAACACCATTGATGGTAATGGGTGAACCTTGACAGATTGCTGTATCAATATCAGTGGTTACGGGTGGAATTAAAGAAACAATATAATTTAGAATAGAATCACAACCGTTTGCCGCAATGATGGTGTCAGGATAAGATCCCGCCATGTCATAGTCAACACCATTGATGGTAATGGATGAACCTTGACAGATTGCTGTATCAATATCAGTGGTTACGGGTGGAATTAAAGTGACAAAATAATTAAGAATCGAATCACAACCGTTTGCCGCGTTGATGGTGTCAGGATAAGAACCCGCCATGTCATAGTCAACACCATTGATGGTAATGGATGAACCTTGACAAATTGCAGTATCAATGTCAGTTGTTACGGGTGGAATTAAAGTAACAATATAATTAAGAATCGAATCACAACCGTTTGCCGCGTTGATAGTGTCAGGATAAGAACCTGCCATATCATAGTCAATACCATTGATAGTAATGGAATTACCTTGACAAATTGCAGTATCAATGTCAGTTGTTATGAGCGGAATTAAAGTAACGATATAATTTAGAATCGAATCACAACCGTTTGCCGCGTTGATGGTGTCAGGATAAGAACCCGCCATGTCATAGTCAACACCATTGATAGAAATGGAATTACCTTGACAGATCGCAGTATCAATATCAGTGGTCACGGGTGGAATTAAAGTAACGATATAATTTAGAATCGAATCACAACCGTTGCTTCCAGTGATAGTATCAGGATAAGAACCCTCCATATCGAAATCCATACCATTGATTGTAATGGAATTACCTCGACAAATTGCAGTATCAACGTCAGTTGTAATAATTGGAATTGAAGTAACAATATAATTAAGAATCGAATCACAACCGTTTGCCGAACTGATGGTGTCAGGGTAAGAACCTGCCATGTCATAGTCAACACCATTGATAGAAATGGATGTTCCTTGACAGATTGCAGTATCAATATCAGTTGTTACGGGTGGAATTAAAGTGACAATATAATTTAGAATCGAATCACAACCGTTGCTTCCAGTGATAGTATCAGGATAAGAACCCGCCATATCGAAATCCATACCATTGATTGTAATGGATGTACCTTGACAAATTGCAGTATCAATGTCGGTCGTTACGGGTGGAATTAAAGTAACAATATAATTTAGAATAGAGTCACAACCGTTGCTTGCAATGATTGTATCAGGATAAGAGCCTGCCACGTCGAAATTCATTCCATTGATGTTAATGGATGAACCTTGACAAATCGCTGTATCAATGTCTGTTGTAATAATTGGAGTTAAAATAAGATTATAGTTTATTATAGAGTCACAACCAGAAGCTGCCAATACCGTGTCTGGATACACACCCGTCATATTCTGAGACATTCCATTAATAATAATTGAAGTTCCTTGGCAAATCGAGGTATCAACATTAGTAACAATAGCATCTATCACTGTTAAATCCAAATTAACAATTGAATCGCATCCTTCCGCTGAGGATAAATTTGTCGAATGAATATTTGTAGTCTTATATACGGAAGTTCCAATAGTAACTGAATCGCCAAAACAAATCGTAGAATCTATATTGGTTTCGTAAGTAGGATTGATCACTATAGTAATAGATGCAGTATCTGCACATTCACCAGCACCAGGTGTAAAGATCGATGTGAAAATTAGACTATCAGCTCCAGGTCTTATTCTATCCGGTTCCCAGGTTCCTAGGATTCCATTGATTGAAATAGGTCGTAAAGTGGAATCACTATCTGTTTCACAAAATATTCCATTAGGGCCAAAAATAGGCTTTATAGCGGCTTTTATTTCTATGGTCATCGAAGCGGTATCTACACATGTTCCTCCGGTCGGTGTAAAGATCGAAGTTATACTTGGCCCATCAGTTGCAGGGTCGATCGAAGCGGGATCCCAAGTACCCATAATTCCATTTGTGGACATTAGGGGTAATGTTTCTATATCAGCAGTAGAGCAAAGAGTATCAATTTGATTAAAGATTGGTTTTTCGATTTGGTTTATTACGATCGCAATGGTTACTGTTTCTGCACAAAGTCCATTTGCAGTGAAGGTGGCCATTATGCCATTTGGATCTGAACTAGGATCAATGCTTATTGGAGACCAAGTTCCCATTACTCCATTATTAGAAGTTGTTGGTAGTGTAATGATGGAGGTATCAGAACAAAATGGACCAATTGGGTCAAAAGTGGGGTCTAATGCTGCTTTTATTGGAATGGTTATGGAGGCGGTTTCTGCACATTCGCTAACGTCAGGGGTGAAAATTGAGGATATACTTGAACCTGCAGTCGCTAAGTTGAAGGAACTTGGTAACCAGGATCCTGTAACTCCATTATTGGAAGGTGGGAAAGTATATAGGCCTCCATTGGAACACAAGGTGTCTGGGAGGTTGAATATTGGGACAATTAATGTATCAACAGTTATTTCTCTCATAATTACATTCGCACACTCTCCAGCATCTGGGGTGAAGGTTAATGTTTGTGTCCCAAAACTAGGGTCAAACTGGTTGCTCGATACTCCAATACCCATCCAAGTTCCTGTGAAAAAGCTGGGTGCTGAGGAAGTATCCGGTAAATTATAAATGGGATCATTTATGCAAAGGGTTGGAAAAATACTGAAAGGAGGATCAACTATAGCGTTAGTTATAAGCCCAATGGTTCTACTCTCGTCTGCACATTGACCTGGATCAGCATGGAAAATTCCGGATGAACTTGAACCTGCTGCTGCTGCTGCAGTTGCATCGAATAGATTAGGTGGAGTAATAAAACTTCCTGTCCATGTCCCGGTCACGCCATTCGAAGAAACGAGAGGAAGCGAAACAATACCATCGGTTTCGCAGAAAATTAAAGTAAGTGGAAAGACTATTGTATCTCTAGGCTCCACTACAATGGTTACCATTGTATCAGGAACGCATGGAAACAAAATTGGGTCCGGTGTAAATGTTAATACTTCGTTTGTTGTTCCTGGATCAAACTGATTGGAACCAATTACTCCATTTCCAGACCATGTACCAGATATTTGTGGAACACTGTTTGAAGTAGGAAGCGTATAAAAATTTCCATTTTCACAAACTGTATCTAAAGGAGGAAGGTTAATTGGACCAGAGCTTCCAACAACTAATGGCCATGTATAAGTACTACTTTCTGATAAATCCCCACAACCGCCAATATCTAATCCTGCATTTGTAATCCTAGCAGTAACGGTAATATTTACATTACCAGCTCCAATACCTTCTATCGTTGCTGTACTGTCGGAGCTGCTAGTTATATTTGCAATGCTGGAATCTGTTGTATTCCATTCATAACTGTCTGTTGGACAATTATCATTTTCAATTATTAAATTTAAAAAGTCGCCAATGCATAATGCTTGAGAAAGTGTATCTACTTCACAACTCATATTATCTACAAATGGATTATCCTGTGGTCTTCTTAAGGATGCAATCCATGCTGCATTATCACAGGAATTTGGAACACCAGGAGATTGATTAGATGCTGCTAAAGCTGCAAAATTTAAAACATCTCTAAAGTCATTATTTATAATATTACTGAATTGATAAGTAATCTGATTTCCTGAAGTGTTGAAATGAATACTATCAGGGCCTCCATTAAATGATTCTCCAGTTGGCGATCCATAACTTAGTCCATGAAAGAATGTTCCATCTGGTTGTCTTGTCTGAATAGCATCTCCAGAATTACTGAGTGAAACTGTGGACGACCACGATCCATCTTGTAAGACTAAGGGAAAAAAAGAATATGTTTGAGTCCCAAGCCCTGGACATGTGTTAGAACTTCCAATTGAATTAGGAATACTTGGATGCCCTCGCCTCATTATAGAAGCTGGTGTAGATGAATTTATAGGAACTTTTCTTACTAAATCACAATCACTATCATTAAAATCAGGAGAGGGGTCAGGAATTTGGGCTTGGGATGAAGAAGTAGTTCCATAAGAGTATACTAAAATTATTGTACCAACAGGCACAGCTTCCCAAACAGGAGATGGACCAAATTGCAGATGACCCGGTGCTATTCCAGATCCTGAAACAGTTGCATTTCCAATACAATCTACAAAATCACCATTATTATCATCTATCAACCAACCACGAAGATCAACAGTTGAACATGTATCCCCGTATACTACTAGTTCTACCCACTCTTGTTGAACAAAAGGGGTATTCCCTTGAGACATTTCATTAACAACAAGACCCTGCCCGTTCGCTCGGGGGATGTAGCAAATTAGCAGTATACTAGCAAGAAAGGAAAGAAATCCTATATAGTTCTTCCTCATGTTTAATTTCCAGGTGTGGCTTTAAGGTTTTTGGGCCAAAGCTAAAATACAATATTAATCAATAAATATTAAGTAAATATTAAGGATTTTTCATCGAATTAAGGTCAAATCACCCTTATAAAGTTTGGAAACACCGTTTGAATCCAAAACTTTTAACCAGTAAGCAAAAACACCTGGATTTAGCATTTTTCCTTTGTATTTTCCATCCCACCCTTCATTTCGGGAACTAGGAGGTATATTTTGAACTGCAAAGACCAAATTACCCCATCTGTCGAAGATGAGTAATTCTTCAATATTCACGATTTCTTCACTAGATTCTGGAAAGAAAAAATCATTGATGTTGTCTCCATTTGGAGAAAAAACATTAGGAATAAAAATAGTAGCAATCCCTTCTACATTAATATTTGTGTTAGCGGTAAAAACACATCCTAATGAATCAACTAAGCGCAATTCATAAGCTGTTGTGGTTAATGGAAATGCAATTGGATTAGGGCAATCACTACAACTTAAATTTATATTGGGAGACCATTCTATACTGGCTGGTGTGAAATTGGCAGTAAATCCTAATTGGACAGAATCTCCCTCCTGAATAACGTATAAGGGATTGAGTCCAATTGAATTAATGATGGCATTATTTATCCTAACACTAGTTTCGAATAAACAATCGCCATCGGTATTTCTTACGGACAAGTTGTAATCGCCTGGTCGAATTCTTATCTCAAATGGAAAATCTCCAACCATCTCCCAGGCATTACCACCATTTAATGAATATTCGTATAAACCATTACCATTGCTAACCTCTAATATTCGAATAATACCTAAAGTGGTATCCATACAATTGGGGTCTTCTAGTTCAAATTGAACATCTAAATCCGTTTCTAATTCAATATCGATAATAGAATCGCATCCATTTACTGCGCCTCCTTCAATGGTCTCGATGCCAGATAAGTTGGCTTCATTATAAGGAGTTCCATTTATGATAATAAAATCTCCAGGGCAAATCAATTCTCTTATAAAAGCAGTGTCACTTACACAGCTCATTACACTTGTAACTTCAATTATACACGTTTCTTCACAGCCTAGTGCATCTACAATCAAAATATTATAAGTACCAATTGGAAACCCTCCAGTTTGTAATCCATTTGAATTGGTAATGCTAAACATATCATTCCTTGGACCAGTGATATTTAAATCGTAAGCCTGTACTCCACCGCTAATATCAAACCTTAGAACTGCATCAGCAGCAGTGGCTGAGCTAGCTTCTTGGACTAGAGAACAATTCAGTTCTAGTAAATCTGGTTCAGTTATGGTAATGGACGCATTAGCTATACAATTATTTGCATCACTAATCACAACACTATATTCACCTGCTCCTGCATTATTAATATTATCTTGTCCATCAAATGCATCAATATTCCAGTCATAGTTAACTGGCTCTACTGCATTCATAAAAGAGGTATTGATTTGAATAGTTTCATCTCCATTACAAATCAATTGTCCTAAAGTATCAATCGTTGCAGTCAAATTGCAACCTGGTTGATTAATGATAAATCCACAATTTACCTCGCAATCATTTCCGTCCACAATAGTAACATTGTAACTTCCCGCAGTTAAATTTCTTAAGTTCAAGGTGCCAGGATTGCTTAAGGTATTACTTCCAGACTGACCATTAGTTGAGTTCGTATACTCTACTTGATATGGTTCTACTCCACCAGAAAGGGTTATCCTACCTTGTCCATCCGTTCCGTTGGGAACACTGACATCCATTATAGTTGAGCAATCCAATAAAATTTCATCTACTTGTGCTATTGCAATATTGGCACTTTCTTCACAATTATTTTCTGTATCTGTGACAGTGACCGCATAAAAACCTGCGCCGAGATTAGAAAGATTACTCATGCCATCATATCTATCAATATTCCAGTCATAGGTATAATTTCCAGACCCATTGTTTATGCTTAACTCCAAACTAGCTGTGGTGTCTCCAAAGCAAAAGATGCTATCTATTTGCATTAATTCTAAGGTGATTGGACATGCTGCGGAGGACAATGAAGTAAGACAAGTAAATTCACATGAATTTGCATCTCTTAAATTAATGGAATAATTGCCTTGCGATAAATTTTCAATATCATATTGATTTCCGCTTAGATTATCCTGATCTCCATTCACTGGTCCAATCCATGTACATGCATAGGGCATTGTGCCTCCACTAAAACTAAGTCTTATGCTTCCATCTGTTGAAGTTTCGTCGGAAGGGCTCATTAAACTACCGCAAGTAAATGTTATTTCTGGAAAATAATTGATAACCAAAGTATCAGAATCGCTCGTACAAGGTCCTGGTCCATCTGGATCAGGAACAGTCCAAACTAATTGTACTTCAGTGTTTATATTATCTTGAGGACCTGGTTGGTAATTGGTTTGATTATCATTTATATCAACGAAAATACCATCACCCTCAGTTGACCATACGCCATTTTCTGGAGCACCATTCAGCATCGTATTACTATTGTAACAAACAGATTGGTTTACTCCGGCCTCCGCTAAATTACTTGCTCCAAAAGAAATCTCTATAGTATCCATTACAAAACTACAAGCTAGATCGTTATAATCAGCAGTCCACACTATTTCGATTGTTCCATTACTTATATCATTGGCTCCAGGGGAATAGCGTGTTGATTGATTGTTCACGTCGTCAAAATTCCCATCTCCTAAAGTAGACCAAGTTCCTATACTCGGGTCGGCAAGTAATGCGATTGGGTCGGTTGAACAGGTTGAAATATCCATACCAGCATTAGCATATGCAAAAGTTAAGGTAATGGTAACAGCGACTGCCTCTGATGAACAGGTTCCATCAAAACTAACTGCATAAATTGTGATGGCATTTAATACTTCAAAATTCTCTATATCAAAAATTTGATTTGCTAAGTTTTGATCTGTATACCACTGAATTTCTAAACTAGGATCAGTGTTTATTTCCAGATTAAATTGAGATAAATCAACAATGGCAATGAGTTGATTACCTTCAAATTCATCAGAGCAAATGGTGGGAGCTATTGAATTTGCGGTAGGAAAGGCTGCAATAGTCAAAATATGGCTTTCCGTATTAACACAATTTCCAACACCAACCGTATACATAATTTCAACTTCTCCGGGACTTGCTAAGGTTGGGTAGAATCTAAAATTTGATCCACCTTCACCAACAACTCCAATGCCCATAAATGTACCACCCAATTCTCCAGTTACTAATGAATCTAAGTCGAAATTTGAGCCATTTCTACAAATAGGATCCGTTGGAGCAGACCAAGATGCATCGCTGGGAGGATTCAGATTTAAGATTATGGGAGTGGGTGTCGTTCTGCATCCTCCATAGTCTGCCACCACATATACTGTTTGAGCTTCTTGACCTATAACAGCGTTAGGTATGCTGAAAGTTGTATCTACATCAAAATACCAATGAATAGAAGGGTTGCCGGTGACGATTACTAAATCATTAAAATCATAATAATTGATGTCAACGACTACAGTGCCATTTTGTAAGGTGTCACTAGCACAAGTGTCTATCGTGAATCCTGGAATAGGGTCAGGTTCTGGAATGATTTTAATGATAACTTCCCCATTACTAGGTTGATTATCTAGGTTAGTCACATCAACATCATATGCACATTCAACATAGTCTAGTAAATCTTGGATATTAGTAATACTTTGGGTGGTTAAAAAAGCAAATAGATTTTCAATCAAAAGACTTACCCCCCACACCCTGTAAGTGCCGACAGGAAGATTGGAAAAATTAAAATCTCCAGTCACTGAAATTCCAGCTAAAGGCGGATTGTTAATAAAAGTATAGGGAGGATCAGCGCTCGTTAAAAAATACGCATATAAATAATTGAATGGACCTCCACCCGGCGGAGGCATGTCATTTGGGTCATCATAAGAAGTGATAAATTCACTAAGATCGCTACCTTCACAAAGGTAGATAGTATCTCCAGAACTAGCTTGATTAGCATCCGATGGCACAACTAATTTTCCAGCAGAACTTAAATCACAAGCCACTGAAATTGCCCCACCGCATGCGGTGGTTCCATTACTTGCATCCATGATGAAAGTTGCATTAGCTGCGCTATTGGGAGCGCCAGGGGTTTCATTGGTTGATACTGGATCAAGAGAGAAATTTGCTTGTGAAGACCAATCTCCATTTGAGAAATTGATGACCTGTTCACCGATGTTTGCAAAACTACTCAATAAGGTTACAGGAGCAGTTAGTACATCATCCTCTACATCAACTACACTTAATCCCCATCCTAAAACATGGACAATATTTTCACATTGATTCCTTACTTGAATTAAATCGTTGGAATTGTTCATTTGAGTGATCCATGCATTAGAAGTTTGGCTTGGATCGAGACAGGGGCAATAAGATGGATCATCCGTATTTTGATTTGGATTGGACAAACAAACATTTAAACAGGGATCATTGTGTGGAATTATATAAACGTTATCTCCATTAGCATCGGAAGGATCATCTGGGGGTAAATTCGTATTTCTTTCATTATTATTATAAATAACTAAAATTGATCCAGGAGCAACTGCAGAATAACAACTTGAGAATCGTATATGTCCAGCTTCATTTCCAGTACCGCTGCCAATGTGATTATTATCATCAATTATCCAATTACTTAAATCAACATCCGAAGTTGGATCCGAAGGAGCACCTAGGACTACCAATTCTATATATTCGAAATTGCCTCCACTTGGTCCTTGTGAAATTTCATTAATCATTAATGTGCCAGCATCACCACAATAGGGATTACCTCCGGAATATTGACCGGATAGTGACGATTGGATAAATATAAGAAGGGTAAATAATAAAAATCCAGGAGTACACTTCATAAAGCCTTTTTTGTTAGGGCACTCAAAAATAAGTAAATATTGACGTTTAGGCTTTTATATGGAGATTAATATTTGAAATATTTATAATAATTAACATATAATATGGCAATATCAGGGTGATGGATTAAATTTGCCTTCTTTCGGGCAGTAAAGCATGGTTTACATTCAAAATTTTAAAATATGATAACCATCTTTCTCATTTATTGTTAAAAGCATATTGTAAGAATTAACAAAAACAAATAATGGCATTAAGCGAACAGGAAATTATTAGACGAGAAGCACTTACTAAAATTGAAGAATTAGGCATCAACCCATACCCTTCAGAGTTATTCGAAGTGGATAATTATTCCACAGTGATAAAGGAAAATTTTGACACCTTAGAAGGGAAAGATGTAACCATCGCTGGACGTTTGATGATGAAGCGTATCATGGGTAAAGCTTCATTTGCAGAATTACAAGATGCACAAGGAAGAATCCAAATCTATGTTTCTAGAGATGAAATTTGTCCAGATGAAAATAAAGATCTTTACAATAAAGTGTTTAAAAAATTATTGGATATAGGTGATTTTATCGGAGTGACTGGTCGGGTGTTTAAAACTAAAGTTGGAGAAACATCCTTGCATGTGCATAAGTTGACCTTATTGAGTAAATCATTAAAGCCCTTACCAATAGTTAAGAAAGATGCGGAAGGAAATGTATTTGATGCTTTTACAGATCCAGAACTGAGATACAGACAACGCTACGTTGATTTAGTAGTAAATCCTCAAGTGCGAGATGCATTTATTAAGCGAAGTAAAATGTATGATTCCATCAGAAGCTTCTTGAATGATAAAGGATACTTAGAAGTAGAGACGCCGATTCTACAACCATTGTATGGTGGTGCAGCTGCAAGACCTTTCGTTACTCATCATAATACCTTGGATATGAAATTGTATCTGAGGATTGCAAATGAATTATACCTCAAACGATTAATTGTTGGCGGCTTTGATGGAGTATACGAGTTTTCAAAAGATTTTAGAAATGAAGGGATGAGTCGGTTCCATAATCCTGAGTTTACGCAAATTGAACTGTATGTAGCTTACAAGGATTATGAATGGATGATGAATTTGGTCGAGGAGGTAGTGGAGAAAATAGCAATGGATTTGCATGGTCAGACCATTGTAAAAGTGGGTGAAAATGACATTGATTTTAAACGTCCATGGAAACGATTCACCATGTTCGAAGCTATTGAGCATTTTACAGGAATTGACATTTCTGAAATGGATGAGGCGGCTTTGAGAGCAACTGCAAAATCACTCCATGTTCCAGTTGATGAAAAAATGGGGAAAGGAAAATTGATTGATGAAATTTTTGGAGAAAAATGCGAAGGTCAATTAATTCAGCCTACATTTATTACGGACTATCCAGTGGAAATGTCTCCTTTAGCGAAGAAACATAGAACAAAACCTGGCCTTGTTGAGCGCTTTGAAGCTATTTGTAATGGCAAAGAAATTTGTAATGCTTTCTCAGAATTAAATGATCCAATCGATCAACGAAAACGTTTTGAAGAACAGTTAGAACTTGGTAAAAGAGGAGACGATGAAGCGATGGTTCTAGATGAAGATTTTCTACGAGCATTAGAATATGGAATGCCTCCAACGGCGGGCTTAGGAATAGGGATGGATCGGTTAGCCATGATTATGACCAATTCCAATTCTATACAAGATGTTCTGTTTTTTCCTCAGATGAAACCGGAATAAGAATTCAAGAATATGAATGCCTAGATATTTTAAAATATTGTTAGCAATTGTGTATTTGGCTGCCTGCGCTCAGGTTTCATTTGATTTACCAATTGGCATAGGTATTCCAATTACAGGTCAAACCTTTGCAGTTATTATGATTGGCTATATTTTAGGAGTAAAAGATGGTACGCTCAGTATTATACTTTACCTGCTGCTTGGTATAGTGGGTTTTCCAGTTTATGCGGATTGGAGTGCTGGGATAAAAGTCATCCAATCGGGCAGTGGAGGATTTTTGATTGGATTTGTGGCGGGAGCCTATCTTTGTGCTAAAATGGCTCAATCAAAATATAAAAGCAATTTTCTTTACATTCTTTTAGCCATGGTCCTAGGATCAGCGGTGATAGTCAGTATTGGTCTAATGAAATTAAATGCCATGTTTGGATTTGAAAAAGCGCTAGAATATGGATTTTATCCTTTTTGGATTGGAGCGCTTATAAAATCCTTCTTGGCGGCAATTGTTGTTTTTATTTATTTCAAATTTTTTGAAAAACCTCAAGATAATTTTGCAAATTTAAATGTGGATTAATTCTATAGGTAGAGGATATACTGTACTCTGTCGAAAATTGGAACTTTATTATGCGTATTAATATTTATTTAAGTGGAGATTAATCCAAAACCAAAATCAAAATAATTATGAAATTGAAATCGCTATTATTTCCTATTTTCTTACTAGTTTTATTTACATCCTGCAAATTAGATATTAAATCAGATGATAATTCAGCTGCAGATACCAATGAACAAATTGACGATGGAGTTGAATCAATAACTGATGCTATTAAGGACATAGGTGAAAAAATGAAAGGTGCAAATAATGACAAATCAGATGTCGAATTAATTAATTGGAGGGATATTAAAGAACAGTTGCCAAATCGGCTATTAGGTATGAAACAGGAGAATATCGGTGGAGAAACGGTTGGAGCATTTGGATTTAATTTTTCAGTTGCTGAAGCGACTTATGTAGATGGTGATTCTAAAATTGATATCTCTATTACTGATACTGGAAGTATGGGAGCAGCGTTATTGTCTATGGCCGCTTGGAGTACTTTAACTGTTGATAAAGAAGATAAATACGGATACGAAAGAACGAGTACTTATAAAGGACATAAAATTTATGAAAAGTATGACAAGAGAAATATCAGAGGTGAATTCAATGCCTTAATTGGTGAACGCTTCGTAGTCTCAGTTGATGGTAAAAATATTGACTCAAAATCATTCCAGAAAATTATAGATAAGATAGATATTGAAGATCTGCTCTAATACAATTTTAAAATTCAAAGATTATAAAAAATATAAGGCTGTTCAGAAATGGATAGCCTTTTTCAATTTAGAGATGGGCTATTACGGATAAGTTTCCTTTTACCTTTTCTTCTAAAGCAACATTTACTTTTGTCCCCAAAGGAAGAAAAATATCTACTCGCGATCCAAATTTGATGAATCCCATATCTTCCCCTTGTGTAACTTGTTGTCCGGGTTCTAAATAATTAACAATTCTCTTAGCCATTGCGCCAGCAATTTGTCGCACAAGAATATCTTGTTTTCCATTATTAATTACGGTACTAGTTCTTTCGTTTTCTGTTGAGGATTTAGGATGCCAAGCTACTAAATATTTGCCGGGATGGTATTTATAATATTTAACTTCGCCACCAACTGGATTTCTATTAACGTGGACATTGGCAGGACTCATGAATATAGAAATCTGCAATCGTTTATCATTGAAAAATTCTGGTTCTTCTACCTCTTCAATAACCACTACTTTTCCGTCTGCTGGTGCGTAAACTATACTATTGTTGATAGTGGAAATTTTCCTTTCTGGATTTCTGAAAAATTGAACAGAAAAAAACATGGAAATAAAGAATAAACTTAAGGCAAGCCACAAAAAACTAGGGAGTAGAACAGCGAATAGAAGACAGAACACCAATCCCCCTATTATTAAATTTCTTAATATCGTTTTCCCCTCTTTATGAATTCTAATGAGCATATGTTAAAATCTACAACGAATATTACATTATTAATGTTTAAAGCAAAATAATTTAATTAAAAATTAAATAAAGTAGACTAAAAAAAGGCAAGGTAAAGATCAGCGAATCAAATCGATCTAAAAACCCGCCATGGCCAGGAAGGAAGGTTCCACTATCTTTCACGGCAGCATTTCTTTTAATCATAGATTCAACTAAATCTCCTATCAGCCCAGATAACCAAATAGTAAATCCAGCAATTAGCCAAAAACTTAACGTAGATTCTTTAAAAATAAGATACACTATCCAAGCCATGAGGATAGAAGCAATTAAGGCACCAAAAGCCCCTTCTTTTGTTTTATTTGGTGAAATTTTCTCAAATAATTTATGCTTACCAAAATTTTTACCACTAAAATAAGCAGCAATATCACCTGCCCAAATAATTAATAATATACTAAAAATCAAGTTAGGGGTGAAGCCCTTGTCCATGATCAATGCCACCGCAAATGAAAAAGGAATAGCAATATACAATGCGACTAATGCTAAATTGATTATAAAATTATTAGGTATAATTCTACTAGTAAATAATTTGAGAACGAGGTATATAGAGAACACTAATGAAGCAGTTAATAATTGGTACCAAACAACTGCTGCATCAAAAGGTAAAAAATTAAATAGTACTCCAATGTGATAAGAGAATATTGAAATACCAATGAAAATCAGTGCAATTCTTTGCCAACGCGTACCCGGACGCATGCTAATTAATTCTATAATACATAGTAAATTTAGAAAGGCAAACATGGCAATAGCTGAATATTGGTTTATGAATAAACATCCAATGATTACAATGCCTAATGGTACTGCAGTTTTTACACGGGTCTTTAAACCTGGATTCCTTTTAAACATTCATTTCATTTTCTTCTCTCGCTAAAATTTCTTCTTCTTCCAAATCAAGGGCCTTGGGTCGAATCTGACGGATGGCATAATAAATCGCAATCATACCCGCCGAAGAAAGCAATACCCATAATATATTTGTATCAGGTGCAGAATTTATATCTTCTATATTGAAATCATCACTAACGTAGAGCATGATAACTTGGGAGGCATTGTTGATCAGATGAGCAACTATAGGTACCCATAAACTCCTGGTCCAATAGTAAAGAAAAGCAAGTAAAACACCTAGCGTGAAACGGGGTAAAAAACCTTCGAATTGCATGTGGATAGCGCTAAAAATTATCGCGCTAAGAATGATTCCAGCTAAGGCACCCCAGATTTTCTCCAATTGAACCTGAATAATTCCTCTAAAAATTAATTCTTCACCAATCGCTGGAATAATCCCAATTAAAAACACATTGAATAGCAAGTCACCGATGCCGTTCATGGTCATAATATTTTCTAAAGTTTTTGCTGTTTCAGCCTCCATGGAAGTAGCCCAATCAGGTAATGGAATAGTTTGATTGATTTGAAATGAGAATTGTACCAAGGGTAGCGCTGCGAATATTGCTATAATTCCTAACATCAAAAGCATCACATTAGGCGTTTTATCTAATCTGAAATATCTGAGAATGTTTTTTCTGTAATAATAAAAGGCAAACAGAAAAGCTGGAATTATAAACGTAGTTAAGTGGTTTGTAAGTAACAAAAGCCTCGTCATATTCGGACTCATATAGCTAAAATCATTCCCGTTGGAAATTAAATCATTCAGGCTTAATCCATTTGCCATGCTTATTCCCACTATAATAACGGACCCCAATAATGCACATATAAAAATAATTAACAGGAGGACCAATAATTTTACAACAGGATGATTCATAAAATCTTTTTTAATTCTAATTTTGAAACCGAGTTTAAAATTAAAAAAAATATCATGCAGACAAGATTAAGTGTTAATATTAATAAAGTAGCATTGTTAAGAAATGCAAGAGGAGGAAATATTCCCAATCTAGTTCAAGTGGCAAAAGATTGCGAGGAATTTGGAGCTCATGGGATTACAGTTCATCCTAGGCCAGATGAAAGGCACATTAAATATAGCGATGTCCCTGCTTTAAAAGAAGTGGTAAAAACTGAATTTAATATTGAAGGGAGACCAAATGAAAGATTTCTAAAATTAGTGCTAAATAATAGACCGCATCAATGCACATTGGTACCAGATGCCCCTGGAGTCTTAACCTCAGATAGGGGTTGGGATACTATTAAACATAAAGATCACTTAGTTGAAGTGATCAATCGATTGCATAGTGAAGGCATTAGAGTGTCGCTTTTTGTTAACGCAGAGGAAAATATGGTGGAAGGAGCAAAAGCAACAGGGGCAGATAGAATTGAATTTTATACTGGAGACTATGCAAAAAGTTTTGAATCAGATCCAAAATCTGCTGTAGAGGCTCATAATAGATGTGCAAAATTGGCTAATCGCATCGGAATTGGGATCAATGCTGGCCACGACTTGAATTTAGAAAACCTCAATTTTTATGCTAAGCATGTTCCTGGTTTATTGGAAGTATCTATCGGGCAATCCTTGATTTCGGATGCCTTGTATTATGGTCTTCAAAACACGATTCAGATGTATAGAAGGTGCTTAGTGGTATAAAATGTAATTTATTTCAAAAATATGGAACAATTTTAGTTAAAACAGTGGTTATTATATTGTGCTCTTGTAATATTTTACTTACATTTGCACTCATTTTTAATCAATCTTATAAAAGCATATGCTGATAATTGAAGTAAAAGACAGCGAATCAATCGACAGAGCACTCAAAAAATATAAAAGAAAATTTGAGAGAGCTGGGGTATTGAAAGAGATCAGAAGACGTAAGCATTTCATCAAACCTTCTGTGCAACGCAGAGCTGAAGTCCTTAAAGCTGTATACCGTCAAAAAATGTACGGTAGCGTTGATTAAAAAAAATACTTGATTTAGTTCTACATTATCACTATTTTGTAAGCGTGCTTGAGATGTGTTCAAGACTAAATTGATATTGATGAGTGTAGATTCCTTTACAAATTTTCTACAGTACGAGAAGAGATATTCCAATAATACCATTCTTGCTTACCGCAATGACATAGAACAGCTCTTGTTCTACTTATTTTCTACTTACCAAATGGATACTGCTGTTACTGCAAAACATATCCATATTCGATCATGGATCGTTCATTTGAAAACTGCGGGTACTTCCGAAAAGTCAATTAATAGAAAACTTTCCAGTGTGAAAGGTTTTTTCAATTTTCTAAAGCGAAAGGGTATATTAGAAAAGAATCCAATGCAAAAGATTCAGAGTTTAAAAATGCCAAAGCGCCTACCTGTTACTATCAGGAAGAATGAAATGGAGCAACTTTTTGATTTTGAATTCGGGACCGATTTTAATGGATTGAGAAGTCGACTTATTATTACCTTATTATATGAAGCTGGACTAAGGAGAGCTGAATTAATAAATTTAAAAATAGGTTCGATTAATTTTTCCAAAAAGATCTTCAGAGTGCTGGGAAAAGGAAATAAAGAGCGGTTATTACCGTTTAGTAATAAGTTATCAGAACAGTTTGAAGAATATTTGGAAGTGAGAAATGAAATGAAAAAGAATGAGGTAAATGATTATTTATTTGTAACAGACAAGGGCGGAAAATTATATCCCAAGTTTGTGTACAATTTAGTTCATAAGCATTTATCCACCATTTCTACCGCAGAAAAAAGGAGTCCTCACGTTCTACGTCATTCTTTTGCTACCCATTTATCTGATAACGGAGCTGATTTAAATGCCATTAAAGAATTATTAGGGCATTCGAGCTTAGCTGCAACCCAGATCTATACCCATAATTCCGTTGAAAAATTAAAGGAAGTATATCAATTGGCGCATCCCAAAGCCAGAAAGGATTGAAAGCAATCTTATTAGTTCACAATTAAAATTTTAAATAATGAGAGTAAATACAGAGAGTTTACATTTTTCAGCAGATGAAAAGTTATTAATTTATATTCAGCAGAGAATAGAAAAATTGACTCAATTTTTTGATAAGATAATTGATGCTAATGTCACTTTGAAATTGGAAAATAGTGGCCAGGTCAAAGAAAAAGTAGTGGAGGTTAAAATTAATGTTCCTGGTGATGTATTATTTATAAAAGAAACGAATAAGAGCTTTGAACATGCAATTGACAAGGCAGTAGACTCCCTAAAAAGACAATTAATTAAATATAAAGAGAGATTGAGAAACCATTAAGTAAAAAGAATCAAGCAATAAAAAATTACAAGAGCACTTGTCTAAAAATTAGGCAAGTGCTTACTTTTTTTCGCTAGAAATGCCCAAAAAACTACATCAAAAAGCACTATTTTCAAAGATTTAAAAAAAAAATATATGTTTCCAGACTTGAATGGTATTACATTCAAATTTATGTAACATGTAAATTATTGATTATCAAATACTTGAAATATATAAAAAGCCTGCTCCAAGTATTTAATAAATACCTGTAAAAAAAGGGATTTTTTATTTCTATTTTATATAAAAAGTACTATTTTTGCATTCGCTTTTGGAAAAGACCAGAAGTTTTCGTGAAAAAATCGAAATTTGACAGAAAAAGTTTGGTTTCGAGTCCAAAATGAAGTTGCTAAGATCAATAATTTTGTTAGCATTTAATTAAGGGGCTTGTTAACCTGATACCAACATAAAGAAAATATGCCGATGTAGCTCAGCTGGTAGAGCAGCTGATTTGTAATCAGCTGGTCGGGGGTTCAAGTCCCTCCATCGGCTTTTAAAATTTAATCGGCGGGGGCGCGCCGGAGTTGGAGAGCCGGGCCAGACTGTAAATCTGGTGTCTACGACTGAATAGGTTCGATTCCTATCGCCCCCACAAGTTTAAAGGAATTTATTAAGCGGGAGTAGCTCAGTTGGTAGAGCATCAGCCTTCCAAGCTGAGGGTCGCGGGTTCGAGTCTCGTCTCCCGCTCAAAATGTCAAATTCAAGATTTTTTTTGAAATGTAAGATATGAGTCACTCGGAGCTTGAATTGGACAAAATGAATTTAGCCAATGTAGCTCAGGGGTAGAGCACTTCCATGGTAAGGAAGGGGTCGGGGGTTCAATTCCCTTCATTGGCTCAACACAATAAGAATTATTTTATCAAAATTTTAATATAAAAATATTTTAAAAATGGCGAAGGAAACTTTTCAAAGGAATAAACCTCACCTTAACATTGGAACAATTGGTCACGTGGATCACGGAAAGACCACATTAACAGCTGCCATAACTACCGTTCTTTCAGGCGATGGTTTAGCTGAAAAGATGGATTATGCCGCCATTGATGCTGCCCCTGAGGAAAAAGAAAGAGGGATCACCATCAATACTGCGCACGTTGAGTATGAAACAGCAAACAGACACTACGCACACGTAGATTGTCCTGGTCACGCCGATTATGTGAAAAACATGGTAACGGGAGCAGCACAAATGGATGGAGCTATACTTGTTGTTGCTGCTACGGATGGTCCTATGCCTCAAACTAGAGAGCACATCTTATTAGCACGTCAGGTTGGTGTACCTAAGATTGTAGTTTTCATGAACAAAGTAGATCTTGTTGATGATGAGGAAATGTTAGAGTTAGTAGAAATGGAAGTAAGAGAATTACTTGACCAATATGAATTCGACGGTGATAATGCAAGTATCATTCCTGGTTCTGCATTAAAAGCTTTAGAAGGAGATGCAGATGCAGTTGCTGCAATAAAAGCTTTAATGGCAGCAGTGGATGCAGATATCCCTGAGCCAGTAAGATTAACAGACAAGCCTTTCTTGATGCCTATCGAGGATGTATTCTCTATCACAGGTCGTGGTACAGTTGCAACTGGTAGAATTGAGACTGGTGTAATCAATACTTCAGATCCTGTTGAGATCATCGGAATGATGAAAGAAGGAGAGAAGCCTTTAACTTCAGTTATTACGGGAGTTGAGATGTTTAGAAAAATTTTAGATAGAGGAGAAGCAGGTGATAATGCTGGTCTTTTATTGAGAGGTATCGATAAAGAAACGATTAAAAGAGGCATGGTAATTTGTGCACCTAACTCAGTAAAGCCACACAAGAAATTTAAATGTGAGGTTTATGTTTTAGGAAAAGATGAAGGTGGACGTCACACTCCATTTTTCAACGGATACAGACCTCAATTTTATTTCAGAACAACTGATGTAACTGGTGATGTATCTTTACCAGACGGTGTTGAAATGGTAATGCCAGGTGACAACGTTTCATTAGAAGTACAATTGATTAGTTCAATTGCAATGACTAAAGGACTTAGATTTGCGATCAGAGAGGGTGGTAGAACAGTAGGTGCAGGTCAGGTGACTGAAATCCTTGAGTAATTAATTCTATACTCATAGAATTTTGATAATATAGGAAATTAAGTGCTCTCTTTTTGAGCACTTAATTTTTCTCGTTTGGGTGGTTATATTTTTTTACGCTCAAATTGGCTTTAAAGCAACGCAAAGGCGGTGTTTGTTTTGAAAATAATAAGTTTAGGGGAGTGGCTCAATTGGTAGAGCATCGGTCTCCAAAACCGAGGGTTGCAGGTTCGAGTCCTGTCTCCCCTGCAATTTAAAACTGACAGGTTCTAATTTATTAGCAATCATTTTTTGAATATTTGAAATGTGTAAACAATGGAAAGTATTAGACTTTATATAAAAGAAAGTTATATGGAATTAGTCAATAAAGTTACTTGGCCTACTTGGCCAAATTTATTGAGTAGTGCCTACGTAGTTTTAATCGCAACCGCGATTATTTCATTAATAGTTTTCGTCTTGGATGCTATTTCTAATGGTGCATTGGATGCAATCTATAAAATGTAATAAACTGAACTAATGTCAGATAATAAGAAATGGTTCTCATTACGAGTAATAAGTGGGAAGGAAAGAAAAATTAAAGAAAGGATTGAGCTAGAAATGGCAAGATCTGGGTGGTCAGATGTGGTTACTCAAGTATTGGTACCATCTGAAAAGGTTTATAAAATCAGGAATGGAAAAAAGGTAATTTTAGAAAGAAATATTTTACCTGGCTATATTTTGGTTGAAGCAGTGCAGAAAAAGTTTTCTGGAGAAATGGTTCAAGCAATCGCTAACATTCCGAATGTTATTCACTTTTTGGGAAGGAATAATCCAATTCCGATGCAAGAATCAGAAGCCAACCGAATGTTAGGGAAAGTGGATGAGTCTAAAGAAATAGGAGAATCATTAATTGAACCCTTTATAATTGGTGAAACGATTAAAATAATAGACGGTCCTTTTAATGATTTTGTAGGAGATATTAAAGAAGTAAATGAAGAGAAGAAAAAATTAAAAGTTATCGTTAAGATTTTCGGAAGAGGGACAGAAGTGGAGTTAAACTTTATGCAAGTAGAAAAACAATCGTAAAAAATTAATAAAGCTGATTTCAGTTTTCCAGATGGAATGCTTCCCTGAAACAGCAGGAATAAATTGAAATAAAAACAACAATGGCAAAAGAAGTTGAAGGTTTTATAAAATTGCAGGTAAGAGGTGGATCAGCCAATCCTGCACCTCCTGTTGGACCAGCATTAGGTGCAAAGGGAGTAAATATCATGGAGTTCTGCAAAAGATTTAATGCAAGAACGGAAGATAGAAGAGGTCAGCTATTACCAGTAGTAATTACTGTTTTTAAGGATAAATCTTTTGAGTTTTTAATTAAAACTCCACCCGCTGCTACCCAATTAATGGAAGCTGCAAAGTTGAAGAAAGGATCTCCTGAATCAAACCGTATTAAGGTAGGCTCAGTTAATTGGGATCAAGTGAGAACCATCGCAGAAAGTAAAATGCAAGATTTAAATGCATTTTCAGTTGAGTCAGGAATGAAAATGGTAGCTGGTACTGCAAGAAGCATGGGATTAAAAGTTTCTGGCGAGCCACCATGGGGTTATCCTGAAGTGGTGACTGACGAAGAAGAATAAATTAGAATTTAGTAATAATGAGGGAGAGTAATACTCGTTAGACCTCGAAAAGTATTTAACATGTCGAAAGTTTCTAAGAAAAGAAAGGTGGCAAATGCAAAAGTTGATGTGGACAAATTGTACGCATTAGGAGATGCAATGGCACTGGTAAAAGATGTAAATACTACAAAGTTTGATGCTTCTGTAGATTTACATATCAATTTAGGAGTTGATCCTAGAAAAGCAGATCAAGCAATTAGAGGTACAGTATCTCTTCCAAATGGTACAGGTAAATCTAAACGAGTTTTAGTTTTATGTACTCCAGATAAAGAAGTAGAAGCAACTGAAGCTGGTGCTGACTATGCTGGTCTTGATGAGTATATCACAAAAATCCAACAGGGTTGGACAGATATTGATGTCATCATTGCTATGCCAAATGTAATGGCAAAAGTGGGAAAAATTGGTAGAATTTTAGGACCGCGTGGTTTAATGCCTAACCCAAAAACTGGAACAGTAACGCCAAAAGTTGGTGATGCAGTGAAAGAAATCAAAAAGGGTAAAATCTCATTTAGGGTTGATAAGTTTGGAATAATTCACGCATCAGTTGGTAGAGTTTCTTTTAGTTCTGAAAAGTTAAGAGAAAACGCAGACGAATTACTTGGGACCATTGTCAAAATGAAACCAGCTAGCTTTAAAGGCATTTATATGAAAAGCCTTTCTGTTGCTTCAACCATGAGTCCTGGTATTAAAATTGATCCTAAATCTATCTCTTAATTTTCAAAATTTAAGAAAATGAATCGAAGTGAAAAAACGGCAGAAATTGCCAATCTAAAAAATACATTGGAAAGCAATTCTTTCATCTATTTGACTGATGCTTCCACTTTAACTGTAGCTGCAGTTAGTGAATTAAGAGGTCTTTGCCATGAAAAAGGTATTCAAATGAAAGTGGTTAAAAACACTTTAGTGAAAAAGGCCATTGAGAGTATGGGTGATGACAATAAAGGTTTTGATGGCTTAATAGAATATCTAAAAGGCCCAACCGCAATCATGCTTACGGACACCGCTAATTTACCAGCTAAGGTTTTGAAAGAATTTAGAAAGTCTCATGAAAAGCCAACTTTAAAAGTAGCTTATATTGATTCTTCTCTATATATCGGTGATGATCAAATCAAAGCGCTAGCAGCACTTAAATCAAAAGAAGAGTTGGTTGGAGAAATTATCACCTTATTACAATCACCAGCGAAGAATGTAATCTCTGCATTAAAATCAGGAGGTTCTACCATCGCAGGTATATTGAAAACTTTGCAGGAGCGAGAAGAAGCACCTGCATCATAAATTTGGCTTCCAAGTTTTATACATAAACGCATTAATTTTTATTAATTAATTAAAAAAAACCATTTAAAATGGCAGATTTAAAAGAATTCGCAGAACAGTTAGTAAACTTATCTGTTAAAGAAGTAAGTGAGTTAGCAGACATCTTAAAAGATGAGTATGGTATTGAGCCTGCTGCTGCTGCTGTAGCTGTAGCTGCTGGACCAGCTGGAGGCGGAGGAGAAGCCGCTGAAGAAAAAACTGAATTTGACGTAATGTTAAACTCAGCAGGTGCAGGTAAATTAAAAGTAGTAAAAGAAGTAAAAACACTTTTAGGTGTAGGTCTTAAAGACGCTAAAGATTTAGTGGATAGTGCTCCTGCTGTAATTAAGCAAGGTGCGCCAAAAGAAGAGGCAGAATCTATAAAAGCAGCTTTAGAAGCAGTTGGTGCTGAAGTTGAATTGAAGTAATCAATTTAATGAAGGAACAACAGTTTTTGAAAGATACCTATAAAAAATACAATAATTTGGCTTAGCTGGTTTACCGGCTAGGCCTGTTATTGTCTTTATGTTTTGAAATTAATTAGACTTTTAAAGAAGTCTTTACCATAAATACTTAAACACATGGCATCTAACGTCTCAGCAGATGGTTCTACCGGCAAAAGAATCAATTTTGGCAAAATTAAATTGCCTTCTGAACATCCGGATTTATTAGAAATCCAGTTGAAGTCATTTCAGGAATTTTTCCAATTGGAAACAACTCCAGAAAATAGGAATAGTGAGGGACTGTATCGAGTATTTCAGGAAAACTTTCCAATTACTGACGCTCGGAACATTTTCGTCTTGGAATTTTTGGATTACTTTATCGATCCTCCTAGATATAGCATTGAAGAGTGCGCTCAAAGAGGATTGACCTATAGTGTTCCACTAAAAGCAAAATTGCGGCTATCATGTAATGATGAAGAGCATGTCGATTTTCAAACCATTGTTCAAGATGTATTCCTAGGAAATATCCCTTATATGACTCCAAAGGGTACATTTGTAATCAATGGGGCAGAACGTTTAATTGTTTCTCAATTACACCGTTCACCAGGTGTTTTCTTTAGTCAAAGTTTTCACCCTAATGGAACAAAAATACATTCCGCAAGAGTTATTCCTTTCAAAGGAGCTTGGATGGAATTTGCTACTGATATTAATAATGTTATGTATGCATACATTGACCGTAAGAAGAAATTTCCGGTTACTACCTTATTAAGAGCAATTGGATTTGATTCAGACAGAGAAATCTTGAATATTTTCGATCTTGCTGAAGAAATTAAGGCAGATAAAAAAACACTTAAAAAAGCAGTTGGTAGAAAATTAGCAGCGAGAGTTTTAAGAACTTGGACAGAAGATTTTGTTGATGAGGATACGGGTGAAGTAGTAACAATAGAAAGAAATGAAATTATTCTAGAAAGAGATATTCTTTTAGATGAAGATAATATTCAATTAATTCTTGATGCTGATGCGGATATTGTCATCCTGCAGAAAGAAGATGTTGAAGAAGATTTTTCTATCATATACAACACATTGCAAAAAGATCCGGCTTCTTCAGAAATAGAAGCGGTTCAACATATTTACCGTCAACTAAGGGGCTCAGATCCACCGGATGAGGAGACGGCAAGAGGTATCATTGATAAATTATTCTTCTCTGATAAAAGATACAATCTTGGTGAAGTTGGTCGATATAAAATCAACAGAAAACTAGGATTAGAGATTGAAAAAGAAATTCAAGTATTAACAAAAGATGATATCATCAGCATTGTTAGTTACTTGGTTAGCTTGATTAATCAAAAAGCAGAGTTAGATGATATTGATCACCTTAGTAATAGAAGAGTAAGAACAGTTGGAGAGCAATTATATGCACAATTTGGTGTAGGTCTAGCTAGAATGGCAAGAACCATCAGAGAGCGTATGAATGTTAGAGATAATGAGGTATTTACGCCAATCGATTTGATCAATGCAAGAACGCTTTCTTCAGTGATTAACTCCTTCTTTGGAACTTCTCAATTATCTCAATTTCTGGATCAAACCAATCCACTATCTGAGATTACTCATAAACGTAGAATTTCAGCACTTGGACCTGGAGGTTTATCTAGAGAAAGGGCTGGTTTCGAAGTAAGAGATGTTCACTATTCTCACTACGGTAGATTGTGTACTATTGAGACTCCGGAGGGACCAAACATTGGGTTGATTTCAACGCTTTGTGTTCATGCAAAAGTGAACAAAATGGGTTTCTTAGAAACGCCGTATAGAAAAGTTACTAAAGGTAAAGTAGATGTAGAAGGAAAGGCTCAATACCTTTCTGCAGAGGGGGAAGATTATAAAATTATAGCACAAGCTAATTCTCCAATTAAGAAAAACGGAGCCTTCGAAGATGATCGAATTAAATGTCGTGAGCACGGTGATTTCCCTGTACTTGGTCCAGATGAGATTGAATATATGGATGTAGCCCCTAACCAAATTGTGGGTGTCTCCGCATCATTAATACCATTCTTAGAAAATGATGATGCCAATAGAGCCCTGATGGGATCTAACATGCAGCGTCAAGCAGTTCCTTTAATTCGTCCTTCCTCTCCAATTGTTGGAACAGGAATTGAAGAAAAAGTAGCGAGAGATTCTCGAATGTTGATAAATGCTGAAGGAGATGGTGTAGTTGAATACGTTGATGCGAATGAAATTATTATCAAATATGATAGAAGCAAAGATGAAAATCTTGTTTCATTTACTGATAATATCAAATCATACCAATTAACAAAATTCAAAAGAACCAATCAAGGTACTTGCATAAATCTAAAACCTATTGTTGAGAAAGGAACTAGAGTACACAAAGGCATGATCCTTTGTGATGGGTATGCCACAGAAGATGGAGAATTGGCTTTAGGGCAGAATTTAATGGTTGCCTTCATGCCTTGGAAAGGGTATAATTTTGAGGATGCCATTGTGCTTTCTGAAAAAGTAGTAAGAGAAGATATTTTTACTTCTATCCATATTGAGCATTTCGAGCTTGATGTTAGAGATACTAAATTGGGAGAAGAGGAGTTGACCAATGATATTCCAAACGTTTCTGAGGATGCTACAAAAGATCTTGATGAAAATGGAATTATTAGAGTTGGAGCTTGGATTAAAGAAGGCGATATTATTATTGGAAAGATTACTCCAAAAGGAGAATCAGATCCTACTCCAGAGGAAAAATTATTAAGAGCGATCTTCGGTGATAAAGCAGGTGATGTGAAAGATGCATCATTAAAAGCGAAACCATCAACAGAAGGAGTTATTATTAATAAACAATTATTTGCTAGAGCAAAGAAAGACAAATTCCAAAAAGTTCAAGAAAAAGAATTATTGAATGCTTTGGAAGACCGTCATGCAATTGCAGTGAATGAGTTGAAAACAATTCTTGTTGATAAACTAATGGCTTTGCTTAAAGGTAAAGATAGCGATGGTGTTAGAAGTATCTACAATGAAGAATTAATTTCAAAAGGAAAGAAATTCACTCCGCAGTCACTTAAGAAATTAGACTACACGCAAGTAGATTATGCAGGCTGGACAAGTTCTAATAAATCAAATAGTTTAGTTGCTCAGTTATTGCACAATTACAATATTAAATTAAACGAGGAAATAGGAAGATACAAGAGAGAGAAATTTAATATAAGTATTGGAGATGAACTTCCAGCAGGGGTATTGAAATTAGCTAAAGTTTACATGGCTAAGAAGCGGAAAGTAAAAGTAGGAGATAAGCTTGCAGGTCGTCATGGTAATAAAGGAATTATTTCTAGAATTGTAAGAGCTGAAGATATGCCATTCTTAGAAGATGGAACACCAGTGGATATTATATTGAATCCACTAGGAGTACCTTCTCGTATGAATCTAGGTCAAATCTTTGAAACGGTTCTTGGATGGGCAGGAATTAAATTAGGACTTAAATTTGCTACACCAATTTTTGACGGAGCCAATTTCGACGAAATTGATGAGTTTATTAATAAAGCGGATCTACCTACTCTAGGTCAAGCTTATCTTTATGATGGAGAAACGGGAGATCGTTTCCACCAGCATGCAACAGTAGGAGTGATCTACATGTTGAAATTATCTCACATGGTAGATGATAAGATGCATGCACGTTCAATCGGACCATACTCATTAATAACGCAGCAACCATTGGGTGGTAAAGCTCAATTCGGGGGTCAGCGTTTCGGAGAGATGGAAGTATGGGCCTTAGAGGCATTTGGTGCATCCCATATCTTACAAGAGTTATTGACATTGAAGTCGGATGATATTCAAGGAAGAGCAAAAGCATATGAGGCGATAGTTAAGGGAGATACCCTTCCAGAACCGAGTATTCCAGAATCATTCAACGTACTGATCCACGAGCTAAGAGGTTTAGCTCTTGACATTAATTTTGATTAATATTTTTTTCACTTTTATATTAATGACAACTTATGCCATTTAAAAAGAAAACCGCTTCTCATCAAAAGCCATTCAACTCTATCACAATTAGTTTGTGCTCTCCAGATGATATTCTGGAAAGATCATACGGTGAGGTGTTGAAACCGGAAACGATCAACTATAGATCTTACAAACCGGAAAGAGATGGTTTGTTCTGTGAAAGAATTTTTGGACCTGTAAAAGATTACGAATGTTATTGTGGCAAATACAAAAGAATCCGATATAAAGGAATCGTTTGTGATAGATGCGGAGTCGAAGTTACAGAGAAAAAAGTTAGAAGAGAGAGAATGGGGCACATCAAATTAGTAGTGCCCGTTGTTCACATTTGGTTCTTTAAATCTTTGCCAAACAAAATTGGATATCTTTTAGGATTATCTTCTAAGAAATTAGAAAGCATTATTTATTACGAGAGATATGTTGTAATAAATCCAGGTGCACATATCCCAGAAGGTGGACAAGTTCCAAGACCAAAAACCGCTGCTAAAGGTAGTGGAGATGGTACTTACAAATTAGATTTATTAACAGAAGAAGAATACTTTGAAATATTAGATTCTCTTCCAGAAGGTAATCAATTATTAGATGATGCAGATCCTAATAAGTTTATTGCCAAAATGGGTGCAGAAGCGGTAAAGGAATTATTGGAAAGATTAGAGCTAGATCAATTGTCTTATGATTTAAGACACCAAGCAGCTAACGAAACTTCTCAACAAAGAAAATCTGAAGCCTTAAAAAGATTAAGAGTTGTAGAATCTTTTAGAGATGGACAAACAAGAATGGAAAATAGACCCGAATGGGCTGTTATTCAATTCTTACCGGTTATACCACCAGAATTAAGACCTTTAGTACCATTAGATGGTGGACGGTTTGCAAGTTCTGATTTAAATGATCTTTATAGAAGAGTTATCATTAGAAATAACCGTCTAAAAAGATTATTAGAAATCAAAGCACCAGAAGTTATTTTGAGGAATGAAAAACGAATGCTACAAGAAGCAGTAGATAGTTTGTTCGATAACTCAAGAAAATCAAATGCGGTTAAAGCAGAAGGTGGAAGAGCTTTAAAATCTTTAAGTGATATTTTAAAAGGAAAACAAGGACGTTTCCGTCAGAATCTATTAGGAAAAAGGGTGGATTATTCTGGCCGTTCTGTAATTGTAGTAGGACCTACTTTGAAATTACACGAATGCGGGATACCAAAAGGAATGGCTGCTGAGCTTTTCAAACCTTTCGTAATTAGAAAACTGATTGAAAGAGGAATTGTAAAAACTGTGAAATCTGCGAAGAAATTAGTTGATAGAAAAGAACCAGTAATCTGGGAAATTCTTGAAAACATATTGAAAGGGCATCCAATTCTTTTGAATCGGGCTCCTACTTTGCACAGACTTTCTATACAAGCATTCCAACCTACACTAGTGGAAGGAAAAGCGATACAATTACACCCATTAGTTTGTGGTGCATTCAATGCGGATTTTGATGGTGATCAAATGGCGGTACACGTACCATTAAGTCAAGCAGCTATATTAGAAGCGCAAGTATTAATGTTGGCTTGTCATAATATATTAAATCCACAAGATGGTTCACCAATTGCACTTCCTTCACAGGATATGGTACTTGGATTATACTATCTAACGAAAGAAAGAACTTCTACTGCTGACCGAGTAGTAAGAGGTCAAGGAATGAGATTTTACAGTCCTGAAGAAGTGATTATTGCCTACAATGAAAGTCAAATCGATTTACATGCAGGTATTAAAGTTAGAATTGAATCGAATGATGAAGATGGAAATCCAATTCATGAATTAAAGGATACGACTGTAGGAAGAGTTTTATTTAATCAAGCCATTCCAGAAGAAGTACCTTATATAAATGAATTACTTACTAAAAAAAATCTTAGAAAAGTAATTAGTGGTATCATCACAAGAACCAACTTCGATATTACTGCAAAATTTCTTGATAATATTAAGACAATGGGATTCTTGTGGTCGTTCAAAGGTGGATTGTCCTTTAACTTAGGAGATTTAATTTCTCCAACAGTGAAAGAACAAACTTTGAAAGAAGCGCAGACAGAGGTGGATGAAGTAATGGAAAATTACAACATGGGTCTTATTACCAATAATGAGCGATATAATCAAGTTATTGATAAATGGACATTTGCGGATAATAGAATCACCGAAGTCTTGATGGAAGAGCTAGCTCAACACAAAGATGGATTTAATTCTGTATATATGATGTTGCACTCAGGTGCAAGGGGATCAAAACAGCAGATTAAGCAGTTATGTGGACTGAGAGGACTGATGGCAAAACCTAGAAAATCTGGTGATACAGGTGGAGCGATTATTGAAAATCCAATTCTTTCTAATTTCTTACAAGGATTGTCAGTATTAGAATACTTTATCTCTACTCATGGTGCGAGAAAAGGTTTGGCCGATACCGCATTAAAAACAGCAGATGCAGGTTACTTGACGAGAAGATTGGTTGATGTTGCTCAAGATGTAGTAATCAATATTGAAGATTGCAACACCTTAAGAGGTATAGAAACTGTGGCACTGAAAGACAACGATAAAGTAATAGATAATTTAGCCAATAGAATTGTAGGAAGATATGCTTTGGAAGATGTAGTAAATCCTGTGACAGAAGAAGTAATTGTTGAATCAGGTCAATATATTTCTGAAAATCAATCAATTACAATTGAAGAGGTAGGTATAGAAATGGTAATCATTAGATCAGTACTTACTTGTGAAGCGGAGAGAGGAGTGTGTCGAAGATGTTATGGTAAAAACTTAGCGACGGGAAGAATTGCAGAGCAAGGTGATGCAGTAGGAATTATAGCAGCACAAAGTATTGGTGAACCAGGTACTCAATTGACATTACGTACTTTCCACGTTGGGGGTATCGCATCAGTATCAAAACAAGAATCTGAGTTAGTTTCTAAATTCGATGGTGTACTTGAGTTTGACAGTGTTAGAACTACAGGCAAAGCTGGCGATAATAGAATAGTATTATCTCGTTCTGGAGAAATCAGGATAAATGATCCTGAAACAGGGAGACAATATGTTACACATCATATTCCTTATGGAGCTGAATTATTCGTTAAGAATAAGCAGAAAATTAAAAAGGGTGATTTGATTTGTAACTGGGATCCGTTCAACAATCCTATTATTTCAGAATTCGCAGGTATTGCTAAATTTGAAGATATTGATGAGGGAGTTACTTTTAGAGTTGAGAGAGATGATCAAACAGGATATGCAGAGAAGGTAATTGTTGAATCAAAGAACAAGAAAAAGATTCCAGTAATTAAAGTAGTTGATAAAAAAGGAAAAGCATTGAAATCCTACAACTTGCCCGTGGGATCATATATCTCTATTGAAGATGGAGAGACCTTAGAGGCTGGTCAGAAGATCGTAAAGATTCCAAGGAAGCTTGGTAAAATTCAGGATATCACAGGGGGTCTGCCAAGAGTAACAGAATTGTTTGAAGCAAGAAATCCTTCGAATCCTGCAGTTACTGCTGAAATAGATGGCATCGTTTCTTTAGGAAAAATCAAAAGAGGTAACCGAGAGGTATTTGTTGAGGATGAAAAATCAGGACAAAAGAAAAAGTATCTTATTGGATTGTCTAAGCACTTGCTAGTACAAGAAGGTGATTTCGTAAGAGCTGGTTTACAATTGTCAGATGGAGCAACCTCACCAAGAGAGATCTTACATATTAAAGGACCTTTCGCTGTGCAACAATATTTAGTTAATGGAGTACAAGAAGTTTACCGTTCTCAGGGTATAGCCATTAATGATAAGCACATTGAAGTCATCGTAAGACAGATGATGCAAAGAGTACAAATTGAAGATCCGGGAGACACTACCTTCTTAGAAGGAGAAGCAGTTGAAAAAATCGACTTCTTTAAAATGAATGATTGGATATTCGATAAGAAATTCATTACTGAAGGTGGAGATTCTGAGAAATTAAAACCTGGTGCGCTTGTTTCATTGAGACAAGTAAGAGAAGAGAATTCTTTCCTAAAAAGAAACGACAAGAAGCCTGTCGAATACAGAGATGCTGTATCCGCAACTTCAAGTCCATTACTTCAGGGAATTACAAAATCTTCATTAGGAACTAGATCATGGATTTCAGCGGCATCTTTCCAAGAAACCACTAAAGTATTGAGTACTGCAGCAATTGGTGCAAAAGTTGATGGTTTAGAAGGATTGAAAGAAAATGTTATTGTTGGAAAACGAATTCCTGCTGGTACAGGTTTGAGAAAGTACGACAAGATGCTAGTTACTCCGAAAAAGAAAGATCCAGAATATGAACCATATCAGCACGAAGGCATGATGGGTGGTGAAACTGAGATCGGATAGAAACGAATTACAAATTAGGATTTATAAAAAGGCTGCATGGAAATGCGGCCTTTTTTTATAGGTTTATCCAATATGACTCTTCAAGAGCGTACAGTCGAGCACTCTCGCAGACCTAGAAGGATCTTATCGGGTTACGCTGAGAAGGTGCCTTTATATTTTAAGGGTATTCTTACATTTTATAAACAGCATATTTCTTCTTTTATTCAATCACATTAAGCAACAACTATTACTCATTCGAGTAATCAATATAGAACTTTATTCTATCTTCACCGTTCTAAAATAAAAGAAGTATATGTTTTCAGGAATAGTTGAATTGACCGGCAAAATTACAAATATTATCATAGCAGGAAGTAATAAAACGTATAGCGTTGAATGTGACATTTCCAATGAATTGTACATTGATCAAAGTATTGCACACAATGGCGTTTGCTTAACAATAGTTAAGATTGATGACAAAATTTATGATGTTACTGCTGTAAAAGAAACCCTCGATAAATCGAACCTTAATCATTTAGCAGTTGGAGATTTAATTAATCTGGAAAGGTGCCTTAAATCAGACGGTCGCTTAGATGGTCATATTGTTCAGGGGCATGTAGATGATGTTGGTGAATGTACAAGCGTCGAGGAATTAAATGGATCATGGTTTTACGAATTTAAGTTTGACCCAAAACATAAAACATTAATTGTTGATAAAGGCTCGGTTTGTATTAATGGAGTCAGCCTGACTTTAATTGATCCTACTGAATCCACCTTTAAAGTAACCATCATTCCTTACACTCATGAACACACTAATTTTAAAACACTTAAAGTAGGGGATAAGGTAAATTTAGAATTTGATATTCTAGGCAAGTATATCAATCGATATCTACAGTTTTCAGGAAGACCTTAAGTCTTAAGTCTTGAGTCTGACATCTTTGTTTTACCTCAACAACTGAATATAACCACTCAACAACTGTGCTTCACCAATATCCTCAGCAACGGAACTTTCAAAAACCTTACAAGTATAATAATAGGTCCCTTCAGACAATTCTTTATCTGCTAAATTAAATCCATCCCAATCTAAATCAGGATTAGTAGTTTCGAAAACTTTTTGTCCCCATCTATTAAAAATAATCATTTCTACTCGATCAATAAATCGATAGGGAAACGGTTGATAAAGATCATTGGTACCATCTCCATTTGGGGTAAAGACATTGGGAAGTTGATATAATGGACAATTTTCTACACATTCAATATTACTAAAATCACTTTCATTGCCTGTGGAATCGATGGCGCTTACCCGATAGCATCCAGCAATACCAAATTCTGGCCGATGTTGATATTCATTTTCTTCCCGATCATCAATGGTTGCAATTAATTCAAAGTCGCTATTTTCATCTGCTGCGTAATAAACATTATATTGAGTAACATCTGCTGAAAAATCACAAATGAAATGGGGTTTGGTCCAATTTAATGTATTAATAAAAATATCTTCTGGTGTAAATTCAGTGGCATCATCGCACACATTGTCTAGGTTCAACACAGGAGCACAAGGAGGGGTAATATCCATTGGAATACCACAAGCTTCTTGAGATTTATTGTACAATTCTATAGTCATGTTATCGAGATTGTAAACTCCATAAGACCTAATTCTATAACAATATTCATTTCCATTTTCCAAATTTATGTCAACAAATTTAGGCGTAAAGGACCTGCCGATCGAATCAAAATCTCCACTCGTATTTTTCTTGAAAATATCATAATGCAAATTTTGCCATGGAACAAATTCATCCCATGAAAGGACCAATGCACGATCTGCAGGAGCAATGCTTAAAAAAATACTAGAAGCTACAGCAGAAAATCCGTAAACATCAGTTTCATTTCCATTTACGAAAAATGCAACACGGTAAGTATAGCTTTGACTGAATGTATTAATATTAATATCACTAAAAGTGGTATCGACATTTTCCGAAAATAAATTTGTTCTAAAGGTTGCACCTGGCACATCCATAAAGTTAATACCATTAATCCCATCTGCTCTCTGTAGGACATATTTATAAGGTCCCGGATTTTCAGTCGTATCCAATTCTGCCGCTACGGGTTTTAACCAACGAACGAATATTTCCCCATTAGTTTCAGAAGTCATTTCTACATCCACATTTGTAATGTAAGGAATATCCCTATTTAATTGCATGCAAACTTCCTCAGATGGCAAACTCTCTACTCTGTTAAATGGTTGCCCACCAGCTGAAGTTCTTGCAAATTCAGCTAAAATTCTGTAACAATAGTTTATACCTTTTTCTACACTTTGATCTCGATAAATATATTGGCCATTGTCCATCTCAGTGGTATTGAATTCAATTTTCTCATAACCTCTACCAGCTAAACCTTCAACACAACTATCTATTTCAAAAATGTTACTACTATTTCGTCTCCAAATTGAAAACCCCTGGAAGTAATCATCTAATGCATTTTCGCAAAAATAAGGCTTATCCCACTGCAATATGATTTCGCCAGCATCTGATTCAGCGGTTAAGTTTTCTGGAGGTGGCCCCACTATTTTAATACGCAGTGTTTTTAATGTTGCGAGACCTGTGGTATCTAAAAGGTTATCAACAGCTTTAAAAACTACCGAATAATATTGATCAGAAATATGTTCACAACTTGTTTCCCATTCAAATATTCCAGAAACAGGTGGGGCTTCGAAATTATTGGAAACGATAAATTGTGCCGCTTTGAAATCCAACTCAAAAGGGCCTCCTAAAGCGGTTAATTTTACTAATTGTCCAGGATCCACGTCGGTTGCAATGACAGGTATTTCAATTTTTGTTCCTGCAACAACGCATAACTCCATTTCAGTTTCTATGACCGGAGGAACATCTTCGCAATTTTCTACCAAAATTTGCATATCCCGGATGGTTGTATTTATCAACGTTCCATTTCGATATTCACGAATCGCAATTGCAATGTTGTACTCTCCAGCTTGTTGTGGACTAAGCCATACAAAATCTCCCGTAATCCTATTCAAACTTATAGCATTATTGGCTCCTGGTGAAATTTGGTTTGGGAAACTATAACGGGTAACATTTGTATTTGCTTCTTGCAATGGAGAAATTAGTTCGTAAGAAATACTATCCCCATCAACATCATACGCATTTGGATTATGTCTAAATTCTTGTCCGACACAAGCAAAGTCAATTGGAGGTTGTAGGAGTCTTGGGGAACTATTAAATCCTTGAAATTGCGGATTCAAAAAGGTGAAAGAAGTTTGAATAAAAAATGGAACATTGATAGAACTAGGTGGATTGACATTTAATATACCACCAACTCTATTTGGATCCATCATCGAAATTGTATATTCCGCTCTTCCCGGGTAAGTATGTTCTCCAATATAAATATTCTGCTTTACATCATTCGCTAAGACTTGACCATTTCCATTCACTCTAAAAATGACTTCATCCGTTCCGTCTCCCCAATTAATAGTTAAACTATCTCGATCTGCTCTTAAACTACTTGTTTTTGTCCACGTTGTTAAAGTAATTCTAATGGTTAACTCACCGATTTGCTCATAAGTAATTTGGCCTGCACGATTATGAGTGGCCAATAATTGACTAGATATAAAGACTAATAAGAAGGAAGAAATTAAAATACGTAATATGGTCTTCATAATTAAATAGAAAATAAGGAAAATATCTTAGTTTTAAAACGAAACAATGTAATAATTGTTACCTTTTTAATCAATTTAAAGCATATCCAATACTTTTTTTGCGCTCTCCTCCCAATTTGGAATTTTAATACCAAAAGTTTGGTGAAATTTAGCTAAATCCAAATGGCTATTAAATGGCCTTGGAGCTGGCGTAGGGTAGGACGAACTCGGAATTGGATTTATTTGACAATCTATATTTTTATATGTCATGATTAATTTTGCAAATTCAAACCAACTGCTTATTCCTTCATTGCAATAATTATAAGTTCCAACAACATACTTGGCCTCCAAATTTTTAGATGCTAGTCTTTCCATAATTTCTATAATAACGCTAGCTAAATCTCTAGCGTAAGTGGGTACCCCAATTTGGTCACTAACCACATTTAGTTCTTTTCTTTCACTACCAAGTCGCAACATAGTTTTAATAAAGTTATGTCCAAAACTCGAATAAATCCATGAACTTCTAAAAATGACATGTTGAGGATTTATGTTTCTAATACTTTCTTCACCAGCTAATTTACTTTTTGCATAGATGCTTTTAGGTGATTTATCATCTTCCTCTTTGATAGGACCATTAGAACCATTGTGATAAACATAATCAGAAGAAATATGGATTAAAAAAGTTTGATTTGCTTTACAAATATTTGCTAATACTTCCACTGCTTCAGCATTAACTTGATAAGCAAGTTCTTTTTCTATTTCCGCTTTATCAACTGCAGTGTAAGCCGCACAATTGATACAAAATTTAAATTTGTACTTTTTAAAAAAAGCGTCAACCGCTAATGTATCTCTTATATCTAGATCCTTTTGATCAGTAAAAACTGGCAACCACTGTTGCTGTTCCTTTAATAAATATTGTAATTCACTACCCAATTGACCATTCGAACCAGTTATTAAAATTGGAATCATTGTTTTTATTTATACGAACTAAACCCTTTGTGCTTTCCAAGTTGAGGCAATAACAGATCCTTATCTGATAATCTAATTTGATCTTTTGCTACCTGCCAATCTATATTCAAAGTGGAATCGTTATAAATAATCCCTCCTTCGTGATCTTTAGAATAAAAGTTATCACATTTATATACAAAAATAGTATCCTCTTCTAATGCAACAAATCCATGTGCAAAACCTCTAGGAATGAATATTTGCGTTTTATTCTCCTCGCTTAATAAAATGCTAAAGTGTTGCCCATAGGTAGATGAATTTTCTCTTAAATCTACTGCCACATCTAATACTTTACCTTTCACGACTCTTACTAATTTTGCTTGAGCAAAAGGTTCAATTTGATAATGCAAAGCACGAATCGTACCAAAGGCAGATTTTGACTCGTTGTCTTGAACAAAATTACGCTGAATGCCTGCTTGCTTAAATAATTCTTGATTATAGGATTCAAAAAAATAACCTCTGTCATCTGAGAATTGACGAGGTTCAAAAATTTTCAAATCTTTTATTGGTGTTTCTACAAATGGCATAAAAGTTTAAGATTTACTTCTGAAATATATTTTAATAGGAACACCGGTGAAATTAAAATGAGTCCTCATTTTATTTTCTAAAAAATTCTTATACGATCCTTTGATGTGTTTTGGGTAATTGCAAAAGAAAGCAAAGGCGGGATAGTAAACAGGTAGTTGGCTTATGAATTTAATTTTCACAAACTTTCCTCGGTGGGATGGTGGTTCGTTTCTCTCAATTTCCTTCAGCATAATATCATTGAGCTCTGAAGTCTTTATTTTTTGCTTTCTATTTTCATGGACTTCCAATGCAGTCTCAACTACTTTAAATATTCTTTGCTTTTCCACCACAGAAGTAAAAATAATCGGAACATCATTAAATGGGGCTAATTTACGTTTTAATTCATCTGTAAATTCTTTTGCAGTATTAGTTTCCTTTTCTATCAAATCCCATTTATTCACAACTATTACAATTCCTTTATTTCTCTTATGGGCTAAACTGAAAATGCTCATGTCTTGTGATTCAATACCCATCTTTGCATCTATCATCAAAATGCAAACGTCTGCCTCGTCAATGGCTTTTACCGCACGAATCACAGAATAGAACTCTATATTTTCATGAACCTTGGCTTTTTTACGTATTCCTGCAGTATCAATTAATAAAAATTCCTTACCAAACTTTTCATATTTGGAATGGATAGAGTCTCTAGTTGTTCCAGCAACATCAGTAACAATGTTACGTTCCTCACCGAGTAAGGCGTTCGTTAAAGAAGATTTACCTACATTCGGTTGACCAACAATCGCAAATTTTGGCAGCCGATCTTCCGTATCCTCTTCCTCCGGAGCTAATGATTCCGACAAGGCATCTAGTATTTCTCCCGTTCCACTTCCTGTAATGGAAGATAGAAAATGTGTCTCTTCAAAACCCAAACCCCAAAACTCATTAGCTTCCAACAAACGAGCATTATTATCTACTTTATTTACACATAGAAATACGGGCTTAGATCCTTTTCTGAGCATTCGACCTACATTAGCATCTAAATCAGTAATACCTGTAGTAACATCTACCATAAAAATTATAGCATTGGCTTCTTCAATAGCAATATGCACTTGTTCTCTAATGGCTGCTTCAAAAACATCTTCAGAACCATGTACAAATCCTCCAGTGTCAATAACAGTAAACTGTTTTCCGTTCCACTCGCTGGTTCCATATTGACGATCTCGAGTTACACCACTTACATCGTCAATAATAGATTGACGCTCTCCAATTAAACGATTGAAAAGTGTTGATTTACCTACGTTAGGCCTTCCTACGATTGCAACTATATTTGACATGAATTAATGCTTGTATCCAAAATGTTTTAATAAACGTTCATCGTTTCTCCAATTTTCTTTGACTTTAACAAAAAGCTCTAAGTAGACTTTTGATTGTATGAATGTTTCAATATCTTTTCTTGCTTCTATCCCTAATTTTTTAATGGACTGCCCTCCTTTTCCAATGATAATCCCTTTTTGAGTTTTTCTAGAAACTATGATTACCGCTCGAATTCTTGTAAATTCATCATTGGCCTCTTTTGGCTCCTGATATTCCTCGATAATTATCTCGCAAGAATAAGGTATTTCTTGCTTATATAATAATAGTATTTTTTCTCTAATAATCTCACTTACGAAAAAGCGCTCTGGTTTGTCCGTTAATTGATCCTTTGGGTAATAAGGCGGGCCATAAGGAAGTTGTTCAACTACTGCTTCTAACAAGCCTTCTACATTTGTATTTTCTAATGCAGAAATTGGTCTGAAGTCTGCTTTAGGAAAAATAGATAACCACCATTTTTTCTTTTCTTCAATCAAATCCTCATCGCATTGATCTATTTTATTCAAAACTATTTTTAATGGGACTAGGGTAGCGATTATTTTATCAAACAAAGCATCATCTTCCTCGTAGCGGTCATAAATATCGGTAACCAATAATATAACATCTGCATCTTCGAATGTTGAATTGACAAAACTGTTCATTGCCTTTTGCATCTTATAGGCAGGATCTGTAATGATGCCTGGCGTATCTGAAAATACCATTTGGAAATGCTCATCAGAAACAATTCCCTTTATCCGATGTCTAGTGGTTTGTGGTTTGCTTGTAATGATTGACATTCGCTCGCCAACCAAGGCATTCATCAAAGTGGATTTTCCAACATTTGGTCTACCTATTATATTTACAAAACCGGATCTGTGATTTGAAGGAATTTCCATAGTTAATACATTGCTTTTGTTTCTTGATCCTTTAATGTTTCAATTAGTGAGCATAACAAGTTGGGCTTAACTGCTCTCCAATTGATATTGTTTAAAGCCCCACCCATTGCTACGTAAGCATGGATGTTTGTGGCCTGCATTTCATCATAAACATGATCAAGTAAATTTATAAAACAGATCCATCCGCCGTATTCTATCACATCCTCAAACCATTCTTCATAGTAACAATCGTCGGATCCATGGAAATTTAAAACATTTTCACAAACTAAAACATACTTTTGGATATCCTGATCTTGCATCAAATCAATAATCTCCCGCTTTAAATACATAATATCATTGTGCAAGCAATCATTCCACTCTCCAATCAATTCTATCACCGCAAATTTAGTCTCGTAATCCACAAAGATTACTTTCATGTAGAGTGTATTAGAACCAAAGTGATCCCATTGAGGATGAATAAAATAATTATAAATTTTATTCTCGTACTGAAATTCATTGTTTACATAACCATAGAAGGGTGACCGACTGTCATCGGACGCTATATATCGATCCCTCCAATTGTAATGTGGTTCTAAATCGTGCAAATTTATTTCTTTTATTTATTACTAATACAAAGTTAGCATTCCTCAAATTAAAATGCTATTATCACTTTGCTTTTCCTAATTCTTTTAACCAAATGAAAAAGATACTTATTACTGGTCCTGAATCTACTGGCAAAACTACTTTGACGCAAGGTCTTATAAAACGTTTAGATGGTATAATGGTTCCAGAATTTGCCAGAATTTATCTTGAAAAATTAAATCGATCTTACGAAGAAGATGATTTATTGGCAATCGCGAAAGGGCAATTAGATTGGATCAATCAAGGCATTCAGAAATCACCTAATTATCTTATAGTAGATACCGGCTTATTAGTAATTAAAATATGGTCACATTATAAATATAAAAATGTGCACCCTTGGATTTCTACTAATTTACAAAAGCAACATTTTGATTTTGTATTTCTTTGCAGTCCTTCAGATATTACCTGGGAAGAGGATCCACATAGAGAAAATCCACGGGATAGAAAAGAATTATTTGAGCTATACAAAGAAGAATTGGTGGCTTTGCAATGGAATTTCGAAATTCTAACAGGTAATAAAACAAAACGCCTATCCAAAGTAATGGAAAAGCTAGATAACCAAAATTAAAAATAGCCGCTTTATTCTTTTCCTAATATCAAGCTATTTGTGTAATTTTACATTAATTCTCATTTGGGGTGCCTCATAATAACGGGCTGAGATTATACCCATTGAACCTGACCAGATAATGCTGGTAAGGAAAATGTAAAGACAAGGCGATGCCCCATCTCTTGTTATTAATAATCAAAAATTTTGGTAATGAAATCATTGCTTGTAAGCATTATTTTAACCAGTTGTTCGCTAATCTCATTTGCGCAATATTCGATAAATGGTCTTGTCATTGATGAACTTGGCAATCCCGTCGAAAATGTAGAAATAAGATTGAATAATAAGACCATCATATTATCAAATATTGATGGAGGTTTTTCAATCACAAACGTAAATAAGGCTGAGGTAAGAATTGAAATCTCTCATATAGGGTATGAAGGCCAACAGTTTAATTTAGATTTAAAAATAACCGACTTCATAAAAATTGAATTAATTAAAGCATCTTATATTTTAGATGAAATTTCAATTGCATCCAGTTGGGCAACTAAAGATTATCCAATTACCCAATCCAATATTTACAAAGAAGAAATCCAATTGAACAACTTGGGACAAGACGTCCCATTCTTGTTGGATCAAACTCCTAATGTAGTAGTTACTTCAGATGCGGGTGCTGGCATTGGGTACACTGGAATTAGAATCAGAGGATCTGATCCTAGTAGAATAAATATCAGTATTAATGGAATCCCTTTTAATGACTCAGAATCACAAGGAACCTTTTGGGTAAACCTTCCAGATTTTGCAGCCTCTACGGATCAAATACAAATTCAAAGAGGGATTGGGACCTCTACAAATGGTGCAGGTGCTTTTGGTGCAACCATCAATCTTAAAACAGATACCTACAGTCAAAAGCCAAAAGCAAGATTAGAAAATACGATAGGATCTTATGATACTAGAAAACATAACATTCAACTTAGTTCTGGCTTATTAAATAATCATTGGGCTTTTGAAGGAAGATTGTCATCCATTAAATCGGATGGATATATAGATAGAGCAAGGTCAGATTTAAGCTCTTATTATCTTTCTGGTGCATACATTAGTGATAAAACAATTATAAAAGGAATTCATTATTCTGGAAAAGAAATTACTTATCAGTCCTGGTACGGTACTCCAGAATCTAGAGTAAATGGAGATGTAGAAGCAATGATGACTCATGCGATTAACAATGGTTTGTCAGAAGCTCAAACTGAAAATTTGCTCAATGCTGGAAGAACCTATAATTTTTACGAGTACGATAATCAAGTAGATAATTATAACCAAGATCATTATCAATTACACTTTAATCACAAACTCACAAATGCGATTAACGTAAATGCAGCATTGCATTACACCCATGGATTTGGATACTTTGAACAGTTTAGAGCGGGAGATGAATTTGGTGACTATGGGTTAGAGGCACCGCTCATCAATGGCAGTGCAGTTGAAGAAGGAGTTTTTATAAGACGTAGATGGCTGGATAATGATTTTTATGGAATAACCTTCAATTCTAGTTACCAAAAAGATAAATGGAATTTTATTCTAGGTGGAGCGTATAATGAATACCGAGGGGATCACTTCGGCGAAATAATCTGGGCGCAATATGCACAAGATTTAAATATTCGAGATCGGTATTATGATAATGTAGGGAACAAAGACGATTTTAATGTTTATCTAAAAAGCACTTATGGATTGACAGACAAACTAAGTTTATTTGCAGATTTGCAATATCGATCGGTTCAATATGAAACCTTTGGTTTAAGCAGTGACTTAGTGAATTTGGATATTGATGTGGCATACAATTTTTTCAATCCCAAATTTGGTTTAAGTTATGCAATTAATAATGCTAGCCAAATCTATGCTTCTTACAGCCGAGGGAATAGAGAGCCAGTAAGAGCAGATTTTGTAGATGCTTTAACGGATAAACAACCCTTATCTGAGAGCATGGACGATTTTGAATTTGGTTATAAAGCAGCAAATAAAAATCTTTCTTTTGAGGCCAATGCTTATTTAATGAATTATCAAAACCAATTGGTTTTGAGTGGAGCACTAAATGACGTAGGTGCTCCAGTTCGTATAAATGTAGATCAAAGCTACCGGGCTGGAGTTGAACTCTCCGCTGGATATGCCTTTAGTGAAAAATTTAATCTAGCTGCCAATGTAGCTATCAGCCAAAATAAAATAAAATCATTTAACGAAACAGTTTATGACTACACTAACGGATTTGAAATACTTTCTAATCCGTTTGAAGATACAGATATTTCTTTTTCACCAAATGTAGTTGGAGGTGCAAGACTATCATTTAAACCAATATCAAACTTAGATTTTCAATGGAGAGCTAAGTATGTTGGTAATCAATTTCTTGATAACACTTCTGATATAAATCGACAATTAGATGCATATGTTGTTAATGATCTGCTAATTGCTTATGACTTAAAGTTTAATAGCACTAATAAATTGGAGTTAAGACTAAAGATCAATAATTTTCTAAATGAATTATATAGTGCAAATGGTTATACTTTCAACTATATCTTTGGAGAAAAAATCGTTGAGAATTTTCTCTATCCTCAGGCAGAGAGAAATTTTCTTTTGGGAATTAATCTTGAATTCTAGAAATAAAAAAGCCCAATGCATACAATTAACATTGGGTCTTTATTATAATAAATTGAGTGTTATTCTAAAATTATACTTAAAATTAAGAAATAATTATGCCAAACTAATAATTATTAACTTTTTAATTCAATTTTTGACAATTTCAAGCTATAATTTGGGAACACTTTAATTTTTAACTAAAATCTGTAAGTTAAACCGGCGCGATAATAAATAGGAATATTGCCTTCTTCCTTATCAAGAACATCATATAATAATGATATTTCATAGCCTAAATTCCCGTATCCATTATTATAACCTATACCTAAAGGCATTCTTGCCTCTCGAACTCGTTCACTAAAAATTTCACCGAACTGATCTCTGAAAAACTCATCATCCCAAACAAAATCATACTCAGCATGCAGGAATACAACTTGGAAAAATTTGGCCCTAGCAAATAGACCTGCCCCCACAGAAATACTATTTACTTTCTCAGTAGGAGACACACTCACGCTTGAATAATTGATTTCTGCACGGGGTCCAACAGATATATGCTCAGTTATTTTAAATCCAACCATCGGAGATAGCCCAATTAAAAAACTACTTCCTCGTCCTGAACTCCCCTGAAAATTTAAAGCTCCTCCAGCTCCATACCACAAACGATCTGAAAATTTCTTCTCTTCAACCACCGTTCTTCTACTGTTTCCCGATCTTGAATTATCGCCATCTACAATGATTACATCATTATCCGTATTTATCGGCTGACTTGTTTTATTCTGAGTCTCCACATTTGTAGAGTCTGAGTTTAGGGTTTTAGTTTCTGCTGCTTTTGCAGCATTACGAGCAGCTCTTGCTGCTTTTGCTTTTTCTTGAGCTTTTTTCTGCTTTCTACTTTGGCCATAGAGGTCTCCATTAGCCATTAATAAGCTTAAAAAAACTAGCGTTAAGATTTTGATGGATGATCGAAATTTCATAATTATTCCTTTTAATTATTAAAAATAGTAAGAATTATGCCAAAGCAGTAAATTTGATCTAAAAATTCATACCGTATAACTACTTCTTTTAACATTATACTTAGTATTTTAGTTGCTATATTACCATCCGAATTCCAAACATTAATTTTTTTTTAACAATACTACTCCTTATAGAGTAAAAAGCCGGACATTATGCCAAGGACTTTTTTCTATCTCATCTTATTTACCTTGCTTTATTCTTATGGAATTTCTCAATCAAATGAAAATTTAACTACTGTAAATGAGACATCTAATGATGCTTTTGCTGCCTCAGGAAGCCTTCCCGAAGCAGAGTTTATGGCCAATGTGACTATTGGCTGCACACCTTTAACGGTCCAATTTACAGATTTATCCACTGGTGAAATTAGTGCCAGGGATTGGACATTTACAGGTGGAAATCCTGCCGTTTCAAGTGAGATAAACCCAATAGTGGTTTATGAAACAGCTGGCACATATGATGTAGCTTTAGTCGTTTCTAACTCATCAGGAATGGATGAAATGGTAAAATTTGCTTACATAACCGTTATCGACAGACCCATAGCAAATTTTACTTTTCTGCCAGATATGCTGACAGTAAATTTTCAGAATACAAGTATGGATGCTGATAGTTTAAGTTGGAATTTTGGAGATGGAGAGTTAAGTATGGAGACTGATCCAACACATACCTATTCAAATGAAGGAATGTATACCGTAACTTTAATTGCAATAAATGGCTGCGCAAGTGATACATTTACTTTAGATTTAAATTTACAAAATTCTCCTACTGGGGGCTTTGGGTCTGACAAGCAAGTGGGCTGCAGTCCTTTGATGATTCAATTTTTTGACCAATCTAGTGGAACTGTAGATACATGGGAATGGGCCTTTGAAGGTGGAATCCCCGCAACCTCCGATATAGAAAATCCACTGGTTATATTCGACATTCCTGGAATGTATAATGTGAGTTTAATTACTACAAATAGTGCTGGGTCGGATACTACTTTGTTAGAGGATTACATCACAGTTTTAGAAGATCCTATAGCTGATTTTAGTTTTGAGGTATTTTTAGATTCTGTGAGCTTTACAAATACATCTCAATTCGCCGACTCCTATATTTGGATTTTTGATGATGGTGATAGTTCTACTTTGGAAAATCCATCTCATATTTTTGAAGAACCAGGTATTTATAACGTAGAACTAATAGCAATTAACGAATGTGGGGAAGTTTCCCAGGTATTCAAAATAATTCCTGCTATTCCTCCAACTGCTGAATTTGCCATTGCAGATGGTAATGGAAATGGATGTACGCCTTTCGTAGTGGAATTTATTGATAATTCCGAGGGCGCTATCAGTACTTGGGCATGGACATTCGAAGGCGGCGATCCTATGACTTCTAACTCGCCAAACCCCACGATTACTTATAATGATATTGGAGTATTCAAAGTTGAATTAATTGTGACTAACCAATTTGGGATTGATACAATGGAGATGGATAGCCTCATTTTCGTTACCAATCAACCACAAGCTGACTTTACTTTCATAGTAGAATCAAATACCGTTACTTTCCAAAATACTTCTTCAGATGGAGTGGTACATTTTTGGGATTATGGAGATGGTTCACAAGCTACAGAATTTGAAAGCACACATGTTTATGATACGGCAGGAGCGTATACTATTCAATTAGTTGCGGTTAATGCTTGTGGTTTGGATACAACCGTCCAAGAAGTAACTATCGAAGCCATTATTAATACTTCAACTAATTCTTTGTTGCCTTTCGATTTACTTTCCATATTTCCAAATCCTAACAATGGTCAGTTTCAATTGCAAATGGAAGGGCTTCAAACTAATGTTTTGGAGGTGGTCTTACTTAATGTTCTTGGTCAAACTATTTTGGAAAGAAGAATAGCGGTAAACAATGGCCTTGTTAATGAGCAATTTAACTTGAATTCAAAAAACGCTGGAATGTTCCTCATAAGAATAGGTCATGGCGATAATTTGATTTCAAAGCGCTTCCTTGTTTATTAATACTGTTGATTACTTATTACTTTTGTCAGATAGGTTTCATTTTTTTATCCATACAGTTGTTCAAGTGTAGCCTTTATTGCTATCTTTAGGTCCATATTATTCCCCAAAATAATATTAGAAATTTACAGACAACAATTTATGATTAGAAAGCAATTTTTATCATTCCTCTTAATATTTATTTTTTCAATTTCATTCGGACAATCACAAGAAATTACGATAAGTAGTAAGTCCATTCAACTACAAAAAGCTAAAGCGCTAAAAACTAAATTTAAAAATTTTAAATTAGTACAGATTTACTCAAAGGATTTAATGTATGAGTTAGGCCACACCGATCAAAAAGTGTTTAATTTAAATGTAGGAACATCATCTCTGAGATTTCAATTATACCCGAACAAAATACTATCCAAAAAGTACAGTATAAGAATTCAAACTGAAAATAAAATTGAAGAAATTAGTCATAACAAACAAATAGCTTATCTAGGTAATTTTGCAGATGATGCTAAACAAACAGTAAGTCTTACAGTTAATGATAATTTTATTTACGGAATTTTAGGAAAAGGTGAAAATGCTTATTTTATTGAACCTTTGAATTTTTTAATCCCTAATGCGGAAAATGATATCTACATCATCTATCAGGAAAAAGATGTATTAGACGATGGAATACATAGATGTGCATCAGATGAATTTAATAAACAACAAGGAAACGTAATTGGACAACAACGAAGTGCCCCTGGAAATGCACGTTCAATAGGCATGTGTTATGAGGTAGAACTTGGCTTGGCATCTGATTTCTCCATGTTTCAAAAGTATGGATCAGTTGTTAACGTGGAAAATAGAAATATTGGAGTTGTTAACAATGTACAAACTGATTATGTAGGAACCTTTGATGATGATATCAATTTCAACATTGTTCAACAATTCGTGTCCGCGTGTAATACTTGTGATCCTTGGTCTTCAACTACGGATGCTAGCGCTTTACTAGCAGATTTTAGATCTTGGGGGAATAATAATGGTTTTACAGTAACAACTGATAATGCAGGATTATGGACAGACAGAAATATTACTTTCAACGGGAGCTCAGAAACTGTTGGCTTGGCATACACTGGAAACTTAAACAATCCTTTAATTTGCACTAATTCAAAATATCATCTTTTAGAAGATTTTACATCAAATGCAAATTTGATTCGAGGTTTACAATCACATGAGATGGGTCATAATTGGGGGTATAATCATGATGCACAACCGACTGGATTTATAATGTCCCCAACATTAGTTAATACTACTACTTGGTCGGGTCCTTCTTTAACTCGAATTTCAAATAATATTAATGTTCGTGGAAATGATGGTTGTCTTGATCTTTGTGGTTCAGGTGGTGGTGGAGATCCTCCTACAGCTGATTTTACTTCTAACATCAGGAACATTTGTGAAGGAACAGAAGTCAGCTTTTACGATTTATCAATCGGAGATCCAATAGATGTAGTATGGAGTTTTCCAGGAGGAAACCCTGGCTCCTCAACTGATCTAAATCCAAAAGTAGTTTATAATAATCCAGGAACTTACAATGTTACTCTAACGGCTTCAAACAATGATGGAAGTAATGATGAAAGTAAAAATGCCTATATCACAGTTGGTGATGGAGGACGTTCCGTTTTAATTTATGAGGATTTTGAAGAAGGCACGGATGAATGGACTATCATCAATGGAGATAATGGTTTTACATGGGTAGATGATAATATTCTTGGGGCGAGATATGGATCTAATAGTTTAATGATCCAAAATTTTGATTATAGTAATAGTGGGCAAAGTGATTTTTTAATTAGTCAAGAAATAGATTTAGCAGGTTATGACGATATCACCTTAACCTTTGATCATGCATATAGAAGGCGGAATAACAATCGTAAAGATTCCCTCAAAATAAGTTTATCCACAGATGGTGGACAAACGTTTCCGAATACCCTATTTGCAGCAACCGAAACTGGTAACGAACAATTTGCAACCATGCCAGATGGCAGTCAGCCTTTCTTTCCTCAAAATAATAACCAATGGTGTTTTGGGAATGCAACTAATGCTAATTGCATAAGTCTAAATTTAAATGCATTCAGAGGAATGGGTAATGTGGTCATTGCCTTTGAGAATGTGAATGGTTTTGGAAACAATATGTTTTTGGATAATATACTTTTAAGCGGAACGTGTCAGTCTTTTAATCAGCCAATTGCTGAATTTGAAAGTGATGTTCAAGAGGGATGTGCACCATTACAAGTCAACTTTTTTGACATTAGTGCTAACGATCCAATTTCTTGGGCATGGCAGTTTCCCGGAGGAATTCCGGCTAGTTCAAGTGAACAAGATCCATTAGTGACTTATCCCAATCCAGGCAACTATGATGTTATACTTACGGTATCTAATATTGCAGGTTCAAATACCATTACGGAAAGTATTTATATTACGGTAAGTGATCTTCCAATTCCTGATTTTGATTTTAGTGAAACCGCGCCGTTTACATTTCAATTTGAAAATTTTTCTATTGATGCTACCAGCTACTTGTGGGATTTCGGGGACGGAATGACAAGTATCGATGAGAATCCAATACATGCTTACGACAATAGTGGATCATACTTGGTTACTTTGACTGCATCTAATGATTGTGGAGTTGACCAAGTACAAATGACACTGATGCTAGAAACGCTTCCAATGGCTGATTTCTCATCTGATGTTACTGAGGGATGTACGCCATTAGATGTTCAATTTATTAATAATTCTAGTGATAATGCGGATGCTTGGTTTTGGGAATTTGATGGAGGCTCACCTGCAACAAGCTCTTTGCGAAACCCATTTGTTGATTATTTTAATGAAGGTACATTCAATGTTACTTTGACAGTTACTAATGATTTGGGTTCTAATACCATTACTAAAGAAAATTATATCTCGGTACTCCCATTACCATTAGCTGATTTTGATTTTGTGACCAATATGCTAACTGTTGATTTTAGTAATTTAAGTTTAGATTTTAATCAAATTGATTGGGACTTCGGAGACGGTAACGTTAGTGATGCTAATAGTCCTATTCATACTTATAGTGAAGATGGAACCTACACTGTGATACTAGTTGCAAGTAATGATTGCGGTAGTAATGAAATTTCAATGCAGGTAATAGTTTCCTCCGTCCCATCTGCCGGCTTTTCTTCAGATGTTCAATCTGGATGTGCTCCTTTAGAGGTTCAGTTTTCTGATCAATCAAGTGCCAATGTGGTAGCTTGGAATTGGTCTTTTCCAGGCGGAAATCCTTCCACATCTACGGAGCAGAATCCAGTTGTAAATTATTCAAACGTAGGTAGTTTTGACGTCCAATTGGAAGTTACAACAACTGCGGGAACAGATTTAACTGAAGAGATAGCGTATATCACTGTGATTGAAGAACCAACTGCCAGTTTTAACTTCGATGTATCTGGCAACACCATTACTTTCGCGAACACCTCCCAAAATGCAGTAGATTACACTTGGAACTTTGGTGATGGAAACGGATCTTCCGATATTAGTCCAAGCCATACTTATAATCAAAATCGGGATTACTTAGTTACACTAACGGCTAGCAATAATTGCGGTACTGATGTTTTTGGAGAAACTATCAGAATTGGGAATACGCCACTTGCTGTTTTCAATGCAGATGCGACTAGTGGTTGCTTGCCATTGACGGTGCAGTTTACTAATCAATCCTCAGGGGGTGCCACAGATTTTATGTGGTTATTTGAAGGCGGAAATCCTGCTACTTCTATGGAACAAAATCCAACCGTTGTTTATGAAACGTTAGGAGTTTATAGTGTAGAACTGAGGGCAACAAATGCCCTAGGAACAAATGTAATTATTGAGGAAGACTTTATTGAAATTTTTCCAAGGCCGGCCTCAGCATTTAATTTTGATGCAAACAATCTTAAAGTAGAATTTGACAATAGCTCTACGGATGCGGATACTTATGTCTGGGATTTTGGTGATGGCATAACTTCAACGGAATTTAACCCTAGTCATGAATATTCGACAGGAAATAATTATTTCGTTCAACTGATTTCAATAAATGATTGTGGCAGAGATACGATTATTCGAGAAGTCGATCTTTCTACAGTTTCTGCTGATAATCGAGTTTTAAGGGTCGAAAAATTTAATTTATTTCCTAATCCAAATAATGGTCAATTTACTTTTGAATTAACAGCAGCGCCTGAAGAAAGGATATTTGTAAGCATTATAAATGCATTGGGAGAATCAATCCAGAAAGAAGAAGAAATTGATTTTTCTACCGGAAATATTATCAAACATATTGATTTAAAGGACTTTACTTCGGGTGTCTATTTATTAGGTGTTAGGACAAATAGTAATCAGCGCATATTCAAGAAAATTGTGGTTTTAAAATTTTAGGATACATTAAAAGTTTATTATTAGTAATTAATTATTGCAGTTAACGTCAATATTTTGCTATTTTCATTGTCCACCAACAAGGAGAATTAGAATGAAAAAAAATATTGTACTATTATTTTTTCTTCAAATATTAGCAAGTTCTTCATTTAGCCAACCAGTAAATGATGAGTGTGAGAACGCAATTCCAATAGGCCCTTTAGTTGCCAATGAATCACCTTCATGTATTTTCGGAACTACCCTTAATGCCAATCCGGAAGACTTTCTGAATGGCTGTAATATGATGACGGAAGAGACAGTTTGGTATTTAGTATTAACCAATTTTGAAACCACTTCTCTAAATGTTTTTTTAAATAGTGATGAGATTGCCAATCCCACTTTACAAATTTTTGAGGGGTCAAGTTGTGGTTTCTTCGATGCGGTGGATGATTGTAAAAGTGGCATCTTCGGGCAATTAACTATGTACGACATACAAGTAAACACAAATACGGGATATTATATTGCAATCAGTCAAGAAGAAGGAATTGGTGGTAATTTTGAGCTGTGTGTGGGTGCCACTTCAGACAATGGCACTTGTGAATTAAACGATCAATTGATAGTAACTAACACCTCTTTAGGTTCGCCATTAGATGGACCATATCAGCCAGGGGAAGAAGTGACCTTTGATTATACCCTGACTGAATGGAATGCTAACGCTATAGGCCAAGGTAATAATTGCGAATGGCTTCATGGGATAATTCCAGTTTTTGGAAATGGATGGGATGAGGATTCATGGGATGATTCGGGAAAACCCATAACTTCAAATGGACCAAATTCCGTCTATGGAGCTTTTTGGGAATGGAATAATTTTATATCATTAAATGAAGAAAATCCATTTTTTGGATTGACCGATGTAAATGGAGATGGACTACAAGATCTGTGTTCAGTTATTGAACCTAATTGTGTTTTTCCGCCTACACCCGCTCAGACCATTTTACCAGGAGGGTGGTTTGCATTTAATCCAGGTCAAAATACGGATCCTAATTTTTCCTTTGGAGATGGTGCAGGATGTGATGCTTTACAAGGAGTTTGGAATATTCAATTTACATTAAAAACAAAAAACTCTGGCACCTGTAATCAGGGAATTAATACAGATTGCAGTGTCAAAATATTTACGTTTAGCGATGGTGAAACTGGATTATCTAATAATCCAGGCTCTATTTGCTCCAGTGATATTCCGCTAATTAAACCAGCAATCCTCAATTGTTGCATTAGCCTTGATTTATCGAGAAGTCAATTATGCACCAATGATATCTTTAGCTTTCAATTATCACCAATAGATTCTTTGGTTTTTGATTGGAGGGCTCTACCTAATCCAAATGTAATAGGTGCACTTCCAGGAGCAGGGAATATTATTAATCAAAATTTAATAAATACTTCGGATACTGTTCAAATTATCCAGTATATCATTTCTGCTGATTCCCTAAATTTATGTCAACTTAATGATACTTTGATAGTGGAGATTTTTCCGAATCTTATTGTATTGGGTGAACAAGTTAATGCTTGTGATGAAGATTCATTGGATATTGCTTTTACAAATTTCAATGGAACAGGAGCATATAGTTTTGGGTGGAGTAACAATGTAACAGATTCCGTAAATCAAGTTTTCATTAGTAATGATACAATTTTTGGTGCGGTGATTTTTGATGAAAACACGGGCTGTATTGATACCACTTTTTATGAAGTATATCTCCAGCCTGATTTAGAAATTGATTTAGACCTTACCGTTCAAGACAGAGTTATTAATTTATTTAATAATAGCATTGGTACAGTAGCAACTACTTGGTCTTTTGGAGATGGAGTTTTTTCTTCTGGAGAGAATCCAAGACATGAATATAGTGCAGATGGTACTTATCAAATTATTGCAAGCATTGATAATGGCTGTGAAATTTTTGATACTACTTTTAATGTGCTTATTCAAAGTAACGAAGTATTAGGTTTTAACGCAAGCCTGCGAGAAGCTTGCGCACCCTTTAATGTCCAATTTTTTGACTCTTCTAGTACTGAGGTTTTTGCTTGGGAATGGACATTTGAAGGAGGTAATCCAGAGATTTCCAATGAGCAAAACCCAATGGTATCCTATGAAGATTTTGGCTCCTATGATGTTCAGTTGAAAGTAGGAATTAATGATCAAATGATAACTAGAAATTATGAAAATTACATCGATGTTTTCGAAGTTCCAGATGCTTCTTTTTCATTTATTATAGATGCGCTAGAAGTGGAGTTCATCAATGAATCATTTTTTGCTGATGAATATTTTTGGGATTTCGGAGATGGGAATACTAGCAATGAAAGGGAGCCGATTCATGTTTATGAATTAGGAGGGGTTTATACTTCACAATTGGTTGTAACGAATAGATGTGGAACAGATACTATTAGACAATCAATTGATGCTACTTTTTTACCAGTAGCTAATTTTAGTGTCGAAATCGATACCATTTGCGTTTTTGAATCTGTCAACTTATTAAACAATTCTACTGGAAGATTTAATAATTATTTATGGGTAATTGAAGGAGGTAGTCCTGATACTTCCATAATAGAATCACCTACCATAACTTTCAATAATGTGGGAAATTTTAATATCAAATTGATGATTGAAAATTCATTTGGAGAAGATTCTATCTTGATTGAAAATGCAATTACTGTTCTTGAGCCTACTCCAGCTGATTTTGATTTTATACGTACAGAAGATACCTTACAATTTGTAAACTCTCCAGTAGGAAATGGGTCCATACTTTGGAATTTTGGAGATGGGACTACTTCTACTATGGAAAATCCGAGACACGTGTTTGACAGCACTGGAATTTATATCATAACCTTACTTATAGATGATGGATTTTGTCAGGATTCAATACAAAAAGAAATTAACTTTATTTCGACAGCAATTGATTTGAATTTTAACGATACTACTTGTAAGATTTTTCCGAACCCTAGCGATGGAGCTATTTATCTAGACTTGGGTAAGGAAATAAGAAATGAAATAAATGTTAATATTTACAATCAACTTGGGGCATTAGTGAACTCCGAAAAGCTATTCATTGGACCTAGTACTTTTAAATTGAATTGGGAAAGTAAACATAAAGGAGTTTACTTTATTTCAGTAAGCCAATTCCACAAAATATTAGGCTATCATAAAGTATTTATCTACTAAATTTTTTTTCGAGATAATATCTAATAATCCATTCAAATCCTGATCGAATAAGAATTTTTGAGGTTTAAGGGTAGATTGTTATTTATCCGACAAAATTATCTTTGGTGACAGCCTTTTTTAGGTGTTTTTTTCAATACAAAAGATGATATTTTCCATTAAATAATCGTATTTTGTGGTACCTTCTTTCTTTAAATGTGTTAGTTATCAAAATAATGCGGCTTGAATATGATAAGACAATTACTCATTGCTTTAACCTTTCTTCTTTTTAGCATCTACAGTTTTGGTCAAATAGTTAACGATTCTTGTGAAGTCGCAACAGTGATTCCCAACGTTGAAAATAATTGTTATACTTCTATCGGTGGAGAAACCCTTTCTTTAAATGGCGCTACTCCAAATGGAGTCTTTGGAAATTGTGTTATGCAGGCACAGGATGCCAACAATGCCTGGTTTATCTTAACAGCTATCGGTTGTGATATGGAAATTACAGTTGCAGGAGCTGGAGGTAGCGCTGCTACTTTCGAATTAACCTTACTTGAGGTAGAAGATCAAGCAGATCCATGTAGAGGATTTGCTCAATTAGCTTGTGCACCATCAATAATTACTACAGCTCAATTGAACGTTGGTGATACTTATTTTTTATTGGTTACCAGCACAGGTAATGAAGCAGAGGATTTTGAATTGTGTTTTACAAATGCAGTACCTCCAGTAAATGATAATCCTTGTAACGCAACCGCAATCTCAAATAATTGCACCCCAGTTGCTGCGACCAATATCGGTTCTTGTAGTGATTGGCGTGACCCTTCTTGTCTTACAAATAGTAATAATACAGTTTGGTTTACCGCTATGGTTGATCCAGGAAATAATGCATTAGAAATCGATGTAACAAATTTAAGTTCAGGCGCAGATATTTCATTAGCCGTAGTTACTTTTCCAGACGGATGTAATGGAACACCATTGATTTCAAATGGAGGTAGCTATTGCGGCCCTGCCGGTAATGATTTACTTTTAGTAGCTGGTCTAACACCAGGGACTACTTATTATATATTCGTATCCACTACTGGAGCTCAGGAAGGAACATTTAATATTTGTGCTGATCAGATTGGACCACCGCCGGGTTGTTCTGATAATAATGTTTGTGGAGATGCTACTTCAATCACGGGAATAGTTACGGGGTCAGCTCCAACTTGTGTTAACGGGTGTAACATATTGGCAGCTCCCGAACCTGCACTTGATGGTTGCAATATGGCAACAGAAGAGGTAGTTTGGTTCTCATTTGCCGCAGATGCAAGTGCAGATATAGTCAACTTAAACTTAACAAGTGATGACATTTCATCGCCTACTGTTCAAGTTTTCACTGGAAATTGCGGTAACTTAACAGCACTGACAAATTGTGTGACAGGAGCAAGCGGCTCGGTGAGCCTTCTCTCAGTAGCAATATCACCTAATACAACATACTATCTGGCAGTAAGTAATGATTTTGGAGATGGTGGAAATTTTGAATTGTGCATAGGAACATTTATAAATGCTTCCGCATGTGCTACAGATACAGATTTTGAGGTTACTGGAACTTCTTTAGGCTCACCATTGGAAGGACCCTATCAACCTGGCGAAACGGTTTCGTTTTGTTTCAGAGTGGACGTATTTCAAGTAGATAATGCCGGAACCGGAAATAATTGCCAATGGTTCCAAGGAATTGTTCCAGTTTTTGGAAATTGCTGGGATCCTTCTTCATTTAATCCAAATGGTGAACCCATTAGTTCAACACCTCCGAACACATTATATGATGGACAATGGGGTTGGTGGAATAACATCACATACAATAGAGCTAGTCCGACAATTTCTGTAGGAGATTTTGATGGCGACGGGGATTTAGATATGTGTCATGTTTCAGATCCATCGTGTCCAAATACCGGAGTTTCAGCTGGTCAAATTTTACCTGGGGGATGGTTTGCTCATGTCCCTGGGCAAGGTCAAAACCCTAATCAAACATTTGGCGATGGCGGACCAGGGTGTAACACTACAAATGGTCCTTGGGAAGTCTGTTTTGATGTCACTACTAGGTTATTTCCAGATTGCCAATCAGATCCGTCATTTACGGACTGTGCTGTGAGTATGTTTACTTTTGCGGACGGTGAAACTGGCTCATGGGTGGGCTCTCTTTCCATTTGTGCCAATGATTTTCCGAGTTCAACAACAGCTACACAAAGATGTTGTGAAGGCCCAACAGTTGATCCTCAAGAAATTGAACTTTGCAATGGGGATACCTTATCTGTAATTTTAACAAGTAATCAAGACCCAGATGTAACTTATACTTGGGCCGCAGATGCAGACGGCGCCATTGTCGGAGCTACCGATGGAGCGGGCCCTGCAATTTTACAGATATTAGAAAATACAAGTAATTCTGTAGCAACCGTAGTATATACTGTTTCGGGTATTAATACCTTAGAAGGATGCGCTGGAGTTCCTGGTGAAATAGTAGTTAATATTAACCCAGGATTAGAAGTAACTTCAGATCCAATTGATGGTTGTGAAGGTAGACCTTTTGTAATCGGTGTTGATGTTGCAAATGGAAGTGGAAACTATTCCTATAACTGGGTTACAGGAGATGTAGGTCCTAATCCAACAGTAACACCGACTGTGACCACCGTATATGCGGTTACAGTTACTGATAATGAAAATGGCTGTACAGGAGTTGGTAATATTGAAGTTACTGTAAACCCAAATTTTGAAGTTGAAATTGTTGGAGATTCAATAGTTTGTGCTGATCAAGGAGGAACTGGTTTAGAGGCAATGGGTTTGGGTGGTTCTCAACCATATCAAGATTATTCTTGGGATACTCCTGATGGATTTGATAATGGAGAAGTAATATTTGCTACTTCTAGTGGTACTTATTCTGTTACAGTTACAGACGATAATGGATGTTTTGGTGAAAAGGCAATAGAAGTTACAATAAATCCTTTACCAGAATTAGATATTCTAGCCACGCCTTCTGACCGATTTTGTGCAGGTTCTACAGACAGTGTAGTCTTAGAATTAATCACGCCAAATTCAAATATTGAAGATGTATATTGGGAAATACCTAATGGAAATCGAGTAGATGATGTCAATTCCATTATAGCAAGAGAAGAAGGAGAGTACATACTAACCATCATTGATGAAAATTTATGTGAAAATTCAGAATCAATATTCTTAGAAGAAGAACCCGCACCAAATCCTACTATTACAGGTACGGCAGCAGTTTGTTTAGAAAATGGAACTGGATCTATATCAGTGACAGAATTTTATGATTCTTATTTGTGGAGCACCGGGTCGGATACTCGAATGACAGATGTAGATACACCTGGAATTTACAGTATAACCGTAGTAGATAATGGTTGTGTGGGAGTTGCAGTTTGGGCAGTTGATACAATTGCTGTTCCTAACCCAGATTTAAGTGGATCTAGCTCATTCTGTACAGGTTTTAGCACAACTATTGATGCGGGAGCAGGGTTCATTAGTTATAATTGGTCTAGTGGGCCACAAACACAAACTGTTTCCATTGATGCAGCAGGATTGTATTTTGTGACAGTAACTGATGCAGCAGGTTGTACTGGTGTTGATAGTATAATGATTACAGAAGAATCTTCATTAAGACCTATAATCGCAGGAGATACAATGATTTGTCCTGGAGAAATGACAATCTTAGACGCAGGGGAAGGATTTACATCCTACCAATGGAATAGTGATCCTACATTAACGGGAAGAACGCTAATGGTGACTGACGCAGGCCCATATACAGTTGAAGTTTCAGACGGCAACTGTACTGGTTCTGGTACAGTAAATGTCAGTCTCAATGTTTTACCGACTCCAACGATAACTGGACGTGCCAACTTATGTGAAGGTGCATCCACGACTTTGAGAGTTGATGGCAATTATCAATCTTATGTTTGGTCCAGTGGAACAACCGATATAACAGACTCATTAGTAATCTCAACTGGGAATATCTACATGGTTTCTGTTACTGATAATCAAGGTTGTGAAGGTGTTGCTAGTTTCGTAGTAGATGCAGTATTGAGTCCAGATCCTACTTTATCAGGTACACCGAATTATTGTCCTGGAAATATGGCATCAATTGATGCCGGTGCAGGATACATGTCTTACGCATGGTCTGACGGTCAAATGACACAAGTTGCTAACTTTAACACGGAAGATTTATTCTATATAACGGTAACGGATGCATTTGGATGTGAAGGAATTGACAGTGTTGAAATTATAGAAAACGTAGCACCGACTCCTCAAATAGCTGGCTCTAGCACATTCTGTCCCGGTAGCTCTACTACCCTTGATGCCGGTGATTATGTTTCTTACATTTGGTCAGTTCCTGGTGAAGTAAGTAGAACCATTGATGTGAATACTGCAGGAGACATCTCAGTAACAGTAACAGACGCAAATAATTGCACTGGTATTGCAATGATTAGCGTAGAAGAATCAAGTCAATTAGAACCGAATATAAGCGGAGACTTAGAACTTTGCGTAGGTAACGCTACAACATTAGATGCAGGTGCTGGTTTCGATACTTACCTTTGGTCTAACGGAGAAATTACGCAAACGATAATTGTTAATACCGCTGGCGACTATTCAGTAGATGTATCTCTTGGAACTTGCACCGGAAGCGGGATGGTTGCAGTTACCGCAAGTATAGCTCCAAGAGCTGAATTACAAAATACTTTTGAAATTTGCAATACAGAAGCAGCTGGTTCAATTTTAAATTTCGACAATTTAATACTTTCAGGAGATGACACTGGAGTTTGGGAAAATGTAGAAATGATTCCTACGTCAGGGTCCTTTCCATTCATTAATTTTGACGGTGTCGACGTTGGTGTGTATGATTTCACCTATACTACGAATTCTGCAGTAGTACCATGCTTAGATACAACCTACACCATTCAAATATCAGTAACCGATTGTGATTGTCCAAGTGTGGCACTAGACGTACCACCAGGCTTATGTAATGATGATTTAATATTTGATCTTAACTCTGTAAAAATAACAAGTGAACCTGGAGCTTGGGTAGTCATCAGTGTTCCAAATGGTAGTAATCCTGCTACGGTTACAGGTGATGGTACATTAAATATTGAAAATGCAGATCCAGGTACTTATCGGGTTCAATTCCAATTAGCTAATCCTGAAGATTTATGTCCTGAAACAAATTCTATACAGATCGAACTTGGATTAGCATCCTTTGCAGGAACACCTTTGGAACCTGCCGTTGTTTGTATTGGAGAAGATAACACAATAGAATTAACCACTTTAATAACCAATCAGACAGCAGGAGGAATGTGGATTGAAACCTCGGGTAACATGTCAACAGGCGGGGCTTTTGATGAAGCAAATGCTACCTTCAGAACGGAGAGCCAAGAGGCTGGAACCTATACTTTTGCCTATGTAATTGATGCAACTGCTCCTTGTGAAGATGATATGGCAATGGTTGAGGTAATTATTGAAAATGTCCCGAACGCAGATGCAGGAAGTTCATTGCAAATTAGTTGTGGAGAACCTGAAGTAACTATTGGTGGTGCTGGTACTAGTATAGGAACCGAATTTGATTATACTTGGTCAGATTCATCTGGAACTGTTATTGGATCGAGTCCTACAGTTAGTGTTGATGTACCAGGAACATACAGATTAGATGTGGTTAACAGAATAACTACTTGTACCAACTTTGACGAAGTCGAAGTTACGTTAAATCCAAACACACCCTCTGAAATTGAAACGGAATTTATTGATCCTAGATGTTTCGGGTTGAACAATGGATCAATCACAGTCCTAAATGTTGTTGGAGGAACACCGCCGTTTGTTTATTCAATTGATGGTGGACCTTTCGTAAATACACTTGAATTTGGCACTTTATCAGGAGGACCTCACACCATTACGATTATGGATGATGAAGGATGTATGTTAGAAAAGCAAGTGATATTAACAGAACCTGAGCAATCACCCATTGAATTAGGTCCTGATATATTTTTAATTTTAGGGGATTCAGCAAATTTAAATCTTTCTCTTTCTCTTGATATTTCAGAAATCGTAAATATTACTTGGAATACACCAGAAGGAGAAATAACTGGGCTTCAAACTAGTATTCAGGTCAAGCCCTCAACAACTACGAGTTATGAGGTGATAGTTGAAGATATAAATGGATGTTTCTCTACTGATCAAATTAGAGTAATCGTATCTAGAGATATAAATGTTTTTGTTCCGACTGCATTTTCACCAAATAATGATAATATCAATGATATAGTGAGAATACATACGAATGATGAAATAGTAATGATTAATAAATTTCAAATATTTGATCGCTGGGGAGAATTAGTATTTCAAGCTATTAATTTTAGCCCAAGAGATGAAAGCATAGGCTGGGATGGAACCTTAAATGGGGAGCCATTAAATCCACAAGTTTTTATTTGGACGGCAGAAGTTGAATTTAGAGATCCTCTATTAGATCCAGAAATTATATCAGGAGATATAACTCTTATAAGATAATTTATTAATTTTGTATTAGAAAAAGTCAACATATGAAGAGATAAGACTAATCTTATCTCTTCATTATTTTTAGATTATTTAAGTTGAATTAAAAAATAGAATTAAACTTTGGCTAATAAATGAAGCTTTTCAAAAATTTAATTATCCCCTTCTTATTCTTAGTTTTAATTCAAGATGTATTTTCGCAGTGCGCTATTAGTGACAGCCTCGTAATCCCTGATTTATTTTCCAGAAATATTACCTATATCGTTAGTGGGGCAGCAAATAATGATTTAGCCAATCCAAACCAAGGTATTTGCGACGTTAATATTGAATTTAAACATGAGGTTGTGGGTGACCTCACTATTGAATTAATTTCTCCTTCAGGACAATCTATATTTTTAACCGGCCCTACTGGCTTCTCAACATTAACTCAAAATTCAAACTGGGATATTAACTTTGTTCCTTGCAGCCAAACAGCAGATCCAGATATAGGTTTTTTGCCAGTTTGGACTAATGGAGCCAATTGGCAGGCTAATGTAGATTACACAGGAACCTATTACCCCGCATTAAACAACTGTTTGGAAGATCTTAATACAGGTCCCGTGAATGGTAAATGGCTTATTAATATAAGTGATAATAGTCAATTTGACGTGGGCGTAATTCTTAATTTTTCAATTGAATTTTGTGACCAAAGCGGTATAAACTGTTTCTCTTGCGAACCTGATGGTGGCCTTGTTTCTTCGCCCCCAATTATTGGTTGCCAAGGCACAGACTCTTTAATTATACCATTCAATCCAAGCTTCGTAAATGGCTCGCCAAATTCAGCTTTGTATAATTACGGGTACATGGTTTTAGAAGGAGCTTTGATAACAGATATTAGGCCTACTACAAATTTAACTGATCTAGAAGAAGGCGTCTATTTTATTTGCGGTTTGTCTTACCCTGCAGCTGAGCAATCTCAATTACCGAATAATTTGGATTCTTTGACCTTGGTTGAGTTTAGAGAAAATCTATCCAGTACTAATCCACTTTTATGTGGATCGATTTCAAACAATTGCATTAGAGTAGATATTTTAAATACACCAGAAATCCTAAGATTAGACGAAATAATATGTAATGGTGATTCAGTAGTAGTAGGGAATCAGACTTTCAACAGTCCGGGTCGTTTTACTATTCCACTTCAAACAACTACAGGATGTGATAGTATAATTGAGCTTGATTTAATGGTATTTGAACCGATGGCAGCCGTAGTTACTCCTCCAATATTAAGTTGTGGTGATACCATTACACTTGATGGAAGTGCTTCCATGGTGAGCCCAAATGGTCGGGTAAGATGGACCACAAATGATGGAAATATTATAACCCAACCAACTCCTTTTACAGCAGTTATTAATAAAAGAGGAACCTATAGATTGATCATTACGGAAGATGGTTGTGCAGATACCTCAACCGTAAACGTCATGACGGATATGACAATTCCGAACCTGAATTTAAGAATTTCAGATACAGTGAATTGTGTTAATCCTGTTGCTAGATTATTGGCCGGAGTAAATCCTATAAATGCAATGGTAACTTGGACACATCCAGATACAGTAATGATGGGGAATGAAGTATTTACAGGCAAAGAAGGAAGGTATTTTGTGCTTGCTGAATTGGGTTCAGGATGCGTTGATTCAGCCACATTAAATCTCGTATTTGATAATGAATTAGAAATTGAAGGAGGGGATATTACTTGTGAGGTTGACACCGTAGATTTAACTGCAGTAAGTAATTTATCTGGAAATCTAACCTACACTTGGACACTGCCAGATAATTCTAATTTAGATGGACAATTTTTGCAAACTGATGTCGAAGGTGATTTCATCATGACAGTTTCAAGTGATAATGGTTGCGAAAGTATCGATACTTTTACTGTTAATTTGGATAATGAAAACCCACTTTTGAGAAGAGTTCGAGGAGCTCAAAATTTAACCTGTGAACGGCTTGAAACTAATTTATCATTTATAACAGAAGCTAGGTCTCCAATCTACATGTGGACAGGGCCAAATGGATTTATGTCCATGGATAGCAGTCCTGTGGTTATGGAACCAGGCACCTATACCCTGACCATTACTGATTCTATTTCTCAATGCACCTCCACAAGATCCGGTGAGGTTAGACAAAATCTTGCCGCTCCAGAAGTAAGCTTGATGACGGATACGATTACCTGTAATCAATCTAAAGTTACTATTGAAGTTGAATCAAATCAAAGAATTGTTACGTCAAGTTGGACAGGGCCAAATAGTTTTGTTTCTAATTTAGCGGTACCTACTGTTGAGGATCCAGGAATTTATTATTTAGAAGGTACAAATAATAACGGATGTACTTCTCTTGATTCAATTGAAGTGTTTTTAATAGATGATAGGCCTGATTTGATTGCCAATGGGGCATCTTTACCATGCAATGGTGATTCCGTAATGTTAAATGCAAGTTCAAATAGTGAAGGCGTGACTATACAATGGTTTGGACCTAATAATTTTTTCTCTCTAGATTTAGCACCGAATGTTTTAGACACTGGATTTTATATTGTCACCGCTATTGGTACTAATGGATGTTTTAGATCAGATACAGTAATTGTAGATGATAATCCTCCCTTTCCAATTGCGACAATGAATGCTGGACTTTTGACCTGTGCACAAGAGATAATTGAAATTATTGCATCATCTGATACCACTGGATCATTATTTAGCTGGACAGGACCAAACGGTTTTATGTCGAATGATCAAAACCCGTTCGTTCAGGATAGTGGTACCTATTTTTTAAGTCTTGAAGCTCCTAATGGTTGTGTGACAGATACTAGTATTTTTGTAGATCAAAGTAGGGAAGACCCAATGGTCAATGCAAGAGCTTTAGATTCGGTAATCTGCGAGCAGCTACAAGTAAGGCTTGATGCAAGCTTATCAGATTCAGGGCCAGATATAACTTATGAATGGTCCTCCATGGATGGACAAATTCTAAATGGCGAAAATAATGTTATGGCTATTGCTCAAGGGGTTGGAATTTATACCCTTACAGTGACTGATTTTTATACTGGCTGTTCAGCTTCCGAAGAGGTAGAAGTTTTTGAAAAAATATCCGATCTTGAATCTTTATTATTTACACCTTTCGATCCAAATTGTGAAGGCGGCTTTGATGGGTCTGTGGTAATTAATGGCGTGCAAGGAGGAAGAAGCCCTTATACCTATTCTTTTAATTCTAGTAATTTCAATCAAGAGAGTACCAGTTTAAATTTGTCTGCTGGACAATATTCAATTGCGGTTAAAGATAGTTTTGGCTGCGTGATTGATACCATTTTCACCTTAATGGATCCTCCTCCATTTACGGTAGATCTTGGAAATGACACAACCATTATTTTAGGGGATTCAATCCTTTTAACACCCCAAATTAGCATTCCAATCTCGTCAATTACAAATTTAACGTGGAATCCTTCACCCGCTTGCGATACTTGTTTCCAAAATTACTACATGCCAGTTAATACAACAAGAATAATTGTGACGGCAAACTCTATTTTGGGATGTGAGAGCGCAGACGAGATTGTAGTGAGCGTTGATGAAGGGAATGAGATTTTTATTCCTAATGCATTTTCCCCCAATAACGATGATATCAACGATAGATTTACAGTTTTTGGAACCCAAAGAGTAGTCGCGGTTAAATCCTTAAAGGTATTTGATCGATGGGGAGAGATTGTTTTTGAAAATGAAAATTTTGCAGCAGGAGACCTTTCTGCTGGATGGGATGGAACTTTAAACGGAAAAAGCCTTAATCCCGGTGTTTTCATATACTTAGCTGAAGTAGAATTGTTCGGACAAACTATCAAAATTCTCAAAGGAGATATAACCTTACTTAGGTAAATTTTATTATCTTTAGTAACCCTTCTTAGCAATTTTTTAAATTTCATTATATTGATGAAGTTTATTTATGCAATTGTGCTAATTACCTAATATAAATATGTTAATATTGAAACAATTTTACAAAAACTTTCTATTAGCTACCTGTTTTCTTATTTCAATACAAATCTTGCAGGCTCAACCTGATCCCTTTGATAATCCAACGGAGGCATTTTGCAATCCAATTTGTGATTGGGGTATCTTGAACGGATACGAATATAGGCTTAGAAATAATCCTTCGGGTAACCCTGGAGGAATTCCTGGATGTGGAGGAGTCCTAAATAATGACTCTTGGTTTTCATTTGTCGCAGCTGGAGGGGCCATAAATATTACAATTTTACCATCCAATTGTATGGATGTAGCCAACGGGGACCAGCCTAATTTGGACGTACAAGCCGCATTATATCAGATTGATGGGGCTGGATGTCCCAATGCGGATATAGACCCAACCGCAGCGGATAATTTATTATGTAAAGATGATTGTGCTTCCGCACCTCAGGAAATTAATTGGAATAATATTCAAACCACTCGAGGTCAACAATATTTGATAGTTGTTGATGGGTGTTCAGGAGATGTCTGTGACTTATTATTTCAAGTTACTGGAGCTGGCGCAGTGCCTTTCGAATTAACAGAAGTTATAGATATAAATGGCCAAGGGAACGGTGGAACCTTAATGGTTTGTACGGGTACAAATGGTTATGATTTAACGGTAAATGCTGATATTGGTTCTCAAATATTTAATTGGACATCAGATGCAGGTGATTTTTCAACAGATTCTCCAACCTTAACACAGAATTTTCCAATTAGAGGAGATTTTCAATATTGCGTGCAAGCTGCAACTGGTTGTGACTCCACAAATAACGAATTTTGTGTTACTATTGAAGTTCGCGATGCAATGCCAGGAGGAACCTTAGAACAAACCATTTGCGAAGGAGATAGCTATTTTTGGATGAATGAAAATTTTAGCATGGATGATATGTTTACTAGATTATATACAGATCCTGTAAATGGATGTAGATACGACACTTTCTTAAATCTAACGGTATACGAAGAAAATGATGAAAACCCTACCGTTATAGATACCTCTCTTTGTTGGGATGATGAATTTATCTTCGGTACAACTCCTGTATCTAGATTTAATTCAATGGCTTCTACAATGATTTCGTCCATTGCGGTTCCTGCTTGTGATAGTTTTGTAGATATCAATGCCACATTTATAAATGTAACTGTCGAAGTTTCTGAGGTTACTTGCAGTGGAGGTGATTTTATAGTTTTTCTTAACAACATTGAAACTGAACCAAATGATGGATCTGTTGATGTTTTTATTGAATGGGTGGACGGCACTGGGGTAGTAGTCCTATCAGGGAGTAATGCGGATGTTTTTACAACAAACGTTGAAGGCGATTACGTAGTGTATATTTCAATCTCCCGGGATGATGCCGATTGCCAAAGAATTTTTGAACAAGATATTAATATTGATGCAAGTGAACTGCTACCCAATGCTGCTGCATTGATAGATGGTCCCGACGCACTTTGTGGAGGAGATACGGTTCAGTATTTCACTCCTGAGATTCCTAATGCAGAATCGTATAATTGGACAGTAACAGGAGGAGGAATAATTTTAAACGGACAAGGATCTGATGAAATAACAGTTGATTGGTCTAATAGCCCAACTGGTGGAGATGTATGTGTGAATACTGTCAATTCCTGTGGGGATGGGGGTCAAGCTTGTACTGTGGTTAGTATTATTGCTCAACCTACTGCTAATTTTACTATGCCTACAACTTCTTGTATTGAGGATGCGGTTACAGTAACCTATACTGGTAATGCACCAGCAAGCGCGAACTATACTTGGAATTTTAGTGGCGGAAATATAATAAATGGAGGAACAGGTCAAGGTCCCTATGAAGTGAGATGGCCAAGTGGTACCACAGATAGAACCGTTTCTCTTCGAGTGGATATTGCAGGTTGTATTTCAGAACAAGTAGTTGAAAATATTACTCTAGATCCTGCCTTGCCACCTTTAACTTTAAATTGCATTTCTTCACCTACAGACGTTACTTTTACTTGGACCGCTATTCCTTCTGCAAGCGGATACGATGTTCGAGTTATTTTCCCTGCTGCTGGTGTAACAGGTACTTTAAATGGTACTGAATATGCAATTACTGGATTAACATCTGGTGATTCTGTAGCGGTGGAAATTATTACTATGTCTAGTAATTCTTGTCCTGATCGATCAATAATTCTTGGATGTATAGCAAAAGAATGTCCTGTACCAGGATTAACGATTGATACTGTGCCACCAATATGTCTAAACAATGCTTCTGTTATAGATTTAAATGAAAGTTATGCAAATGCTGGCTTTCCAACAACTACTGCAACTGTGACATGGTCTAGTGCAAGTGGAGGAATAACAGATGCAATAACTGGTGAGTTTGATCCAAATCGGGCTGGTCCTGGAGATCATATAGTTGCCATTGTTTATGTTGATGATGGTTGTGCATTCAATGCAACGAGAACGATAACAGTTTTCGATAGACCAACAGCCGACTTTACAGTGGATGCAAATATATGCGAAGATGGAATAGCGAATGTAATTTATAATGGAAATAATCCGACCGCTGAATTTATGTGGGACTTTGATGGAGGTACGGTAGTGAGCGGAACAGATGCAGGACCATATACCATTGAATGGATAGGAAATGCAGGTGATAAAACAGTAAGTTTGACCGTGATAGATAGAGATTGTGCTTCAGAGACCTTTTCTCAACCAGTCGCGGTAGAAGCAAGTTTATTAGATCCAATGGTCTCTTGTGAGCAGAATCTAACCTCTGTTGATTTTAGCTGGGCCCCAGTATTAGGTGCAGACTCTTATACAGTTACAGTCTTACTTGGACCGGAAGGAACTCAAACAGGAAATAGTTATAATATTTCTAATTTGACGCCTGGTGATTCTGTTGCAGTTCTGATTGAGGCGAACAGTTCAGGACTATGTCCAAATAGTTCAATTGTATTTTCTTGTTTGGCTACTGACTGTGTATTACCGACAGTAGAACTTGCAATGGTGGAACCGATTTGTCAAGTAAATGATGCGCCAACTGTGCAATTAAATGCTACCGTAACTCCTGCAGGGCCTGGAACTGGGAGATGGACAGGACCAGGAATTATAGACGAAGCTAATGGAATTTTTGATCCAAACGGACCAAATGTACTTCCTGGTGCAAATATCATTTCTTATCAATACACCGAAGATGCTTGTACAACTCCACCCACTACCTTAGCAATTATTGTTAGTGAAGGTCCTGATGCAGAAATAGACAAAACAAATACATTAGAAATTTCTTGTGCAATTACGGAAATTCAACTTGATGGTAGTTTATCTACCCCTGCTAATGCGACTATCATGTGGACCACAGATGGAGGTAGTTTCTTATCTGGGGAAAATACATTGACACCAACTGTTAATGCTGCGGGTACATATACTTTGACATTAGATAATAATGGATGCCAAGCAACCGATGTCATTACTGTAGGCAGGGCTGATGATTTACCAACAGCGCTTGCTGGAGAAACAAAAACATTAACTTGTAGAACCACTGAAGTTACCTTAGATGGTGAAATGTCTAGTTCAGGAGCGGGTATTACCTATGCATGGTCTAGTCTAAATGGAGGGGTGATTGTTAGCGGTGGAGATACTCCAAACCCAGTGGTAAGTGCTCCTGGAACTTACAATCTTGTTGTATCAGATTCGAATAGTGGTTGTAATGCGAACTCCTCAGTAGAGGTAGGCGTAAATACTGATCCACCAATGGTGATGACATCATTAGTAAATATCATTGACTGTGTTAATACTGTTGGAAAAGTAAGCGGCGAAGGTTCTGAAACGGGAGCCAACATTCAATATGTTTGGACAACATCTAATGGAAACATTACTGGGCCTGCTAATCAAATTGAAATCGATGTTGATCAACCTGGTATATATACATTAGAAGTTACCAATGATGACAATGGTTGTTCTGACGTAATGGATATTGAAATGATTCAAGAGGGAAATACTTTTACTACTATCGAGCTAGATTTTGAAGAGATAACTTGCTTTGGTAGTAATGACGGTTTAATTGAGATTTTAAATGTGGCTGGTGGACAAGGGAATCTGGAATATTCAATTGACAATGGTCCTTATGGGTCATCAACAATATTTAGTACTCTAGGACCTGGCGAACATATTATTACCGTAAGGGATGAACTAGGTTGTACTATTTCAGATAGAATAACATTTATTGAACCCGTTCAGATTATTGTTGATGTCGGTGAGGGCAGAGTGATAAATACTGGAGATTCAGTTGTACTTAATCCGAGTTTTAATATTGAATTAAGCGATATTGATGAGATTATTTGGACAGCAAATGATAGCAGTATTGCAAATCCATCTGCTGATATTTTAGACTATCCAACTACCACAACCAGATATGTATTAACTATAATAGATCAAAACGGTTGTGTCGGATCAGACTTTGTCGATATTATTGTAGAACGTCAAGTGCGCGTATTTTTTCCTAATATATTCTCGCCTAATAATGATGGAAGTAATGATGTATTCAAAATTGAAGCTGATGAAACTGTGGTAAGAGTATTGAACTTCCAAATATTTAATAGATGGGGTGAAAATGTCTTTTCAGCAGCAGATTTTGCACCAGCTGATGAAATTGGTTGGGATGGCTCACTAGGGTCTACCACAGCTCCAGTGGGCGTTTACGTCTTTTATGCTCAAATAGAATTAGACAATCAGGATATAGAAGTGATTTCTGGAGATATTACATTGGTGAGATAAAAATACATATTCTAAAAATTAGGAAAGGGAATCGTTAGATTCCCTTTCTATATATTGATATTTGTCTTTTCTTCTATTATTTCCAAGGCCTTTTCTAATTGTTCCTCTCTAGTCATATAGCTATTGTCAATAACTACAGCATCTTTTGCTTGCTTTAAGGGACTATCTTCCCTAGTGGAATCAATAAAGTCTCGGTGTTGCAAATTCTTACTTACATCCATTAAATTTGTAGAAAGCCCTTTGGCTTTCATTTCTTCATATCGTCTGATCGCTCGAGTCTCTAAATCTGCAATCAAAAATAATTTAACTTCCGCATTCGGAAAAACCACTGTTCCAATATCTCGTCCATCCATAACAACTCCTTTATCTTTGGATAATGCACGTTGTTGATCAACAAGCATTTTACGCACTGGAGAAATAATGGCTATTTCGCTGACATTATCTGAAACTAATGGCTTCCTAATTATATTTTCAATATCCTTACCATTAAGAAATGTATGATTTTCACCATCTAATATTTCGAAATGAATATTGATTTTATTTAGTATTGAACTAACCTTTTTCTGATCGGTAACATCAATCTTATGGTTTAAACAAAATAAGGTGACCGCTCTGTACATAGCTCCTGAATCGATATAAATAAAATCAAGTGCGCGCGCAATAGATTTAGCGAGCGTGCTTTTACCACAAGATGAAAAACCATCAACTGCGATCTTAAGGTTCAATTTTGAATCAGATTTGCCCATGATTCCTTAAAACTAAAAAAGCCTCGTATTTAATACAAGGCTTTTATGAATTTCTTTTATTATTTGAGGAGAAATCTAATATTCGTCTTCATTGAATAAGAAGTCTGCTTTTCTTGGATAATCCGGCCAGATATCTTCCATAGATTCATATATTTCACCTTCATCTTCCATTCCTTGAAGGTTTTCAATAACTTCCAAAGGAGCCCCTGATCTAATTGCATAATCGATAAGATCATCTCGGGTGGCAGGCCATGGCCCGTCCTCTAAATGATGTGCTAATTCTAATGTCCAATACATATTTTAATAACTAAACTTTTTAAAAAATCGTTCCCACTTACTAACTCCAATTCTATATAAAATGTTCCCGCTAATTTTGCACAAAAGTATTAAAGAATCTAACATGTGCAAATATTTTACTTTAAAAATTAGAATTAGCTTAGCTTTTTAACAAAACCATTAAATTCATTGTATTAGACCCAAATAATATCTAATACCACATTTTATTTGAAAAATAAATAAACGCTGGAAAGTAGATTTAAGTATTAAATGATTAACATAGCATCGCCATATGAATAAAATCTGTACTTCTTCTTCATTGCTATTTTATAGGCTTCCATAATCAATTCACTACCTCCAAATGCACTTACCATAATCATCAAACTAGATTTTGGTAAATGTAGATTCGTAACCATTGCATTCGCAATGCTAAATTCATAGGGTGGAAAAATGAACTTGTTGGTCCAACCTTCAGCTGGCTTTAAATGAGAGGTAGCAGAAACAGCTGATTCTATAGTTCTCATTGTGGTTGTGCCTATTGCACAGACTCTCTTATTATTATCTTTAGATTTATTCACTATATCTGAAGCCTTCTGATCAATTTTAAAGTATTCAGCATCCATTTTATGCTTCGAAAGATCTTCCACATCAATACTTCTAAATGTTCCTAGTCCTACATGTAAGGTAGTTTCAGCAAAATTTACCCCCTTAATTTCGAATCTTTTCATTAACTCTTTACTAAAGTGTAAACCGGCAGTTGGAGCTGCTACAGCTCCAATTTGACTTGCATATACCGTCTGATATCGCTCATTATCAATAGGTTCAGACTTTCTATCGATATATCCTGGTAAAGGCGTATTTCCTAATTGCTGTAAAATTCCTTGGAATTCCTCCTCGGTACCCTCGTAAAAAAACCGAATTGTTCTTCCCCGTGAAGTAGTATTATCTACAACTTCTGCAATTAAGATATCCTCGTCGTTTTCGTCCGTAAAATATAATTTATTGCCAACTCTAATTTTTCTAGCTGGATCAACCAATACATCCCATAATCGGACATCTTTATTCAGCTCTCTTAACAAGAAAACTTCAATTTTTGCGCCTGTTTTTTCTTTTCTTCCATACAAACGAGCAGGAAATACCTTTGTATTATTAAGAATTAAAGAATCTCCATCATCAAAATATTCAAGAATATCTTTAAAGATACGATGCTCTATTTCACCAGTGGCTCGATTCACGACCATAAGCTTTGATTCATCCCTTTCCTTAGATGGATATTGAGAAATTAATTTCTTTGGTAACTCGTAATTAAAATGAGATAATTTTGTCCGCATATTAGAATTAAATATTTACAATTTTGCAAAATTAAAATTATTATTAAAATCCACCTCTTTTAAACTCCTTTATTATACGTTGTTGGCAGAATAAAAAGCATTTTTAATCGAAAACAGTATATATTAGCCATTGTTTAAAATATATTTACCGAACATCGACAATTTATCAAATTTACAATGAAGGTAATTTTTAAAATTATTTTAGAAAGCATTAATCAAGCAATTGGCCAATTGAAGGCTAATAAACTTAGAACCTTTCTCTCTTTATTGGGAATTACCATTGGTATTTTTTGTATCATTTCAGTTCAATCTGCAGTGGATTCTTTAGAAAAGAATATAAAAGAAAGTTTTGAAGAATTAGGTAACGATGTGATCTATATTGATAAAATGCCTTGGAATGAAGATCCAAATCAGAATTATTGGAAATATCTAAGTCGGCCAGATCCAAGTTTTGACGATTTTGAGGTTTTACAGAAAAAAGCGCAAACTGCTGATTTAGTTGCGTACTCAATTTTTGCAGGGATGAAAACACTAAAGCACAATGCTAATTATGTTAAAGGTGGTGTGATGGTTGGAGTTACCGAGTCTTATCCAGATGTTTTCAATATAAATTTAGAAAAGGGTAGGTTCTATAATAGCCTAGAATACAGAAAAGGGACTAATGTAATCGTTATCGGTCACTCTATTGCCGAAGAGCTTTTTGGAAATGAAGACCCTATTAATAAATCCGTAAAAATTCAGGGCCAAAAATTTCAAGTAATTGGTGTTATTAAAAAAGAAGGAAAATCTTTAATCTCTATTATTGATTTTGATAATGTTATTATTGCCTCCTTCAATACGATTAAAAAAATAGTGAATGTTAACACCAAAACTACTTACGGGAAGTCTTTAATGATTAAAGCAAAAGAGGGTACTTCCGTTAATGAATTAAAAGACGAAATTGTCGGTATATTAAGAGCTAAACGAAGATTGAAACCTAAAGAAAAAAATAATTTTGCTACCAATGAATTATCTATTTTGGATGATATTTTCGAAGCATTTTTTGGTACCCTAAGTATCGGTGGATACCTAGTTGGTGGTTTTGCAATATTTGTAGGAATGTTCAGCGTTGCTAATATAATGTTCGTTTCTGTTAAAGAAAGAACTAATATTATTGGCGTAAAAAAAGCCTTAGGTGCTAAAAAATTTATGATTCTATTAGAATTCTTAATTGAAACCATCATTCTTTGCATTATTGGAGGATTGATTGGATTATTAATTGTTTGGGCCTGTTTGACATTAGTTACCATAGCTTTTGGTTTTGAAATGTATTTATCAGCCAATAATGTCATCCTAGGTTTAGGCTTATCCATTCTTATAGGAATTCTCTCAGGAATGATCCCTGCTTTTATGGCCTCCAAAATGGATCCAGTAGAAGCAATTCGAGCTTAAAAAGAAGTCCCTACATAATTGACTTTTAAATTTTTAATTATACCTTATTATAAAATCATTTTATGAATGGTATTAACGAATTTGATTTAATCATAGTTGGTCTAGGAGCTATGGGAAGTGCAGCGGCTTATTATGCAGCAAAATCAGGTTTACAAGTGCTAGGGATAGACCAATTTGAAGTTCCCCATAATCGAGGTAGTCATAGTGGTCAATCAAGAATCGTTCGGATGGCTTATTTCGAGCATCCTAATTACGTACCTATTCTAAAATTAGCCTACCAAAATTGGGAACGCCTAAAAATGGATGTAGGGCAAACCTTCTTTCACAAAACAGGTATTCTTTACATGGGCAATGAAAATGATAGCCTTTTAAAAGGCGTTCAGAAATCTGCAGATCTGTATAAATTAAATATTTTAAAGAGCGACCAAATCTCTTTCAAAAAGAATTATCCACAATTCGAATTAGACCATAAAAATTATAATGCAATTATAGAACCTAATGCTGGATATGTAATAGCTGATTTAACGATACTTCAGTATAAGAAACTCGCTTTAAATCATGGAGCAAAGATTTTGGAAAAAACCAAAATGCAAAATTGGTACATGGAAGAAGGAAAAGTAAAATTAGAATGTGAGGGCAAAAAATTTTCAGCTAAAAGAGTAATTTTCACGAAAGGAGCTTGGGCTAAGGACGATTTACAAGCAGTCAATAAAACAATTGAAATCACCAAGCAATCTTATTTTTATTTTGATGTAGAAAATAAAGCCGCCTATGCCGAAACCCAATTTCCAAGTTGGAATTTTCAAGTAAAGGGAGACTCAGGTCTTTATTACGGTTTTCCAATTTCATCCAAAGGTCTAAAAATTGCTTACCATAAGAAAGGTGAAGAAGTAGATCCAAGCGAGAAGCATTTATTGGTTAGCCAAATAGAGAAGGAAAAAGTACTGGATCTTGTTTATCACTTGTTTCCAAAAGCAGCGTTTAAATTAGAGAGTGAAGGAAATTGCTTGTACACCAATTCAAAAGATGGTGATTTCATAATTGATTATTTACCAAAAACAAAAAAGCAAATAATTATAGCCACAGGATTTAGTGGCCATGGATTTAAATTCGTGCCAGCAATAGGAGAATTATTGGTAAACATGGCAAAAGAAGGGAAGAAACCAGGGATTTTTGATTTTCTAAAACTTGGAAGATAATTGAGCTCTGCCAAAATGATGAACTGTATGTTGGTTTTGTAGCCTAAATTTTCTTGTACATTTCTTAGAAATTCAACATTATATTATTATCAAACATTTAATAACCACTTTTTCTAATGTTCAAATTTCTAATTACAATATATTGCTAAATTTTGAGTAATGTTGAACTTTGTACATTGATTAAAAGAATACAAGTGGGTAAATTTTATAATCTTTATTAAATTCATATATTAAGTATTATTAGTTGTATTTGCTAGGATTTGCTCTGCTCACTTATAATTCAAAAAAATAGTTATGTCATTGATTCAACATCAACCAATATTAAAAATCCTAGTCGCTAACAGAGGCGAGATTGCCATTCGAATTTTCCGAGCCGCTTCAGAATTGAATATTAGAACAGTAGCTATTTATACCTATGAAGATAGATATTCATTGCATAGATATAAAGCAGATGAAGCTTATCAAGTTGGAGCTAATGATGATCCATTAAAGCCTTACCTAGATATGGAGGAGATCTTAAGAGTAGCTAGAGAAAATGGTGTTGACGCTGTTCATCCGGGATACGGCTTTTTATCAGAGAATGATGTATTTGCACAAACTTGTATAGACGCAGGAATAATATGGATAGGACCAAGCCCTAAATCAATGCTTGCCTTGGGAGATAAAATTTCCGCAAAGAAAGCAGCATTACGAGCCGGTATCCCAATTGTGCCAGCCACCAAGGACGCAGTGACAGATATGGAGTTTTTAAAATCAGAAGCAATCCGTATTGGTTATCCTGTTATGTTGAAAGCTGCTACGGGTGGAGGAGGTAGAGGGATGAGAGTGGTTAGAGCGGAAGATGAATTGATTAATTCCTTCAACGAAGCTTCTGGCGAAGCACTAACCGCCTTTGGAAATGGAGCAGTTTTCTTAGAAAAATATATTGAAGACCCTAAACATTTAGAAGTACAAATTTTGGGAGACCATCATGGTAATATGGTGCATCTTTATGAACGAGATTGTTCGGTTCAAAGACGATTTCAAAAAGTTGTTGAAATTGCACCTAGCGTTTCTTTGAAGCAAGAAACTAGAAGCAAACTTCATAAATATGCTTTGGCAATTTGTAAAGAAGTTGGATATGAAAATGCTGGAACCGTAGAATTTTTGGTAAATCATCATGAAGATATTTATTTCATAGAAGTAAACACTAGAATTCAAGTCGAACATACCATAACAGAAGTGATAACGGGAATAGATTTAGTGCGAAGTCAAATTCTTATCGCCTCCGGTTTACCTTTGTCCGACCCTCACCTAGGTTTAGAAAGTCAAGATAAAGTTGATATAAGAGGAGTTGCGGTGCAATGTAGAATAACTACCGAGGATCCTAGTAATAATTTTAAACCAGATTATGGTAGATTGGTGGCCTATAGAAGTGCGAGTGGTTTTGGAATTCGATTAGATGCTGGAAATGCGTATCAAGGAGCTACTATTTCTCCCTTCTTTGATAGTATGTTGGTCAAGGTAACAGCATGGGGTCAAACCCTAGATGATTCTGCTAATAGATTGCATCGTGCATTGCGCGAATTTAGAATTAGAGGAGTAAAATCTAATATTCCATTTTTACTCAATCTGCTAAAAGATAAAAATTTTAGGGAGGGTAAAATAACCGTCCATTACATTGCGGATCATCCAGAATTATTAGCGCCTCCTAATTGGAAAGATAGGGGGACTAAGCTTTTAAATTATATTGGGGAGGTGATTGTCAATGGAAATCCAGATGTAAAAAGAAAAGATCCTACCATTATTTTTCAAAATGCAATCGTTCCAAATTATAATATTAAAGAAAGGAAAGACGGGACAAAGCAACTGCTTGAAAAATTAGGACCAGATAAATTTTCAAAATGGTTAAAGGATGAAAAGCAAATCCATTATACAGATACCACTTTTCGAGATGCCCATCAATCTTTATTAGCAACCAGAGTAAGAACACATGATTTATTAAAAGTAGCGGAAAGCTTTTCTGTAAATCATGGACATGAATTATTCTCTATGGAGGTTTGGGGAGGAGCTACCTTTGATGTCTCCATGCGTTTTTTAAAAGAAGATCCATGGAGAAGATTAGTAAGCTTGAGGGAAGCCATTCCAAATACATTATTTCAAATGTTATTAAGAGGTTCTAATGCAGTTGGCTATACAGCTTACCCAGATAATTTGGTAGAAACCTTTATTGAAAAAGCTGCGGAGAGTGGGATTGATGTCTTTAGAATATTCGATTCTTTAAATTGGATCGAGGCCATGAAGGTAAGTATAAAAGCTGTCCGAGAAAGAACAAATGCCCTAGCTGAAGTTTGTCTTTGTTACACTGGAGATGTTTTGAAAAAGAAGGATAACAAATATAATATTCAATATTATTTAGATTTTGCAAGAACGATTGAAGATCAAGGGGCGCACATTTTAGCTATCAAAGATATGGCGGGCTTGTTAAAGCCTTGGTCTGCAGAATATTTAATCGGAGAGCTGAGGAAAGCGGTTGACCTTCCCATACATTTGCATACTCATGATACTTCTTCCATTCAATCTGCAACTTATTTAAAAGCTATTGAAGCAAAAGTGGATATCATTGATGTAGCAATTGCAAGTTTATCTGGTTTGACCTCACAACCAAGCTTCAATTCAATCGTTGCAATGTTAGAAGGTCAAGAGCGTGAGAATAAAATAAACTTAAAATCTTTAAACCAATATTCTAATTATTGGGAAACGGTAAGAAAATATTATTATGCTTTTGAAACTGAATTAAAAGCAGGTACTGCAGAAGTTTATGATCATGAAATTCCTGGAGGTCAATATTCTAATTTGAGACCTCAAGCGAGAGGATTAGGTTTAGAAGATAAATTTGAAACCATTAAGAAAAATTACCAAGAAATAAATGAAGAGTTATTAGAAGGAATGGTAAAGGTAACTCCTTCTTCAAAGGTCGTTGGAGATATGGCGATGTTTATGACTGCTAATGATTTGACCATTGAAGATATTGTAACAAAAGGAGATAAGCTTGCTTTTCCTAATTCTATGGTAAATTTAATGAAAGGTGAATTAGGACAACGTCCTGAAGGTTGGCCCGAAAAATTTCAAGCAATGGTTTTAAAAAATGAAAAACCATTTACAGATCGGCCGAATGCGCATTTAGATCCAATTGACTTTGATAAAGAATACGAGTTATTTAAAATGGAATTTCCTGAAAGTAAGAGATTCACCGAGTTTCTTTCTTACAAATTATACCCAAAAGTATATGCGGACTTTAATGATCACCTTGCAAATTTTGGCAATACTAGTACTTTGCCTTCCTTAACCTTTTTCTATGGAATGGAGCCCAATGAAGAAATAATTGTTAATATTTCAAAGGGAAAAACCATATCTATCGAATACTTAAATATGAACGCCCCTCGACCCAATGGCGATCGATTAGTGATTTTTAGATTAAATGGAGCCATTCGCTCGGTAGTAATTAATGATAAATCTTATAAGTCCGAAGTAGTCTTGAATAGAAAAGCCTCAAGAGCCGAAGAAGTAGGTTCCCCATTGCAAGGAAGTCTTTCTAAAATATTAGTAAAAGAGGGAGATAAAGTGAATCCAAATGATCCTTTATTTATTATCGAAGCAATGAAAATGGAATCTACGATTACCGCTCCACATGCAGGCGAAATTGTAAAAATTCATTTGAAGGAAAAGACTATGGTAGAACAAGATGATTTAGTATTGGAAGTAGTACCTTTGGTTTAGCATTAATAGTAAATTATGCAAAGACAACTACCTTCTAAGAAAAAAGTACCATTTCCGATTAATGATAAATTCTATGCTTATTTAAAAGATTTTAATAGGATAGCCAAATTGCCCTTAGATTATGAAGACCTGAAAAGATATAATTCAGCAATTTCATTGCTTGATTTCGAAGGTAAGGATACGCTTTGGGAAACAATTTTTTTTCAAGAGTCAGAAATGAAAGAAATATATCAAGCGCTAACAAAAATCTATGCACTGCTTAATGCAGATGGAGATAGTGAAATTCTTGAGCACCTAACCGTAGATCGAATAGATCATTGCACATTTGGCAATTCACAACCTTTTCGCATCAGAATTATCAACAGAATAAATGATAACTACGATCATTTTTATGTCAAGAAAGCAGATGCTTCTAGAATTTACGGATTAGAATTAGAAGAAATTTTATCTCCTGATAGCGTTTCTTATTTACTAGATAGAAATACTTTAATTGAGGCACACATTGCTGGTATTCCGGGGGATGAATTTTTTGCCAAACATTTAGACGATTCCATTTTTAATCAAATTCGAGTAGCTAAGGAATTTGTAAAATTTAATGAGCGATGTTTTGTAAGATTATTAGGAGATATGAGATCTTATAATTTTGTAGTGGATATTACTCCTGACATTGAAGGCTCGCAATTTCGATTAAGAGCGATTGATTTTGATCAACAATCTTACGAGGGGCGAAAGTCATTTTATTTACCCCAATATTTCAAAGACAATAATCCAATTATCTTTTTAGGAATAAAGCACATGAAAATGGAAACGGTTCGGCAATATCAATTAGAGGAAAGAAGTTTGATTGCTGTTCGATTAAAAAATTCAAGAACAAGAGCTAATCGCTTATTGAAAATTATGGCTAAGGACGATTTGTCTTCGGAAGAAAAAGTGACTCAGCTAAAACATGATTTAATCAAACATCACAATAACCAAATTTTCGAAAAATGTCATACCATGGGAGAAATCCTTATCACTAATTTGCAATTGTTATTAGCAAAAGACTTTAAACAAAGTATAGTATTCGAAGATTAGGATGGCTTTACTTTTATGTGTTATTTTCAAAATTAAATTTTACATTTTCGAATTGGGTAGACAATTGATAATGTATTTTTTCAAGTAAATCTTTTTCACGATGAATTTTTTTTACCTATATATAACCATCACTATTGGTTTGCATTCCTGCGCTTGGTTCAACATCTAAATCAAATAACCAATCTTTTTTAATTAATATTGAATTGTCAATCTTTGTAACTTCAGCATCTACTTCAAAACCTGCTATATTACTTTAAGGATTGTAATGATTCTCAAAATATTCTTTTTCTTTTTTAGGAGAAATAAAATAAAAGATTTGTTCAACATAATAGTCAGCCTTGCTAGGATTTAATAAGTAGTCTGCTTTACCAGATTAATTTCAATAATTTTACCATTAATTTCAATCTTTTGCTTTATAAAAGGAATAATTATTTCATCCTTTGTATTGGGCGCAACAACTATCTTTTGATTGCCTTCAAATTTATTTTCGAAAGTTGTATCAGAAGGGTTCTCTATCTGCAAAACTTTTTTTTCAGGGCTGCAACCAATAAAGAATGAAAAGATTACTTCCATTGGAAGAACTAGTGGCTTATATGTCAATTTATTCGGATTTAGTGTTTTTGTAAATAAATAAATTATGGTCAAATTTTCAATTTCCGAGAAAATTTTGCTTCTAATAAAGACGTTACTTAGAATCTTAGGTCTTCTAACTTTGGCAAACCCTTCAATTTGCTTATCTTAATTCAATTATTATTCAATTTCACTAAATCAAATCATGAAGAAGCAATTCCTGTTAGTAATCATCTTTTCACTCATAGCATCTATCGCTTTTACTCAAAGAAATAAAAAGAATAAACCAGAAGATAAACCAAAAGAGAAAAAAGTAGCCTCTTTTGTTTCCGCAATGAAATTGAGAAATGTGGGACCTGCTTTTTGTTCAGGTAGAATTGCGGATATTGCAGTTCATCCGAATAATGAAAATCATTGGTATGTAGCGGTTGGTTCTGGAGGGGTTTGGGAAACTGAGAACGCAGGCACAACTTGGAAGCCGATATTTGATAATTATACTTCTTATTCTACCGGATGTATTACCATCGATCCAAATAATACTTCGACTATATGGTTAGGGACTGGTGAAAATGTAGGGGGTAGACACGTAGGTTTTGGAGATGGCATCTATCGCTCAACAGATGCCGGTGCAAGTTGGAAAAACATGGGTTTAAAAAAATCAGAACATCTTTCTGAAATAATTGTGCATCCAGAAAACTCTGATGTATTATATGTTGCAGCTCAAGGACCATTGTGGTCAAAAGGTGGCGAGAGAGGATTGTACAAAACGATAGATGGCGGAGAAACTTGGAAACAAATTCTTGGAGATAATGAATGGGTAGGAGTGACTGATATAGAATTAGATCCGAGAGATCCAGAACTAATTTATGCAGCTACTTGGCAAAGACACCGAACAGTGGCAGCATTCATGGGGGGTGGTCCAGGCAGTGGCTTACATCGTTCGCGAGACGGTGGAGAAACTTGGGAAAAATTAACATCAGGTATTCCAAAATCTAATTTAGGTAAAATTGGATTTGCCATTTCGCCACAAAAACCAGACATCATATATGCAGCCATTGAGACAGATAGAAGGAAAGGTGGACTTTTTAAATCTACTGATCAAGGAGCGTCTTGGAAAAAAATGTCAAGTGCAGTTTCAGGAGGTACAGGACCGCATTATTACCAAGAATTATATGCTTGCCCAAATAACTTCGATCGCATTTATCTTATGGATGTTAGAATTCAAGTGTCCAATGATGGAGGCAAGAGTTTTAATAGATTGCAAGAAAGAAACAAGCATTCAGACAATCATGCAATCGTGTTTAGAAAAGATGATCCTGATTATTTGCTAATCGGTACTGATGGTGGTATTTATGAAAGTTTTGATCTAGCAGATAACTGGAGATTTATACATAATCTTCCATTGACTCAATATTATAAAGTAGCGGTTGATGACCGATTACCATTCTATCATATTTATGGGGGAACTCAAGATAATGGTTCACATGCAGGGCCTTCTCAAACAGATGACTATAGTGGTATAAGAAATGCAGATTGGTACAAAACGCTAGGGGCGGATGGGCATCAATCTGCAACTGAACCTGGAAACCCTGATATTATTTATGCTGAAACTCAACAAGGAGGAATGCATAGAATTGATTTGAAAACAGGAGAACAAGTATACATTCAACCACAACCTGGAGAAGGAGAAGTTTATGAACGATTCAATTGGGATGCACCAATAATCGTAAGTCCGCATAATCCATCTACTATATTTTTTGCATCACAAAGAGTATGGCGTTCTGATAACCGGGGAGATAGTTGGACGGCTATTTCAAAAGATTTGAGTAGAAACGAAAACAGGATTGAACTTGCGATCATGGGTAAAAGACAATCGTGGGATAATCCTTGGGATAATTATGCAATGTCCAATTATAATTCCATAACTTCTCTAGCTCAATCTCCAATTGATGAAAATTTAATTTATGCAGGAACAGATGATGGTATTATACAAATTACTGAAGACGGTGGAAAAACTTGGAGAAAAGTAATGGTAAACACCTTGACTGGAGTTCCTGATCGGGCGTTCGTGAATGATATTAAAGCTGACTTACATGATCCAAATACCGTTTATGTAGCATTAGATGATCACAAAAATGGAACCTTCAAACCATTTTTATTTAAGTCGACAAATAAAGGAGTCACTTGGACCTCCATAAAAGCTAATCTTCCAGATCGAACATTGGTTTGGAGAGTGGTGCAAGATCACCTTGATAAAGATTTATTTTTTTTAGCTACAGAGTTTGGAATATATGCTTCTTTAAATGGAGGTCAAAAATGGGAAAAACTAAAAGGCGCACCAACCATCTCATTCAGAGATATTGTTATTCAGAAAAGAGAATCTGATTTAGTAGCTGCATCATTTGGGCGAGGTTTTTTTGTGTTAGATGACTTCAGTATTTTAAGAAATGTTGAAGCGGAAACAATGAAAGCTCCCGCTTCTTTATTAACAGGTAGGTCAGCGAAAATATTTTCAAAAAGATCTAGGAAAGGCAATGGAGGAGCTGAATTTTGGACTGCGAAGAATCCAGAAAATGGAGCAATCTTTACTTATAATGTTAATGAGGAATTTAAGTCTTTAAAGTCCCTTCGACAAAAGAAAGAAAAGGACTTAATTAAAGCAAACCAAAATGTCCCATTCGTAGGTTATGATCAGATTGAAAAAGAAAAGCAAGAAGTAAAACCAAAATTTTGGTTTACAATAAAAGATGCAGATGGAAAAATTGTACGAAAGCTTAGTAAATCTGCTAAGAAAGGAATTGGACAAATTACTTGGGATTTAAGACATGCCTCCAAAAGAGCCATTCGACCAGCATCAGGCGGTAATTCAGGTTTTAGAAGATTTAGCGCTGGCCATCGGGCAGCACCTGGTACCTATTCTGTTACTATGTCAAAAGAAGTAAACGGAGTAGTTACTGAATTGGTCGGCCCACAAAGCTTTAAAATAGAGAAATTGCGAACGGGTACTTTAAAAGGTAAGACTGCTGAAGAAATACAAAAATATGCCTTGGATTTAGTATCCATGCAAACAGATTATTCTGCAATTTCAAATAGGCTTGATGCAAATATGAAAAAACTTTCTGCCATGGAAATAGCATTGCAAAATGCAGATGTTGAACCCGGTGCAATGAATGAAGAGTTCTTTGAGGTTAAACAAAAGATGCGCGCTTATGGCGCTACTTTATTTGGTAATTCTGCTAAAAGCGAAGTTGGTGAGAAGAACAATCCTACCATAGGATCTCGATTAGGAGTGGCTAGAAGAGGATTAAGTACAAGCTATGGCCCAACCGATATGCACGAACAAAGTTTGCAAATTGCCAAAAAGGAATTGGGAGTTATTATCCCTAAAATTATAGAATTGGATGAAATAACGATCCCTGGCTTAGAAGATGCCTTAAGGAAAGTTGGCGCTCCCTATATTCAAGGACAGGAGATTCCGAAGACAAGTATTAAACCTAAATAGACAAAAGGTCATTGCTCTATTACTGGTAACATGTCATACTGAATCTGGAAAATGAAAAAGATTATTTAAAATTAAGGTAAAGCCAAAGTCAAAATTTGCTTTGTAGGCTCGCGATTCTTCGCGGGCAATCTCACGCGTGCATCCTGCTAAGCCTCTGCTTTTTAGTTGCAACCGAAGTGCTGAACTATTAGCGCAATATCTTATCCATCTTTTTTCCTCTTGCAATTTCATCAACCAACTTATCTAAATATCGTACTTGTTGGGTTAAATGGTTTTCAATTTCTTCTACTCGGTATCCACAAATTACTCCTTTAATAAGTTTTGCATTAGGATTTAACGTTGCATTTTTAAAAAAATTTTCAAAAGTAACTTTATCATCTATTACTTTTTGTAAAGTCTTTTCATTGTATCCAGTTAGCCATGTTATGACCTGATCTAATTCTTCTTTAGTTCTGTTTTTTTTCTCTACTTTATTAAGGTAATGAGGATAAACGGAAGCTAAAGTCATTTTTGCAATTCTTTCATCATGGTGACTTGTATCTTTCATTAACTGTAATTTATTTATTTGTTAAAAAACTTCAGTACCTTATAAGTTAATAAAATTTAGGTTTTCTGACTGATGTTTTTAAAATTTAATTGGTCTTATTACTTTAAATAATTCTCTTGTGAAGAAGTAAGAATACCGCAAATGCGGTATAGCATTGTGTAAGTTTGCGCTTATCTTTGAATTAAAATTAATATAGGAATATGAAGGATATAGAAACGTATGAGCAGAAAAGGGATACCCAAAGATCTAAACTTATTACTATAATAGAAGATGATTTGATTATCCAAAACAGTATTCTCAGATATTTTGAACTGGTTGATGATTTCAAATCTGGGATCAACTGTAACTCAGCAGAAGAATACTTTGAAGAGCTTGTAAAGTATCCAGATTATAAACCTGATATAATTCTTTTAGACATTGGTTTACCCGGAATGTCTGGGCTAGATGCTATTCCAAATATATTAAAGCATAGTCCCCAAACTAATATTATTATGTTAACCACCTTTGAGGAAGAAAATAAAGTGCTTAGAGCAATGTGCACGGGAGCAGTAGCCTATTTGTCTAAAAAAACATCTTTAAAGAAAATTGTAGAGACGATTCGAATTGTGGATGGTGGAGGTTCCTATATGTCTCCCAATATTGCTCGTGACATATTTAAGTTTATGATGTATGATAACGCTAAACCAGAAGAACCTTTATTATCAGATAGACAAACGGAGGTTCTGAAATCCATAGTGGATGGTAAAACTTATAAGCAAATTGCAGAATCGCTATTTATATCTCCAAATACGGTTAGAACGCACTTTAAAAATATCTATCGCATCCTTCACGTAAATAATAAAGCAGAGGCAATAGCCAAGTATTTAAACGGACAACTCTACCGCTGAACTCTAATTTTATTTCGGTTTATGATGAATTTCGTCGCATAAGTTATATAACGAATTCAAAATTAACCTGCAATAGGGTCTTTTTTCTCAACCATATATTATAATATACATTTAAGTAGTATTTAATATTTATTCTGATTAATTGATGATAAATGGAATAATGTATGCCCTATTGATCATGGACCAACCTTAAAATTTTAACATTCAATCGAAGGATTTTGCTTTGATAACAATATTTTTTGTCTATATTTGGATAACCAATTATTTGGTTGACCAGAAATTCAAACAATATGCTTAATAAGTTCAGTGAAATCAAGGTAGAATCACCAGTTGATAAGATTATCAGACAAATTAGATCATTAATTACTTCAGGACAAATCAATCCAGGCGATAAACTTCCTTCAGAACGAATGTTAGCTCAGCAATTCGGAATTGGAAGATCATATGTCAGAGACGCCATTAAGAAATTAGAATTTTACGGGATATTAAAAACTTTACCTCAATCTGGAACTGTAGTTTCAGGATTAGGAATTGCTGCATTGGAGGGTCTAATAACGGACGTGCTAGCAATTGAAAAACCTGATTTTGCCTCATTGGTGGAAACAAGAGTAATGATGGAGATCAAAGCGGCTGCACTCGCTGCCAAAAGAAGAACAGCAGACGATATCATTGCCTTACAGGTTGCTTTAGAATTATATGAAAATAAAGTAGTAAAAGGAGATGACGCGGTTGAAGAAGATTTGTTATTCCATTTAAAGATTGCTGAAGCCAGTAAAAATGCAGTTTTAAAATCTTTAATGCTGATCATTACCCCTGACATTTTAAAAAACTATGCCAAGTTAAATGTTTGTGACAATGAAACGGCATATAAAAAATTAGATGAACACAGAATTATTCTGAATCATATCATTGATAAAGATAATGTTGCTGTAGAAATCGCCATGCGAAATCATCTTAACGATGTGCTTTCTTACAGTTTTAAAATAAATAACTTATAATGAAAAAACTTTATAACAATGAATTCGAAATTTTTAAAATCAGGTTAGTTAGGACCAAATTATTCAATTTAAATAAGATCATAAGGTAAACTACGATACCTAAACTCCATTGACTTGACAATTAGAGACCGATCTTAAAAATTTAAAACTTCTTTCCGAAAGAAGCATTCTCAATTATAAAAATAACTTAATCACAAATGAAAAAATTCTTTTTAAATCAAAAATTCCTGGTTTTACTTGGTCTAGGAATTTTATTTAGCTCCTTTTCTTCGGAAATACGCGCTTCAAACAATCCTTCTACAAGCATTGACAAAGTACTAAAAGCTATTACTGGAAATGTAGTTGATAATGAAGGTATAGCTCTGATTGGAGTTAATGTCCTTGTAAAAGGAACAAACAGAGGGACCACTACAGACATAGACGGTAATTTTACCATTGAGGCAGAAGTAGGTGACGTTTTGGTTATCTCTTATGTTGGCTACGAAAGAAAAGAACTTACAGTAACAGAAAGCTCATTATATTCAGTAACTATGGCAGAGGATCGTCAGACCTTAGATGAAGTGGTAGTGATTGGATATGGAACGCAAAAGAAATCACACCTAACAGGTTCTGTTTCTAAAGTTGAAAATAAAAAATTAGACCAAATTGCAGTATCAAGAGTTGATGATGCACTTATTGGTCAAGTATCAGGGGTTAATATTCAAGCAACTTCCGCTGAGGCTGGAGGTGCACCAACCGTTACTATTAGAGGTTTTGGATCTGTAAATGCTGATTCTGGACCTGCAGTTGTAGTTGACGGTTTAGTGGTAAATTCTGATTTTCTTGGAAATTTAGATATGAATGATATTGCATCATTTGAAGTTTTAAAGGATGCTGCTTCTGCTGCTATTTATGGTAGCGAAGGTTCTAATGGAGTAATTCTTATTACTACAAAAAAAGGCGTTGCTGGAAAAACTAAATTTAGTTTTGAAACTTATAAAGGAAGAAAAAGTGCTTTCGGTAGTGACGATTATAGAAAAAGTGTTGCGGATTGGGCAGCATTTGAGTTAGCTGAAAGTGGTGAATTATCAAACAATACGCTTTATGCACAAAGAATAGTAGAAGTAACTGGTATTGACAGAGATTGGCAAGATGTATTTTTTGATGGAGGTGACATTTCTAGTGTTTCATTTTCAGCAAGAGGTGGAAGTGATAAAACACAATTTACCGCTTCGCTTAGATATCTACATGACGAAGGAGTAGTAATAACTGATGATTATAAACTGTATTCTATTAAATTAGGTATGGACACAGAGGTAACTGATAGATTACAGTTCGGAGTAAATGTAACCCCTTCTTATTCTAATAGAAGAGCATTACCAACCTCCATTCACAATCCAATCAGACAATCTCCATGGTTGCCTATTTATCATACAGAAGAAACGCTACAATTCATTAATAGGGATGCGTATCCTGATGTTGATGCAGGAGATTATTTTTTAGAAAATCACTTAAGAAATATAGATATCAATGGTGATGGAGTTTCTAGTAGACCTAGAACGTCTGGAGATATGAATCCATTCGCGCAATATGTTGAAAGAGAGCATTATGAATATAAAACTAATATTCTTGGTTCTACTTATCTAAAATACAAAATTGCAGATGGACTTGTTGCAAGAACTTCGCTAGGGGTTACACTAGAGAATCGTAAAAGATCTAGATATGATGGTACTTTGCACCATGCTCAAGCAAGTAGAGCTGCATACAACTTGCAAAATAGAGTTCGTACAAGGGTCATTTCTGATAATACTTTATCTTATTCAAAAGATGTTAATAATCATTCATTTAATGTGTTAGTTGGAGCTACCTTCCAAAAGAGAACATCTGAAAATAGTGCAGTTGAAGGAACAGGATTTGCGAACGATTTGCTGAAAAATTTACAAGGTGCAACTACCATTTCAGAATTTGAAGAAATTAATGTAGAGAAGAATAAAATTGGATATTTTGGAAGAATTAATTACGCATATCAAGATAAGTATTTAATTAATGCCTCATTTAGAAGAGATGGAAGTTCTGTATTTGGAATAGATTCAAAATGGGGTAATTTCCCAGCTATCTCTGTTGGTTGGAATGCACACAATGAGAATTTCTTAAGCGGAAGTAGTTTTGTGAGTAGATTGAAATTTAGAGCCAGCTACGGTCTTACAGGTAATGAAAACTTTAGTGTTGGTGATGACATCATTAATAACTATCCATACCTAGCATTATTAAATACGACTAATGCGATTACTCAAAACGGTATTGCCGCAGGTGTTGCTGCAAGAAATATTGCAAACACTTTATTACAATGGGAGGCTTCGAAAGAATTTAATCCTGGGATTGATTTCGGATTTTTAAATAATCGAATTACGGGTTCTTTAGATTATTATGTGAGAACAAGTGACAAATTATTATTGGAGAATCCTGTTTCTTATGTTACTGGATTTAATGGAGGAATTGTAAATTTAGGAGAAGTTGAAAATAGTGGCTTCGAGCTGGAATTGAGAACTAGAAATGTAAATAATTCTAATTTTAAATGGAATTCAACTTTCATCGCTTCAACTAACAGAAATGAATTACTTAATTTTGGAGAATCTGACGGAGCTTTATTAGAAGATGGTTTTGGAAGAAACTCTCAATGGATAAATTCAGTTGGAAATCCAATATCTTCTTTCTGGGGATATGTGGTTGATGATGAATTAGCAAATACTTATTGGGACTCCCCATACATTCCTATAAATGGAACTGCACAAGATGTGATAGTAAAAGATTTAAATGGCGATGGAATTATTACAGATGAGGATAAAGCTATCCTTGGAGATCCTTATCCAGACTTGATTTGGAGTTTAACAAATGAGTTTATGGTTGGAAATTTTGATTTCTCATTCATGATTCAAGGAAGTCAAGGTGCTCAAGTAAAAAATATTGGAGATCAATATTTTGAAACGCAATGGCAAGGTGGAACTACAGACGAACAAGCTGTAGTTGACGCAGGAATTATTTCTGATGTATCTTTCCTTCAGCCAAAAGTACTTACTAACAGTGTTGTTCAAAGTGCAGGTTACTTTTCTTTAAGAAATGTAAACATTGGATATCGTTTCAATGGTAGTGTGTTGTCTAAATTAGGACTTAGTAACTTGAGGCTATATGCTTCAGCTCAGAATTTAATTTACGTAACTTCTGATGACTATCACGGATTTAATCCTGAATATATTGATAACAATAATAGTCCAAGAGCTTATGGGTCACAAAGAGCAGGAACACCTCTATTTAGAACAGTTACTGCAGGTCTTAATGTTAATTTCTAATTGTAAAAAAAGTTAATAATGAAATATTTTAAATATATATTACTTGCTGTTGTAGGTCTCTTTATTTCCTCCTGCGGTGACGAGTTTTTAAATCCATTACCAGATTCAGCTATTGTTACAGACGCATTCTTTGCTAGTGACGATGAAGTTTTAGCTGGAATTATAGGTGTCTATGATGCTATTCAGGGTGTCAATGAAAACACAAATACTAGTCTTGTGAGTTCGAACAGAGGAATTCAATTTGAATATATGATTTCTGAAATGAGAACCGATAATACAAGAACTGCAACTTTAGAGGGTTCTAAAGCTGATTTTCACAGGTACAGAGTTGAGCCTAATAATATTCAGTCTGAGGACTATTATGAATCAATGTATTCAGTAATTTTTAGAGCAAATAATATTTTAAACTTTATCGAAGTTGCAGATCCAGCGAATCAAAGTAGATATGCGGCAGAAGCAAAATTCTTAAGAGCTTTTGCATATTTTAAATTGGTTAGATTGTATGCTGATGTTCCATTGGCTACTGATGTTGTATTGCCTGATGATAATGAAACGCTTTTTACAAGAGTTGCAGTTGCTAGAATATATGAGCAAATCGTCTCAGATTTACAAGAAGCAGTTGACAATCTAGATAATACTTATAAATCAAGAGCATCTAAAGCAGGAGCACAAGGGCTTTTAGCAAAAGTTTATTTAAGTCAACCTAGTCCTAATTATTCAGCTGCAGAGCAATTGTGTTTAGCTATTGTTACGAGTGGAGATTTTTCTTTGGAGGAAAACTTTACAGATGTTTTCTATAATGAATTGAATGATGAAATCCTTTTTGCTATTCAATATGAAGCAGGGAACACATTAGAAAGTCAAAGCTTTTCTTCTGAATTTACTGCAACTTTTCGTCAAGGTAGAGAAGATGGTCACAACATAGTTAATGATAATCTGATTGCGGCTTTTAATGAATATGGTGGCAACCGAACTGATCAATCCTTTTTTGATACGGGTACTTGGAATGAGGTAATCAAGTTTTTACCTTTAGGTTCTGATATTACAACTACTCCACCAACTTATGGTTCAAGCCCTAGAGATGCTGGAAATGATTGGATCGTTTTACGTTATGCTGATGTATTATTAATGCATGCTGAAGCAATATTAGCTGGTGGTAATGAAACGACAAGCAGTGCAGCAATTGATTCTTACATGGCGGTTAGAATGAGAGCTGGCTTTGATGCATCTGATCGACCATCAGTACTTACGAAAGATAGATTACTAGTAGAAAGAAGAGTTGAATTAGCTTTTGAAAATCAAAGGTTTTATGATTTATTGAGATTCGGAGTGGCGGATGCTGTTATAAGTGCTCACGCAGAAGAGATGGGATACACTAGCTATGATTCTCGAAAATTATTATTACCAATTCCGTCAAGAGAAATAAATTTAAGTGCTGGTTTATTGACTCAAAACCCAGGCTATTAATAATAAATAAAATTTAAAAAATGACAAATATAAATAATTTCAGAAAAATAGCAATGTATTGTATGTGCATTTGCGGTATTGGTTTTCTCGTAAGTTGCGAAAGCATGTTCGAGTTTGACTTGCCGGAATCTAACTCAAAAGTAGATACCGTTTTACCTACAGCTGATTTTTCTTTCATTCCTGATGCAGGTGATTTTAAAACTATAATGTTTAGTGATTTATCTTTTGAATCTACTCAATATCTTTGGGATTTTGGTAACGGTAATACCACAACTGAACGTGATCCTGTTTTTACTTTTCCTAGTGAAGGAACTTATTCTGTAAAGCTTACTGTAAGTGACAACAATGGCGCTTCAGACGAGATTACAAAGGAAATTAAAGTAGAAGATTTATTTGTGGCAATCACACCTGAGATTATTAATGGAGATTTTTCTGACGGACAAAATGATTGGAAATTTTCTTCTTTTACAAATGGTACAACTAGTCCTTACAATTCAAGTAGTGATGGGTCATGGTTGAATTATGATGGCACTGATAATGGCTCTAAAACAGCTGGTGCAAAATGGACGATGTCTACTTCTGCAGGTGCTTATAAAAGTTCTAATACTAGATATGCTTATCAAGCAATCGTTGTTTCACCAAATACGGATTACATATTAGAATATGAATATGCAATTAAGAATGATGGAACCCAAGCTCCTGATGACAATAGAATAATTGGTGGTATCATCGATGGTCATTTCGATGATGGCGCGGATGCTGTTCCAAGTTTTGATGGTGGTTCATTGTTAAGCTTTGTTGGAGATGAAGATCTTGGAAAAACTGTATTTACTAAAGTTGAACTTCCATTTACAGCTAATGCAAGTGGTGAAGTTGCAATATTAATTTATGGAGTAACTGACGTGGATGCATATGTTGATAATGTAAAAGTTTACCCGAAAGAGTAATTGTTGATTTCCTTAATCTGAAGATTAATGAATATCATTAGTTGTTATGTTAAACCAGTTATTTTAGATAATAAGGTTGAATGAGAAATCATTTGCAAGCATTAAATATAATGATCTAGAATTAAAGACACATTAAGGAAGTTTTTTCGAATATGGTTGAGGTGACCGCCTCAACCTTTTTATTATTTACATTTTATAATCTAGAATATCTTATCTCATTAAGTATCTAAATGAAATATTATATTTTTAAATTCTGACGATTAAATTTTAATGATCGTGATAAAAGTCCGCGGTAAATAAAAGAACTTCATTTTATTATTTAAGGGCTACCTTTATTAGAATTTACAGCACATATAACAATAATTTTATTTCTTAAATTAGGTGCAATTAAAAGTAAAAAAATTAAGCGATTTTAGCAACGGCTAAAAAGGGTAATCATTTTAAGTGTCAACATAAATTAGGTCGTTGTAAAAAATATAAAATCTTGAATGACGTCTATGAATTGCATAATCAAAACAAATAATATTTATGAGTTTTCATGAAAATTTAGAACCAACCAAAGAGTTTTTCATTGGCGAAGAAACAGCTTGGGAAGATGTAGGTCCAGGCCTCAAAAGGCAAATAATGGGATATGATGGTAAAATCATGCTCGTAAAAGTGCACTTTGAAAAAGGGGCAATTGGAACCTTGCACAAGCATTATCATTCACAAGTTACCTATGTAGAAAGTGGGGAATTTGAAATGACCATTGGTGATGAAGTTAGAACTTTAAAAGGAGGTGACTCTTTTTATATTCCAGTAAAGATAATGCACGGCTGTGTATGCACAAAACCTGGAGTTTTGATTGACGTCTTTAGCCCAGCTAGAGAAGATTTTTTAGGCCAAGAAATGCTTGACCTATGAATTCAACAATAGGTTCCTCAAAATTACGTGGATTGCGTTGGTGGGTAGTTACCCTCATTGCACTCGCTACTGTCATTAACTATATTGATAGAACTTCTTTCAATATTTTATGGCCAGATATATTTAAAGAGTTGTATCCTTCAATGGACTTAAATGGGCACAAACAATTATATACCTATATCTCTATTACGTTCTTATTATCCTACGCTTTTGGTCAAGCAATTTTTGGAAAAATATTTGATTGGATTGGTACTAGGTTAGGTTTTGCGCTATCTATTGGAGTTTGGTCAATAGCCACAATTCTACATGCTTTTGCCCAAGGCGTATTGAGTTTTGGAATATTCAGATCTATTTTAGGAATAGCAGAAGCAGGAAACTGGCCTGGTGCGGCTAAAGGAAATGCGGAATGGTTTCCAACTAAAGAAAGAGCATTCGCACAAGGTATATTTAATTCAGGGGCGGCAATTGGAGGAATGATTGCTTTTCCAATTATCTCATTGATGTCGGTTTATATGGATTGGCAGTGGATATTTGTGAGCATAGGAATATTAGGATTCCTTTGGTTATTACCATGGTTGTATTTAGTGAAGTCACCTCCAAAAGATCATCCTTGGTTATCTGCTGAAGAAAGAGAATATATTCTATCTGGTCAAAAAAATCAGGACATTGATAGTGATGGAAATTATGATGATGGCTATGCACCAACCACGGGAGAACTTTTAGGTCACAAGGAAAGTTGGGGGGTTATTGTAGCATCTGCTGCAATTGATCCAATTTGGTGGCTATTCGTATTCTGGATCCCAGGATATTTAATGGAAGTGTATGGAATGGATGTTAAGAATGTGGGAATTTACGCATGGGTACCTTATGTAGGAGCCATGGTCGGAGCTTGGTTTGGCGGTTTACTTGCACAGAACTTACTTAAAACCGGATGGTCCATCAATAAAACTAGAAAATTTGTTATCATTCTTGGTTGCGTAATGATGTTGCCAGCATTACTTGCTTTATCAAACCCAGGAGGGCCAGTAGCTGCAGTGATAATTATGGCAATTATTTTATTTGGTTTTCAAACGGCTATTGGAAACATTCAAACTTTACCCAGTGATTTCTTTAGTGGAAAAACAGTGGGGACCCTTTCCGGAATTGCAGGAATGTGGGCTAAGTTAATGGGTGGTTTCCTTTTATATTTTATACCATGGTTAACTGCAGGAGGAAATTACTTTCCAGCTTTCGTTATTGGGGCAGGTCTAGCTATAATCGTTATATTAGCGCTTGTGGTATTATGCCCAACGATAAAACCATTAAAACCAAATTATTAAGAATCAATACTTTTTTAAATCAAAATCAAAATTAAATATCAATATTTATGAAGTTACAAGGAAAAATAGCAATCGTCACTGGTGCTACAGGTGGAATAGGATTTGAAGTTGCGAAACACTTAGGTAAACAGGGAGCTACAGTCATTTTAAATGGCATTGACGATGAAAGTGGGGCGGCGAAATTAAAGGAATTAACAGACGCTGGTGTTACAGCAGAATATTATGGATTTGATGTTACGAATGAAGATCAAGTAACAGAAAATATAAAACTGATTGGTGAAAAATATGGCAAAATTGATGTATTGGTGAACAATGCAGGAGGTCTTGGTGGACGTTCAAGATTTGAAGAAATGACTACCGAATTTTACAGATCAGTAATGGCGCTAAATTTAGATTCTGTATTTTTTACTTCTCGAACAGCAATCCCATATCTTAAAAAAGGGACACATCCAACTATAATTAATTTTACGTCAAATGCTGCATGGAATGCAGGTGGACCTGGAGCTGGGATGTATGGAACATCTAAAGCAGGAGTGCATACAATTACAAGAGCCTTAGCTAAAGATTTAGCAGAATATGGAATTAGAGTAAATGCTGTATCTCCTGGTACTATTGATACCCCATTTCACTCACAAATAAAATCAACTAAACCAGAAGTGTTTGCATCATGGAAAAATAATATTATGCTTGGAAGATTAGGTCAGCCTGAAGATGTAGCAGCAGTAGTGGCCTTCTTAGCAAGCGGTGATGCTGCTTTTATAACTGCTGAAACCATTCAAATAGGTGGTGGTCAAGCATTAGGAATTTAATATTAAAGTATTTTAAAATAATATAATGAGTAAATTTAAAGGAAAAGTTGCCGTTGTTACTGGCGGTGCAAGAGATATAGGTCGATCAATATCTATTAAATTAGCACAAGAAGGAGCTAAGGTAGTTGTTAATTACTTTAGTTCTGAAGAGGGTGCTAATGAAACGGTTAAGGAGATAAAATCTTTTGGCGGAGAAGCGATAGCAGTAAATGCGGATGCATCTAAATTAGCCGATATTAAAAATTTAAAAGACAAAGCTGTTGAAGCTTTTGGTGACCAAGTTCACATCTTGGTAAACAACACGGGTGGATTATTCGCTCGTAAAACATTACAAGAATTAGATGAATCTTTCTATGACTTAGTGATGAACGTCAATTTTAAATCAACAGTTTTTGTAATGCAGGTTTTTGAACCTTTAATGAGTGACGGTGGCTCTATTATCAATCTTTCATCCCTTGCAGCAAGAGACGGTGGTGGAGGTGGATCATCTCTATACGCATCCTCAAAAGGAGCAGTTACAACTTTTACTAGAGCAATGTCAAAAGAACTCGGTCCTAAAGGAATCAGAGTAAATGCTATTTGCCCTGGATTAATTGCTACCAAGTTTCATGATGATTTTACTAAAGATGAAATTCGTAAAATGGTTGCTGGTAAAACACCAGTGAGGAGAGAAGGTAAAGCAGACGAAGTAGCTGACTTAGTAGTGTACTTAGCTTCGGATCAAAGTACTTTTGTAACCGGCGCAAATTTTGACATTAATGGAGGTTTAGCCTTTTCCTAATTAAAAAATATAGCTCAAAATGAAAAAAGTAGTCACTTTTGGTGAAATAATGTTGAGGCTTAGTCCTCCAGGATGGAAACGCTTTTCACAAGCTAACAGTTTTGATGTTATTTATGGCGGAGGCGAAAGTAATGTCGCAGTATCGTTGGCTAATTATGGGCTGCATACTGAATTCGTAACGCGTTTGCCAAATAATGATTTGGGTGAATGTGCGCTTATGGAAATGAGGAAACGAAATGTGGGCACACAATTTATTGCTAGAGGTGGGGAACGCTTGGGGATATATTTTTTAGAAACCGGAGCAGTGAGTAGAGGAAGTAAAGTAGTTTACGATCGAGCGCATTCAAGTATGTCTACCATAGAAAAAGGAATGATAGATTGGGAGAAAGTTTTAGAAGGAGCGGAATGGTTCCATTGGACAGGCATTACCCCAGCCATTTCACAAGGTGCCGCAGATGCTTGCCTTGAGGCTATTCAAATTGCAAATAAATTAGGAGTTACCGTTTCCACAGATTTAAATTACAGGAATAAACTTTGGAAGTATGGTAAATCTCCAATAGACGTGATGCCAGCATTAGTAGCGGGTTGTGATGTAATCTTAGGCAATGAAGAAGATGCGGAAAAACATTTCGGTTTACATCCAAAAGGCGTTGACGTAACGCACGGTGCTTCCGTTGATGGAAAAGCTTACTTATCCGTACTCAAGCAATTAATGGAGATGTTTCCACGTGCCAAGAAAGTAATTACTACCTTAAGAGGTTCTATCTCCGCTTCCCACAATACGTGGTCTGGAGTTTTGTATGATGGAAAAACTTTATTTGAATCGCCATCTTATGATATTACTCATATTGTGGATAGAGTAGGAGGAGGAGATAGTTTTATGGGTGGATTAATTTATGGTCTTTTGGAATATAAAGAGGATGACCAACAAGCATTGAACTTTGCAGTTGCAGCTTCTTGTCTTAAACATACCATATTGGGAGATGCGAATTTGGTAACCGTTGAAGAAGTAGAAAAATTAATGGGTGGAGATGCTAGTGGCCGTGTCGCTAGATAGTTTTCAAATCAACATTTTATGATACAAATACCTATTTGAAATTAATATTAATAATTACAAATTTTTATGGCTCGATTTACAAGAATAGAAGTAGCAAATGTTATGAAGGAAACAGGGCTTGTACCCTTGTTCTTTCATGAGGATATAGCGGTAGCAAAAAGCGTCGTTAAGGCATGCTATGATGGAGGAGCCCGATTGCTAGAATTTACCAGCAGAGGAGATTTCGCCTATCAAACATTTGATGAATTATCAAAATATTGTAATGTGGAATTACCTGAAATGATACTAGGTGTTGGATCAGTAACGGATGCAGCATCAGCTTCTATATATATGGCACTTGGTGCTAATTTCATTGTGACACCTGTACTTAGAGAGGATATTGCAATGGTCTGTAATCGTAGAAAAGTCATGTGGTCTCCTGGATGCGGAACGCTAACAGAGATTTGCAAAGCGGAAGAATTAGGCTGCGAAATAGTAAAGTTGTTTCCAGGTGGAACCTACGGACCAGGATTCGTAAAAGCAATCAAAGGTCCTCAACCATGGACAAGTATTATGCCCACTGGAGGAGTATCCCCGACCGTAGAAAATTTGAAAGGATGGTTTGATGCTGGAGTAACTTGTGTTGGCATGGGATCAAAACTGATCACCAAGGAAATGCTAGCGAATAATGATTATGCCGGTATTCAAGCTAATTGCGAGAAAGCTCTAGCTACAATCTTAGATGTGAGAAAGGGCTAAAATTATCAAAGATTCTTCCAGTTTTCTCCTTTTTTATAATTTAATCCAATAGTATTTTATTTTGTAATTGAATTAGAACACAAGAAGGGAAATCGTATGTTAGGTTTTTTTTTAAATGTGATAAATCTATCTTTCGAAGCCGAAATAAGAAAATCAATTAACAGAAATAATTTTTAAGACTAAAGCTTTACTCAATTTCCGTCCAGCTGCTTTCTTTTTTATTTCTGCAAAACCAAACCTAAAATCACAACCACTTTTCCACAGGCTACAACCATAAGCTGATTTTCCTCTAATTAGTTTTCCTTTCTTACACTTCGGGCATGCAGGCATTAGTGTTGATTCAGATGATGCTTTAGTAGTTTTATTATTCGAAGTATGCACACCCTCGAACGCCAGTGTTTTGTCGGCATTGAAAATAATCTTCCCATCAATCTTCCCACTTTTAGATTTAAATCCTTTTAATTTTACGGTAGATCCTTTCTCAACTAGTCTCTTTATTTGATTGTCGCTAATTTTTTTACCCATAAAAATAAATGGGATTCCAAAATCACACCCACTCTTGTAATGAGTGCAACCATACCTTGTATTTCCTTTTACTACCTTTCCAGATTGGCATTTTGGGCATTGCATAGAAATCTTTGATGTACTCGACTTGGTGCTCTTTTTATAGGTCTTTTTTTTACTTTTTGAATTAGCTTTTGATTTAGTGTAGGAATTATTGGATGCGAAAGTTAGTCGTTTTACGTTCTTCTCCATCCTAACTTCAGTTACTAAATCATCAACCATTTTTTTCATTTCTGAAATAAATGGTTTTGGACTATAAGACCCCGACTCTATTTCTTTTAGTTTTTTTTCCCATTGTCCAGTAAGCTCTGCTGAGGTGAGTAATTGATTTTTTATAGTTGCAATTAGCTGTATACCCATCTCGGTTGGCAAGACTTGTTTCTTTTTCCGATAGGTATATTTTCTTTTAAACAAAGTTTCAATAATGTTGGCGCGGGTCGACGGCCTACCGATACCATTTTCTTTCATCAGTTCACGGAGCTCTTCTTTATCCACTTGCTTGCCCGCTGTTTCCATTGCACGGAGCAAAGTGGCTTCTGTATAATTCGAAGGTGCTTTGGTCATTTTTTCCAATAGTGCTGGTGTATGTGGACCTTGTTCTCCTTCTTTAAAAGATGGTAAAACGGTATCCTCTTGCTTGTTGTCTTTCCCATTGGTTGACTCCTTACTATTTTTTTCTTTTTTTGGAAATAATACTCTCCATCCTTCTTCAATAATTTCCTTACCCTTCGTTACAAATAAAACATCTTCTACTTTTGCCTTTATTGTGGTTTTAGCTACTTTACAATCTGGAAAAAATACAGCTAGAAATCTCCTTACAATCATGTCATAGACTTGCTGTTGGTCACCACTTAAATGTTGTTGTTCACCTGTTGGTATAATGGCATGGTGATCTGTTACCTTGTTGTTATTAAAAACTTTTTTGGATTTTCTAATTTTACTTTTTAATAGCTGAGCCGTAAATTGACTATAATTCGTCAACTTATTCAAAATGCCAGAGACTTTAGGATACACATCTTCTGGTAGGTAAGTCGTATCTACTCTAGGATAAGAAACGACTTTCATTTCATATAATTTCTGTGCTATTTTCAAAGTGCGGTCTGCACTAAAGCCATACTTATTATTGCAATGCACCTGTAAGCTAGTTAGGTCATACAATTTAGGAGCATATTCTTTACCTTCCTTTTTTTCTACTTTCGTAATGATTAAATCTTTTCCTTTAATTTGATCCAGTAGCGCCTTGCCTTTTTCAGCTTTATCGAATTTACCAGTAGTGTTTTTAAAAGTAACCTCCCGATAAACTGTATGCAATTCCCAATACGCTTCTGGCACAAAACGCTCTATCTCATGGTGTCTTTTTACCAACATTGCCAGAGTAGGGGTTTGTACTCTTCCAATTGAAAGTACTTGCTTATATCCTCCATATTTTAAAGTGTATAATCGAGTAGCATTCATGCCAAGCAACCAATCCCCAATTGCTCTAGAGCTAGCGGCGTAAAATAGATTATCAAAAGCACTGCTTGATTTCAAATTTTGAAAGCCCTTTCTAATGGCATCTGATGTCAACGATGAGATCCATAATCTTTCCACTTTCCCTTTATAATTGGCCTCTTTTATAACCCATCTTTGAATTAATTCTCCCTCAGTTCCAGCATCACCACAATTAATCACAATGCTGGCTTTTTTAAAGAGTCCTTTGATTACTTTAAATTGCTTTTTAACGCCCGCATTGTCCATTAGTTTCGTCCTAAAATGTTCTGGTAACATCGGTAAGCTGTCTAAGTTCCATCGTTTCCATTGCGGGTTATAATCTTGAGGCGGTAGCAAAGTGCAAAAGTGACCGAAGGTCCAAGTTACTTGAAATCCGTTACCTTCAAAGTAACCATCTTTTCTAGACTTAGCTCCAATTACAAATGCAATTTCTTTTGCGACACTCGGCTTCTCGGCAATACAGACTTTCACTAATTTTATATATTTTTTAATAGACCTTTAGACAAAATTAACCATTATTTTTTCCTTGTCTTAATTTTCCTAATAAAAGAAAATTCATAATGATAAAATTGCAAAGTATTATTCTTTGAATTGACCTAACCCGTTTTATAATAGGTCTCCGAACTGTTGAGCTATCGCTCTCTCCTCCCTGCATGCGAGCCAATCGACATGTTGACAGTCGCCCATCATTTTCTCTTCTAGGTAAACTTAAAACTATAGGTCAATGAAAATACCGCCGAGTTAAATATTGATATTTGATTCGTTTTTACTGCTCCTGCATTACCATCAAAGTATCTATTAAAAGCATTTCTTCTACCGTAAACATTAAAGATGGTAAAAATCCAATCTCCTTTAAATCGCTTATCCTCCTTGGTAGTAATATTATGAATCCGCCAAGTAAAATCCAATCGATGATAGTCCGGAAGTCTTGCATTGTTTCTCTCTAAATATATTGGAACATTAATGTTATTCACATTAAATACTGCATTTGGAATAGAATAAGGTTTACCTGTTTGATAAGTAAAATTAAAACTGTAAGTATTGAATTTATTTAATTTAAAATTAATCGTACTATTAAAAACATGTGGACGATCAAAATCAGAATCAAACCAAAAGTTATTATTGACTCTACTCGCAGGCGCTTCAGCGAAAAATTTCCGTTGACTTTTTGACCAGGTATAGTTGAACCATCCATTAACTTTTCCTTTTATTTGTTCTAAGCTTAACTCTACTCCATAGGTTTTCCCCTTGCCTTGGACCACTTCCTGTTCTATAAATTGTTGTAGGAAAAAATTAGCACCAGGTTTATAATCCAACACATTGTTGATACTTCGATAATAGCCTTCCACACTAAATGCGTAAGTATTATCTTTTATATTTTGATAGAATCCTAAGCTATAAGTATGCGCAACTTGTGGTGCGATGTAAGCATCAGAAGTTTTCCATCGTGAGGTAGGTAGTGGGGTAGTACTATTATAAATGTTTTGTAAATATTGGCGGGTTAGTGAATAACTCGCTTTTACAGAGGTGTTGGTAGAGAGCTTAAATCTCATTCCAAATCGAGGCTCCAAGCCTTGATAAGTTTTTACTACATCTCCATTTCCATAAGTAATAAAGTCTATTATGTTTTCTCTTTCCTCATCTTCATATTGAGCCTCTTCAAAATCACCCATCAATAAAAATTGAGTATAGCGTAATCCAAATGACATTGATAACCTATCAGATGGCGTCCAATCTAAATTAGAATAAGCTGATAATTCATAACTGTTTTCCTTTGGTAATGCTACCGCATCAATAGCAGATTCAGTTCCAGGAAGTAAACTTCCGGGTGAAACAACGGTGCGCTGCACTTGTAAGCCACCAGTGACATTCCAAATAGCATTCAAACGTTTGGTATATTCTGATTGAAGACTTTGAGTTTGTATTTTAGAATTAAATTTGATCACATTGTTACTGTTAGCTTGAGGGAAGAAAATTTTCGGCGCATAATTACTGCTTAATAGCGTAGTCCTTAAAGAAGCATTATTTTTTATGCTTTTTATCCAAGTCAACGTTCCATTTAAAGTACTATAATCATATTGGTTACTTGAAGAACTGATAGAAACGATTTGAGAAATAATATCCAACTGATAAAAATCATGACTCACAAAACCTGTAAAGTAAAAGCTGTTCTTATCATTAGCCAAGTATTTTAATTTAACGGTGCCGTCTATAAAATTCGCTTTCGTATTCTTTAATCGCTTGTTAAAAGAAAATAGAAAATCGTTAAAGAAAAATCTAGTCCCAGCAATTATGGACAGTTTATTTTTTATAATCGGAGTTTCAATAGCTAAGCGAGTAGAAGCAAGTCCTATTCCACCAGTCATTGTAAATTGATCAGCTACTGGGTTTTTTATTTTTACATCAACTACTGAAGAAATTCGGCCACCATATTTAGAAGGCATATTAGATCGAAATAATTCAACCCCACCAATAGCCTCAGGAGTAAATACAGAAAACAAACCAAACAAATGGGTCGGATTAAATATTGGCGCATAATCCAAAAGCACTAAATTTTGGTCCAGTGATCCACCTCGTACTGATAAACCATTACTTGCTTCTCCAGCTGAGCCAACACCTGCCAGCATGGCCAAACTAGACAATACATCTACCTCTCCTAAAGCGGTAGGTAATAGTTTCATTTTGTCTACTGATAATTGCTGGACGCCCATTACTGTGCGTTCTACATTTTCCCTTGTATCATTGGAGGTAACCGTTACGCCTTCCAATTGATATCCTTCTGGATTCAAGAATATTTCGGATTCCAGATTTTTATTTAATTCAATGTTTGTTGTATCATTTTTAAATCCAATGTAAGTAGTAACTACTTGATAGCTGCCGGGCTCAAGGGAAACACTTACTTTTCCTTTTGCATCCGAGATTCCACCACAGGCGCATGGGCTTATCAGTATATTCGCAAATTCAACTGGCGCTGATGTATTGCTATTTTTAACTATAATATTCCAATTTAAATTTTGACCCTGGATATTAGTGGTGGTAATGAAAAGTGCGATAATTATTAAATACTTCATGGGTGTTTTTCGGGAATTAATTATTGCCAGCCTGTTGGCTCAATTGAGGTTCTGGTAAAACTCTCTATGCAAGGAAATGATTGAGGACAAGGAATACAAGTCTCAATGATAATGTTATCATCTGGCCTAAAAGGGTTTTCTAGGAGCATCGATCGATCTATAAATATAGATTTTGAAGAAACACCTGCAGCCGTGAAATTACCTAATACTATTTCAGATGGATCATCAGGATTAAATAGATTTCCTAACAATGGTGCAGCTGGTGGAGCATTTAATCCTCCACTTGAACTGACCTGATCATTAAGAATTTTAAAATAGTCATAAGTAGTTTTGTCTAACGATAATTGTTGAACCTCTATTAAAATATCTGGTCTTCTGAAAAAAGGCAATATGACGATTTCTTTATTTTCAATGGACGTTCCATCAAATAATCGATCTTCAAAAATGATTGGCTCTTCTTCATATTTTATTTGCCAACAAACGGGTTCGCAAAGATAGTTGTAGTAAGGAGGTCCAAACCTATTGGGAAGATCTTCACATTCTCCATTTCTAAAACGACCATTAAAACAGGTTTTACAAACGAATAAAGGTTCAAAGGTTCTATATTTCCATAAATAATAATTTTCTTCACCAGCAGGATCTTGCCAATCTATGCTAATTAGATGACCAGGGACGAAACTGTTTCTTGTTTGGTTAAATACCACTTCTCTAGAATATTCCGCTTTTATATCATCAATAGGTATTGGAGATTTTACAGTTTCTGGCTGTGATTCAAACTTACGCCCATCGGCTAATTCAATATACAACACCCAGACTTCTCCTGCTTCCACCACAAAATCTGATGGGCCAAGATATACGCCACTAGAATCTGCAATAAAATCTACGGTCAAACCAGTATTAATATTTTCTAATTTTACATCAGCACCTTCAACTAGTTTGATCGAATAATTTCGTTCATCCCAATTCGAGCGGCTTATCGAGACACTTGAAGTTCCTTCTTGTGTCAATGCATAAGCATCAATAAATATGATATTATCTTGGTAGGCATATTCTGCATCTACTTGATCTACACAACTAACTATGAATATCACCATTAACATTATTATTAATGGGTGCAAGAATGTTTTTATTTCAAAATAGTGATATTTCATCTAGGCAAATTACTGCTTTTATTTTAAAGGACGTTTATAAAATTTTTATAATACAGGTAAATTGAAAATCAGTTATAGTCTGATTTATTGAATTTGGAATATAACATAATGCTGTGTTGGGATAACCAGCGATTGTAAGTTTAATCCGTTATAAAATTCCTATTCATCCAACTTTAAAAATAGGCCTATCCGTTGACCTTGCTCTGAGATTTCAATAGAAAATGGATTTAAATTATATGCTGAGATTAATTCGGCTTTAAAGTTTTCTTCTAGAACTACCTGAATTATAACATCTTCTATCTCTTCATTGATTATTTCTAAGTTAAGATTATAGTTTTCTTTTTTAGAATTTTCAAGTCGGTCGAAATAATCTAAAAATTGAATGGCAACTCTAAATCCTCTATCCATACCAATGACTTGGTCTACATTTTGAACGTTACCAATCAATCTCCCAAGACTAAATATCCATTTATCTAATACAATCAGATTCCAATCTTTCTTCTCTGCAGCTAAGGATAATATTTTTAGGAGGAGTTGTCTTACTGCATCTTTTTTATCAAATTCTTTATCCAATTGTACATGATAATATTCATCTGAATTTGTCCATTGAATTTCCATATCAAAATTTAATTTGTCATTTCTAATATCTATTAACGCGTCTAAAGATAATAAAACAAATGAAATTGAATTTATTGGTATAGTTGCTGCATTTAATAATTCAAAACTTATAAATTTAATCTATCTGTCGCCGATTAATTAACATTACTAAAATTCTTACCGTACAAACGATAATATTTCCAAGCAGCAAGACCTCCAATGAATGAAAATATCGCTAACATCCAAAAGACATGCTGGTGGCCTACTATTCCTGGCGAATTATCTAGAAGGTAACCCATTGCAGGTCCAGCAAAGATATCGGGTGTATATCCTACAAGAGAAATAATTCCTACGGTGGTTCCAGTTAGTACCAGAGGAATTTGCCCACGTTCCATTACAGCAAAATACAAGGAACGCCCCGCATACACTCCAGCGGCTACAATTAAAATTGAAATAAAAAATAAAATGGTTGTAGAGTTTGAAATGACTCCAGTTGCAAATAGAAGTGCACCGAAAAATGAAAATACAAAACTAAGTAATAACCATAGTGTAGTTTTAGTTCGGTCCGCTATGATTCCAATTAATATGCCAACAACGGGACGAACAAATAACAAAAAAGTACCGACTTGGGCAGATTGAACTTGGTCGTACTCCATTACCTCTTTCGCATATAATGAAAAGACATCTGTAATTTTATAACCAACGTAAGCACATAATATAATAATCATAAGCAACCATACCGCTGGTAATCGAAGAACGGCTGTTATTTGCGATATGGTGATTTTATCTAAGATAATTTTACGTTCTCCTTCCTTTGCTATTCTCATAAAAAACCAAACTAATATACCCACCAAAACAATTACAAAACTTGAAATTAGGATCACGTATCTGAATGCAGCTTTACTTTCCGAAAGGGATGCTGATGTAATTTCATTACTCATGAATAATGAAAAGACGAATACACCCATCGTTCCAAATAATGCGCCTACCATACCGCGACCACCATCTAAAAAACCAAAAGCCTTACCTTGAGAAACTAGTCCTCCCCAAACTCTCGTAGCTTTTATTAAAGAAGGCCAGAATAAAAAGATGGTGGTAAATCCCCAATATCCATAAAGAATTTTTAAAACATTAAAACTAGGAAAACTAGCATAAACTATTCCTCCTAAGGCGGTCATCCAAAGAGATACTGCAATTAGTTTTCGAGGTGAAAATTTATCTGCTAGTGGACCTCCAAAAAGATAAGAAAGTAATGCGACTATGCCATAAGCAGAAAAACATAAGCCCAATTGGACATTATCCAAGTTAAAGGTTTCTAGCACTGTGGGTCTAAATATTCGTGGGAGCACAAAAGGAAGTATAAAGACACTTTCACCTGCCAAAATAAGGAGTAGAAGGAAGATCCAGTTTGCTTTTGTTTTAAACATCTGACATTTGTGATTAAATCAAAGTTAAATTTTATTTCCGTATTAAGTCAATTCTACATTGTAGTATAATAATTTAATTCGAGATCTGAGATAATCCTAATATTAAAAATTCCTTATCCATTACATTTCCTGTCAAGATGAGATCACCAAATGGTGCAGCAACTGAAAATCCAGACATCTCACTTACATCTTCTACATATATTTTTCTACAGCATAATCACACCGACTACGATAAATAAACTTAATAATTTCAGTGGGAGAGATTTCTTTTTTGCATACGTACTATATCTCAGCAAGTTTGGATGGGCGCCAATCCAAAGATTACCAGATTGACCAATTTCAATATTGTCGACTCCAATCTCGCAAGGAATATTTTTAATAAATAAAAGGGATCCATCTTCATTTTTGGAATATGCTTTTACTCAAAAACCTCCTACTGATGCGATATATGTCAAATTTCGTTTTTGTTCATAATTTATATCTTTTGCGTAGGCTATTTTATTAGCAACTTCTCGATAATCTTTTCCATTAAAGTTCACCACATTAGCAATGGTTAAACCTGCATATTCTTCAATAAATTTGCCAAACCCTCTCGTATGCTTATGATATTTGTAATATAAAAACGATTTTCATCTATCATTACAATTTCATTTGGTCTAATCATTGAAGCGTGTTTAAAGATTTTGATGTGCGTCATTTATTTATCTTTTACTTCAAACACAATTATAGAATGACCCGCTAAGGTATGATTGATTGCCATAACTAAAAAGGAGCTATACCTTTTGAAAAATGAAATCCCGGGAGGTGCAGAAGGTGGGTCAAAATCAAAGGTAAGTGGGATGGGCTTAAAGTTATTGGATTTTAAATCCAATAAAAAGAGACCTCTATTTTCTTGTGAGTTTGAATTACGGAAGCTCTGTCAGTTGAGGAAACTATTGCAAAGCTATCGCTGGCACTAAGCATTATATCTTCAGCTCCAAGGCACCGTAATTTTAGTTATAATCTTTCTCATCTAATTTTAGTTCTATTGTTCTAAAAAAAGCCATTTGAACTTAAAATGAATAGGAGAATAATCATAAAGATTAGGCTCAGCATTAAAAGTATAATTTTTGAAATTCGCATGACTTTATTTGATTCTGTATTTTGCTTAGATAATTTATCCATTAATTTTTAAATTTTAGTGGGCATCATCCATAAAACATAAAACTTCATTTCCTTGCCTGTGGTAAGAAATGGTAGTTTGGGAGCGATTTATCCTTCGGCCCGCCGCGCTCGCTCAGGATTACAATATTCTCATTGGCCTTGAAAGACCTTCATTTTATCAATCAGTATTCTATCCAAAGTGCGGCAAGTCGGAGATTTTCGCAGAAAAGTAAGTATGACCATATTTCGCCTAAGGTCTATAACTTGTTTTTCTTCCAGATAAATTAAAGCACTCTAGCATTCATGCTACTAATGTAAGATAAAAGTCATTCGAAGGACTATTAAATTGCACGAGGGTAATTTTTATCTTAACTTTAAATTATATTTTACAAAACTGCCTTTATGAATAAATACATTTTAATTTTCTCCCTTTTATTTTTTCAAAATTTATTGTTTAGTCAATTCTTAAGCCCTAATGATGGAGGTGAATATATCATTCCAAAAAATGATTATTGCCTAAGCAATGAAGATCGAACCGTAGTAAAGGAACAAATATATCAAAATCGAAATTTATTAATTGGCAAGGGCTTATTACAAAATCAAAGATCAGCCAATAATATAGTACTTTTTGATTGGCCACTTAAAGCAACAGCAAATTTACCATACAACAGTTATTACGGAATTTCTAATTATGTCGATCACGATCCAGATTTTTCTGGAGGACAGAATAGCGCCACCAATTTAGATTACAATTGTGGCAACCGGTCCTATGATACAAATGGAGGTTACAATCATCCAGGAACAGATTTTTTTACTTGGCCATTTCCATTTTACATGTATGAAAATAATTTAGTAGAAGTGATAGCTGCCGAGGCGGGCACAATTGTGCTTAGGCATGATGGAGAGGATGATGATCATTGTTCTTGTTTTGGTACCTGGAACGCAGTTTATGTAGAACATGCTGATGGGTCTGTTGCTTGGTATGGCCACATGAAAAAAAATTCCCTAACTGCTAAAGTTGCGGGGCAGTCTGTCGCTAAAGGAGAATATTTAGGTGTACTTGCAAGTTCAGGATGCTCATCGGGCCCACACCTACATTTTGAAGTATATGATGGTGATAATAATTTAATAGATCCTTTTGCTGGGCCGTGCAATGATTTGAACTCAGATTCTTGGTGGTCATCTCAACTCCCATATCGAGATATGACCATTAATGCGCTAATTACCCATGATGCAGCCCCATCTTTAGGCTGCCCTGGATCAGATGAAGTACCCAATTTTTCTAATGTTTTTGAACCTGGTGAGTCTGTTTATACAGCCGCTTATTATCATGATCAATTAGTTGGTGAAATTACTACCTATACTATACGAAGACCTGATAATGTCATTTGGCAAACTTGGACACATTCCTCCAACGCAACCTACGATGCATCCTATTGGCTTTGGATTTGGAATCTGCCTCCTGCGGGACCCTATGGAGATTGGACCTATGAAGCTGTTTATGGCGGAGAAACTGTTAGCCATACTTTTCAATACAGACCTTATTGTCAGCTTCCTGCCCCAAATACTTGGGTTGGGCCATCTGTCGGCGACTGGAATGATGGAGATGGAAATTGGAGTAAAAATAAAATTCCCTTGCTTTGTGATGATGTAGTGATTCCTCCAGGGTACATTATTACCGTCCAAAATAATCAAACTGGGAATTGTAATTCATTAGAATTAAAATCAGGTGCTCGAGTAAACGTGTTACCAAATGCAAATTTAAATGTGGTAAATCCATAAGAAAATCATTTCAAGCGAAGGATTTAGTTAAACCATAGGTTTAAAAGATTAATACTTAAATTAAATGAGGCATTTTAATTTAAAAAGTTTAGTATTTATTTTTTTTGGCTAATCTTGATTTTTAGCTACCGCAATGAATTTGCAGATCAGGATAGAAATATAATTCCCTTTTACCAAAGTGCATCATTCCCCCCTTATTGGAATCTATCGAATGATGAACTGGATACTTTTCATCAAATTCTTGATTTTCATTTGTTCAACCCGGATGGCCTTGCAATCAATACAAATACTTTTAAGAATAAACAATCTCTACAACTAGTTGTCTAGGTTAAAACTCTATTAATATTTAGGTTTGGGTATGTTGGAACTCAATATTGGTTTAATATCCTTCTTCATTTTGACGAAGGGGCGCAGTCCTCCAATGCATCATAAATTGAAGCATGAAGCGATAGCAATTTTAGACCTTGATGATAAACAGAAAGCTTCATTTTAAATTTAGCTAAAGCCCACAGAGATAAAATGAGCGCCTTAAAAAGCCAGCAAGCAGTTTTTTGAAACCCTATTTTACAAACTTAATTGATGGAAAGAGTGAAATGGAAATCCCAGCTAATGCATTAGATGTTGAAAAGGAAAAAATAAAAATTACTCATCAATATTTGCAAATTTTATGAAGGTAGCACTAGGAAATATTATGGGTACTGGAAACAATGATAATTCTTCTCCAAAAAAGCATTAAGCTTGGAGCCTACTTATTATTTTGCGTTACTTCATTTTGTAAATCATCTATTTCAAGAACCTCTCCAGCTGCTAATTGATTTAAAAAAATGCCACCGATTCTTACTCTCATTAAACGCAGGGTAGGGAAGCCGACTACTGCTGTCATCTTTCGCACTTGCCTGAATTTTCCCTCCCTTAAAATTATAGAAGCCCATGAAGTGGGACCGTGTCGTTCATCCCTTATCTTTTTAGTACGAGGTAAAAATCCTGGGTTGTGGTTTAGTCGTTTTGCAATGCAAGGAAGACTTTGATAAATATGACTTTCATGACTTAAAGAAACGCCTGCTTCTAATTGTGATAAAGCTTCATCAGTGATATTTCCATCTACTTGTACATAGTATTCTTTTTCTACTTTTTGACTTTGAATGTAATGGCTCGTTTTTCCATTAGTAGTTAGCAGAAGAAGACCTTCAGAATCTTTATCGAGCCGACCAATTGCCATGGTGTTTTGAGGAAAGTCATACAAGCTTCCAAGGAGTTGGACTTTTTTATTGGTAAGCAATTTGAATTGACTTAAATACCCGAATGGTTTGTGAAGAATAAAATGTCTATGATTTTGCTTTGATTCTATTGCTTCCATTTGCGCGTACTTATTCTTGCTGCAGATGGAAAATCATCAGGGATTTTTTGACTTACTTTTCCGGTAGCTGCCCATTCAGCTCCTCTTTGAAAGGTACTGATAAAACCAACTCCTTCCATCGTATAGTCCATGTGCCCCAGTGTGCTTTGAAACATTCTCCCTTTTCCATAATTCACTGTGATAAGCATGGGTTCATGACGTCCTGTTCCTTTTGTTTCCTTGTCCCACGGTGGCGCATTTTTTTCAACATCAGAATATGCAGTTGCCAAAATAGTCATGTTTTTAGCTGGTCCTCTCATTCGATCATATAATTCATCTGATGCATGCAGCCATTCTTTTGGTAAACCTTTCATAATCGGATGCGACGGTGCTCTAGTTTGTATTATAAATTCCATTTCTGGACCATGAGATCCGCATTGTCCAACGGACGGATCTTTAATAATTTCATCCTTTTCATTGTAATATACATATGGACCGTCTTTCTCTGACCGATCTCCCCAAGCACCGAGCCCAATCATTTCATTAAAAGCTTTCCATTCTGGCCAAGCATTATTGGCGGCATGAATAATTACTAAACCTCCTCCATTATCCATGTATTTTTCTAAAGATTTTTGGGTACTGAGGGGAAGTTCAGATGATTCCCATCCCATATTAGAAACTACTAAATCATATTCGCTAAAATCGACAAGATAAGTAGAATCCTTTCTAGGTTTATCCACAGAAATATAAGTTTTCGAATCGTTTAAAGGATAAAGTGCTAACAGTTCTTTGATGTCTTCAATCCCTGGAACAGCTGCATGATGCGGTCCTTGGTACAAAAACTTTTTACGCTTTATCTCAACTTCAAAAAGTGCTGTATCTTCTAAATAGGACTTAAGCATCATGGTTGTCTTCGGCCAAATTCCATGATTATTTTCCCCATCCATAATCAAAGCTTTCATTTTTGATTTTCGACTAGTTTCTCCTTCGGATGAAGAGACCTTTTCTTTCTCAGAAGAATTAGCATTGCAACCTAAAAAGAAAAGCACTATAATAAAAGCTGAAAAATGTCTAAAGGCAAGTAATTTCATGCATTAAATTTAAGCATTAAATCCAAAATTTCCAACCCTGTTTTTTTACATAAAGCAGTCATTTTCCTAGACAAAGTCTTTCTTAGCGGCGCAGCCACTAATTTTGTAGAACGTCGAAGCCGTCGAATTGGCGCGGCGCAGCCGCTTGCGTGGCATCGCCACATTGCGTGCCGCAGGCACTTGCGAGACGCAGCCGCTTGAACAACGGCCGCTTGACCTAAAACTCTCCTCCATCAAAACCATTTCCACCACCTCTCTGGCCACCTTTCTTCTTATTCTGATTGATACGATAATTTAAAGTAAGGTTCGCAGATCTAGACCTCCATTGAAATTCACTTTGAATAGTAAAGTTTTCACCAAAAATTTCTGATCGTCTTTTACGAGAGTTCAATAAATCTCGTACACTGAAAGTAATGGTTGCATTCTTTTGCTTTAGAAAATCTGTGCTCCATCCAAGATCAATACTGGTTATAGATTTATATTTGCCTTGAGTGGTTTCTCGCGGCGCTCTGTAGTTTGCTCTAATTTGAATATCTGATTTTCCAACGCTTATTCTCGAGGTTATTCTTGAATCCCACGTAAATGCACTTGCCTGAAAACTTTCCCCAATGTTTTGACCGTCCACTTGAAAGGCATAAGCATTGATTGTTGCATCTAATCTCATCCATTTTAAACCGCTATAAGAGGTAGTGAATTCTAATCCCATGTCTTGGCGACTATTTAAATTCTCAGGCTGAGTGATGGTCGTGCCATCATCCTTGACATTTTGTATCCTTGTAATTACACCGGTTGTTTTTCTGTAGAAAACTCCGGCAGAGAAAGTTAATTTATCTAAATATTTCAGGTAATTTAATTCATAAGAATCAGTAAATTCAGGATCTAAATCTGGATTTCCACTAAAGAAATTTCGATTGTCTGAAAAAGTGAAGAATGGATTTAAATCCCAAAAGCGAGGACGTCTTATTCTTCTGCTATAACTAATTTGAATAGCATCTGATAAAGAAGCTTTGTAATTTAAAAATGCGGATGGAAAGAGATTCATATAGTCTCTGTCATTTACTTCATTGGTTTGCTTTAGTTCTGTTGATACTAGAGAATATTCAGACCTCAGCCCTATTTGGTAATTAAATTTTCCTAATTTATTTCCATATTGAAAATAGGCGGCAAGTACATCTTCATTATACTCGAAATCGTTACTTAAACCTTCTAAACTTACCCATTCATTAGCATTCTGCTGTTCAACTAAATACGAATTATCTATATTCCTTAGAGAAGCATACAAACCAAACTCATACCTATTATCTTTTGTGATTGGTTTTTTGTAATCCATTTGTAAAATCCATCTTCTGTTACCTTCGTCGTTCGCAGAACGTTGGTTAATCGAATTAAGGATTCCTGATTCCGTAGCTTTAATATTTTCAAGGAAGATTGAACTTTCAGATTCTAAATCATCTTCATACTGAGCAGATATTTCTAAGGTGTGTTGTCTTGAGGAAAATTCTTTTTTATAATTTAGGCTGTACTCTAAACCAGTTTCATTTTCTTGCTCATCATCTGTTCTATTACTTTCAGTAACGAGATTACCAGGAAAATCATCGATATAATCATTATAAAAAAGCTCACCAAAATTATTTTCATTTGAAACTCTATATAAAAAAGCACCAGTTAGCGTTGTTTTATCTGAGATGAAATAATCCATTCCAGCTCGGAAACTATTTGAAAGTCCTGATCGATTCATTTTCCTAACTTGGTCAGTAATGAAAGTTGAACTTTCTCTTTGTAAAGTTTGAAAGGACGTGCCTTGTCCTGGATTACTTCTATAATTTAAACCGTAACTAGCAAACCAGTTTAATTTACCCTTTCTATAGTTTACATTCGCACCAGCACCATAACTTTCTGGAATCCCAGCGCTCACATCAAAGGATCCATTAAAACCACTTCTTTCTTCTTTTTTTAGAATAATATTTATTATTCCAGACATACCCTCTGCCTCATATCTTGCGGAAGGGTTTGTAATTACTTCAACCCGGTCTATCATGTTGGCTGGAATTTGACGTAGACTATTTGCATTTCCTGCACTAGCCAAATTGGAAGGTTTACCATTGACTAAAATTCGTACTCCAGTACTTCCTCTTAAACTAACTTCACCTTCTATCGATACCGTTACAGAAGGAACATTATCTAATATTTCAGATGCCGTTCCACCCTGATTTGTTAAATCTTTACCAACATTAAAAATCCTTTTATCTAGGGAGAATTGAGTTTCACTTTTTTCTGCTCTTACTTCAATTTCATCTAACGCAGTTGATTCTTCTGATACTTTAATATTACCTAAATCTACACTTCTATCTCCCGCTTTTATTTTAGCTTGATCCATTGGAATGGGATCCACCGTAACTTTTTTAAAGCCAATAAATTCAATTACTGCGTAAGCAACTTGAGGTTTGATACTTATACTGAAACTCCCATCCATTTCAGTTAATCCTCCACTTAGTAAACTATTATCAGCTTTTTTGAAAATGGATACAGTCGCAAATTCCAAAGGTGCGGATGAATTTGAATCAATTACCTTTCCCTTAACTTCTATTTCCAATGCTTTTCCATTTTGACCTTGTCCTCGATCCTGTGCATTAATTGCATAAGTCAAGAAAACAAAGCAAATTAAGAGTAAAAGCTTATTAATCATGTTGATTATTATGTTCATATTATACGAAACCCAAAATTATACAAAGTGTTTGTTATTTAACTAAGCTTTCAATGAAAAGGCCATATTTGTCAATCAAAAAGTGATATTTTATTAAATATTTGCGAAAAGCATCAAATTTCGATGAAAAAAAGTCAAATATGAACTTATTACCTAAAATCCTATATGTTTTGAATATTAAGTAATAATATTGTATTGTTTTTGAAAACCTAACCGTTGTTTTAGCTAATTCAATAAAATGAAATCATGAAAATTAAAAACCTTAAATCTAATCTACAACCCGCAGCTTTAATCGAGGAAACGATCAGGCAAGATAAGGGGAAATTGAGTAGTACAGGAGCCCTAGTTGTCAGTACTGGTAACTTTACAGGAAGATCACCTAAGGACCGATTCATCGTACAAGATGAAATTACTTCAGATTTAGTAGATTGGGGAGATATCAATATTCCTATTTCGAAAGAAAGTTATGATACACTTCATAAAGAAATGATGACTTATGTAGAAAGTGTAGACACCGTTTATAAAAGAGATGCATTTGCTTGTGCAAATCCTAATTACAGATTGAATGTAACGGTTTATACAGAGCACCCTTGGCAAAGCCTATTTGTTTACAATATGTTTTTAAGGCCAACAGCTAAAGAGCATGCTTCTTTTAAAACAGATTGGACCGTCTATGCTTTCCCAACAGTAATGGCGAATCCTGCTCTTCATAAAACACGTCAAAAGAATTTTTCAATTATAAATTTTACTGAAAAAACAATCATAATTGGTGGGACCGCTTATACTGGTGAGATAAAGAAAGGTATTTTCTCTGTATTAAACTTTTTATTGCCAACAAATCATAATGTATTATCGATGCATTGTTCTGCCAATGTTGGTTCTGAGGGAGATTCTGCTTTGTTTTTTGGATTATCAGGAACAGGAAAAACGACTTTATCTAACGATCCAGAAAGAAGATTGATTGGGGATGACGAACACGGTTGGTCTAAAGAATCGGTCTTTAATTTTGAGGGTGGTTGTTATGCAAAAACCATCGATCTTTCACCAAACAAAGAACCACAAATTTATTCAGCTATAAAATTTGGAGCACTTTTAGAAAATGTAGGGTTCGAAAATGATGGTTGCACCGTAGATTATGAAGATGTAAGCGTTACGCAAAATACAAGAGTGAGTTACCCAATTTATCACATTGATAATATAATGTATAAATCAAGAGGGGATTTACCAGAGAATGTGTTTTTCCTAACTTGCGATGCTTTTGGTGTACTTCCTCCAATCAGCAAGCTAACAAAGCAGCAAGCCATGTATCATTTTATTTCTGGATACACTGCGAAAATAGCCGGAACGGAAGTCGGTATTGTGGAACCTAAGGCTACATTCTCAGCTTGTTTTGGCGCGCCATTCTTACCATTAAATCCGACTACCTATGCGGAAATGTTAGGTAACAAAATTGAAAAAGGATCAAGAAGTGGTGATGGAACCATTAATGTGTGGCTGATTAATACAGGCTGGACGGGTGGTGCATATGGAGAAGGGTCTAGAATAGAATTGTCCTATACAAGAGCAATGATAAAAGCGGCGATTACGGGTCAATTAAATAATGTCGAATACAAATCACATCCTGTGTTTGGTTTAGCGATGCCTGTTAGTTGCCCAGATGTTCCTAATGCAATTTTGAATCCAAGAGACACTTGGCGTAATGAAGCAGACTATGATAAAATGGCCCAAGATTTAGCTGGATTATTTTCAGCAAATTTTGATCAATACAAAGATAAATCTAGTAAGGAAATTATAGAAGCAGGACCTGTTTTATCTTCAGTTGAAGTGTAATAGGTACGTATATGATGATATAATAAGAATAAAAACCATTGATGCAAATGGAGAGTTTTTTTTGAAGTTTATAACTTTATGGGTTATAAGTTTTTTTGCACGCTGAGGGCGTTTTGTATCACGCAGCCGCATTGCTTCTTTAAACTGTGCTATGCATTTTACTGAGCACCTCTAAAAACAAAGCATTGTCTTTCGGAGTGCCAATGGATATTCTTACACAATGAGGTAGACCAAATGACGTCAACTGTCTAACCAAAACATGGTTTTGGGCCATATAATCATTGAAGGATTTCGCATCTTTTTCACTACCTAAATCTAGCATAATAAAATTGGTATAGGAGGGAATATAGTTTAAATTTTTTGACTTGAATGCCGCTATAAACTTCCCCATCCATTCTTTATTATTTTCAATAGTCAAGTTTAGATGAGCTTTGTCTTGTAAAGCAGCTAATCCAGCTGCCTGCGCTAAGTTATTAGGATTGAAGGTTAATTTTACTTTATACAAAGCTTCTATCATGGCTTGTGCCCCAATAGCATAACCTAATCTCACTCCAGCCAAACCATACGCTTTTGAGAAGGTTCTCAAAGTAACCACATTGTCAAATTTCCATCTTAAAGTATTGGCGTAGTTTTGATCCATACTTTCCGCAAATTCGCAATACGCTTCATCTATCACTATCAAAATACGATCTGGAACTTTTTTTATAAATGCAACTAATTCTTCTTCGGGGATAACTGTACCTGTTGGATTATTAGGATTACATAAATAAATAACCTTAGTATGGTTATGAATGGATGCAAATATAAGATCTAAATCAAATTGATAACCCTCTTTCATAGGAACTGTCATCATCGGAATTCGATTCATTTGCGCCATTGCATTTAGGGACACGAAAGTATTCTTTGATGTTAAAATACTTTGGCCTTCGTCAAAAAAAGCATTAAACAAAGTATACAAAATTCCGTCAGATCCATTCCCCAGTAAAATATTCTCTGATTTTATTCCCAGCCTTTCTGCTAATGCAATTCTTAGATCAATTCCAGTTGGGTCAGGGTAGAGGTAGAGATCATCCATGGCCTCCACAATTGCTTTTTTCGCCAATGGAGAGGGACCAAAATTATTTTCATTGCTACATAATACAGATAGATGTTGTCCTTCATTTACTTTTAAAACATCATTATTAGCTTTGCCTGGTTTATATGGCCTTAGCTCTTGAACATTATTTGGTATTCTTATCATTTAGTTTTTTATTATAAAGTTCCTCTCAACGCTTGCTCTCTTTCAATCGCTTCAAATAAAGCTTTGAAGTTTCCTTTTCCAAAAGACTTGGCACCTTTTCTTTGTATGATTTCAAAAAACACCGTCGCTCTGGAACCTATTGGTTTTGTGAATATTTGTAATAAATAACCTTCATCATCTCTATCAACCAAAATGCCTAATTTTCGTAACGGTTCTAAATCTTCCTCAATTGGACCTACTCTATCTAGCAAGGTATCGTAATAGGTGGTAGGCACTCTCAAAAATTCAATACCTCTTGTTTCTAATTCTTTTACCGTTTCTACTATATTATCTGTAGCTACAGCGATATGCTGAATCCCAGGGCCATCATAAAAATCTAAATATTCCTCAACTTGAGATTTTTTCTTTCCTTCTGCAGGTTCATTGATTGGAAATTTTACTCGTCCATTCCCATTGCTCATTACCTTACTCATTAAAGCAGTGTAATCCGTAGAGATGTCTTTATCATCAAATGAAACCAATTGATTAAAACCCATTACATTGGCATAAAAGTCAACCCATGTATTCATTTCATTCCAGCCCACATTTCCAACCATATGATCTACATATTTTAATCCAACCGGAGCAGGATTATAACGAGTTTCCCATTTTTGATAACCTGGTAAAAAGACGCCATTGTAATTTTTTCGTTCTACAAAAACATGAACGGTGTCTCCATAAGTTCTAATCCCTGACTGAATAACTACCCCATCCTTGTCTTGAGTTTTTGTAGGTTCCAGGTAGGATAATGCTCCGCGCTTCATCGTTTCCTCATAAGACTTTGTAGCATCATCAACCCAAAGAGCAACGGTTTTCACACCATCGCCATGTCTATCTAATTCTTTTCCAATTTCAGTGTCTTTGAAAACTGGGGAAGTCAATACTAATCTTATTTTATCTTGAACCAAAACATAGCTATCAATATTTTTTCTGCCCGTAGCTAGACCAGCATAAGCCAATGGTTGAAAACCCATTGCTGTCTGATAGAAATGAGCCGCTTGCCTTGCATTTCCGACATACATTTCTACATAATCGGTGCCATTTAATGGTAAGAAGTCTTCCACTTCAGTTTTTTGCTCTTTATTGATGATATCTGTACTCATGGTTATGTATTTTTAAGATTGGAATATTCTATTTTAACGGTTGAAAAATGTAAGTTTCTTTAGAATAAAATTATGAAATAATGACTTAAAATGGGTAAATATATTGTATATAACTTAAAAAGTAGAAAATAAAACTATTAAAATATTATTTATAGAATAATATCCTTTATATTTAGTATTTTAAGTCGTATTATAGAAAATCATTCTAGATGGAAAACTTAGATAAAGCAGATAAACAGATTTTAAATTTATTACAGCAAGATTCCAGCCTCACTATAAAAGAAATTGCTGCCCAGATGGACTTGTCTACCACTCCGGTTTTTGAAAGAATTAAAAAATTAGAAAAAGCTAGTTATATAAGAAAGTATGTAGCACTGTTGAATGCTAAGAAAATAGGAAGAAAATTAACAGTCTTTATAAATGTTTCTCTTCAGAAGCATTCTAAAGACGCTGTTGAAAAATTTGTATCTGCGGTGTATTGTTTTGAAGAAGTTCAAGAATTACATCACGTTTCGGGAGATTCAGATTTTCTTGTTAAAGTCCTATTAGATGATATGGAGGCTTACAATGATTTTGTGTTGAATAAGCTGGGCTTGATTAGAAATACCTCAAATGTTAGGTCTCAGTTTGCCTTGTCAAATCGGAAATATAGTACTGAGGTATTCTTATAGGTTGGATTTTCAGGCAGTAATCAAGAAATTGTGTATTTGGAGAAATATATAGAGACTTTTCTTGGATGGAAATTGTTGATAATGCCGTGTAGATGATTGGGCATGAATTTGAACGCACCTAATTCCATATATTGAAAATGATCAGGTAGCTTTTGCCAATCATGATAAGCCATTTGAGCTATTTTATTCAAACACATAACCCCAATCTTATTTTTCCATAATAGGGCACTTTGCAAAGTGTGTTAATAGTAGAATAATATGATCCATAACTTGAATAATCCCAGTAGGATGCTCTTAAGGTTCCAGTAGAATGACCTTTCCATTTTTTTAAATCGCTCTTACCCCTTAGTACCCTCACCAATCAAAAGGTAACCGCGAAAGGCGGAGTAATATATTTCGAATATCATCATCAGAAGGTTTTTAATATGGATTTATCAGGCGGCAGTAATTTTTTAGAACGATCTGCATAATCAACTAATGAAAGTACATAACGCATTGCTTGAATTCGACTTACCTCTCGAACAGGACTATTAATGTTGATCCATGGTGCGTATTTCGTACTCGTTTTATCGAACATTAATCCTTTATACCTAGTAAACTCATCCCATTTTTTTTGAGCAGCTAAATCTACTGGACTTACTTTCCATTGTTTTAGCGGGTTGTCAATTCTTTCTTGTATTCTTTGACTTTGTTTTTCTTTATCGATAGAAAACCAGAACTTCACTAAAATTATTCCATCATCAGTCAACATTTTCTCTAATGCTGGCACTTGTTCCATAAATTGAAAGTATTGGGCTTCACTACAAAAACCCATTGCCGGTTCTACCACTGCTCGGTTATACCAACTTCTGTCAAAGAATGCTATTTCTCCAGCATTGGGTAAGGTTTTTAGATACCTCTGAAAGTACCATTGGCCCTTCTGAACTTTAGTAGGTTTGCCTAAAGCGATGGTCGAATATTCTCTTGGGTTTAAAAATTGTGTGAATCTAAAGATGGCGGCGCCTTTCCCAGCGGTATCTCTTCCTTCAAAAAGAATGGCCATCCGCATTCCTTTTTCTTTGATGTGTTTTTGAAGTTTCAGTAACTCTACTTGAAGGAAATACAATTCTTTAATGTATTTCGGATTGACCTGATAAAATTCTTCAATAATGCTGTTATCCATTGAATATTGGTTTTCTTATTTAATTTTTTTTAATTAAATTTCTTCAGACGTAGACATCGGGCCCGTGGATATATTCGTAGCGTGAATATAATTAATGACTCTACGAGCAGTTTTTTTTCTAATCTCTCTTTCGATATCTCTATTAATTTTAACGAGTTGATATTGGAATTTTAAAGTCAGGCTCTCTTTATTGATTTGATTAATTTTTAGATTAAATTTGTCTTGTTCTATATGTTCTTTGTAATCATCTAGACAAGCAATCAGATCATGTTCCAATTCTTCTACGGATTTAATGAAGCGTAAATCCATTTCAAAATCTATATTGACTTTGCGAATTTCTCTCTTAGTATAGTTTATGATTTCACTTGAAAATACTTTATTGTTAGGTATAAACACAACATCATCATCTTCGTTAAGTAAGGCAATTTTTGTAAGGCTGATATCAATAATCTTGCCTTTTTGGTCGCCAATATTTACATAGTCTTCAATACTTATTTCATTAGAAAAACTAATAACAAATCCACTAATAATTTCTGTTAAGTAATCCTTAGAAATTATGGCAATTGCGGCCGCAACAATACTAAGCGAGGTAAATAATGTCCTAATGTCTATGTTCCAAAAGCCTAAAAAGGTGATAAAAATTCCGCCTGCGATGACGAGATAGTATAAATTTGTAAGACTTGAGGTTACATTATCTTTTTTCTTAGGATTTAGATTTTTTCGCTTTCGGTAATAGAACAAAATTAATTTTAATCCTAAATTGATAGTTAAAAAGAAAATCAAAAAATTTACAATCAAGGCTAATGGAAAAGGCACTCCAAGAAAGGATGGTTCGGTAATCCAATACCTTGAATAAATAAGGCCTATTAATAAAATTACTTTTAAAATGATTTCACCTTTCTTCATTAGTTTTATTTAAAATTATTGCTTAAATCTCTCAGTTTATTTATTCCTTTCCTTTTATTAAACAAAGATCATTTGGATAATCAACAAAAGCATGAATATATTTATACTTTTCTAAGCTACTTCTGAGTTTTAGTTGATGAATCCAATTGTAATCACTATGAAATATGATTCTTCTGACAGGATAAATATACTCAGCAATATTAACTCAGTGGTCAATTTAATTATTTATAAGATCAATATTAAAATTTATTTGTTACTTAAAAGTATTCCCACGTATAAATAGAGAACAATTTTTTAATCTTTAAAATAAAATTTACATGTTAGACAAAATTATGGACTTGGTTGGCGGAGACGCTTTAAATGAAATGGCAACGAAAGCTGGTATCTCAATGGATCAAGCTAAAGAAATGTTACCTATCGCGCAAGAAAGTTTGGAAGAAGGCTTAATACCAGAAGTTAAAGGTGGTAATACAGACGGATTGTTAGGTTTGTTTAATAGCGCAGGAGGAGAAGGTTTAATGAGTAATGGAATATTTAAAACGATCAAGCATTTGTTCATCGGTAAAATTATGAGCAAATTAGGATTACCTGAATCAATTGCTGGATTAGTAGCAGGGTCTGGTTTATCTAGCATATTCAGTGGATTAGCTAGTAGAATGAAATCAGATGGCGATAATGATGGAATTGACATGTCTAATATTATGAGTGTTATAGGTGGCGGTGGAGCTGCTGGTATGATCGGATCATTGTTGGGAGGCGTTACAGGAGGTGCAGAAAACGCTCTTGGAGGACTTAAGGATGCTGCTGCTGGTATTTTAGGTGGTAATGACGAAGATGGAGAAGACGGTGGGTTATTGGATAACTTAAAAGACGCTGCTGGCGGATTGTTAGGAAAATAAGCAGTTTGAAAAGATAGATATTTTAAAAAGCTCTTTACTATGTAAAGGGCTTTTTTTAATTAAAAATTGAAAATCTGATTACATAATTTGATTAAGATTGAGACTGTTCAATTAAGTGTGTCTTGTTAACTTTAAAGAATGAAGAGTAAAAAACAAAAAACTCAGACGGATGCAGATATGTATGACCGTTTAAAAGAACACTTGTACAGTAAAAAGCCAGTATTAGGAGAAGATAGCCCTTTTAGCGAGCTATTGCAGAATATGGTAAACAACATATTAGAAGGAGAAATAGAATCCTTTATGGCAGACCAGGCTTCAGCAGGTAAAAAGAATAAAAGGAATGGAAAGTCGGTAAGAAAAGTCAGGACGAATGCAGGGAATATCTGGGTAGAAACAGGTCGAGATAGGAATTCAGAATTTGAGCCAGAGTTAATACCAAAACGACAAAGGGAATTGACAAGCGGCTTAGATGAACAGATATT